>JACCDP010151779.1_pt1 | contig 18381 bp, 11 predicted proteins | sample 7445841 | NCBI WGS metagenome assembly JACCDP01 (sample SAMN15323441, study PRJNA562643) | freshwater metagenome | isolation source: river surface water | place: USA:Blue River Watershed | collected 2017-08-17
CTCCCGGGCCCGACCGGCGCGGCCGGGGCGGAAACGGCCGCTGAGGCCAGGGGCGCCGGCGCGGTCACCGCGGCCACGGCACCCGCGCCGATCTCGCGGAGCCGCTGTAACACCGTCCGGATCAGAAAGCCGCGCACCTGCGGCTCGCTGCGGAAGCGCACCTCCCGCTTCGCGGGATGCACGTTGACGTCGACCGCCGCCGGATCGCAGTCGAGGAAAAGGAACGCCACCGGGTAGCGCCCCTTGGGCAGCGCGTCGTGGTAGCTCTCGATCAGCGCGTAGTTCAACGTGCGGCTGTCCACCGGGCGCGCGTTGACGAACATGATCATCTCGTGACGCGAGCCGCGCCCCACCCCCGGCCGCCCGATCAGGCCGCTCAGGCGCAAGCCGGGTTCCTCGGACTCGACGGCGACCAGCGATTCCGCGGTCTGCCGCCCGAAGATCTCCGCCACGCGTTCCTCCAGGGTGCGGCATTCCGGCGAACGAAACACCACCCGGCCGTCCTCGATCAACGTGAAGGCCGTGCGCGGGCAGGCCAGCGCATAGAGGCGCACGCCGTGGACGATATGGGCCGCCTCGGTCTGGTCCGACTTCAGGAACTTGCGGCGCGCCGGCACCGAGTTGAACAGGTGCGACACCTCGATGCACGTGCCGACCGGGCGCCCGCAATCACGCGCATGCACCAGCCGGCCCCCGTTCACCAGCACCTCCGTGCCGGCATCGCTGCCCTCCTCCCGCGTCTGCAGCTGGAAACGTGACACGCTCGCGATGGACGGCAGGGCCTCGCCGCGGAAACCGTAGCTGGCGAGCCGGTCGAGGTCAGCCGCCTCGGCGATCTTGCTCGTGGCGTGCCGCTCGAGCGCCAGCAGGGCGTCGTCTCGCCCCATGCCGCAACCGTTGTCCTCCACGCGCATCAGCGACCGACCGCCGTGCCGGAACTCCACCTCGATCCGCGTCGCGCCGGCATCGAGCGCGTTCTCGACCAGTTCCTTCACCACCGCGGCCGGGCGCTCGATCACCTCGCCGGCGGCGATCTGGTTGGCGACCCGGTCGGGCAGGAGGCGGACTTTACCCATGGCGGACGCCCTTCGTCGGGTTTTGCACCGCCGGCGTCAACTCCCGCCCGCGCCGCCGGCCCGCCAGGCCGCGGCCGGATGCGGTCCCTCCCCGCGCGGACCGCGGAAAGTCCCGCCGGCCCGGGGAACACCCCGGATCACCGAGGCGGTGGTTGCGCCGGCGGGAAGCCGGCGCAAGTTTTCCGCAATGAGCGAGAACTACTCCCCGCGCGCCGATGCGCCCTCCTCCGAGTCCCTGGACTCGTCGCTGCTCCACACGCTCATGGACACCAGCCCGGACCGGATCTACTTCAAGGACCGGGAAAGCCGGATCGTGCGCAACAACGCCGCCCACGCGCGATCGCTGGGCACCACCTCCCCGGAGGCGTGCGTGGGCCGGACGGATTTCGACTTCTTCTCGCGTGAACACGCCGAGCAGGCCCTCGCCGACGAGCAACGGATCATGCGCACGGGGGAGCCCTTGATCGCCAAGGTCGAGCGCACGACTTTGCGCGACGGCCACCGGGGATGGGCCTCCACCACCAAGATGCCCTGGAAGGACGCGGCCGGGAACATCATCGGCACCTTCGGCGTGACCCGCGACATCACCGAGGCGCACGACGCGGAGCGCCGGTTGAACGACGAGCGCATCCTGCTCCGCACGATCCTCGATCACCTTCCCAGCCGTCTTTACGTCAAGGATGTCAACTCCCGCTACATCCTGAACAATAGCGCCCACCTGGAGCTGCTCGGCGCTCCCTCGCAGGAATCCGCGGTGGGGCGGACCACCTCGGATTTTTTCCCCGGTCCCCGCGGTGAGCAGGCCCTGGCCGATGACCGGCGCGCCTTCGCCGGCGAGTCGGTGATCAACGTCGAAAAATCCGACTTTGGCCCCGACGGCGACGTCCATTGGTCCCTGGTGACCAAGGTTCCCCTGCACGACGCCTACGGCGAGATCGTGGGCCTGGTGGGCATCAGCCACGACATCACGCGGAGGAAAGTGGCCGAGGAGGAGGTCAAGCGCCGCAGCCAGGAAATGGAGACTGACCTGCGGATGACCAGGCAGGTGCAGGAGGCGTTCCTGAACCGCCCCTATCCCGTTTTTCCCGCGGAAGGCGGGAATAGCCGGCTGTCCTTCGCGCATCGCTACATCCCGGCCTCGACCCTCGGCGGGGATTTTTTCGACATCCTGCGCATCTCCGACAGCCGTTGCGGCGTGCTGGTCTGCGACGTGATGGGGCACGGAGTGCGGGCCGGGCTGCTGACCGCTTTGATCCGCGGGGTGGCCGAGGAGGTGGGCATGCGCACCGCCGATCCGGTGGCAGTCGTGACCGAGATCAACCGCAGCCTGATGCCGATCGTGGAGCAGACCGGCCAGCCGGTTTTCGCGACGGTCTTCTTCGGCCTCATCGATCTCAACGCCCAGCGCCTGTCCTTCGCCTGCGCCGGCCACCCGGCTCCCCTCCTGCGGCACCCCGGAGGCAGGATCGAGCGACTCACCCCGCAGGATCCCGAACCCGCCGCGGGCCTGCTGGCGGATTTCGGCTACACCCGCCTCGAGACCGACTTCCAGCCCGGCGCGCAACTGTTGGCGTACACCGACGGAATCCTCGAGGCGACCAACGCCGGCGGGCAGATTTTCGGCGAAACAAGGATACAAGCGGTCCTCGCCGCCACCGAGGGTCTGGCCGCCACGGAACTCAACGAACGGCTGGTCGGCGCCGTCCAGGCCTTTTCGGGCCGGAAGGCCTTCGAGGACGACGTCTGCGTCGTGGCCATCGAGGCCGCGCCCTGAGGTCGCTGCTCAGTGGGTGGCGCCGCCGCTGATCCGGCGGTCACGTCGCGCCCGGAGCGCGGTGCGGAGCATCAACCCGGTCGCGTCAATCAAACCGGAGAGAGGCAGCGAAGGCTCACCCGGCGAGGCCGCCTCGCGCATCGCGGGAACGTGGACGAATCCCGCGCGCACGCCGCGCCGGCGGCGCACCGCGTGCATGAGCCCGTAGAACACATGATTGCAGAGGAACGTGCCCGCGGTCTGCGAGACCACGGCGGGAAAACCACGCGCCCGCAAGTCGGCGACAAGCGCCTTGACCGGCAGGGTCGACCAATACGCCGCCGGACCGCCGCGCACCACGGGCCGGTCCACCGGCTGATGCCCGGCGTTGTCGGGAATCCGGGCATCGTCGACGTTGATCGCGACGCGCTCCGGCGTGATCGCATCGCGGCCGCCGGCGACGCCGAGACAGAGCACGAGCGACGGCCGATGCCGCAGCAGGAGCCGGGCCAATTCCCGGCGCGCCTCGCCGAACACGCAGGGCAGCACCGCGCCGACCACCTTCGCGCCGCCGAGCTCGCGCCCGTGCCAAGCCTGGGCGATCTCCCCGGCGGGATTGCGTCGGGCGCCGCCAAACGGCTCGAAACCGGTCAGCAGGATGATCTTCGGGGAGGAACGGTCGCGCATGTTCAGAACCGGTAGACGCAGAGCGCCATGAGGACGACGTTGAAGATCCAGATGGCAGCAGCCATGGGCGCCTGCGCGCGGATCACCGCGTGGCGGTCGCGCAGGCCAAGGAGGATGGCCGGCACCAGGTTGAAGTTCGCCGCCATCGGGGTGACGAGCGTGCCGCAGTACCCCGAAAGCATCCCGAGCGCGCCCATGATGGCGGGGTTACCGCCATGCTCCCGCACGATGAAGGGAATCCCGATGCCGAGCGTGACGACGGGGAAGGCCGCGAAGGCGTTGCCCATCGCGATCGTGAAAAGCGCCATCGCCGCGCAATAGGCCACCACGGCGACCAGCGGGAGGTGCAAGGGCAACGCACCGCCAACCGTGTTGGCGACCACCTCACCGACGCCCGCCTTCGCAAACAGTCCGCCCAGCGAGGCGAGCAATTGCGGGAGGATCAGCGCCCAGCCGATCGCGTGCACGAGGCGCGCGCCCGCGCCCAGAGCCGCCGGCGCGCCGGACCGGGTGAAACGCAGCGCGACCAGAAGCGCCAGGCCGCAGGCGAGGCCGAGCGCAACCTGCGTGGCCTGCGCGGGCGCCACCAGGCGCCAACCACCGGCCGAAACCGATGGCAGAAGGTAGCCTCCGGCGATCACGCACAGGGGGATGAGGAGGACGGGAACCAGCAGCCGATTGCCCAACTTCGCCGCCTCGTTCCCGCGGTCGGGGCCCTCGTCAACTTTGGCGGCAGGCGGACTGACCGACCGCAGTCCCGCGAGGACCGCCATCACCACCACCATCAAGCCCACCGCGGCGGGCGGCAGGTGCTTTCCGCCCGCGAAGCAAATCGCGAGCAAGCCCCAGAAAAGCGCCGCAGCCGCCCGGCGCGGGTGGCTTCGATCCATCGCCACCCGCACGGCCATCGCCCCTAGCCCGAGACCGGCCAGCACCAGGAAAATTTCCAGCCCGAGGATCGTCATCGTCCCCTGCCCTCCAGCCGGCGGTCCAGCGCGCGGTAACGCCAGGCTCCGACGAACATGACCCACAGGGCGGTCGGAGCTCCCCACCAGGCGATCGCCAGCAGGTCGGCGCGAACGCCGGCGGCGTCGAGGACCCCCTTGATCAACAGCACCGGTCCCACGGCGACGAGGATGTCATCGGCGAAGAAATTACCGAGGTTCTCCGCGGCGGCGGCGTGCGCGCGGATCTCCGCCGTCCCTTTTTCACCGGGCGTCTCCCGCCGCGCCGCAGCGCCCTCCGCCATTGGCGCGATCATGGGGCGGACCATGGAGGCATGCGTGCCGATGTTCACCGCCACGGTGCTAGCGGCGGCGCGGAGCGCGTGATACGCGAACATCACGCGGCCGGCCGTGGCCGTGGCGCTCCTCCGGATCAGCGTGGCGACCCGCTCCTGGAGTCCGTGGCGCTCCAGCAGGCCCACGACCGGCAGCATCAGGAGCACCGGCAGCGTCATGAAACGGTTTTCGACGAAGTACGTCCCCAGCAACGCGAGCACCTCGGTGAGGGACAGACCCGCCACCAGGCCGGTCGCGACGCCCGCGGCCACGACCACCAGCAGCGGATTCAGGCGGAGAGCGAAGCCGGCCGCCACGATCAGGATGCCGATCAGCTTGATCATCGCATGAAAGTCCTCACCTCCACGCCCGCCGCCGCGAGGCCTTCCCGGAGTAGACGGGCGAAAACATCCGCCCGCGGTCCGTCTCCGTGCAGGCAGACGGTTTCACCCCGCAGCACCACATCCTCTCCCGTGCTCGCCCGCACGCGGCCCTCCCGCGCCAGGCGCAACACCTGCGCGACCGCGGTCGCCTCGTCGGCGATCACCGCCCCCGGCAGAGCCCGCGGCGCCAGCGTGCCGTCCGCGCGGTAGGCGCGATCAGCGAAAACCTCGGCCACGACGCGCAGGCCGCCGCGCGCCCTTGAAACTCCCTCCTGCACGCTCGCCGCCGGCACCACCAGCGCCGGCACCCCTGTTTCCCGCACCGCGTCGTGCACCGCGACCGCGAGCCCGGGGTCACGCGCGACCTGGTTATAAAGGGCACCATGCAGTTTCACATGGCCGATCTCCACGCCCTCATCCGCGGCGATACGCCGCAGCACCGCGACCTGATCCCTCACGAGTTCCGCCGCTTCCGCGGCGGAGACGGGCCGCTCGCGGCGACCAAAGTTGGCGGGGTCCGCGAAACCGGGATGCGCGCCGGCCGCGACCCCGTGCCGCCGGGCGAGCTGCAGCGTCGTGCGCATCGTCGCCTCGTCGCCCGCATGCCCCCCGCAGGCGATGTTCACGGTGGTCACCCAGGGCATCAGCTCCGCGTCGCGGCCCGCTCCCTCGCCGAGGTCGCAATTCAGGTCCATCATCACTTCAGCCTCTCCTTGATCCCCGCGCGGAGAATGGCGAGCGCATGCTCGCGCGCCGCCAATTTCCCCCTCGCTTCCTCAAGCGTGACGGCACGGAACCGCACGCGATCCCCGGCCCGCGCTTGGGCGAGGAGCGGCAGGTCCACGGTCGCGACGTGCCCCGCCGTCGCGTACCCGCCGATGGTCTGGGCATCCGCCAGCAAAACGATGGGATCTCCGTCCGGTGGCAGCTGGACGGTGCCCGGAACCACCGGCGCCGACCCCAGGTTTCCTCCCCCGCCCGCCTCGCGCTTAGGCCCCTCGAGGCGCACCCCCATGCGATCCGAACGCGCGGAGACCGTGAACTCCCGAGCCAGCCCTTCCGGCAGCGTGCAGGCCCTGCCGGCGGGGACCAGCCGCACCTCGATCTCGCCCGCGTAGCGCGACAGCAGCCGCGTATCCACTTGCCAGCGACCCCGCGGCGCCACGCCCGGATCCGGACCCACCGCCAGACGATCGCCGGCCCGGAGGGCGCGCCCGTGGCCTCCCCCAAACCCGGCGCGCAGGTGCACCCCCCTGCCGCCGAGAACTTCAGGAACATCGATGCCGCCCGCCACCGCCAGGAATCCCCGGCAACCCCGGCGCGCGCCTCCGAGATCAAGCGTCGTTCCGGCCGCCACGCGAAAGGGAATCCAGCTAGACAGGCCGGTAAACTCCCCGCCGCCGATCGCCACCCAAGTGTCGCGTTCGAAACGGAGCTCCGGACCGGAAAGCGTGAACTCGAGGCCCGCGGCATTCTCGGGGTTTCCCACGAGTGAATTCGCCACCCGCGCGGCCATCTCGTCGGCCGCCCCGCCAGGTCCCACGCCCGCGTGCCGCCAGCCGGATCGTCCCAAATCCTGCACGGTGGTGAGCTGCCCGGCGCGCAGCACGTGGAGCGCGGGACGACCGGCTTGAGGCGCACAAACGCCCGCCGCCGGAAACTCCGCCGCCGCCACCGGTGTGAAGCGAACGCGGTCGCCGGCGCGCAGCAGCGCGGGCCGGTCGCGCTCCGGGTCGAAAAGACGGAGCGGGGTCCGGCCGATCAGATTCCAACCTCCCGGCGAGGCGCACGGGTAAACCCCGGTTTGAGCTCCACCTATGCCAACGGCTCCCGCCGGCACGACCGTGCGCGGGGAGGCCCGCCGCGGACACGCCAGTTCGGACGGGAGTCCCGACAAATAGGGAAACCCCGGAAGAAAACCGATCGCCTGCACCTCGTAGTCAGCCCCGGCATGAAGGCGAACCAGGTCGGTGGAAGAAAGTCGGGCACCCGCTGCGACCTCCCGCAGGTCCGGCCCATCCTCCCCTCCGTAAACCACCGGTATTTCCCTTGGCTCGGCCGAGGGCGAATCCGCCGCCGGCGCGGCGAGACGCCCCAAGCGGGAGGCGACGCGTTGCCCTACTTCCTCCTCGGACGGAATCGCCTCCCGACGGAAGAAAACCGCGACCGTCGCATAAGCGGCCACGACCTCGGTTTGCCCGGGCCACGGATCTCCGCGCAAGGCGTCGGCCAAGGCGGCGACCTGGGTCGAAGGCACGCCGTCCAGCGTGACCGCGTACGCGCAATCGCCGAGAGGCTGGACAACCATGACTTCATCTCCGCCCCGGCGCGCTCCACCGGCAAAGCAAAAAGTCCGGGCTGAAAATACTGGAAACCCCCGGAGCGGATTCCGGATGGATTGGGTTGAGTTTTCATCACCCCGCGACGACTTCTTTCCGCTTATGAAAGCCCTGCCCGCCCTCGCCGCCGGCCTGACGGCGTTGCTCGCCGCCACCGGATGCCAGAAGGAGGAAATCACGACTTACCGCGTGCCCAAGGAAGCGCTGCCCGCCGCGCAACCGGCCGCTGCGTCCACCGCGCCGACCGCTCCCGCGGCCGCGACCGGCACAGGCGGCTCCTCGATGGCCAATACCCCGGTTGCCACCGCCTCCGGCAACGCGCTGGTGTGGACGGCCCCGTCCACTTGGAGCGCCAAGCCGGCAGGCTCGATGCGAAAGGGCAGCTATGCGGTGAAAGGTGACGGCGGCGAGGCCGACATGGCGATCACAGCCTTCCCCGGCGACGTCGGGGGCGATCTTGCGAACCTGAACCGTTGGCGCGGCCAGATCGGATTGCCGCCGGTCGACCAGAAGGAATTCGACCGCACCACGGTGCACATCGACCGGAACGGGCTGCACATGAACGTCGTGGATATCGCCGGCACCGGAGCGAACGCCCAGCGCATCATCGGGGCGATGGTGCCTCACCAAGGAGCCACGTGGTTCTTCAAGCTCTCCGGCCCGGACGCTCTCGTCGCCCGCGAGAAGGTGGCGTTCCTCGCGCTTCTTGACACGGTCAAGCCGGCCGCACCCTCCCGATGAACGACCTCGCGCGCCAGTTCCGCGACTTCTTTGTCTCCCTCAAACTGACGGTCGTTCTGCTGGTGCTCAGCCTGGTGCTGGTCTTCGTGGCCACGCTAGACCAGGTGAACCTCGGCATCTGGGCCGTGCAGGAGAAGTACTTCCGATCCTTCTTTGTGCTCTGGAACGTGAAGGGCATCCCCGTGCCGGTTTTCCCGGGCGGCTATCTGGTGGGAGGTTTCCTCCTGGTGAACCTGATTTCGGCGCACGTGTACCGGTTCTCCCTCACCTGGCGTAAAGCCGGGATCCAGATGACCCACGCCGGCCTCATCCTCCTGCTGATCGGCGAGCTTTTCACCGGCCTGCTGCAGGAGGACTTCAGCATGCGCCTCGAGCAAAACCTGCCGCGGAGTTACTCGGAGAGTTTCCGAGAAAACGAGCTGGTGGTGATCGACACCACCGACCCGAAGACCGACGAGGTGGTGGCCATTCCGGAGACGCTATTGAAACCCGGATCCTCCCTCCAGCACCCGCGACTCCCGTTCCGGCTGGTCGTGAAGGACTATTACCCGAACTCGGCGCTGCAGATGAAGTCCGGCGCCCCCCCCGGCTCACCGCAGGCGACTCAGGGTATCGGCACCACCGTCACCGCCGTACCGCAGGCGCTCACCTACAAGCAGGATGAGCGCAACATCCCCGCGGCATGGATCGAGGTTGCCGGCGACTCCGGCCCAGTCGGCACCTGGCTCGTGACCACAATCGCGGGCACGCCGAATTCGGCCCCGGTGCTGCGTCCCGCCCAGACCTTCCAGCAGGCCGGACGCAGCTACGTCATCGCGATGCGTTTCAGCCGTTCCTACAAGCCGTTCACGCTCACGCTGCTCAAGTTCAGTCACGACAAGTACTCGGGCACCGAGATACCGAAGAACTTCTCCAGCCGCATCCGCCTCGAGACACCCGCCGCGAAGGAGGACCGCGAGGTGCTCGTGTACATGAACAACCCGCTGCGTTACGATGGCTTCACCTTCTATCAGGCCAGCTTCGAGCCGGGTAACGACAAGGTGACGGTCCTCCAGGTGGTGCGTAACCCCAGCTGGCTGATCCCCTACATCGCGTGCACCATCATGACCCTCGGTCTAGCGTGGCAGTTCTGGATCCACCTCGCGGCCTTCATCGCGAAGCGCACCCGCCAGCCCCAAGCCGCATGAAACGTTTCCTCCCTCTCGCCGCCCTGCTCCTCGCCGTCGGCTACATCGGCTCCACGCTCCGCGCGCCCAAGAACCCCGGTGCCTTCGACGTGAACGCCTTCGGGCGGCTGCCGGTGCTGGTCAACGGCCGCCTCAAGCCGCTGGACACCGTCGCCCGCGGTTCCCTGCTGCAATTGCAGGGCCGCCAGACCGTCACCACACCCGACGATCGTCGTCTCCAGCCGAGCGAATGGCTGCTGGATGTCGCGTTCCGACCCAACCTCGCCGACGGCTATCAACACTTCGAAATCGTCAATCCCGACGTCCTCGCGATCTTCGAGCTGCGCACCGCGGACGGGCAAGGTGACAAGCGCTTCTCGCTGAAGCAGCTCCAGCCGAAGATCGCCGAGCTGCAACGCCAGGCGCGGCTCGCCGACCAGGTGGAGTCGGCGGTGCGCACGCCGTTCCAGCGCGGGGTGATGCAGCTCTACGGGAACCTGGTGCATTACCAGCGTCTGCGGCACGCGTTCGTGTCACCGGAGAGCGCCGATTTTCTGGGAGACCTGCTCAAGCTGCAGGACAACGTGAAGACCGGGGTCGAGGCGGTGCGCGCACGCCAGGCGGGGCAGCCGCACGACGAGGCGGCCGCCAAGGCCATGACCGAGATCGGTGAGAAGTTCGTGATCATGGCGGAATCGACCACGTTCCACGTGGTGCCGCCGGCGGCGGATAACCCGGACCAGACGGCTTGGCGCTCGGCGGGAGCCGCGCTGCTGGAGACCTTCCGCACGGGTGCGGTCAACGCCGCGGCGCTGGCCTACGCGGGCTTCGCGCACGCGTGGCGCAACGAGAAGGCGGAGGAGTTCAACAAGCTTGCCGGGCTGTTCCGCGCCGACCTCCAGAAACGCTTCGCCACGGAGTTCGGCAAGTGGGACGCGGAGTCGCGTTTCAACGCGGCGCAGCCGTTCTACGCCAGCTCGGTCCTGTACGCGCTCGCCTTCTTCCTGGGGCTTTTTTCCTGGCTGGCCCTGCCGGCACCGCTGGCCCGCTCGGCCTTCTGGATCACCGCGGTCGCCTGGGTTGTCACCACCGCCGGCATCGGCACCCGCATGTGGCTGGAGGGTCGTCCGCCGGTCACGAACCTTTACTCCTCCGCCCTGTTCGTCGGCTGGGGCTCGGTGGGACTCTGCCTGCTGCTCGAGGCCATCTACCGCAACGCGGTCGCCAGCGTGGCCGCGGGCGCGATCGGTTTCGCCACCCTGCTCATCGCCCACCACCTCTCGCTGAGCGGCGACACGCTGGAAATGATGCGGGCGGTGCTCGACTCGAATTTCTGGCTCGCGACCCACGTGGTCGTCATCACCGCCGGCTACTCCGCGACGTTCCTCGCCGGCTTCCTGGCCATCATCTACATTTTCCGCGGCGTGCTCACCCGCAGTCTGGACGCCGCCACGGCGGATTCGCTCTCAAGGATGGTCTACGGCATCATCTGCTTCGCCACGCTCTTCAGTTTCGTGGGCACCATCCTCGGCGGCATCTGGGCCGACCAGTCCTGGGGACGCTTCTGGGGCTGGGACCCGAAGGAGAACGGCGCCCTGCTGATCGTGCTATGGAACGCGCTGATCCTGCACGCGCGCTGGGGCGGGATGATCCGGCAACGAGGCCTGATGAACCTAGCGATCGGCGGTAACATCATCACCAGCTGGAGCTGGTTCGGCACCAACATGCTCGGCGTGGGTCTGCACAGCTACGGCTTCACCGACGCGGCCTTCCTGGCGCTCTCCTCCTTCGTCGCCTCCCAACTCGCCATCATCGCGGTCGGCTGCCTGCCGTCGCGGCTCTGGCGCAGCTCAGGAACCGCCGTGGCGCGTCCCGCCCAGTAGGCCGGCGGCGTGCTCCAACGCGCTGCGGGACTTGCTGTCCCCCAGCATCCGCGCGAGCTCGGCGATCCGGGCCTTGCGGTCGTCGTGCAGCGGGGCGATTCCCACCACGGCGCGCTCGCCCGACTGGTCTTTGCGGACCACGAGATGGGAGGAAGCCTGCGCCGCCACCTGCGGCAAATGCGTCACACACAGCACTTGGTGACCGGCGGCGATCTCCGCCAGGTTGGAACCCACCACCCGTCCGATCTCGCCGCCGACATTCGCGTCGACCTCGTCGAAGACGAGCAATGGCACGGCGTCCAGCGAGGCGAGCACCGTTTTCAGCGCGAGCATGACCCGCGCGAGCTCGCCGCTGGAAGCGATGCGCGCCAGCGGAAGAGGCGCCTCACCGGCATTGGGGGAGAAGAGAAACTCCACCGAGCAATCTCCCGAGGGCCCGGGTTCCGGCAGCGGAGTGACCCGGATGCGGAGATCCGCCCGGGCGAAACCAAGGCGGGAGATCGCCGCGGCAGCCGCTTTCTCGAGGGACTTGGCGGCCTTTTCCCGCGCAGCGCGCAGCGTCTTGGCTTTCCTGCGGACCTCGGCCAAGGCCGCCTCGGCGGCCTCCTCAAGCCGGGCCAGCGTGCCATCCAGATCACCTTGGATCTCCAGCCGCCGCCGCATCTCTTCCCGGGCTGTGATCACGGAGGCGAGTTCGCCGCCATGGCGGCGACGCAACTCCAGCCAGGCGTCCATCCGGGTGTTGAGCGCCTCCGCCTGCGCCGGGTCGAGGTGCAGCTCTCGGCTGAGCGCGCCGAACTCCGCCCCGAGGTCGTTCAGCTCAACCGCGAGGGAAGCGAGGCGCTCCACCAGGGCCCGGCTGGCGGGATCAAGGGATTCCAAGGTGCGGGCTTCGCGCAGCAGGGCGGCCAACCGCGGCTGCAGGCCGTCATCGCCCGTGAGACCCGCCTCCAGCCCTCCGCTGAGTTCCTGCAGTTCGCGCGAGCGCGATAGCCGCTGGTGGTCGCGCTCCAGCCCCTCGATCGCCTCGCCGTTGAGTTCGACCGTATCGAATCGAGCCAGCTGCGCCCGCAGAAAATCAATCTGATCCGGCGCCAGCCGCTGTTCCGTGGCGACCCGCCGGTGTTCCGCCTGCGCCTCCCGCCAGGCGCGGAAACTGGCGGCGTAATCCGCGAGCTGCGCCCCCGCTTTTCCGTGCAGGTCGAGCAACTCTAGCTGGCAGTCGGGCCGCAGCAGCCGGCGCGGCTCGGCGGGACCGTGGAAATCGATCCACAGCTCGCCGAGGCGCTGCAGCGCGGCAAGCGTGGCGAGCGCCCCGTTGACCGAGATGCGCGGGGCCTTCTCCCGCGGCAGGATTCTCCGCAAAATGAGCACGCCCTCCTCGCAGACCGGCAGTCCCAGCTCCTCGAGCGCGCGGTCCAGACGCGCGGGATCGCGAAAAAACAGGGCGGCCTCCACCTCGGCGGCCGGCGCCCCTTGGCGGATGATGGTCTTGTCGGCGCGCTCCCCCGCGAGTAGGCTCAACGCGCCGAGCAGAATGCTCTTGCCGGCGCCGGTCTCACCCGTGACCGCGGTGAAGCCCTCGTTGAACTCCAGCGACACCTCCTCGAGGAGGGCGAGATTGCGGATGCGCAGCGATTGGAGCACGGGACCAACAGGCACAAAAAAACCGCCGGCAATCAAGCGGCGGTTTTTCGGAATCAGGGGCTGAGCTTCACCGCTTCCGCTCGCGCTCACCCCACGCGTACTCAAGGCCGATGCTGAGCATCCAGACCTTGGAGAGATCAAGCACGGCGTAACGGTCGCCCTGCGCCGCCTTCAGCTTGTAACCACCGAGAAAATCAGCCCCGGCGAGAAGCGCCCAATGCGGGCTGAAGGTTCGGCGCGCGCGCGCACCGAGGAAATACCCGAGGTCCGAACGGCTGCGCGAACCCGCCGCGGTGACACGGGCTCCGGGCTGAAGGCCCGGGGCCTGGGCCTGCTCATCGACGGAGAACGACGCTTTCCCCTGCAGGAACGCGGCTCCTCCGCGAAGGAACAACGACCACCGCTCCCCTTCCCGCTGCGGAGGAGCGATCGTCGACGGAATCAGCTCCCACCACACACCGGCGCGGAAGACCGTCACACGACCGTCGAACCGGTGGGTGCCGTTGATGTTGCCGGCGACCGAGGAAATCGAGCGCGCCGGCGTGTCGCCGATCCGTTGATCTCCCGGCAGGGGCGAGAAACGTCCGGTGTAGGGCGCTCGTTGCGGAACCACGCCACCAAGCGGATAAGTGTCGGTGAGAACTCGAACGTTGGCGGAAACGGGTCCCGAGGAATAGTCGCGGAAACGGGCCCATTCCACCCCGCCCTCCAAGCCCCAGTCCCGGCGATCGGGTTTGACGTCGGCCAGCGACAGGCGGAGCGAGACATGCCAGGCCGGACGTTTGGCAACATCTCCCGCGTTCCGGTAGAGACCCTCCCCCGCCGTCGTGCGGCGGAGGGCGAGTGTGCCAGCGCGCAGATCAACCTGGCTGTCGCTCACGAAGCCGAAGTACCCGGTGCGGCTCGCCAGGGGCCCACCAGCAGCGTCGCCCAGGTTAGCCGACGCATCCACGCGATTGAACCCATCGTCATAAATGCGATCGGTCCGGGCCGTCGTCGCCGGGTCAGTCGCCCCACCAGTGGCCCCGTAGGCGACCTTGGTCTTCAGCCAGAGGCTGGGCCCGGCCTCGAGGCGCCAGCGGAACGTGGTGGGCTCCGCTGCGAGGGCGGCGCCGGAGCCGAGGGCGACGAGGACACCCAGGCGAAGGAAGGTGGACAGCTTCATGGTGATAATAAGGGAGTGAGCGGGTCGGGTGGGTTTAGTCGATCAGGTAGATCTCGATCAGCGCCTGGCCCTGGGCTCCACCCTTGCCTTGGGCGACAAGGGTATAGGCGCCGGGTTGAATGCGCGTGACGATAACCGAGTCCCGCGAGCCGAGCGGCAGGTCGAAGGCACCCACGCGCCGGAACAGGCGTTCACCGAGGACAGCTCCCTGCACGGTTCCCCAGTCATCATTCGTCGCGATGGGGGTGGATCCGCCGGCCGCGTAAAGCTCCAGCGTCGGATCGGCGAGCGTTCCCGTGACCCCCAGGCTGGAGAGGGTCGGACCGACGACCCGGGCGAGCAGGCGACAAGTGGTGTTACCGCCCACGACCAGACCGGCGATGAGCACCCCGTCGCCACTCGATACCCGCGCGCGGGCCGAGACGTTAGCGATGCGGTTCCCGGAATCGTACGCCCCGAGGGCATCGTACATCTCCACGAGCACAATGCCCTCCTGGGTGGTACGGTTGTCCACGTGGATGGTGTACGGCTCGGCGAGCAGGCGGCGGACCAAAGCCGCATCCCGGGCCGTTTCCGCCAGCGCGAACGCTCCGACATTGGCCGAAGCCGAGCGCGTTTGCGCCGCCTCCGAGTCCCGTGTCCAGTCATCGTTCTCCGACAGAACGCTTTGACCGCGGTAGAGCTTGAGCGCGGTGTCCCTCACCGCGGTCTGCACCCCGAAGTTGGCGAGCGTGTCTCCCACCGCGCGCACAAGGATCGGACGACTTCCCGCGCCTTCCATCACGAAGCCCGTGATGAGCGGCGTGCCGGAGGCCTCAAGTTGGGCGCGCACCGACAGGTTGACGATCCGACCCGGATTATTGCTCGCCAACGAAACTGTGGCGGTCTGCGACTGGATCGAGGACCGGCCGTCGGTCACCACGACGTGGTAATCGCCTTCGCTGGCGAGGGTCGCGTCGGAAATGGCGAGAGAAGCTCCGGTGGCAGCGGAGACGGCGACACCGTCCCGGAACCACTGGTAGGTGTAGGGACCACCCGCCCCCATCGCCACCCGAAGCGTCGTGGCTCCACCCGAAGCGACCTGCGTCGACTGGGGCTGCGTCGTGATCAACAACGGCGTCGCGATTCCGCTGGTGACCAACAGGCGGTATTCGCGGGCTGCGGTCGGCGGAGTGAGGGTCTTGGGCATTCCCTCGTCGAGCCAGTGGATCGTGGTACCCGTCCCGTTCACAGCCACCGGCGAGGTCTGCCATGCGCCGTTGGCACCGTCACGGTACTGCACGAAGTAAGTGCGGCCCGACTGGGTGGCGAATTCGACGTAGGTGCGATTGTTGGCGCCGACCACCACGCGATCGACCGGGGAATTCGTGCCGATCGGCGTCGAAACGCCGCCGGACGTGTTGATTTCAAGGGCGAGCACGGGCTCCGTGAAGCGCTGCACGTTGGGCGCGAAGTACTCGACGATGAATACGCGGGCCTCGTTCGCCTGCAGCGGACGCTGATCCTCGATCGCGGCGCGACCGTCGGACGTCGTGGTGCTCCGCGAGTAGAGCGACACCCCGGCGGGCAGCGTCGGCACAATCACCCGGAAGGAGTCGATGACGAAGGGCGTCGTGTTGGTCACCTGCACCCGTTGCTCGTACAAGCTCGTCTGTGGGTTGAGCCGCAGCTGGGTGATGAGCTCGAGTTTGGGGTTATAGATCGTGACCCGGACGTCGAACGTCTCCTTGGAGCCGTCGGCATAGGCGAGCTCGACCTTGACCGTCGTCTCCTGGACGGAGCCGTCCTGGCGGAGCGGCGTGCCGATCGCGAGGCGGCCCACCGGACCATCACCGACGACCTGGGCCCCCTTGATCAGGGTGGAGTCGAAGCTGGTCACCGCGCTACCCACGACGGTCTTACCCTGGGCGGCGAGCGAAGCGACCGAGGCGTTGGCATCGTTGCCACCAAGGGTGACGAGTTCGACCGTGAACGGAGGGTCAATCTGGTCGCGGTCCGAATTACCCCTCTCGTCGACTGACGTGATGGTGATCGTATCGAGACCGAAGTAACCCGTGATCGGCTGGTAAACCAGCTGCGCCAGAGCCGCGTTGATGGATTCTTTCGTGCCCCGGAAAGCAACGACGGTGTCGTTGGAGCCCGTACCCTTGACGATCTGCAACCCGGTCCGAACCGGCAGCGACAGAAGTCCGTGACCGCAGGAAAGCTCCACCGTGAGCTCGGAGGAGTCGGCGTCGGCGACCCGGAAGACGCTGCCATCAGGTCCTACCACGCGGGCCGGCTCCCCGCGGAACTTCATCGGGCCGTTGGGCACAGTGTTCACCGGGGCGGCCGAGACGCGGACGACGACCAGAATCTCCACGACGCCACCGTTGCCATCCGACGCCAGCACCACGAAGCGATCCTCGCCGTTGAAGCCCGGCGCGGGCATATAGGTGTAGGAACCGTCCGGGTTCACCACCACCGAGCCGTTGGCCGGAGCCGTCTTGGCCGTGTACGTCAGCCTGTCACCGTCGGGATCAAACGCGCTCACGCGGCCCGAGACCGGCTTGTCCTGCCCGGTGCTGATCTCGTAGCGACCCGCGGTGGGGTTGAAGTTGGGATCAGCAGCGCCGCTGGGCAATTTACCACCCTGGGGCGCGTCGTTCACCGGAGTGACCGTCACCGCCACCGTGATGGTCGCGGTACCGCCTTTCCCGTCGGAAACCGTCACCGTGAACGAATCATTGCCGTTGAAACCCGGCTTCGGCGTGTAGGTGTAGGTGCCGTCGGGATTCACCGTCACGGTGCCATTCTGCGGGTCACTGGCCTTCGCGAAGGTAAGCGGATCGCCATCAACGTCGTAGGCACGGACGCGACCCGAGACCGGGGTGTTCTCCGGCGTGGTGGTCTGGTAACGGCCGGCAGCCGGATTGAAGTTCGGATCAGCGGCGCCATCGGGCAGCTTGCCCGGGACCGGCGGATCATTAACCGGCGTAACCGTCACAAAGACCGTGATCACCGCGGTGCCACCTTTGCCGTCGGATACCGTGATCGCGAACGAGTCCGTCCCGTTGAAGTCCGGCGCCGGAGTGTAGGTGTAACTACCGTCCGGATTAACGACCACCGTGCCTTTCGCCGGCTGGTTGGTGAGCGCGTACGTGAGCAGGCCACCGTCCACATCGCTGGCGCTTGCGCGGCCGGAGATCGGTGTATCCTCGGGAGTGGAGATCTCGTAGCGACCCGCGGATGCGTTGTACGCTGGGTCGTTCGCGCCGCCGGGTAGTTTACCGGGCACCGGCGGATCATTCACCGCGGTCACTGCGAGAGAAACCTTCGCGGCCGCAACCGACAGCTCGCTGCCATCGCTCACTTTATAGGTGAAGGAGTCGGCTGGAGTTTCACCGCCGTTGTGCACGTAGGCGAATTGACCGGAACTCTTCACGTACAGAGTTCCTGTCGCCAAAGTCAGCTGCTTGTAACCGTCCGCAGCCGTGTAAATCGGATGCGCGGAATCCGTGAGGCTCGTGAAGGTGGAGCCATTCACCACGGCTACGCTGCCACCCACGAGCGTCTTGCCGTCGGGATCCGTGTCGTTGGCGTTGATATTCCCCGTGATCGTGCCGCCCTCGGCCACGGTGTAGGTGTCGTCGACCGCGATCGGCTCCCGATCATCGTCCTTCACCGCCGCCGGGTCATCGGCTCCGGTCTTGTTGTCGGGATAGATGGAGCCTTGGCCGTCGTCGCGAATGGTGCAGATACCTTCGGCGGAGGTACCGCCCGTGTTGGTTGCGACCAACGTGAACGTTTCAGCTCCCTCGAGAATAGAATCGTTGGCGATTCGCGTCCGCACCAGTAGGACCCCGCCCGAGGGGATAGTCGCCAGGCTGGCGGGAGTGTAGTCCACCCAAGCTCCCGCGCCTGCCGCCGCCGACGGATCATAAACCTGTAAGGGTACTCCGGTACCCGCGTTGCCGGTGTCGGTTCCCAATTGGGCATCCTTGTCGGAGACGGTCGAAGTGTTTCCAAGCGCGAGCGTCAGCTTTTGCCCTGAGACACCCGTCACCGTGAACACCGCGTACGGCGACGCCTCGTTCACCGTCGGGCTCGTCACCGCCAGCGCCCGGTCATCGTCCTTCACCGCCGATGTATCCTTCGTTCCGTCGGCCTTGTAGATGTCACCCGTGCCGTCGTCCTTGATTGTGCCCGTTCCCGTCGCCGCCTGGCCTCCCGCCGGCGTCGCCGTCAGCGTAAAGGCTTCGTTGTTATCCGGAGTCGCATC
>JACCDP010929161.1_pt1 | contig 18381 bp, 14 predicted proteins | sample 7445841 | NCBI WGS metagenome assembly JACCDP01 (sample SAMN15323441, study PRJNA562643) | freshwater metagenome | isolation source: river surface water | place: USA:Blue River Watershed | collected 2017-08-17
CTTGAAACACTTTTTTTTAGTTTAATGCGACAAATGTGAGGCGCGCGAAATGAGGGGAAGTCGAAGTGTAGTGATAACTACATGAGACTTTCACGAATGAACGCAACGAAGCAGATGGAAGCATAAAACTAAAAAAACTAAAACCAATCCTTCATTCTGTCGAAGAAGCCTTTTTCTTTTTTGGCGTGCTTGGCAGAGAAGTGTTCTGAGGCTTGGAGTTTTTTAAGCATTTCAGCTTCTTCAGAAGATACTTTTCTAGGTATCCAAACATGGATGGCAATGAGTTGATCGCCTGTTTGATAGCCATTGATGTCTGGGAAACCTTTGCCGCGTAATCTTAAGACTTTACCTGATTGGGTACCAGGTTCTATGGTAATCTTAGCACGACCATCAACGGTTGGTACTTCAACACTGGTTCCTAGTATTGCATCAATAACGCCTATGGCTAAGTTATACACCACATGATTGTCTTGACGTTCAAGCTCTGGGTGTTTTTCTTCTTCAATGAGTATGAGTAAATCACCATCTATACCTCCACCAGGAGCTGCATTCCCTTTGCCAGACATTGACAATTGCATGCCTTCTTGTACACCTGCTGGAATCTTGATAGTGGTTTCGATTTCTTCGTGCACCATCCCTTGATCATTAGCGCCTGATGGTTTATTAGACAATGTTTTGCCAGAACCGCCACAATGAGGGCAAGCGGCTACTGTTTGCATTTGACCGAGGAAAGTTTGTGAGATGCGATTCACTTGACCAGTGCCACGACAAGTTGAACAATCTTTGAATGTAGCGCCTTTGGCCAATACCAATTTGCGGTATTTTATCTTTTTTTCGACACCGTTTTTAATGTCGGCATAATTCAATTTTAATTTGATGCGGATATTGCTTCCTACATTGGCTCGAGTGCGGCCATTACGACCTGAACTACCACCGAAGAAATCACCGAATCCACCACCGCCAAAAATGTCTCCAAACTGACTGAAGATGTCTTCCATATTCATGCCACCTCCATAGCCACCGCCACTAGCACCACCAACACCCGCATGACCATATTGATCATAGCGTTGTTTCTTTTGAGCATCACTTAAGACCTCATAGGCTTCGGCTGCTTCCTTGAATTTTTCTTCAGCCGCTTTATCCCCTTCGTTTTTATCCGGGTGGTATTTGATGGCCAGCTTGCGATAGGCTTTCTTAATCTCATCAGCTGTAGCTGATTTACTGACCTCTAGTATTTCGTAATAATCTCTTTTTGCCACGATGTTATTCTCCTACGATGACTTTAGCAAAACGAATCACATGACCGTTTAATGTATATCCTTTTTCTGTTTCATCAATCACCACACCTTTTTGCGCTTCAGAAGGCGCAGGAATATTAGTGATGGCTTCATGCAAATCCACATTGAATGGCTGACCAATACTTTCTACTGGTTTTAAGCCTTTAGCAGTCAATAAACCATTGAATTTATTATGGATCAATTGCACGCCTTCTTTGTAGGCTTCAAAGCTTGCTGTTTCAGAAGCTTTCATTGCCCTTTCAAAGTCATCAATGATGGGTAAAAAAGACAGGATGATGTCTTTGCCCGCAGTTTGCAATAATTCTGAACGCTCTTTCATGGTGCGGCGTTTGTAATTATCAAACTCGGCATAAAGGCGTAAAAATTTATCATTGGCTTCTGCCAATTGTTGTTGTAAAGACTCATTGGCATCAGTGGCCCCTAAATCAGATTGAATGGTTTCTTCAATGGGTTGTTCCTGTTGATTTTGCTCTTCAATGGGTTGCTTTTCGTCTGTCATATCTGTTCTTGTTCTTGTCAAAAATATTGCCACTTGGCCAAGTCTGACACAATGTCTTGACCTTATTCGTATTGAGTCATAAATTTGGCATTATGACTTAAGCAAGGCTTGTAGTTGGGCCTCCAAATCATGAGCATTTTGAGCGGTATAAACCACTTCACCATTGGTATTCAAAATCATGATTTGAGGCAAAGTGCTGACCTTAAATTGCAAGGCCGGAGCCGATGCGTATTTTTTAAAATCGCAGTATTGATTAGGCCAAGATAAACCATCGTCAGCAATAGCAGATTGCCAAGAGATCTTATCTGTATCCAATGAAACACTCACAAAAACCACCTTTGGGTTGATTTGGTAATTCTGATACACATGCACCAAAGACTTGTTTTCTAGCCTTGAAGCTTTGCTCCATGAAGCCCAAAAATTTAAGACAATAAACTTTCCCTTATAGGCTTGTAAATTGAATGTGTCTAAAGTCGTGTTGTCAAGCACTGCATCAGACGTTTTAGAGTCCGACACAAAGGCTGTGGCTGTTAAGGTTACTATCAACAATGAGAATAGATAAGTCTTCATAACAATGAGCTTTAATCTATTCTTACAATTTCTGCACCAATTTGATTTAAGCGCTGATCAATGAATTGATAGCCTCTATCAATCTGTTCGATATTTTTTATCGTACTAACGCCTGTGGCACTCATAGCAGCAATCAACATCGCTACACCAGCTCTAATATCAGGAGAACTCATAGTTATCCCTTTTAGAGGTACTTTTCTATCGAGCCCCATCACATTGGCTCTGTGAGGATCGCATAAGATGATCTTAGCGCCCATATCAATTAAATTGTCAACGAAAAACAAACGGCTCTCAAACATTTTTTGATGTATTAAAACATTGCCTCTTGCTTGAGTGGCTGTCACTAAAATAATACTAATTAAATCAGGTGTAAAACCTGGCCAAGGCGCATCAGCTATGGTCAAAATACTGCCATCTATAAACGATTCAATTTCATAATTGGATTGAGCTGGAATAAAGATATCATCGCCACGGAATTCCATGGCTATTCCCAATCGCTTGAAAGTATCTGGTATAATGCCCAATTCAGGAATAGCACAATTCTTAATCGTGATTTCACTTTCAGTCATTGCTGCTAAGCCAATAAAGCTGCCAATTTCAATCATGTCAGGCAACAAGGTATGGTCTGTTCCATTGAGTTTGTCTACCCCTTGTATGGTCAATAAATTTGAACCGATACCTGAAATATTAGCACCCATTCGGTTCAACATTTTACACAATTGTTGAAGGTATGGTTCGCAAGCTGCATTGTAAATCGTTGTGGTGCCCTCGGCTAAAACAGCAGCCATCAATATGTTGGCAGTACCTGTAACCGAAGCCTCATCTAGTAACATGTAACAACCTTTAAGACGGCCTTGCTGGGCAGTCACTTTATAGAATTGTTCGTTGGCCAAATACTCAAAATGAGCCCCCAATTTCATAAATCCTATGAAGTGGGTATCCAAACGTCTACGGCCAATTTTATCGCCACCAGGGCTAGGAATAAAGCCTTTGCCAAATCTGGCCAATAAAGGACCAATGATCATGATAGAGCCTCTTAAACTTGCGCCTTTGGCCTTGAATTCAGCAGAGTTCAAATACTCTAAATTCACATTAGTGGCTTTGAATTGGTAGCTTGAAGTCGACAACTTAGTTACCTCAACCCCTAAATCGCCTAATAACTCAATGAGTTTAAGCACATCTCTTATAGCGGGAATATTGTGTATGGTAACGGTTTGATCCGTTAACAATACCGCTGAAAGAATTTGCAAGGCTTCGTTTTTTGCGCCTTGAGGAATGATTTCTCCTTTAAGTTTTTTGCCACCAGTTACTCTAAAAGTGCCCATGATTGATGATTATTTTTTGTAGTGGTTTTTTTTGTTTTTAAAATGTTTGCTGTGGTTATTCCCTTTAGAATGATGGTGATTATTGTAGAACTTCTTACGCCTTTGTTCAAGTGTAATTTCTAGTTCTTCTGGATTCACCTTCAATTGGTTTTGTGAAATCACTTCTAAATGTTCTGCAAGTTGTTGATTGCTTAAGTTTTCATTGTTCCAATTGCGAGAGGAGTTGGTCATAAAAGAAGCCAATAAATTCAAGAATTCTGCTTGTAATTCTGGCGAATCAATTTGCGCAGCCTTATTAACCATGAATTGCAAATTGCGACCATAAAACCTGAACTTAATCGGTTGAGATGGATATTCAACACGATCTGGCTTTTGCTGCATTTTACTTGGCTCAGGTGGCGGAAATGGACCGTCAACATCTAATTGGAAATTGGAAATAATATACAAATGATCCCACAACTTTTGTTTGTAATCTGCTTGGTCTTTAACCGTTGGATTCAGTATTTCCATAACACTGATTAAGGCATCTGCCATTTTGCTGCGTTTGCCTTTATCGGCTATACTCAGCACATGTTCAACCATGTCCTGAAACGACCTACCGTATTCAGATAAAATGAGTTGTTTGGCTTGTGTATTGTAATGAAAAAGTTCTGACATATTTCTTGCTCAAATGTAGTGAATTTATAGTAAAAAAAAACCTGCAAATACATGCAGGTTTTAAAGATTGTTTATAAGTAATAAGGCTTACTTTTTGTAGATCTCGTCGTTTTTAGGTTCGAAAGTGATGCGGTGTTTTTTACCAGCAACTGAGAATTCTAATTTCAACATATCATTCTTCAACATGATGATGTCAGCATTTACTGCAACGGTTTGATTGTTTTCAGGTTGAGAAATATCACCCATTTCATTAGCGCCAAAAGACACCTTTCTGCTCTTATCGTTAAATGACCATTTACCAGCTTGTTTGATAGTGTTATAAAACACGTTATTCGCTGCAAAATTGGCTAGAATGTCGCGGTAAGTTCTATCGTCATTAGGATTCATTGTCAACACCTTTTCTTTTGTAGGTGAGCTGTAACCAGCTGCGTAATCCATGTTGAAGGTGTAGAAATTGGTTCTGCCCATAACAAAATACAAAACGATTGAGTCTCCAGCAGAGGTGAATGATTTTTTCAAAGCAGCATCTTCAGTGCCATCAACTGCATATCCGGTAACTTTCCATTCGTTAGAGATTCTGTCTCTTTTAGCTCTGAATGAAATACCTGGTCCTTCTTCATATTTACAAGCAGAAAACAACATGCTTAAACCTGCAAACACAACTAATGAAATCTTTGTAATACGTCTCATGTTTTATTTATTATTTGTGCAAATATAACCCAAAAACCTTAATTAATAATTAATTTTTTGGCCCTTATTTTCACTTGTGAGCAACCTTGTGGAAAACCAAAGCGAATCTGAAATGAAACTATGATCTGACCATTAGTTTAGCAAACCTTAGCACCAAGGTTTTTTGTCCCATTTCTTGGAATAAAATGACGGCTTTTTTATTATCACCGGCACCTTCCAATTGCTCCACCACCCCTAGGCCAAATCTTTGATGCTCAACCGTTTGACCTACTTGAATGTCAGATGGGTCATTGGGTTTAAAATCTGCTGAAGCTTTAGTATCCGGTAAAGGCTTGGTGACTGATTTACCCACAAATAAGCCGTACCCTTTGCCAAAATTGGCATCCGAAGGGGATTTGTGAACAATATTGGGGGTTTTGATTTGATGCACCAGAGAGGTATCTAAATATTGTTTATCTATCTCATCGATAAATCGACTGGGATCACAAGGAATTAGGTTGCCATATTTGAATCTGGAGGTAGCAAAACTCAAGGTTAAATTTTCTTCTGCACGCGTAATCGCAACATAAAACAAACGGCGTTCTTCTTCCAAATCTTGACGATTGGTTAAACTCATTTGACTCGGAAACAAATTCTCTTCCAAGCCCACTACAAAGACATGTTTGAACTCTAAGCCTTTACTGCTATGAATTGTCATTAAAGTCACTTTATCGCCATCTTCATCGTCTTTATCCGCATCGGTGTAAAGCGCAATTTCTTGTAAAAAGGCTGACAAGTCTTTCTCTTTTTCAGAGGTGTCGTCTTCAGTAAATTCCTTAATAGCATTCAACAATTCCACTAAGTTCTCGTAACGAGATACACCCTCAACCGTTTTGTCTTCGTAGAGTGTTCTGAGCAAGGTTGATTGCTTGGCTACATACTCAGCGATCTCGTAGGCATTCTTGGTGGTCAACATGGTCTGAAAACTGCAGATCATGGTGTAAAAATCTTTCAAGTGTGCCACTGAAGAACCCAAAACAGGAAAATGATGCGCTTCTTGCAAAATCTCCCATATTGACACTTCGTTTTCTGAAGCCAAAACCACTAGTTTATCTATGGTGGTATTGCCAATTTTACGAGCAGGGTAATTGATAATGCGCTTTAAAGCTTCTTCATCCTTAGGATTGACCACCAAACGCAAATAAGAGAGTAAATCTTTAACCTCTTTGCGTTGGTAAAAACTCATGCCGCCATAAATTCTGTAGGGAATATTCATGCGTCTGAGGGATTCCTCAAAGGCACGTGACTGGGCATTGGTTCTGTATAAAATGGCAAAATCAGAATAGGCTCTGTGCAAACGGTTGCGCGATTCAAAAATTTGATTCGCAACAGCTTTGCCTTCTTCATTATCAGAAGCTGATTTAAATAAAATGATCTTCTCACCCTCTGGATTATTGGTGAAAATGGTTTTGTCTAACTTCTCTTTGTTATTGGCAATCAAACTACTGCTCGCATTAACAATATTTGCTGTGCTTCTGTAGTTGTGCTCTAACTTAAAAACCTTTAAATCAGGATAGTCTTTTTCGAAGTTTAAAATGTTCTGGATATTCGCTCCTCTGAAGGAATAAATGGATTGTGAATCATCCCCCACAACACAGATGTTTTCATACATGGCTGCTAAACTTTTAACAATCATGTATTGACAGAGGTTAGTATCTTGATACTCATCCACCATGATGTATTTAAACTTGTGTTGGTATTTGTTCAAGACATCAGGATGCGCTTTAAGCAAAGCATAGGTATTCAATAAAATATCGTCGAAATCCATGGCGCCTGCTTTGTAACAGCGAGCCTGATAGGCTGCAAAGATTTTGGATAAATGAGGTCTACCAGTTGAATTATCAGCTTCTAATAATTCGGGGATTTTAATGTACTCTTTAGAGGTGATCAAACTGTTTTTACAGTTGCTGATCCTGTTATATACAAAGGCTGGTTTGTATAATTTTTCATCGAGGTTGAGTTCCTTAACTATGGTTTTAATTAAACTCTTGGAGTCGTCTGTATCGTATATGGTGAAGTCTTTAGGATAACCAATCTTTTCTGCTTCTACCCTTAGAATTTTAGCAAAGACTGAGTGGAAAGTACCCATCCAAATATTCTTTGCCTCATGACCTACAACTGCCTCAATCCTATGCTTCATTTCTTTGGCAGCCTTGTTAGTAAAGGTTAGGGCTAAAATATTGAAGGCATCATTACCAGATTGTATGATGTGGGCAATTCTGTAGGTCAAAACTCTGGTTTTACCACTACCTGCACCCGCTATGATCATCACCGGACCTTGAATAGTCATTGCGGCATCGCGCTGCACATCGTTCAATTTGTCTAAATACGGTGGGTGACTCATAAGGAATGCAAAGCTATTAATTGCTTGCGAGTTCTTATTAACAAAATACAAAAAAGGCGTCGAAAAAACTTCGACGCCTTGGAAACAATAGGCTGTTTTGTTTTAAAACAAACCTCTAAGGGTTAATTGAATATTTCTTCCTGCTCCACTGTAGCCTGAAGAAAATGTTCTGTAATGTTGATCCATGATGTTTTCAATGGCCAATTGCCCCTGCAAAAAGCGATTGATTTGATACTGAGCTCTTACATTAAAGGTATGCCATGCAGGTGTAAATCCTTTAACAGGATCTGCTGAATAAATGGCATTGTCTTCTCCTATCAAATTGTAGTCTTTAGATTTTTTAGCGCCATTGAACAACACAAAACACTCAGCTTTAAGTTTATTGGCTTTATAAATCAAACCTGCTCTCCCAAATACTGGAGAAATATGATCAAGCGGATAATCTACTGTATCCGTTTTAATTCGACCATAGGTGTAATTCACTTGAGCATTTAAACTGAGTTGTTTGTTAAGGTCATAATTCATACCAACATAATAGCCATAAATATAGGCTGTTTGGGCATTTACCGTGGTATAAATTTGACTGTTTACGCCGTTAAATGTGATGGTATCTTTACCATTTAATTGTGCTCGACCAATCGTTAGTGCATTGCTGTATTGGGTATAAAAACCATTCACTTCAAGATTCAATTTTTTGGCAAATGTTTTATTGATAGTGGCATCGAGCGTTGTGGTTTGTTCTGGCTTAACGTAAGCATTTGGAACAATGATTCTACCGCCTACACTTTCAAACACCTTGGCCATATCATCGACATTTGCAGACCTGAATCCTGTGGCTAAACTCCCTGAAACTTTAAGTTGTTTTTTACCCAAATACACCAAACCAATTTGACCACTGGTATTCTGATTCTTTTGGGTAATTTGATCCATCAAGAACGGAAAGAAGGTTTTGTCTTTAAATTGACAAGTCAAAGTGGTGTTGGTCATCCTTAACCCAGAATTAAGTATCCATTTATTACTTAAATAATCTGATTGCGTTACATACACCGCCATGCTTGACATTTGAGATCCTCCATCAGGATAACGGGTTGTTTGAGCTTCAACGGCACCTGAATTAACATTCACTTTACTGGCTGTAGATTGAACATCGTTGTGGGTCAATTCTAAACCATATCTTAATTCTGATTTATTGCCTATGGCTTTTTCAAAATCTGCATTTATGGCATTGACTTTTACGCGTTCATTTCTATGGGTCATTTTAGCACTGTTAAACCCTCGATTGTGTCTGCTTTCAGTAATATCCTGATGTGATACTGTCATTTGCATTTGGTCATAGGCCAATTGTTTCTTAGTTAATTTCAACTGATAAGCGGCCAATGTTCTGGTTTGTGGACCGTAATACCATTCTGCTTGAGCAGGTTTGCCATTTGACCCAATTTCAGTTAAGCGATCATACCTAGGTATATCTGTTGAATTTGAGTGTTGAATATTGAGCACATGAGACACATAAGCATTTTGTTGAAACAACACTTTTTGCATCAAATCCCATTGCTGGTAGCCATTAGGGATTTGCTTAAAAGAATCGGCATTTTGAACTATGGAATCTTTAGAATTAAAACGCTGAACATAGAAGGGTCTTCTACCCCATGACTCATAGCCCTTAGTTCCTTTTTTGCCGATGGTCATATCGCCAAAATCCGAATAGGTTACAGAACTCAAAAAGGCCCATTTTTTGAGGCCTATATTGACATCAAAATGGCCTGTCTTTTCTTGCATAGCCGTTCCATAACGGGTAAAGGCCATGGTTTTAAATTCTGGTTTTGCTGTAGTCGACAATTGAGCTTGCTTGGTATAAAAATGCACCACACCGCCCAAGGCATCACTGCCATAAACAACAGCACCTGGACCAAACACCAGCTCTGTTTTATCCAGCATGTTGTTATCAACGGTTAATACATTTTGCAAATGACCGCCTCTGTAAATGGCATTGTTCATGCGCACCCCATCAACAACCATGAGCACTTTATTGGCCTCAAAACCTCTCATGGCTATGCTTCCACCACCCATTTGACTTTTTTGAATAAAGGCTCTGCCAGATTGTTGCAATACATCTGCTGTATTGGCTTGATTCATAAATTGTAGTTGTTTTTGATCAATAACGGTTGTTAATTGTGCGACATCCTTTGATGACTCTTCAAACCTTGAAGCAGACACCACAAACCCACCTAAATCAAAGGAAGATTCAGAGAGGTACATCACAAAATTTTGGGCCTTTAATTCTGTCCAAGAAATGGAATCCGTTTGATAGCCAGGGCATTTAAACACAATGCTTAATGCATTCATTACCCTAGCCTCTTCGGCGCTGATTTGGCCTTCAGCATTGCTGAATATGGAGTTTACTTCAACGCCTTTTATGGCTTGTAAACTCGAACGGTCTTTCACCGTTATGGTTTGCGCAAACGCAGTCAAACCTATTGTATATAATAGTGTAAATACTATGGATTTCATAAATGATTTTTTTATGCAACTAAATAACAGGCCATTCGTTTTACAATAGCCTTACAGTGTTTTCAGACAAATAAAATCACTAAGCAGTTGGTGGCTTTAGCATAGAAGGACTAAAAGCATAACAGTAAAAACTTCGCCATTTTTGGCAATGCGTTAAAGTAAACTCTGATGAAGCAAGAGCAAAAACAGACAAACCTACAAGGCTCAATACACTTGGTTTTAGCTCAAACACCACTTTGTTTTGTTGAGCTTGTTTTTGGGCTAATTGATTGTATAAAACTTCTTCTTTGTCATCCGATAGACAATGGTAAAAAGCACTACCATTTTGATCATATTCAAATACCACGTCGTATTTTTGGCCATTCAATGTAAACTCTTTTGAATGTTCCCAATCTGCCGTTTTCAAATCCAGATCTGAAAAGACGATTAATTCCTGATTAAATGCGCCGCTAGATAGTAATGACTGCATTTGTTGCTCAACTTTATATTTGTGAGCGAGAATTTGAAACACAGAAGCAATGCCTGCCCCAAGCATTTGAATCATAAGGGCAAAAACAAAAAAGGCTATCAGTGTGTTTCTTATCAAAACTAAGCAAAGATAACTTATTTTTAATTGAATTAAAATTCACCGAAATTTGCAGCTTGCAATGCCAACAAACGACCTTGACCAAATAGAAATTATAGGCGCCTCTGAACACAACCTTAAACAGGTTGACTTAAGCTTCCCAAGAAACCAATTAGTGGTATTTACTGGCTTAAGTGGCAGCGGTAAATCAAGCTTGGCATTTGACACCATTTTTGCTGAAGGCCAAAGACGTTATTTGGAAACGTTTTCTGCATATGCTCGTCAATTCATTGGCGACATGAAACGCCCCACAGTTGACAAAATCAACGGTTTGTCGCCAGTAATAGCTATCGAGCAAAAAACAGTTTCAAGAAACCCAAGATCAACAGTTGGCACCATAACTGAGGTGTATGACTTTCTCAGATTATTGTATGCTAGAGCTGCAGATGCCTACAGTTATTTGAGTCATAAAAAAATGGTTCGCTACAGCGAGAGTCAAATCATTGAAAGAATATTAGAGCAATTTGACCAAAGTAAAATATCGGTTTTAGCCCCAATGGTAAAAGGCAGAAAGGGGCATTACAGAGAGTTATTTGAACAAATCCGCAAACAAGGTTATAGCAAAGTAAGAGTTGATGGTGTTATGCTTGACATTGAGCCAGGCATGCAATTAGACCGTTACAAAATCCATGATATCGAGACCGTCATTGATAGAATTGATTGTAATGCCTTGAACAAAGAGCGCATCATCAACAGCATCAAAACGGCCTTAAAAGTAGGCAAAGGCACTTTGAGCATAGCTCAACACCCATCCGAAAAAAGTGTATTTTTTAGCCAGTTTTTAATGGACCCTGAAACTGGGCTTAGTTACGATGAACCTCAACCAAACACTTTTTCATTTAACAGTCCTTATGGTGCCTGTGAAACTTGTAATGGTATTGGTCAAATCAGTGAAGTGGCTGTTGACAGTGTCATTCCTGATACATCTTTAAGCATCAACAAAGGTGGCATTGCGCCCATTGGCGAATTAAAAGAAAATTATACGTTTGCCCTACTCAGAGGATTGGCCAAATTATACAAATTCAGTTTAGCCGATCCTATTCAAAAATTATCGCCTGAGATTGTTAATGCCATTTTATATGGTGTTGAAGATGCCTTCCCAATTGCTTATACCAACTACGAACATAAAACCATACAAACGGAAGCCCATTTTAAAGGGATTATTCCGATCATTACCGAACAATATTACGAAGGCAACAGCGATGCCCTCAACCGTTGGGCAGAAGAATTCATGCACAGCAAAAGCTGCCCTACTTGCAAAGGCAAACGTTTAAAAATTGAAGCCTTATCTTATAAAATTGGCGATCAAGACATTGCGGATTTGAGCATCATGTCTATCAAAGATTTGCAAATTTGGATGGGTAAAATTGACAGCATTTTGAGCGAACGCCAAAAGACCATTGCCAATGAAATCGTTAAAGAAATTTCGACCAGAATTGGTTTCTTATGCAATGTTGGATTAGACTATTTAAGCTTGAACAGCCCATCTAACACCCTTAGTGGTGGTGAGGCACAGCGCATACGTTTAGCCACCCAAATTGGGTCGCAATTGGTGAATGTGCTTTACATATTAGATGAACCAAGTATTGGCTTACACCAAAGAGATAACGACAAGCTCATCCAATCATTAAAAGATTTACGAGACTTGGGCAATTCAGTTATAGTCGTTGAGCACGACAAAGACATGATTGAACAAAGCGATTACATTATCGACATTGGTCCTAAAGCGGGCATACATGGTGGCCGCATTTGTGCCGCAGGCGATTATCCATCTTTCATTCAACAAAACTCATTAACGGCTCAATACTTAAGCGGGAAAAAGCGCATTGAAATCCCTAAAACAAGACGCAATAGTAAAACCTTTTTAAGCCTAAAAGCTTGCAGTGGGCACAATTTAAAATCAGTGGATGTAGACATTCCGCTTGGTATTTTAGTTTGTGTAACTGGTGTGAGTGGCAGTGGTAAATCGAGTTTGATCAATGAAACGTTGTACCCTATTTTGGCCAAGCATGTATACAACAGTCAATACCAATGTTTGCCATACAAATCTGTTAAAGGCCTTGAAAACATTGATAAAGTAATTCGCATAGACCAAGCGCCAATTGGCCGAACACCAAGAAGCAACCCTGCTACCTACACAGGTGTATTTGCAGACATTCGCAACTTATATGCACAATTACCTGAAGCCAAAATCAGAGGCTATAAACCAGGCAGATTTTCATTCAATGTGAGTGGTGGCAGATGCGAAGCTTGCAAAGGTGGCGGATACAAATTGATTCAAATGAATTTCTTACCTGATGTTGAGGTGCTATGCGATGAATGCCATGGCAAACGCTATAACAGAGAAACATTAGAAGTGCGTTACAAAGGCAAAAGCATTAACGATGTGCTTGACATGCCAATAGAACATGCCGTTGACTTTTTCGAAAACATGCCACAAATCAGCAGAAGATTACAAGCATTAGTAGATGTTGGGCTAGGGTATATTACCTTAGGTCAATCTTCAACAACGCTAAGTGGAGGTGAAGCTCAAAGGGTCAAATTGGCTGAAGAGCTCTCCAAAAAAGACACTGGCAATACGTTTTACATCTTAGACGAACCTACTACAGGGCTTCATTTTGAAGACATACATGTATTGCTCCAAGTTCTGCAAAGATTAACAGATAAAGGCAATAGTATTTTGGTCATTGAGCACAATATGGATGTGATCAAAGTAGCTGATTGGATCATTGATTTAGGCCCCGAAGGTGGCGCAGGAGGCGGCGAAATCATAGCCGTAGGCACACCAGAACAACTGATCAAAAACAAACGCAGTCACACCGCCCGATTTCTAGCTAAAGAATTGAAATGAGTTTTTCATTAACAGAATATTACAATCAAAGTTTTCATAAAATTGAGACGACTGACACCCAACTTAGCCATGGGTATTTCAAAGATTGCCAATTCAACCAGTGTCAATTGGTAGAACAAGATTTTAGCCATAGCACCTTTGTGAATTGTGTTTTCAATGCTTGTCAAATCAGTTTGTGTCAATTGGAACAAACGGGGTTTCAAGCTGTTCAGTTCAAAGATTGCCAACTACTTGGTTTGCGCTTTGAAAATTGCAACCCATTTCAATTAAGTATTCAAGCTAGTTCAAGCCAATTCATTATGTGTTCGTTTTATAAAAAGCCTATCAGTAAAGCTGTTTTCGATCGATGCCAAATACAAGAATGTGATTTTTCTGAAGCCCAACTCAAACAAGCTCAATTCACTGAAAGCCGATTAAGTGGCAGCACGTTTATGCGGACAGATTTAAGCGAAGCGGATTTTTCAAGTGCTTATGATTTCCTAATAGACCCAAGCCAAAACAAACTCAAAAAGGCTAAATTTTCGAGGCATGGATTGGAAGGTTTATTACAGCATTTTGGCTTAATAATCGAATAAATCAAACCTAAAGTTTTTTCCTTATCTTTGTATTAGATATATGGAAAACTCGCAAGCATTACAATTAGTTGAACTCAACGATTTACACGTTTCTTTAGGGGCTAAAATGGTACCCTTCGCAGGCTACAACATGCCTGTTCAATACAGTAATTTAATTCAAGAACACATGGCGGTTAGAAACAGCGTTGGTGTTTTTGATGTGTCTCATATGGGCGAATTTTTATTGAAAGGTGAACGCGCTCTTGATTTAATTCAATTAGTAACCAGCAATGATGCTTCTGTTTTAACAGATGGCAAAGTACAATACTCTTGTTTACCCAATAACACCGGCGGTATTGTAGACGACTTATTAGTCTACCGCAACAATGCCAATGAATTTTATTTAGTAGTGAATGCGTCTAACATCCAAAAAGATTGGGATTGGATTGCTAGCCACAACACTTTTGGGGTTCAAATGGAAAACCTAAGCGACCGTTTAAGTCTATTGGCAGTTCAAGGGCCTAATGCCATTAAGGTGGTTCAAGCTTTAACCGATGTTGATTTATCAGTCATCCCATATTATGCCTTTACAACTGGTACAGTTGCTGGCTGTGAACATGTGATCATTTCCAACACAGGATACACTGGTGCTGGTGGCTTTGAATTATACGTTGACAACAAAAATGCCCGTCAATTATGGGACGCTTTATTCAAAGCAGGTGAAGCTTATAACATTTTACCTTGCGGTTTAGGTTGTCGCGACACCTTGCGCTTAGAAAAAGGTTTCTGCTTATATGGCAACGACATCAATGACACCACTTCTCCAATTGAAGCAGGTCTTGGTTGGATCACTAAATTCTCTAAAGATTTTGTGAACAGTGCCTATCACAAATCATTAAAAGAAAACGGTGTTAGCAAAAAATTAGTTGGCTTTGAAATGATTGATCGCGGCATTCCTCGTCAACACTATACCATCAAAGATGCAGAAGGCAACACCATTGGTGAAGTTACTTCTGGAACACAGTCTCCTAGCTTAAACAAAGCCATAGGTTTAGGCTATGTTGATGCAGCCTTTTCAAAACCAGGCGCTGAAATTTACATTGAAATTAGAGAGAAAGCGCTTAAAGCCACTGTTTGCAAAATACCTTTTTTATAAATCAATTATGAATACGCTTAAAACACTTGCACTTATTTTAGTAGGCAGCTTTGCTATGAGCAGCTTCGCAAAACCTTATGATGATTTTGCCCCTGTTACCAAAAGCTCGCCTTATAAAAAATTCGTTCATTTAAACCCCTTTGCTTTATTGGTTGGTGGTTTAGAATTTGGTTACGAAGCCCCTCAAACGCCTAAACAAAGTTTATTGATGAATTTTGGATATTACAATTCCAGAGAAGCAGGTGGATTAGACATCAAAGATGACTTCACTAACATGAGTGGTTTAAGGGTAGACATGCAATACCGCTTTTACAGAAAAACCAATAACTACATCCGCAATGTATATATCGGCCCGTATTTCAATTTCAAAACCATTAGTGCTGATAGAAACTACACAAGATATTTAGGTCCCCCTAGCTACGATTATGTTGATAGCACGGCCAAACAAAGTGCGACGTCGGTATCAGTAGGTTACATGGTTGGTTATAGAAAATCAATATTCGAAAACATCTATATGGATTTAGGCATTGGTGGTGGTATGTTCATTCCAGTGTCTGGCGAACACCATTCTGAATTGAATATTCCTTTGTTTAGTCCATACAACAGAGGGGTACAATTCAAAGCCCACATAGGATTCAGCATAGCCTTGTAAGGTTATATTTTACTTTATTGGACGTCCCTTCTATTGATGTTCATCACTTCACACAGAAATATGAACACTTAAGGCAATGGTTTTGTAATTTTGCCCTGATTTAATTGTATCTGCATTGAGTAATAACAAGCAAAACATAGTCATCAAATTTGCCGGAGACAGCGGAGACGGCATGCAATTGACAGGCACTCAATTTGCAGAAACAAGTGCTATTTTTGGCAATGACCTAGCCACTTTCCCTGATTTTCCTGCTGAAATTCGCGCACCTATAGGTACGCTACCGGGCGTTAGTGGGTATCAAATTCATATCGGCAATTCAGATGTTTATACACCTGGAGACACCTACGATGTATTAGTGGCCATGAATGCGGCTGCTTTAAAAACCAATATTAAATCGCTTAAACCCAACGGAGTAATCATTGCCAATACAGAAGGCTTTGATGACAAAAACCTTAGATTAGCTAAAATCAGTGAAGACCAAAACCCTTTACACGACGGCAGTTTAGCGGCATTTAAATTGATAGACATCAATCTCACTAAATTAACAAAGCAAGCATTAGAACCTTTTAATTTGGGCAACAAAGATGCTGAACGTTGTAAAAACATGTATGTCTTAGGCATAGTGTACTGGTTGTTCAATAGAGAGCTTAAACACACAAAAGATCACATTCAAAAACACTTTGCCAAAAACGAAGTATTGGTTCAGGCCAATATCAAAGCCCTTGAATCAGGTTATCATTTTGGAGAAACCAATGAATGGTTTAGTCACCCAATTGAGATTGCCGCAGCCACATATGAAGCTGGCTTATACCGCAGCATTAATGGCAATCAAGCCACTGCAATGGGTTTGTTAGGCGCTAGTGTAAAGGCTGAAACACCCTTGTTTTTAGGTTCCTACCCTATTACACCTGCCTCAGACATTTTACACGAATTGTCTAAACACAAAGGCATGGACGTGATCAGTTTTCAAGCCGAGGATGAAATTGCAGGTATTTGTTCAGCCATTGGCGCATCTTATGGTGGAAGACTCGGCATAACCACAAGCTCAGGACCGGGTATAGCCCTTAAAACGGAAGCCATTGGTTTGGCAACCATGTTAGAATTGCCATTGGTTATTTGCAATATTCAAAGAGGCGGCCCATCTACTGGCTTACCCACTAAAACAGAACAAGCAGATTTATTGCAAGCTTTATATGGTCGCAATGGCGAAAGCCCAATTGTTGTGATTGCCGCAGCCACACCATCAGACTGTTATGACAAAGCATACATGGCTGCAAAAATTGCCCTTGAGCACACAGTTCCTGTGATGTTATTAAGCGATGGCTTTATCGCCAACGGTGCTGAACCATGGCGCATTAAGGCCTTGGAAGACATGCCAAGCATTCACTCGCAATTCATTTGCAACACAAATGATCAAACCTATTTACCCTATAAACGTCAAGCCAATTTTGCCAGACAACATGCCTTACCAGGCTCACCTGGTTTAGAACACCGCATTGGTGGTTTGGAAAAAGAACACGAAACGGGCAATATCAGTTACGATGCAGCTAACCATGAATTCATGGTCAAAATGAGAGCTGCAAAAGTAGCCAAAGTAGCAAATGATATTCCTGAACAAACATTGGCCTTAGGCAATACCAATAGCAAAGCTTTGGTGATTGGTTGGGGCTCTACTTATGGTAGCATTCACCAAGCAATCATTGAGCTCAATGCAGAAGGATTAGATCTTGCACAATTGCATTTAAGTTACATCCAACCCATGCCTAAAAACATAGCTGAATTGATCAAAGCATTTGATGTGGTAATGGTTGCAGAAATGAATAACGGTCAATTGATCAAAGTAATTAGAGATCAATTTTTAGTGGATGCTAAAGGCATTCATAAAATCCAAGGACAACCCTTTCAAGTACAAGAATTGAAAGCCAGTATCAAACAGATTATAAACGCATGAACCCAGAGCAAACTATAGAAGTATTTACCGCTAAAGATTTGGAAACAGATCAAGAAGTAAGATGGTGCCCTGGTTGTGGAGACTATGCCATACTCAACAGCTTAAAGAAAGTGCTGCCTGACTTAGGGGTTAAGCGTTCTGACATGGTGTTTGTTTCGGGTATAGGCTGTTCTTCAAGATTGCCTTATTATTTGAACACCTATGGCATGCATTCTATTCATGGAAGAGCAACCTCTATTGCTACAGGCTTAAAGGTAAGCAGACCAGAATTAAGCGTTTGGGTGATTACAGGTGATGGCGATGCCTTGAGCATAGGTGGCAATCATTTAATTCATACCTTAAGGCGCAATCCTGATATCAATATCTTATTGTTCAACAACCAAATTTATGGTTTAACCAAAGGGCAATTTTCACCCACCAGCGAATTAGGCAAGGTAACAAAATCATCGCCTATGGGGACTGTTGATCAACCCTTTAATCCATTAGCTTTAGCCTTAGGAGCCAATGCCAGTTTTGTAGCGAGAACAATAGATAGAGATCCTAAACACCAGCAAGAAATATACAAAAGAGCCCATGCCCATAAAGGTTGTTCTTTGGTAGAAATCTATCAAAATTGCAATGTCTTTAACGATGGGGCATTTGAAATATTGACAGATAAAAGC
>JACCDP011523870.1_pt1 | contig 18380 bp, 17 predicted proteins | sample 7445841 | NCBI WGS metagenome assembly JACCDP01 (sample SAMN15323441, study PRJNA562643) | freshwater metagenome | isolation source: river surface water | place: USA:Blue River Watershed | collected 2017-08-17
ACGTTGCTTAGAGACACAGGCGTTACATCAATATTTGATATGGAATAATAGTTATCAACGACGGCTCGGGTCGTGGGTGGACGGGGAACAACCAAGCTGGGTTCTACCGCTACATCTGAGTTGTAGCGTATGGTCCAGGTGGCTTCCGCGGTTTGCCCTTCGTTATTTTGGGCGACGATGCGGGCTTGGTCTTGTGCCATCCAAGGGTTGATGAGCTCATAAGTATTGTAAGTGAGGACCCCATGCTGGGGATACGTATCCACAAAGACGTTGCTTAAGCTTTCATACGCAAATGTAGCCACAGAAGGCAACTCTTTTGTGCGTGGTATGACTTCATCGGGGATGACCGAGGGGAAGTCGGACCACGCCGTATCCTCGACAGAGTGAATATTGAATGTGAACACGAAAGAGTCTATTTCCAACTTGATGAATGAAGTAATGTCTGTAACATCGAGTGTGATGGCTTGGTCAGTGATATCTTCATACGTCAAGAACAACCGAGTAATTTCATAGTACTTGCGCAATAATGTGTTGGCATTCATAATGGACGCTTCCAAGTCCGCATAGGTTGTATATGATGCCGAATCTGTAGGGTATGTATCTATGAAATTGGTTATGCTTTCAAGAGCAGTGCGTATAACATTACTGGATGAGGCCGACGGATCACTGTGAATGTCGGAAGCTAAATCGAGGTCCGTGATGTACGTTTCGATTGCACGGTCATACAAGATACGGGGAGATGAGAGGTAGGTGTTTTGGAAATCGGTATTATAGCTGTCAATCGTTTGGATCGATCCATAGGTCAACGCAGGATCGTAGGTCTGTACCCATGTGTTGAATGCGTTGCTATATGTAGCGTAGGTCGACTCTAGTGTGGTAGATATGGAATCAACGATTGTAGCGGGAACCGCAGGGGATAACGTGGCAATATTCATGAGGTCCACCAAGATAGGTTCAGTGTTGGGGATGGGTACATAGATTTCAGTGAGAGGATCAAATGGATCTGGGACGAGATTACTCAAAGTTTGAGCAAGATAGTTGGACAGGCTCAGAGCTTGTGCGGGAATGTCTGTAATGAAGATGTCATCGTATGTGTCATGGAAATCCTGAATGTTGGATGCCGCAAGCGGTTGAGTAATGTCATAGAGTCCAGATATGTATGTAGAATATGCGGAATCAGGATACAAGCTCACTTGCTCCTCGATCATTTCGGCAATTTGATTCGATGTGAAGGTGTTTGCAGATGCATACGTAAGGGTTAACGAATCCGACATATCCACGATGCGCAAAGGGGTATCGGGATCGATGGGTGTGGGAATGCTGCGGATTTCATTACTGGAGAGTGTGATGGGGGCATAATTCACCGTGGTGAGGTTGGAGTTATGGAAGAGCACCGTAGGTGGGGCAAGTGCGATATGAATCGTAACATCATTGGAGGAAGGGCATCCATATATGTTGTTGGCAGCATCAACGATCTCTAAAACGGGGCGAATTTGAAACGAATCTTGGGTAGCATAAGCAGCCTCGATGAAAGGGGTATACTGAATGGTGTCTGCAGACGTAAACTGCGCCGCATTTAACGAGCCGTACTTAGGTGGAGTGATGATGGAATATTTGACCGTGCTATTGGGGAGATTGTGGACGCCAACGGAAGGGTCCGTGTACAAGGAGGGACGAGCAATGCTCAAGGGTGTTGGCGTAGCTAAGATGGATGCTGTGTATGTAGCGTTGCTCGTAGTCTCGGTGTCGGGTACTTGAGGCACGGAAGCCATTTTAGGGAAGGACATGGGAATGCTAGTGGATCTCGCATTGAAGTTGACGATATTAACCACAGTATTCGATGTGGATGGTGTCGATAAATTGACAGGTATGTTGAGAGTATGGCGGGTGATATAATTGGACAAAGAGATGGCAACTTGATTCGACAGTGTTGCGGCAAGAGTTGAAATATTCGTATCGATCTTGCTTTGGATATTAATGTTAGCGATTGCATCTTGATCGGTGCGAATGGGGTATGCGCGACCTTGGACCATGAGATAGTTGGAAGGGGCAACGGCGGTGCGAAGATCATAGGATGTGGGGCTGATGCGAAAGGAACGAGGTGTGGTCACGCTATTGTACACATTAGAAGTGATGAGTCCGACGACGGCATTCGTGTAAATTTCACCACTAGGAGATTGAAGCACTGTGCCATAGGATATATTCGAAATACCAAGCTTTGTCAGAGCATCCGCACCGACGGTCTCCACAAGAGCAAAGTTGAGAGGATCTTTCCAATAGATGACGGATTGGATGTTGATGTCATTGCCCATGATGACCGAATTGTTGGCATCGGATTTGAGGGAATAACCCATGAGAATGGAGCTCGTGCGTTCATTGACGATGTCATCACCGATCGAAATGGAATTGGTGCTTGTATATGTCTTATTATTGCCGATAGCGATGGCGGAGTTGACTACGGGACGATATCCGTCGGCTCCAAGGCCCACCAACACATTCGATGAACCTCGCGTAATCGTGTTGGCAATTCCAGCGCCGATGATCACCGATCCTTCGCCAGTGACATTGGGAGCGGCGTCGGCACCAATGACGACCGATGCATTTAAAGAACCCCGTTGAGCGACGCGAGCGCCAACAAGTACGGAATTGGATGCATTGTTGCTGAGACCAGAATCCGTTCCCAAGATGACGCTATATGCCCCACTTGTGCTATTGCCACTCGCATTGTTGCCGATGATCACGGACCCCACGGAACTGGTCATGGTTGCACCAGCATAAGGTCCAATTGCAATATTACACGATCCATCGCTTGAGAACAGAGAGTAAGGTCCAATACCCACATTATATGAACCTTGAGTAAGATTATATCCGCTTTTGAAGCCAAAAAGACAGTTCCCATCACCAAATGCGTTTGAATATCCACTAAAGGCGCCAAAGTAGCAACCATAGTTGTTTTTGAAAGCAGCCCGACCACTTTGATGTCCTGATGCAGTACAAAATGATCCAGACCTCATATCTTGCATACTTTGCATGCCCGTAGCTACATTGAAGTCACCATCCAGTGACCGTTCCAGTGCGGCATAGCCCACCGCCACGGATCCTGTGCCACTGACATTCTCCCTCATGGATGAATTACCAATGGCCACTAAACGAGACCCATCCCGATTGAGCTCACCTGCTCGGAAGCCTACAAAAGTTACTTCGGACCCTCTATTTTCGCGACCAGCATAGGCTCCAATTAAAGTTGAGAAACTAGACTGAGTGCTAAGAGCACCTGCTTGATATCCCGCGTACACGCAAAACGAAGACGTAGTCGCGGCCTTACCAGACTCGTAACCAATGTAGACGCTATTTGTTCCACTCGCGATCTTGCCAGCCCCTTCACCAATTCGGACGGTTTGAAGGCTTCGCGTCCCAATGTCTTCAAAAAGCCCCGCATGCGTATCTCCCGAAGCAGCGGATTGATAAGCCTGTGTACGCGGGAGCATACTTCTCTACTGGTATGCACAGACTTGAAAAAAAGACTTATGAGCGTGAATTCCAAAAGAACCATACGGAACAATCTCGATCGTCACATAAACAAGATAGCGATAATCAACATGACAGTGAACAGAAATAACTTCATTACATCTGTGGCATGTTGCAAATCCTCTGGCGCGACAGACGCATGCATGCTCTGATCTCATTGTTTTAGCGTCAAATTTTGTACAGCAGTTGCGAATACTCTTGAATCAGACGTTGAGAATCCATCGCATGCTCTTGTGTGTAAAAAGATAAATGACTCACAACAAACGGTTTCACAACGGTGACTGCTTGACCGCACAGTGTTGGTAGTTCGATGGAGATAAAACACTCGTCATTGTATGCTTCTTCATCTACAATATGTTTGAAATGCACAAAAATGTCAGAAGACATTCCAATGAAATTGATCGAAAACTGTTGTCGGATGGGTAACTTATCAAGCCCTACGCGATCCACTTGATTCATATTCTTCAAAAAGTCATCGTGCAATCGTTCGCACACCTTTCCATCATGGTACAATTCGTGATACGAGCCATGATCGTTCAACTCATAACCATGTTGATCCATGAAATCTCCTTTATATAATTGAAATGCGTTGTTGATCACATTTGCTGTAGCTAATGAGTTCCGACATGACTCAATAAAAGTGGGCAGTTGATCTAGTTCCATGTACACAATATCATCATCTGCTTTCAACAACACAGTGTCGGAGTAGGTGTCGGCATGGAACATGTAATAGTGTCGGTAGTACTCGCTAAAATGACGATTATGCTTGGACGGGTGAACCTTCATGACCTTCCAAGGGCTGCCAAAGTCCCATAGTGCATCTTCGGTCGATCCGAGTTGCACCACGGTCTTTTTATCGACATCCTTGAGCACATGAGATACTCCGCCGCATGTAAACAGGACTTTTCTTCCATTCCTTGTTAAACGGAGGTCGGTTCCGATTGCAATCCCGTGAAACGTCTTCACGTACTGGTTGTTTCTATACAACGTGTTTATCCCACTTTGGGATAGAATCAACTTATATTCTCCAAACGTAATGATGGCATCACCGCTGGTTTTCACACGGAAACGGCGATCATATATGTGATATTGCATTGCACCATATCCACAGCCATCCCCTGGCGTGAATGCAATGGGATACTTGGCATCCAATGTTTGGCGATCCGAGTCCTTGCGGCAGAAATCCCATAGGTGCACTTCCGTGATTGCCCCTGATTGAAGCGCCGCTTCTGCATACCGCAAAAGAATATGCATGCGGTCAAACCTCCCTGCAAAGGTGGACAGGATCACTTTTGTCATTTACACAAATGCACCAAATAAAACTTCAATGTTTATGTGCGAACAAGAAATCGTCCGAAGCAACGATGCGTTCATCCAAGTCAAAGTCCACCAATTTGTGGACATGATCATCGGAAGACAGATGGCCCAGATGCCGCAAGAGGAGAGTCAAAGCGTTTGCAGTGATGTTTGATTTCATCTCGAGTGAATGAATCAGCTTGCCGTGGACATGAGGAGACAAATCGTCGCCTTGGTTGTTGTAAACGGCAAAGAGAGATCCAGAATCAATGTCATTTTTATGGTACGCCATGTAGCTACTTAGCAGTACCTGGATGCCATAATCGTGCATTGCCCACCAATTGGCGAGGTTCGTAAGACCAAGCGCACTCCGAAGACGCGACGCGCTCAAGAAGTATTCGCGTGGAGCGCGGAGGAGACCATCCCATGTGCGGATATAGTAAAAACCAGAGTCGCGGTCTTTTTGAGTGAGATGTGAAACGGCTGTCAGATCACGGCACCAATACGTAGATGGTTCGTGGATCACGGTCACGACTTCCGTGTCGGGGTTGATATGGGCTACATAATACACTTGAGACGGAATGGCAAGTTTGATCATGTCCATGATGGCGTTGCGGAAGATCAGCCATGGCGTCCACAAATAATGTGCAATGTGGTAGAGCATGAGGTATAACTAGTATATAGTTTGGCATCGTCTTTAAGTAAACTTTGCGGGTGCGCCTTTCGCACGGGTCCAAGTGTCGAAGCGTTCCAATACGGGCGTTTGAAGGGGGACATGTTGATTGACCCATGGGCCTGATTGGTCGAGCGTGTAGTGTCCATGGGTCATTTTTAGAATACCTTGGGGGAGGCAATGCTTTTTAAGAGTGGTTCCTTCTGTGTAAAACATCCCCGATTCAAGATTACGGTCCATCAACGTGTTGAATCGCTCGCACACAGGGTGACGAACCATGTAATCCGTCAACATACGATTATTTTGGAATTCACGAAAGGCCAACATAGATTGTGCTTGACAAGACATCTGGTCCGCAGTGATCATGCAAGACTCTGCATCCGAGAAAACAGATTCCATCGCTACATTTAGCCTACACTTTTTCTGTATGATGTGGGAGTGCGCACGTTATGCGTTGTCTCATAATTCTCTTGGCTGTATATAAATGAAACCTATCGTTGTAACGGCGGCAAATAAGGATCGGTTCAAATCGACCATCTCAGGGGACAAGCCTATGCTCATGCTTTATTACGCTTCGTGGTGCGGGCATTGCCAGGCGCTACATCCCACATGGGAGGCTCTCAAAAAGAAGCTAGAAACACAAAACGGAATCTTGGTGGGAGAAGTGGAATACTCGAACATGCAAGCGTTGCCCATGAGTTTGCAAAACATCCGTGGGTTCCCTACCATCCAGGTGTTGCAAAAAGGCAAGATCAAGACCGAGTATCAAGGGGACCGCAACTTGAACAGCTTGCTACAATTTGCCCTCGGAAATGCTTCGGTTTCGATGTCACGGCCTGCCAGCGCAAAGCCAAAGAAGCCTGTCGCCGCTAAGCCAAAGAAGCCCGCGGCGAAGAAGGCTTAAGGACGTGAGCATATAGTTATGGAGGTTTCATCACCGCGCGGCGCGCGGGCAGTGCGTCAAATCGATATAAGATCACGTCGTGTTATATTATAGACCATGACGATGTTGTATGACCCACTAAGTTTTCGTGATGATGATCTAGAAAACGATGCAACCGATGACGAGGAGGAGCGTGCGCCTACCGACGAAGAGCTACAGCATTTCCGTCAGCAAGTATCCGAATGGATGAAACTTGATGATTCGATTCGTAAGCTCAGCGTAGCCGTGCGTGAACGCAAGATTCATCAACAAGCGTTGGGAATCAAAATTCAAGAATTTATGATCAAGTTCAAATATGATAATCTGAACACCCAGACAGGTCGCATCAAATCCAATGTGCGACAGGTCAAACAACCTCTTCGACTTGCAGATATTCGTGAAAAGATCTTATCTTTGCGAGGACTGTCTGGAGAAGAGTTGGTCGCCAAGATTTTCGATGAAGAACGCCCCACTACGGAAAAACGCTCACTTCGCCGTGTTATCCCCAAGGTGTCTTTGTCCCTGGATATCTGAAAGGTCATTTTTCGAATTATTTTTGAAAGAAAATGAAAAATTTGACGAATTCCATCATAATGTTCATCATAACAAAGATGAGCGACGAATGCGTGCTCGTGGATCTCAGCAAGATCGTTCCCGCAATGAACGATTACAACATCTTTGCAATTCCGATGGATTCTTGGAACTCTCATGAGAGACAATTGAAGGCAATGGGCACCGATGGACGCTTGGCCAAACTTAAGCGCTGCAAGAAACTCGCACGCGATGCCTTGCAGACGCTGAAGATGACCACTTGCCCAACTGCAAGGATTGTGTACTATCTGTGCTTCAAACGCTTCATGGTCACTACAGCCGTGGTCGCGTTCTCTATCATGCGGATCAACGATCCCAAGAAATGGCCCATTCGCAAGGTCGTTACCCCTGAGGGCAACAAGGCGTGGATGAATTTCTTGACGCACAAAAAGAAGCGTTGGGCTTCTGTGGACACCAAACGTGGAAACGTGCATTTGTTCTCCGATGAAAAGATGTTCTACAAGGTTCCGATGTGCAAATGCCACCCTGATGCGTTGGCGAAGCACATCATTCCCAACGTTTCCTTAGTCAAGAAATGACTCTCACATAACATAATACTCCCATTCTACACACTTCCGTGTTTTTGGTGTTTATAATCCATGAAAAGTAGGGTTTTGCGAAGTTTTCATGCTTTTGAGCACGATGAGTGCAATACCATGATTGGTGTGTGTATGTCCTACATTTTGCATCTATTTCGAAGGCTTCGAAAAAAACGACATATATTTTCAAAAGTGGTGCCAGTTTTGCGAAATCTCCCCCCACCCCATTTGCTCGTGAGTAAGTCAGTGTGAAGGCGGCGATCAGTATGTGCACTTTTTGGCTGCATGTACGTAAGCTGCTCACTTGCGACTCACTTGAAGTGAGTAAATTTCTGTATTCTTTTGTTTTTTATTGCATACTGATACCAGAATCAGTGTGTGCTCACTTTGCGACCAAAATGCATAAAAGGTCGCAAAATGTGTAGGAAAAGTCGCAAAAAGTGTAGAAAAAGTCGCAAAATTTGCGAGTAATTGCGACTTTTACGTATGAGTCACTGAATGTGGTGCGCGTCTACGACGGCGTCCTCCTTCCATGGATCCTCGCTTGATCTCTTCATACAGATGCTCCACAGCATCGCGCAAGCTTTGGAATGGTGTATTGACAAACGTTGCATGGAGTGATTTTGCGATTGCTCCAATAATAGATTGGTCATCCTTCATTTGCTCATCGGATAAGAATGAGAGCTCATCTTCTACATCCGAACGTGTAATGGGAACGATAATCTGTCCAGGAGTGCTGCAACGTGGTGTTCCAGGACTAGGTGACCTCGATTTGAATGGAACTGGCTGTGTCGATACGCTAACACGATAGGTTGTTTTGCCTTGCATAACTTCCTTACCCAGATAATTCAGATATGTATCCCTCTGAAAGAGGACCTCACTCTCTGAACTTGACTCATGAGAAACGAATAAGAATGCTGGGCACGTCGGAGAAGAAGGATCAACTTCAATCTTGAAGACGCAGCAACCATCTCCAGCGAATGCGTTGGTTGCCACGGTAGCCAGCCGAGATGTCGACATATAGTGAGGGTGATGCAGGTAGCCCATCCTCTCTAATGCTTGTCCTAGCGTCGGCGAGTTGATCCCGCGATATACAACAAAATTGCGGGATCCACGATTGATTCGCTCAAGATGCTCGGACAACAAAGCGTTGTCCATGTTGTGTACACGTTGCGTCATCTCTGGGCCATAGTATTTGCAATGCTCTGGGTTTTTCACATTGAATCCTTCACGTAGAAGGTGGTTGAGATGTGAAGATCCGTTGATGTATTGGGTTATTGATGATTTCTGATTCAAGGGCAACGATTTGATGTAGTCTTCATGTTTGGACATCACATCTCTAGGTATGGATTTACGCGACATTGTCCTATACACCTTTGAAAGATTAAAACGTCCCTAATTGAGGATTTTGTACTTCCAAAGTTGAGGCTTCACATCCTCGTGATAGTTTGGGTGTGTGGGAAAGCTTAGGCTTACGTCCTCGCTTCACTGGGCTTTTCTCTCCCCCAGTCGCCGATGTAGCGCCACCGTCTTGTTTCTTCTCCCTTCGCAGATACTCGGGTCGCCCTTTTTCTGCTAGGGTATCTTCCACAATCCGTAGTATGTTGAGAGAGCTATTCACGTCCCTGTTCCATAAGCCTGAACATGTTTGACACATGAGAAGCCCATGGCGGGTCGTGGTCTCTTCACATTTCCACGGTTTGGGGTTTGGGCATTTGCGGAAGGTTTCGCAAAGTCCGTGACACTTATAGCACCTACAGCTGGTACGGAACTCATCTACAAGCATAATTTGGTATCCTGCCTTACGGAACACGTTTCTAATGCCCTTTCCAATGCTTGGTTCCTTGTACTTGCGGTGTTTGTACTGTTCCCAATCACCAATGTAGATGACGGTTTCAGAAGGAGCACCATAGATGGAACGAAAACGTCGTACCATCCGTGCCTCCGTTTTCTGTCGGTTGATAAATCCATACCATTTTAGCTGTCGGAAAATGCGTTGCTGGTAGAACACCATTAGCTTTTGGGTAATAGCGTTCTTGTCTTTCACATAGGCTAGAAACCTATCAAATGAAAGCGTCTTCTTGTTGTGCTTGGACAACTCGGTCTCCCATTGCTGTACAGTTTTGTCCTCTATCACCGTCGTCTTCTTGAGTTCCTCATGGATTTTTCGGTATTTCTTGTTCTTGGTCTCCTTGCGTCGTTGGTTGCGTGTATAGCGGAAATGTTCAATTTCTTCTTTTAGGTTCTCTCCTGAACAGAAAATGATGTCGTCCATGTTTGGGTCAATGGCTATCTTTCGCTTCTTTTGATAGACTACTCGTTCCTGAGAAGTAAGGTCATCCAGATATGCCTCATGGTTGTCCTTTACCCGAGCCTTCTTTCCATCGTGTCCTCGTCGTATCAGCAAGATGGAAACGCCCTCCCCATCTGTTAGGATGCGATGGTCAAACTGATAGTGTTTCTTACGGAAGCAACGAAGTTCGGTGCGAAAGAAGGAAGCCCAGATAGCATCCTCGTTTGCCTTCATATTTCCATTCTTTAGTAGGTAGCCCTTAGAAATACCATTCACATAAGCACCATCTTTGAGCAGAAGCATCGCAATGGTTGCTGTGTCCAAGGGTACATATTTGGGGATTATCTCAGAGCGGATAGGAAAGACATTGTAGATAGTCTTGTCTTTTGCTTCTACGAAACGCATCATGTAGAACATACAAGGTAGGTAATCCTGAGGCGAACACACAATGTCATAACGTAAGCTGTTCTTTTGGAAGGGGCGTTGAGGCACTACAAAAGAGGTGTGAGGAAGGAGTGGTTCGGGGAGTTCTTTGTTCCTATTCTCTAGAAGTGATACCTTGTACCTGCGTAGAGAGGATACAAATTCGTGCTTCTCTTCTTTGGTCTTGAGGTTCTCAAGACATCCCTTCTTGTCCATCACCACATTCACGAAGCGTTCCACATACTCTACAAAGTGTTGTTTGATGTTGGTTTCTAGAACGGTAACCATCCCATCCGCAAGATAGGTTAGCATGTTGTCTAGGGCGGAATAGGTGATATTCTCGTGTAGATAGGGGGCATAGTAGGCATCGTGAAATACTTTAAGCGTGTCCATAAGAGCCACTGTATCGGCGTTTGGAGGTCTTCCTTGATTAGTTTCTTTTACACCAACCGTTTTCATCACACATTTGACAAACTTGGTGTCCAGCACGGGGAACGGCTTTTCATGGTCATAGCAATGGATGAAATACAGCTTGATAAATTGGGAGGCATGTTGTACCAGCTTGTGTCCTGTAAGCACGGCGGATAGAATACGCTCGTGGGTCTCTTCGGGGTTTCTAAGGATGGCTCTAAGAGAATGCTTGACGGTCTTGTAGACGGGTATGTCTATGTCAGGGGGTTTCATACTGTAAGGGGAGAAAATATTTCCTGTAGTTTCTCAACTGAAAAGTAAATGTCATTTTGTCCTTAAATCCTTTTGGGTCGGAAATAATAGCGAACGGTTGCGATTGTTCCTTGACTTGTTGCGAACTTCACCGATTTATTGAACAACTCATAGTCATGTTTTAGCAAGTACTTCATAATACATAGCCATGGGCGTTCCAATCGTTCAGGTGTTGCAAAGGAGGTGATGCTACCGACTGAAAAGTACTGTCGTATCCTTGGAAGCAACGCCATGATTTTGTCTTGGGTTTCCTTATCTTCTATGAGTTCGTGTAGGGTAATGCTATTGTCATCATCCAGACGAATGTATGACTTCAGCTCTGCCCTGATTTCTGCCTGTTCCTTAGAATACAACTCGCTCTTGGCTCTCATTTTACACTCTAGTTACAATATCGTCTTGTCTTTATTTCCTTTTTTGTACGTCCCTGGTTTCTTTTCCCGAGTGGATATGTTCCTTTTACACATGGGTGATTGAGACACGTTATATGCGTAATGGAAATAGTTACGATAGTTTTCAGGCGATATTTTTGTGCTCAAAACGGTCTTGATGCTATCGTATAGCTCCTCAAAGTTCTTGGTCTTCGCATCCCGTAGGTAGTGCTTCACCTGACTAAACAGCATCTCCACCGCATTAGATTTGGGATAGTAGGGAACAGAGTACAACAGCTCATTCCCAGAAGCAATAATTTTCTTCTTGATTTCAGCGTTGCGATGAGAAGGGGCATTATCCATAACAATCAGCTTATTGCGATATTTTGATGTGATGTAATCCTGTAAGAAGTCCATCATCCGTTCGGTGCTCGTCCCTCCTTCTGGGTAGAATCTCCAACCTACCAACCCTTGGGTGCTGATGGCTACTATTAGGGTGTAGCTCTTGAACGTTGTATTCTTAGATGTTTTTATCACACAACGCCTTCCCAGCCTACAACGTGAATACGAGTTGTACATAAACAACTGAACAGCAGTTTCATCAAGACAGATAATATCGTCTATACTGTGCTTACCAATGGCGTTGTAAAATTCTTCTTTCACTTTACACATGTCAATCGGTTTCTTGAACCTCTCTACGGGTTCGTGATAGCGGCGTGTTCGTTTGCGTGTTTCATTGTTCATGGTCAATACTTGCCCTAACCATTGCTGTGTGATGTTATAGTTTGGGAACGTCTGCTTCAAATGATTGTGTAGGTCGGTGATGGTAGTTGTAGGATGTTTGCGAAGGTAAGTAATCGCATACTTCACATGGACATCATACACCTTGTATGCCTCTACCTCTCGTTTTTCACGGCTGACCGAGTGTGTCTGTTTATATTTTTCTATCCAACGGCGGATAGAACGGGAATTAATCTGGAACTGTTTGGAGAGTGAATAAATAGACGTGCCATTCGTGACTTGCTTCACGATTGCTAACTTGAAATCGTCGGATAGATGGGTAGGCATATTACTTAAACATAGGGGCGTTTTAATCTTTCAAAGGTGTATATGACATGATGAAAATTTGATGTGGTAACGGAGTTGAAACACAACGATGGAAGACTTGTTTATACTGTATGGCATGTGCTTGATGGCCGCCGATCGTATGTCCAACCAGCTCCAAGACTTCAAATACATGGCTGAAAGCATCGGGCTTTGTGATTCCGAAGATGGCGCTTATGATTATGAAATGGAGTTATTGCGTCTTGAAGGATTGGTTGCTGAATGTCGGGGACTTGCTGCCTTTGCCAAAAATTGTATGAAACAACGTGGATATTTGAATGCTTGACAGAAACAAAATTTGATCATTTGATGACAATATGTGTTGTATAACCATGCACCCTAAACTAATCCGTGCGGGAATCCACAAAAGATCTCGGTCTGAGCCGACATATCTTCAAGAAATCGGCGAACCTCGATGTGCTCATTGCACAACCAAAGAGACGCCTTTATGGCGCAAGGCTGATGGTCGTACCGTTTGCAATGCATGTGGTATCTATTGGCGTATGCATGGAAAACAACGACCTATCGCCCATGTTGAAAAGTATCCCAAAGTCGTACGTATTCGTCAAGTATATTCTATCGAAGAATTGATCAGATATAGCAAGGCTTGTGTTATGCAAGGACGCCTAAATCAAGCTTGAAGTATCCATCCATTTCTTTTGGTTTTGGGGTTGGCCCAAAAAATGATAAAAAAGATATGTAGCGACGGTGGAACATAGTGTATGAAAACGTTGGTGATTGTTGAGTCGGCTGCCAAAGCAAAAACGATTCAAAAATACTTGAATGCAATCCCTGAGTTGAAAAAACACGGATCCTTTACGGTCCTAGCTTCCTTCGGTCACATCAATGACATCCCCGTCAAGGAGATGGGCGTTGATCTTGATACGTGGGAGGCAACCTATGTGCCCATTCCTGGAAAGGCCAAAGTTATTGCGCAACTCCGAAAAGCTGTACGAGAAGCAGACCAAGTTTTCATTGCGTCCGACCCTGACCTCGAGGGGGAAGCCATCGCAAGTCATTTACAGAAGGAACTTCATATCCCGAAAGCAAAACGTATATCTTTTAGAGAAATCACCAAAGCAGCCATCAAGGAGGCGGTACAACACCCGCGCAATGTTGACAAGAACAAAGTGGCTGCACAAGAATCTCGACGCATCTTGGACCGCGTCGTCGGATATGAGTTGTCTCCCTTGCTTTGGCGGCGGTTTGCGACGTCTCGTCTCAGTGCTGGCCGAGTGCAAAGCGCGGCTCTCAAGATGTTGGTCGATCGCGCAACCGCCGCCCAAAAGCATCAACCAACCCCTTACTGGGAGCTATCAGGAACCTTTGGATTGTCAAGTTTGAAGGAAACCGAGCTGGTCGGAGAGGCGCATAATGCTGTATGGGAATCTGCGGCAGATATTCAAAAATACTTGATGTCTTTGAACAAGAAAGCATGGACTTCTACTTGGATTGCAAAGTTTACACAAACAAATAGTAAGCATCATCCTTCCGCACCCTTTGTAACATCGACGCTACAACAAGAAGCGTATAATCGTCTAGGCATTCCTGCGAAGCGTACCATGCAGCTTGCACAAGGACTCTATGAACACGGTTACATCACATATATGAGAACCGACTCCACAAATATGTCAGAAGATGCTCTTCAGCAAATCTATAGTTACATCGGCGAGTCCTTCGGGACTTCTATGGTGCACCCACGAGTTTTCAAAACACGTGCAGCAAACGCCCAAGAAGCCCATGAGGCGATTCGTCCATCCGATGTCACCAAACGCGCGAAAGACATCGATGATGCAGACATCACGTCTACCCATAAGAAGCTATATGACTTGATTTGGAGAAGAGCCGTAGCTTCTCAGATGGCTCCTGCTTTATATACCAACGTAAACTTTGCCATTACGACAGCGGCTTTGCCAAAACTCGAGTTCCGCGGAAAGTATAGCGTATTGGTGGAGGAAGGGTATTTGAAAGTATATAGCCCTGATCAAAAAGCTGCACCGCAAGATCTACGTATATGGGAGTCTTTGCTGGCATCGGGAGAATCGGAAGTACGTCCAAAGAGCTTTCAAGCTCATGGGAACGTAACAAAACCTGCGGGTCTCTATAATGAGCCAATGTTGGTCAAGGCGCTTGAAAAAGAAGGGATTGGAAGGCCTTCGACGTACGCTACAATCATAGACAAACTTTTCAGCAAAGGCTATGTCATCAAAGGAACCGCGCCACAAACAACCGCCAAGATTACGTCGTACCGAATGGACGCCAAGAAAAAAGAAATAGAGAGCGAGGATGTCGTGATTGATGTGGGTGGCAAAGATACGGATCGTATGGTTCCGACAAGTCTTGGAGAACGTGTTAGCGGATACGTAGGAGAGGTTGTGCCTTTCTTGGTAGACACAACGTTCACATCTCATATGGAAGAAAACCTAGACTTGGTAGGGGAAGGCAAACAGACCAAAGTGGAGCTGTTGAACTTGTTCTATAAAGTATTTCATAAATCAGTAGAAGCAGCGATGGAAGAGCAAAAGAAACATAAACCAGCCAAGGAGCAAGCGAGGCCATCATCACCGAGGAATGTGTTGCGAGAGTTTGAAAAGCTCAAGACCAATTTAGTACAAACCCGATTCGGTCCTGCGTTGTTTGTTATCCCTGAGCAACGCTTTGTCAGCGTAACTCCCTTTATGAAATGGCGCGAAAAGACCATCGAGACTCTTTCGGAAAAAGATGTCCGATTCTTGACGGCTCTTCCGAAGAAATTCGATGGAACACTTCGCGAAGTCCACATAGGACGTTATGGTCTATATGTCAAAGATGGCACGTTGAACATCCGCCTACCCAAAGATCTATGGGATGAGGTCTACGACGGAACGATCAAAACCCAAGCGATTACTTCACTGGAGTACATCGCTCCAAAAAAGAAATATGGAAAGGCTACTTAGCGCGTGGGTGCGGCGGCGCGTGCATCGTTGAGCCTCTTTAGTTCGGCAACAAGTTCAGACAGAATGGTAGCGATGTTCTTGCCATCCTCCGCGACGAGGAACTGCATCAGAATATAATACATAGGCTCATTGAGGATCTCCTCGAGGTTGCTGATATCACTGGAATCATCCGAAGCAACGGAAGACATCTTGGGATATACAAGCACAAGTTCGAACCCTTATATCTTTTTTGTACTGGATTATCAGAGTGTACCTATATGAACAACCAACCATATTGGACCGCAGTCGTTTTAGGTATGTTGATCATAGTGATCATCTTCATCATTGCCAAGCGGAGGCGGACCGAAGGTTTTGTAGATGCGACGTCAAGTCCGACTAGCCAAGCTGTGATCGGGACAGGGATGACTCAATACTATGAAGGGGACCATGCCGTCATTCCATTCTCGGATAAAATGTATATCTATCTGTCTTCGTTCAGCGGCCTTCAAAGTGATCATTCAACGATGACATTCAGTGGCACAGGAGTTCCTATTTGGCGTAGTTTGGTTAATGAAGAAGTTTACTTCAATGTTGTTGGTACGGATCTACCCGCTTCTATTGCGGGAGGCCTTCCGATGTTGGGCACGCGTCTCATTGGCCCACCTTCCGAGAATACAGCATTCCCGAACACCAACTACATCTTGCCATCTTTCACAGTAGCATGGTATGCAAACTGGAAATCTCTAGAGTTTGATACCGACGCTCCCATTATCTTGCTTCGCATGTTTGCTGAAAATCCTAATCACGTGCAAGTGAGTGTTCGTCAAGTAGATTCTAATACGGTATCCCTTGACGCCGTTGTAGGCAATGCATCAAGCGTATACTCTTGGGAAATCCCTAAAACCACGTTGTTGACCCAAGGAACGGGTACATTGTATGCTTTTGTTTACAACCGTGAAGAGAAGAAGATCAGTTTCAATATTGGCAGTACCATCAAATACCCCCGCGTGCTTACGGATGCGGCTGTGGTCAAACTAGGAAACACCCCGATCGACATCAACTACAACCAAAACTGGAACGCGGACTTGAAAGCCTTCATGTTCTATCGCGCGGCTGTGACCGACTTCACAACCATTTATGAATACTTGGGACAACAAGCATCGGGTGTCAAACTTTTGGAATCTACCGCAGTTGCGGCGACAGAAGCTCTCGAAAAGACTACCACACTCAGTGATGAAGATTTGGCCAACTTGCGCGCCGAGCTTGAGCTTACTCGTCAGCAATTGTACACGAACCGTTTGCAACTTCGCAAGTGTATGCAGAAACCCGAAGATATTGATCCCAATCGGTTCCGTCGTTGGCAACTCAAGGACGGTTTGTATCCAGGCCAGTACGAGAGCCTCAATCAATGCAAAGAGCTCAACATCAACAACTTGGACGATATCAAGGCACGACTGGCCCGCATTCTCATCGACGCCTTCGGAGGACCGCTACAAAACGCGGCCAAGGGCATCACCACTCGCAATAAAGACAGTGAGCAAGGTCAGCGTATTTTGTACACCACATTCCCGAATGACAGTTTCAATAAGGAGAAGGAGAACGATAGCATCTATGTGGCTACCCCTTATCCCAGTGAACCTGCCAAGGCCCCACCGCTGCCCTTTAAACTGAAATCCATCATCACACAATTCGGTCAAGGCGAACCCATTCAACAAGCTGCTACGACGATCGCTACTGCGCAACTATTACCGACGGCGACTGCAGCCCCGTCTTCGCCAGCGGTGCCTATGGAGACCCCCATTCCCGTTGCACCGTTGCTGCCTCGTCCCGAAACTTCGGTGGCAGGAGTTACATTAATGTATGCAGATCCTACAGAAAATGAAATAGTAAAGCCCGCGACGACCACGTCAACGATCCCGCTTCCTGCGGATGAACCTCCCACAACCGTGTCTGCGCCCACCGATGACAAGTCCGTATGGGACCGCATCAAAGACTTGTTTGCTTGAGCGCCGCAATGACGGTTTCAACCTCATGTTCGGGTACATTGCTTTGAATGACGCCAAAATAAGGCTTTGGATCGGACCACATCTTGCGAAGCCGATCGCATAGGTCCGACGAGGCGTACCAAATATTTCGATCATTGTCGCTCAAAGGAATCCGTGTTTTGCGATACCACTTGGTAACATCCCCTTGTTGCATCAAGTGATACCACATGAGCGTGTATTCCGTCCAGCGTCCTTTGATAGAAGACAAAGCTTGCTGATAGCTTGCGCCATGTAGCTGTTGAAGCTTGTCCACAAGAGATAGTGCTTGTTCTGTGATGAATATTTCGGGGGTGACACTCAATATTCGTTTTTGTTTACGCAACATATGAATCTGTGATGTATCATAGTCAATTTGAAGGACTTCGGCACTTCCACGGAACCAGTTTTCGTGGAAAGTTCCATCGTGTGTGTAGCGTACATAGCGATGTTTGCTGTCTGCAAAGATATCATCAAAACCAAATTTGCGAAGAGCGACCACATCATCATCGATAATAAGATAGTGAGATGTTGGGACACGTGTGGCAATCAAGATTTTTGATAGCATTTGCACTCGGGATTTCTCCATGTCATGTACGTTGATGAGTTCTTCTTGAGCGACCAAGGTAAAGATACTTTGGAGTTGTGGTGGCGTGTACTTTTCCATATATGTCTTGAACGCACGTTGTTCATTTGCGCGAAGAATGACAAAGAATGTAGCTACATCTTGCCAGTGAATATGTTGCATCAAGGTGGGCCATCCTACACGGAAGAAACGCTCGAAGTTATCATGGCGTTTTGTGGAAGGCTGTTTTGTCTCTTCACGGAGAAGGTATGATCGGCGCACGATAGGCATAACGATGCAGAATTTCGTTTCCATAAGCTACAAACTTGAAATATAATGTATCATATTGATTTACCACATTTTCAGAACCAAGTTGTAGCTACATTGCGTCTTTAAGTAGTCTCGAGACTGGTTAAGGG
>JACCDP010603794.1_pt1 | contig 18379 bp, 24 predicted proteins | sample 7445841 | NCBI WGS metagenome assembly JACCDP01 (sample SAMN15323441, study PRJNA562643) | freshwater metagenome | isolation source: river surface water | place: USA:Blue River Watershed | collected 2017-08-17
CAAAAAAGAGTATTCAGCAAAGCGTAAAAAAGTAAAAGAAGAATTAGATCAACTTCCTGCGCGAATTGATGAAGTTAAACGTTCTATTCCACAAGAAAAAGACTGGAATGCTATACAATCAAAAATTGATAGTTTGCAACAAGATGTTTCAAAGTTTGATTCACTTATTGAAAATGCTTCTAAAGGCACAGACGAACAAATCAAAGCTATCCAACAAATCAAAACTGATAAGTTTCAAAAAGAACAAAAGATTCAGCAGTTAATTATTGAACTTAATGCAGCATCAAAACAAAATCAATCTGATTTAAAAGTTAAAGAGCAAGATTTAAAGCACTCTATTTACTTGTTAAATGATAAATTATCAAAATCAAATCAAACACTTTCAAATATAATTAACCATATCCAGGAAAATCAAAATCGAATTTTAGGACTCGAAAAGCAAAACGAAGATTTAAGAGCTAAATTTGCAATCGAAAATAAAAAAGAATTTGATTTTAATTTAGATTCTTGTGTTTGCCCTACTTGTAAGCAAGGTTTACCAATTACAGAAATTGAAAGTAAAAAAGCTGAAATGCTTCAAAACTTTACTAATAACAAAACTGAAATTTTAAATAAAATACGATCAACAGGAAAAAATAACAATGATATTATTGAAAAATTCAAATCAGAAATAAAAGATTTTGAAACGAATATTACTGTTATTAACAATGAAATTCAAACTGCAAAAACACAAATCGAATCCAAAAACAACGATTTAAAAGCGGTTGAAGATACATCGCTAAGTTTGATTGACGTTGAAATTCCTTTGACAGATGAAATTAAAGCACTTCAAAAAGAAGTTGAAAGCATTATTATTCCAGAATTAAAAGAAGTTGACACAAGCGAATACAAGCAAGATAAACAAACATTGCTTAATGAAATTAACACTTTGCAACAAGAATTGTTCGAAAAGAAATCAATTGAAGAAAAAACAGCACGTTTAAAAGAATTAGAAAGTCAATTTTCAAAATTATCACAAGAAATTGCAAACTTTGAAAAATATGAACTAGCAATCGAAAGTTTTAATCATGCAAAAATTGATTTAATTGAAAAACGAGTAAATGAAAACTTTGAATTGGTAACTTTCAAAATGTTTGAAGAGCAATTGAATGGTGGTACAGCTGAAACTTGTGTTGCTATGGTTAACGGAGTTCCTTTTAATTCATTGAATACAGCAATGAAAATCAATGCTGGATTAGATACAATTAAAACATTATCTAAATTCTATCAAACAAAAGCACCTATTTTTATTGATAATAGAGAAAGTGTAACAGAAATAGTGAATAATTCAAATCAAATCATTAACTTAGTAGTTAATAAGGATTGTGAAATTTTAAAAGTAAATTAGTATAAATCAAATAAATAAAAAGTAAAATGAGTGAAAAAAACATCACATCTGAAGCAGTAAAAAAGGATATTACTGTTCAAGTTTTAGACAAAATTAATTTGTTTAAAAACTCTGGAGAATTAACACTTCCAAAAGACTATTCACCAGAAAACGCATTGAAAAGTGCCTACCTGGTTTTGAGTGAGCAAAAAGATAAAGCTGGAAAATCTGTTTTAGAATCATGCACAAAACCAAGTATTGCAAACGCGTTATTTTCAATGGTAACCTGGGGATTATCTCCAATGAAAAGTCAAGTGTATTTTATTCCTTACGGAGATAAGTTACAAATTTCAAAATCATATCTTGGAAATATTGCAATTGCTAAACGTACGGCTGGAGTAAAAGAAGTGAATGCAGTTTTAGTCTACAAAAACGATTTGTTTAATATCGGAGTAAACCCAAAAACAGGAATTTTTGAAGTTATCGAACATTCAACAAGCCTTGAAAATATCAATGATGCTGAAATAATTGGTGGCTATGCAGTTGTGATTTTTAATGATGGAAGTGTAAAAACTGAAATTATGAATATCAAACAGGTTGAAACTTCATGGAATCAAGGATATGCAAAAGGTGGAAGCCCTGCACATAAAAACTTCCGTGGCGAAATGGTTAAAAAAACAATTATTAACCGCGCATTGAAAACAGTAATCGGATCAAGTGATGATTCTGCATTATACGATGAACAAGAAATAACTTATCCAACAACAGAAAGCGAGGTTAAATTAGAAATTGAAAACAAAGCAAATGTAGAGGTTATTGATTTTGAAGAAATACCTACGCCAGTAGAAGAAGTAAAAGAAGAAAAGGTTGTTGACGAACCTAAATCATTTGAAGAAGCAGGATTTTAATATTTAATTATGGTAATGACATTCGTGTCGTTACCATTTTTTTAGACTTTGTGAAATGGAATTAATCGTAATAGGAACAGGAAGTAAGGGTAATTGCTATCTGTTAAAATCTTCAAACGAATGCTTAATTATTGAAGCAGGATGTAAATTAATTGAAGTAAAAAAAGCATTAAATTTTAACATTCAAAATATTCAAGGTATGCTTGTTTCTCACGAGCATCTGGACCACGCAAAATACCTCTCTGAATTTACCAAAATTGGTATAAAAACATACAGTAATCAATCTGTATTCAATAAATTCAATTCTTTAAATACGCCTATTCAAGTAATAGAAAAAAATAAAACTTATCAAATCGGAAGTTTTAAAGTAATGCCTTTTGAAGCTAAACACGATGTTGAATGTTATTCTTTTTTGATCGAACACCAGGAGTGTGGTAAAATTGTTTTTGTAACCGATAGTTACTACGTGAAATACCGATTCAACAACATTAAGCATTGGATTATCGAAGCTAATTATTCAAAAAAAATCATTGATAAAAAGATTGAAGAAAGTGGAATCAATTTGTTTTTAAAAGACAGAGTATTAAAATCACACTTAAGTCTTGAAAATTGTATTTCTGCATTGAAATCAAATGATTTAAGTAATACAGAAAATGTAATCTTGATTCACTTGTCAGATTCCAATTCCAACGAAAAGGAGTTTAAACAAGAAATTGAAAAACAAGTGCAACGAAATTGTATAGTTGCAAATAACGGAATGAATATAAACCTAAATCATTTTTAATTATGACAAAAATTTTAATTGTGGAAATTCACGAACCAAAACCAAAAGACAATTTAAAATCTTTGGTAAAAGAAATGTTTGAAGCCCTGGAGCAAGGACAAACAATAAAAAACAATTCAGTTTATTATTACGCACTTAAACACTATTTTGAAAATGACAAATAAATTAATGAAATTAGAAAGTTTAAATGATTTTGTATCAAAACTTTATAAAAGCGGAATAAAAGGTAAAGAAGAACAAGCTTTAAACCTTATATACACATATAATTATTTTCTAAATTTAGAAATAACAGAAGAAATGTTTGGAACAGTATTTCCTGATTTTATAAAGTGTAATCAAAAATATGCGGTAAACAATAACATAGTAAAATCATTTGATAATTTTGGTAATAATGAATTTTCAATTACGATTTATACGCAATATGGTAAAGATAAAAAATATGCATATGTTACTTCTTATCATTTAAAAACTATAAATGATTTAGTAGGTAAAATAGATAATTTTAATTCTCATTATTTAAGAACACCAAAATTTTAAAAATAAAAACGATGCAAAAAAGTAAATTATTATTAGGATCAATTAACGCAACAAGATTAATTGATGAACTTAAAAAAGGCAACAAAGCTTTTTACAAATCACAAAATTCAAATGATATTTTCGTAAATGTTAAAGTATGGTTAAATGAAGAAAAAGACCAGTTTAAAAACGATGCTTCTATTCAGATAAATCCATCAGCAGAGAATAAAGAAGATGCAAAGTATATCGGTAATCTAAGATTTTTAGAGAATAAAATCAATGAAAACGATTTGAACAATCTTCCTGATTTAAATAATTTAGATATTCCAAGTAATGATTTTTCAAAAAAGGAAGATGATACACCTTTTTAAATAAAATATTAATGTAAAATAGTATTTACAATTAATTTATTTGTATATTTGTTTTATAATTAAAAAATGTGAAATATGAATTTTGAAAGTAAAATTAAAGCTATCGAAAGTCATCTAATTGAAAAAGGTAGTATTACTTCTTATGAAGTAATAAAACTTTATTGGGCGACTAGATTAAGCGGAATTATTTTTGTCTTAAAAGAACGTGGAATGAAAATTACATCGGTAAGAGAAAAAGACGAGAAAAAACATTGGATTAGGTATTATTTAAATCAAAATTAGGATTATGGAAAAAGAAATTTTTAAAGTTGAAGACAAAGTATTTCATTATGGATTCGGTTGGGGTAAAATTGATTTTATTGATGATGAACCAAACGATTATCCTATTATAGTTGTGTTTAATCCAGGAAAAGAAGAAACTTTTACTTTAGATGGTAAATTTGACTTAACTGATATTAATCCAACTTTATCGCTCACAGAATACACCTTAGAAGGTTTCAGTCAAGAAAGACCTATTGAACTTCCAGAAGTTGGTGAGTTGTGTTTGGTTAGAGATACTGATAATGAAGATTGGACTTTAAGAATGTTTCGTAATTATCACAAATGTTTTTTTTACACTCAAGAAACAGATGATTATTTTTCAAGAGGGTACAAGCAATTAAAACGAATTAAAATATTAGACTAATGGAAAAGGTAATCTTAATAGGGGCATTATTCCTAACGTCCTTTACTTTCAACGCTACTTGGTATGGGGAAAACTTCAATGGCAATGTAACTTTCTCCGGCGAAAAGTTCGATATGAATAAAATGACTTGCGCAAGTAACTATTTCCCTATTGGCACTAAACTGAAAGTGATAAACAAAGAAAATGGTAAATGTGTTATTGTGAGAGTGAATGATAAAGGAGCGATGTCTAAGTATACAATTGACTTATCAAAAGGTGCATTTAAACGAATAGCAGAATTAAAAACAGGAATAATTGATGTGAACGTAAAAGTAATTAAATAACGTTATCGGGCTTGGCGAAGTGGCTGAACCCGAAGCTAAATAGTATTACTAAACTTTAAAATTAAGAACGAATGATTGATAGAATTACTGAACAGCCATTTTGCCAAACCCGTGTTATGCGTAGTGTTTTGGTTAATGCTGATAGTTTGGATTATATGCCAACAATTCAAGATAAAAGCATAGATTTTGTGTGTATTGACCCACCTTATGAATTAGATAATCACGGAGGAGGACAAAGCAAAGAAATGAAAAGACAATTAAACGATTTACATATTGACTTTATAAGCAAGGGATTTGATATTGAAAAAGTATTTACTGAAATTGAAAGAGTAAGTAAAGTTATGAATATGGTTTGTTTTTGTTCAAATAAGCAAGTTTCTAAAATTATGAATTATTGGGAGCAAAAAAAGTATTCAGTTACATTGCTTGTATGGGATAAACCAAACCCTATTCCTTTTGGAAACGGAAAGCATATAAGCAATTTAGAATTTATGGTTTATGTTCGTGGCAAAGGTGCAACTTTTAATAATTTAGGAGTTAATGAGCAAAAGAAAACTTTTAATTACCCAAGTCCAAGTAGTTCAAAAAGATTGCACCCAACTGAAAAGCCAATAGAATTACTTGAAAGATTGATTAAATTGCATACAAAAGAAGATGATATTGTATTGGATTGCTTTGCAGGTAGTTTTTCAACTGCTGATGCTTGTAAGCGTTTAAATCGTCAATGTATAGCAATAGAATTAGAAAAAGAATATTACAATAAAGGCGTAAATCGTTTGAGTAGTTCGCTGTTCTAACATTACGCATAACTAATGGCTAATCGCCATATGTCGCATATACAACAAGTAAACAAGTGAAAAACGAAACAAAAAAAAATATGAGTTGGTTTGAAGTAAAGGTAAAATATACCAAACAATTAGAAAACGGATCATTTAAAAGAGTAACGGAGCCGTATTTATTAGCTGCAATGACGTTTACAGATGCAGAAAGTAGAATCTATGAAGAGTTAGGCAGTATCATTCGTGGTGAATTTCACGTAATATCCATAAAGCCTATGAATTTTCACGATATTTTTCAATATGAAGATTCTGAGACGTGGTATAAAGTAAAAATATCATTCCAGGATGTTGATTTAGACACAGAAAAAAAGAAAAAATTAACAAACTTATTTTTAGTAAACGCAACATCGGTAAAGGAAGCATACGAAAGAACTCAAGAAAGTTTATCAACTTTAATGGTAGATTTTGACGTGTTAAACATTGCGGTTTCACCAATAATTGATATTTTTACATATCAAGAAAGCATCACAAATGAAAATTAATATTATATTTGAAATTCCTTATCCTAATAATTCAATCGGTTGTGATGTGCCTTTGAATTTTCTATATCCAGTAGATTAATTTCTACTGGATTTTTTAATTTTATGACTATGATACACAAAGAAAATATTTTAAATTGGGCTGAGCCAAAAGGATTGTTAAAGTATGAAAATCGTTTTAAGCAATACACGAAATTACAAGAAGAAAGTAATGAACTTTTAATTGCACTATGTGATGATAATAAAGAAGAAATTCGTGATGCTATTGGTGATTGCGTTGTAGTCCTTACAATTCTAGCAAACCAAGTAGAAATGGATATTGAAGATTGTATTGAATACGCTTACAATCAAATAAAAAATAGACGAGGAAAAACTATCAACGGAAATTTCATAAAAGAAAGTGATTTGTAAGATGAAAAACAATAAACACCAATTAAATAGAATGTTTTGGGATTATTCACACCCAAAATTATGGAATAAAACACTTAGATTAAGAAAAAGAAAATATAAAAATGTTAGACTTAAAGGGATTAATGTTTTTACAGTTAACAACGAATATGATTAGTTATGGCACGACAAAAGAAAACATACGATAAATTTAAACAAGTAATTAAACTAATTGAAAATGAAGGGCTTAGTTTAAGAAAAGCTTGCGAACGTGTGAAAATGGGGAGAGATGTGTTTGATAGTATATGTGATGAGGATGAAAAATATCAAAACCAATATGCGCGCGCGCGAGAAAAAAGGGCAGATATGATATTTGAAGAAATTTTACAAATTGCAGATTCACAAGGTGAGGATATGGGGATAAATCCAATAACAGGTGAAGAACAAATAAACCATAATGTAATTCAAAGAAATAAACTTCAAATCGATGCGCGTAAATGGATGTTAGGTAAAATGCAACCAAAAAAGTATGGTGATAAATTAGATGTTACAACCGATGGAGATAAATTGCAAAACACTCAAAGTAATATAATTGTAAATATAGTTCCGCCAACGGAAGATTAAAATTAAATGAATGCTACTATCGTTTTTCAAAAAAATTGGAATGCTATCCATGAAAAAAATGAAGATGGTAGTAATAAGTATAGGTATATAATTAATATGGGAAGTTCAAGAAGTAGTAAAACTATTTCTTTGATTCAACTTTACGATTTATACGCTAGAAAATACAAAAATAAACGTTTAACCTGCTGGAGAGATACAAAAACTGATGCAAAAAAAACAATTCTTTCTGATGCTTTAAAATTCATGAAAGCTAATAATCTGTACAAGATTAATCAAGATTTCAACAAAACAGAATCAATTTTTACATATTATACTGATTCAACTTTTGAGATTCATGGTACCGATGATGAAGAAACAGTACATGGTCTTACACAAGATTGTACATGGTTAAATGAACCTTATAAAATTTCACGTGATACATTCGACCAATTAGATCAACGTACTTCAGATTTTGTTTTTATTGATTACAACCCAAAAAAAGGTCATTGGGTAGAAGATGTGGCAAAAGACAAACGTGCAATAATAATTCACTCAACTTTTAAAGACAATCCTTTTTGTCCACCAGAACAACGAAATAAAATTTTATCTTATCAACCTATACAAGCCTGCGAAATAATTAAAAACGGATTGATAAACGAAAATGATTTTTTAGCTTATAACTTCAAGGAAAATAAAATGAAGTTTACAGAAAAGCAAATAAATGAAGCTATTCGATGTATGGAAAACGAAAACAAAAATAGTGCTAGTTTATTTAAATGGCAAGTTTATGGACTTGGTGAAAAAGCTGAAAAACCTAATCGAATTTTTAATTTTAAAGAAATATCAGATAACGAATATCATAATTTAAACTTACCCACTTATTATGCTTGCGACTGGGGTGCTGTGGATCCATGGGCGATAATTGAAGCGAAGTATTACGATGGAAATTTATATTTGCATGAATTAAATTATTTATCCGAAAATCAATGGCGCGAACGTATCAATTCAAATGAAAGAAATTTAATTGATGCATACAATAGAGAAGATGGCGTGGAAAATGAAGGTATTGTTTCTTGGTTGTTTGAGAAATTAAATATACCGAAAAATAGACCGATTATATGTGATACAAATAGACCCGTTAAGATTGCACTTTTACGTCGTAGAGATTATGAGGTTTATCTTGCTGAAAAACCAAAAGGAAGTATTTTAGACGGTATAGACTTGCTTAATAACTTAAATGTATTTTACACATCAAGTAGTGAAAATATAGCGTACGAGCAAGAAAATTATTCACGTAAAGTAGATAGATACGGAGTAATTTTAGAAGAACCTGAAGACATTAATAATCACCTTTTAGACGGAACACGTTATATCGCTACATACTTACAAAGCAATGGCATTTTACTTAAATTATAATTCCTGTAATACTTGTTATTTGCTCATCTGTAAACCCTGCATCTTTCAAAGTTTTTACTGAATTACTTTTAAGATTTATTATTCGTGCCTTTTCCTGTTCGTTTTCTTGTAACACAGGTATATGTGAATAATCTAATTCTAACCATTCATTTTTACCATCTAAGCCAAGTAACTTAGTGTGATTCATAGCAATTTCTTCTGCTTCTGGAATGATAGTTGTTTGATAAGTTTGTTTTAAGGCTTGTTTTTGATTCTCGAACGTTGCACCTTTTGTCGAAGCGAATAAATCACGCGCTATTCCATACTGATCACATAATTGGCAAAAATCGTTTTCATCTTCTTCAAACAACATCAAATCTTTTGTTGGAAAGCCCATTGCTTGCCACTTTAAATTATTATCAGAAATAATCACTTGTGATTGTCCATCTCCTAATCCATAATCTTTTTGATATTCTTGTTCAATTCTTTTACGTTCATCTTTTGGTAGCCCTTTATTACCTACCGCATCTTTTGTATCATTTGACAAAATACCAATTGCACCACGTTTTTCAATTAATATATTACGCGTTTTCATTGCAGCACGCAAATTTGATAAAGGCAAGTAAATTGCTTTTAGTGGCGTTTCTCCTTGTAATGGATTTTTAGAATTTACTATGTAAGTATGATCGATTTCATCAATTGATAAAATGTCATTAGTTGATAACATTTTATATTCCTTGATTATATTTTTTAATTTACTTTGCTTATACCATTTTCCAAGTGTTTGTATTTGAATATCAAAAGAAGGTAAAATTTGTAAAGATTCAGGAATACTTTTTGAATATGGTCTCAAAACATATTTATAAACATTCCCGTAAATGCTCATGTTTTCATTAATTAATCTTAAGTAGTCATTACCTTTATAAATCACATTTGGATTTTCAAGAAGATTTACAAGCTCTGAATTTTCTTGTAATACTTTTTCACCTCTTATAATTTTGTAATGTTTCCATTGTCCGGAAGCAATTAAATCACCTTTTCTTTTTACTACACTCTGTAAATGTGGTGTCGTTGAATAAACATTATAAGCATCTATATTCTCAGGGTCTAGAATTTCTCCTTTACCACCATTTATTAAAATATTTACACCATAAAAAAAAGGTGTTTTATCATAATTTCTTAAGCTTCCAAAAAAACTTCTTATATCTCTTAATGAAATAAACTTCATAATTATTTATTTTTTTTATCAAAATTAATCAATTCAATAAACTTTGTTTAATTTTACATTTAATAAATTTTATGTCATGGATATAAAGAAGATTAAAAAAGATAAAATTAAGATTGTTAAATCAAACCAAATCGTTAAAAAATGACATTTGAAGAGGTATTTAAAAACAAAGAGTTGATTATTGCACAAAAAAAGAACGCAATAAAACATTGTGATGTTATTTTTAGTGCAATAGATTTTACAAACAATCATAAAAATAATGCTGAAAAATTAGATTCAAGTACAGTTGAAGAGCCGAATCAAGATGTTTTGCAAGCCAAATTAATTATCAACACTACAAATGTTATTGATAGTCATAGAGATTGTCATATTCCAAACCTTTGGGCTAAATCTTTACAAGAAACTAAAATTTTGTATTTGTTACAAGAACATGAAATGGAATTTGATAAAGTAATTGCAGATTCAGTAAAAGATGAACTTAAAGCATATACAGAAAACATTCCATGGAAAAAACTTAATTATTCATACGAGGGAAAAACACAAGCTTTAATTTTTGATACTCAAATAAAAAAAGAGGTAAACCCTTTTATGTTTGAAATGTATAAAAAAGGAAGGGTGTATAACCATTCGGTTGGCATGAGATATGTTAAAATTTATTTGTGTGCTGATCGTAATGAAGCAGAATATGCTCAGGAAAAAGAAAACTGGAATAAATATTACCCTTTAGTAGCTAATAAGGATGTAGCTGATGAAAAAGGTTATTTTTGGGCTGTTACAGAAGCAAAAGTGATTGAGGGAAGTGCAGTTATTAAAGGTAGTAATGAATACACTCCTGTTATGGAAATTGAATTTGGAAAAGAAGCCGTTAATAACACTTCTAATCAAAATACAACCGAGCCGTCAAATGACACTCAAAAAGAAAAAAAACAATTTTTTACTAATCTATTAAACTAAAAAAAATGAACAAGTTTCAAGAATTTTTGGCAAAAAAAGGAATCTCAAATGAAGATTTCACAACAAAGACTGCTGAAGAAATGGCAGGTCTTTACAATGAATTTAATTCTGAGTTAGCAAAATCAATTGAAGAATTGACAGAAGCAAGTGCAACAAAAGAAGATATTCAAAAAGCAATTGACGAATTGAGAACTTCTCAATTAGAGCAAATGAAAAATTTGAATGAAGCATTGAAAGAAATGGGATTAGCTATTAAGGCTAATACAGAAGGAGAATCTTTTAAAAAGGGTGAATCTTTAGCTAATGTATTAAAAGCTAATAAAGATTCAATTGCTAAATTAAAAGACAATCGCGATGCTCCATGGGTAAAAATGACTGTTAAAGCAGTTGGTACTATGTTAGAGTCTAGCAATGTATCAGATGGAAATGTACCAGTTGAGCAAAGACTGCCAGGATTAAATACAATAGCATCAAGACGTGTCCGTTTGATGGATTTAGTATCAAGAGGTACAGCAACTTCTAATATTATTTCTTGGGTTTACCAAAGTGGTAAAGAAGGCGCTGCAGGTGGAACAGCTGAAGGAGAAACTAAAAATCAAATTGATTTTAATTTAGTAGTTGATTCACAAGTAGTTGTTAAACGTACTGCATTCATTAAAGTTTCAACTGAAATGTTAGATGATATTGATTTTATCGAAGCTGAAATCAATAATGAATTATTACGTGAACTAAACAAAGATGTTGAGTTAACTGCTTATTCAGGAAATGGTACTGCGCCTGCAATGAATGGTGTTAGAACAGTTGCAAGTTCATTTTCTGCAGGAAATTTCGCAAACGCAATTGATAACGCAAATGAAGCTGATGTATTAGTTGTTGCAATTAATCAAATCGCAATTGCTGAACAACCAGAGCCAACTGCAATTTTAATGCATCCAACTGATGTTGCTAAATTATTAGTGATTAAAGTTAGCGCAACTGATAGACGTTATGTTGATCGTTTACAAATGATAGCAGGTCAATTGTCATTGGATGGCATTCCGATTGTAAAAACAACTTTGGTTACAGCAGGAACTTATTTAGTTGGTGTTTTCAATATGGCTAGTTTGTATGATAAAGGTGCTATTTCTTTGGAAATGGGATTAGATGGAAATGATTTTACTAAAAACCTTCGTACTATCATTGCTGAATATCGTGGTGCAATGGTTGTTAAAAACAACGACAGAACTGCATTCGTAAAAGGTACTTTTTCAACTGATAAAGCTGCTTTAGAAACTGCTTAATATAATTAAAGGGGGTTAAACTCCCCCTTTTTAATATTTTTTTATATGGCTACAGCAAAGAAAAAAGAAGTTGAAATAAATCAACAAAAAGAAGTTGAATTTTTTGAAAATGTAAAAAAATTTCAATCAAATGGAGTTTCTAAACATTTAGAAAAAGATTCTATTTTTGAATTGAACTTTGAAATGGCTTCACTTTTAGTTGGTAAAGGCTACGGACAAATAATAGATTAATACAATGAGTATCTTATTAAATACAGATTTTACAGGAAAATATCATATTGCATTGACTAAGTTCAATGATAATGATATTGATGCTTATATTGAAAAATATGAAAAGAAGTATTTAATGAAATTACTCGGTGTTGAATTATACAATTTATTTATTGATGAGTTAGATTTAAACAATCCTCCAGTAAATCCTATTTACAAAGTTATTTTCGATCCTTTGAGTTTTGATGATGGTTGTGATATTGTTGTTAGCAATGGAATGAAAGAAATGCTAAAAGGTTTTATTTATTTTCATTGGGTTTTTGATGAACAACAACAGCAAACTCCAATAGGCACAACAAAACAAAGTTCTGAAAATAGTCAAGTTTTAAACATTACTGGTTTATCAGTGATGCGTTTTAATGAAGGTGTTGAGACTTATAAAGCTATACAAAGATATATTGAACTCAATCAAAGTGATTATATTGCTTTTAATGGACAGTATTTAGGCTACGAATACATTTTATAATGAGAGATATTTACGATTTAGTACAAGACGAAATATTTAATAAAATCAATATTAATATTGAAGTTATTAATGCTAGTATATTGACTAATGGTGTTCAAATAGTATCTTTTTGTTCAAATAAATGGCTTCGAGTGGGGCAATTTTTAACTGATTCAAACAATAAGCAATGGAAAATAATTCTAATCGATTCTAACGGAAATGTATCAATAAAAAAACCACAAGGCGCAACAGATGTTAAAAGCTTGGATGTTTTAAAGGTTATATCACCAAAATTTTTGTTTGGAACTCATATAAGTGCAAACAATGAATATACTTTAAAACAAAGAAAAACAAATGATTTATTGCCTTTAATTTGGTTAGTTGAAAACATTAGGGAAAAGGAGTATGGTAGAGATTCAAGCATAGAAAGAGATTCAAATTTAAGATTCTTTTTTTTGGATGATATTGATCCAAAAAATCAGCTTAATGAAGATTTTAGAAAAAATGCAGTAACTCCAATGTTAGCTTTAAAAGATGAATTTTTAAATGTAATTCAAAATAATTCAATATTTGTGCCTTACACTAGCGTTGATATTAGAACTATCACACGTTTTGGAAATGAAAAAGAAAGCGGTGCTTTTGAGAATATTTTAAACGACAATCTTTCTGGAGTTGAATTAAATATTACTTTAAATGTTTACCGAAATAATAAATGTAATTGTTAAAAATTAAAAAAATAAAAAATTATGTCATTAGGTTGTAAATGTGATTTAGGTTTATCCAATACTGGAATGCCAAATTGTATCACTATTCAAAGTGTTACGTCAAAAATAATTTTAGTTCCTTTGTTGGCAAATGACGGAACAAAAAACAAAATTGCTTTAGGAACTCCGTTAACGGAAGCTTCTGTATTAGCATTATTGAATCAAACAGATTCTAGTAAAAGATGGTTTCCACTTGGAACATTTGAAAACGTGGCTATGGAAAAAGCTGAATCTTCTTTTGAAGAAGCACCTTCTGGCAAAAAAGTTTTCATTAAACAAGGTAAACGTTCTTTTGCAGGTGAATTATGGGGTGCTACACCAACTTTATTGGGTAAAACTCAAGATAATAGATGTGTTGAGTTTGGTATTTTTATCGTTGATGTAAATGGTAATTTGATTGGTTCAAAACAAGGAACTGATTTATATCCAATTCCAGTAGACAATCAGTCGTTCGATGCTCGTTTAATGTATGCTACTGATTCAACTACCCAGAAAATAATGGTTGCATTTGATTTTGAAAGATTGTTTGATGAAGCTACATTATGGATAATTACTCCAGCCGATGCAACTGATTACAATTTTAATAATGTTGAAGGTTTATTAGATATTAATTTATCTAAAGTTTCAGCAACTCAAACTACATTAGTGTTGAAGGGTAATTTAGATTATGGAACAGGTGCAGAAGGTATTGCGGTTAAAGGTTTAGTTCAAGCGGACTTTACGTTAAAACTTGCTTCTACTGGTGCTTCTATTCCACTAACGTCTGTTACAGCGGTTGACAATGTTTATACATTGAATTTTGCTTCTCAAACAGCAGGTGCTTCTGTAATTGTTTCGGTTGCTAAGACTGGTTATGTAGGAACATTAACTACTACTTTGAACTAATTTAGTTCTTTTAATAACAAAGAAAGGGAAGCTTAATGTTTCCCTTTTTTTATACCTTTGTTTTATGGTGAATTTCTTAGATACTGATTTAGGTAAAATAGCATTTAAAGCTAAATCTTTAAATGATGCTAAAGCTTGGTATAGTGCATTAGATGAAGAAAGTAAATCATTTATTTTAGAATTAATAAAAAACGAACAATTATTAAAAGGTATTGATGCAAAAGGTAATACTATAGGAATTTATTCATATTGGACTGAAATAATAAGCAAAGGAAGAAAACAAGAAGGAGACCCATTTACATTGTATGATACAGGAGCTTTTTATAATTCTTTAAGAATTATCATATCGGGATTATCATTTATAGTTGAAGGAAATGGACAAAAAGATGATAAAAACCTATTTACAGCTTATGGAGATGATATAGTAGGTTTAACTAATGAAAATTTAGATAAATTAGCACAAGAATTATTACCCAAATACATAAACTATGTCAAAGAAATACTACACGTTTGATGATATTCCACTTTACAACTGGATAAAATGCACACAAGGAAATTTTGAGTATGTTTTATTGGTCCAGGAAGAAATTGATTTAAAGGAGTGCGAACAACAATTTAATTCAATTTTTGATGAATACATTAAAAATAATGGTTTGTCAAAAACATACATTAAACTTTTAGAATTAGTAAAAAAGAAAGCGTTATTAGAAGTTGATTTTGTAATCACACAAGATGAATTTTTATTAACCAAAATCGAAGTTTGTAAGGCAGATATCGAATCAATGAAAAAAAGCCAAGAAAGAGGAATTAGCATTCAAGAAACTTTGGTTATTTTGTCAAGATATCAGCGATATAGGTTAGATTGGAAAGTCATCACAAAAAATGAATATGATATGATTTTACAACAATATTCAAATAACAATAAACCGCAACAAAATGGCTAAACAAGTTAAATCGGTTGATGTAATCGAACAAAATATATTCGCAAACACTATTAAAAGTGCTGATGAGTTAATTACTAAGTTAACCGCATTAAACACGGAGTTTAAAGTTGTTGCAGAAACTACCAAAGAAGTAATTAAAGCAAGTAAATTTGATAGTGTTAAAAGTTTAAACGACTTTAACAAAGCGACTGAAAATGCAACCAAATTACTGCAAAAACAACTCCAGGTTCAAAATGAGTTTAACAAAGCGTCAAAAATAAAAGCTGAGATTGAAGATAAACAAGCAGCAACAACACTTAAAAATGAAAAAATTGAAAGCGAAAGATTAAAACGCACTATTCAGCAAACAAAAGAAACTGAAAGATTAACAAAAGCAACCGAACGAGAAACACAAAAACAGACAGCGTTATCTTCTGCTTATGGTAGAGTTAATAAAATGCTTAATAATTTACGATCAGAGTATCGAGATTTAGCAATTAGAAAGGAATTAGGCGCAAAATTAACCGAGAAAGAAGAAATTAGATACACCAATTTACAAAAACGAATTGATAGTTTTGATAAAGCGTTGAAAAGTGTTGATGCTTCAATGGGTATGCACCAACGTAATGTAGGTAATTATAAAAGTGGATTTGATGGATTAGGAATGTCCATAAATCAATTAACCCGTGAAGCGCCTGCATTTGCAAATAGTATTCAAACTGGTTTTATGGCTATCTCGAATAACTTACCTATGTTATTTGATGAGTTACAAAAAATTAAAAAGGCAAATGTAGAATTAGCAGCAACAGGACAACCAACGACAAGTGTATTTAAACAATTAGCAAGTAGTATTTTTAGTTTTCAAACCTTATTAAGCGTAGGTGTTACCTTGCTTACTATTTATGGTGCTAAAATAATTGACTGGGTAAGCAATGCTTTAAATCCAGCTAATAAAGAATTAGAAAAATTAAACGAAAAACAGAAGAAACAACGCGAATATGTAGGTCAAGAAAGTGCCGAATATGTAGGGTTAATTATGGCATTAAAACAAACAAATGCTCAAAGTAAAGAGCGTGCAAAATTGATAAAAGAAATAAATGATAAATTCAATGTTCACATAAAAAACATGAAGGATGAAAAGGAATTTCAAAAACAAATTAATAATGAAATAAAAGATTATATTGAATATAAAAAATCTGAATATAGAATCAAGGCTAATGAAGAATTAATTGCATTAAACCTAGCAAAACAAGCGAAACTAACTAAGGAGTTAAATGATTTACAAAGACAATCAAAAGATAGTAGAGACGAACAATTACAAGCTGAATTAAGATACAGAGTCAGAGTAAAACAATTACAAGACCAAGGAGTAAGAGATTTTAATTTATCACAAGTAGCCGATCAAGTTGGTTACGGAAAATTTTTAGAATTAGATAAACAAATTAATTCTGTAAAACGCGAATTAGAAGAAGCAAATAAAAGATTAAATTCTTATGGTTTTGCAATTGGTAAAGCAAAACAATGGACAGATAAATACAATGATTCAAAAGAAACTGAAAGAGATACGCAAAAACAAATAAATCAATATGCCACTAAATATTTTGAAATTCTTGCTAAAATTACCGCGCTCGAAGAACAACGAAAAGTAAGTAAACAACAATCTGAATTAGATAAAGAAGTTCAAAAACAATTAAAAAACATTCAAACTACTGGGGATGGTGAAATTGCTGAAACGTATAGGATTTTAACAGAGCAAAACAGATTAAGACAAGAAGCTAGACAAAAGGATTATGAAGCAAGCAAAAAGGCGCGCGAAGAAGATTATAATCGTAAAATACGTGAAATAAATAAAGATTTAAAAGCTTTAGAAAAAGAAGGCAAAACAGATAGTGATGCTTACAAACAATTGCAGGAAAATAAAAAAGCAATCAAAAAAGAATTTGACGCTCAAAATAAACTTTCGACTTTAGAAAATGAAGATGCAATGAAAAAGATTACAGAAGATAGTTTAAAAGAATTAGCAGATATAAATAAAAATTACACCGATGCAATAATAGACTATAACAAACAAGCGGAAGATAAAGCAAAAAAGGAAGCAGAAGATAAATTACAAAAGCAAAAAGATATTTTTAATCAATTAGATAAATTAGCGAAATTTTCAGCAGATTATTTCATAAATCAATCAGAGCGAAAAATATCAATGATTGACAAGCAAATTGATGCTATGCAAAAGCAAGGAGATTTTATGCAACAATTAGCGGCCAGCGGTAATATAACAGCTCAACAATCTTTAGCGTATAACAATAAATTAATTGTTGACGCAAACAAACAAAAACAAAAAGAACTTAAAAAACAAGAAAGAATAAAACTTGCAATGACTGTTTTTGATACATATAATTCAAATTTACAAAGTAAAGAAGTTGGGGGTAAAAGTGCGCTTGTAAAAACAATTAGTGATGTTTCTTTACTTTCAGCATTTATTAATTCACTTCCTGCATTTTCTGAAGGTACAGAAGATACTGGTAAAAACGGAAACGGAATTGATGGGAAAGGCGGTTTCTTGTCGGTTTTACATCCAAATGAACGTGTAGTTCCAAAAGAATTAAATAGCAAAATGGGTGGAATTTCAAATTTTGAATTATCTACAATTGCAGAAGATTATTTACGCGGAAATATTATTAATAAATATGATACTGCAATTAACACTAATTGGAATGCAAATTTATTAGTTAGTGAAATTCGTGATCTAAAAAACATTATTCAAAACAAACCAGAAACTAATATTGAAATGGGTGAAATTGTTGGCGGGGTGATGAAATTAGTTGAAACAACTAGAACAAACAACACAACTACAAGAAATATTCACAGATTTAATAAAAAGATATGAAGCATTTTATAAATGGAACTGAAATAACACCGAGAAACTTAGAAGATATAGGAATCTCGGTAGATTTTTCTAAAGATGTACAACAAG
>JACCDP010410822.1_pt1 | contig 18376 bp, 14 predicted proteins | sample 7445841 | NCBI WGS metagenome assembly JACCDP01 (sample SAMN15323441, study PRJNA562643) | freshwater metagenome | isolation source: river surface water | place: USA:Blue River Watershed | collected 2017-08-17
GCTGTCGCTGCTGAGCCGCGACGGCACCAAGCCCCTCGGAACCTCGGGCGATGCCTCGATCTTCTGTCTCTACAAGACGCTGCCGGTCCCGCACGGGGGGCTCCTCCTCACCCGCGCGTCGGAGCGGCCTGCACGGACAGTCGGTGCGCCCCCGCTTGCGACGCTCCATCAACTGACCTCAGGACTGCTCGGACGGCTCGAGACCGATGCATTGCTCGCTCGGCAGGTGGGCAGCAAAGTCCGCGGCGCCGTCCGAACCCTGCGCCGACTCGGGCCGTTGCCCGCCGACGGCCACGTCGTGGGGAGTGCGCGGTTTCGCGATGGCGACGAGCTTCTGGGCGCGTCCGCCATCGTGAAGCGAATGTCCTTGGCGAGTGACGCGCCGGAGATCGTGGCGAAGAGGCGACACAACTACACGCTGCTCGCCGAACTGCTCAAGGAGGTGCTTCCTCCGATGTTTCTGCCGCTTCCCGAAGGCGTCTGCCCGCTCTTCTACCCGGCGCTGGTCGATGACAAGGATCGGCTCCGCCTTGCGCTGAAAGAGCGTGGCATCGAGGCGATCGACTTCTGGCGGACCGGCTCGCCGCTGATCCGTGCGGGGCAGTTTCCTGAGGTCGAAGCGCTGCGCGCGCAGGTGCTCGAGCTGCCGATCCACCAGGATCTGGATGAAGGGGACCTGGTTCGCATGGCAGGAGCCGTGCGCGATGGGCTGCGTGTTCGACGGATGCGCGTCGTCGCGGAGCGCTGATGACGGGCCTTTCGCTGGTGACGACCGCGCACGCGTTCGCAGCGCTGGAGCCGGATTGGGATCGCTGTGCGGTGAAGGCGGGGCTTCTCGGGCCGTTCAACCGGTTCGATTGGCAGTTCGAGTGGTGGCGCGCGCTTGGCCGCGGTCGGGAACTGACCATCGTGACGGCTCATTACGGCGGCCAGCTGACAGGCCTGCTTCCCGCTTTTATTGAACGATCGTTCGGCGCCAAGACGCTCCGACTCCTGGGCAGCGTCGGCGGCGGCGCGGACTACCTCGACATCCACGCCACGGATGCCGGTGTCTGCGGCGCCCTATTTCACAAGGCCATTTCTCATTTCCGACCCGACCGGCTCATTCTCGACGACCTGCTTGAATCGAGCCCAAGCGTTCCCATCGCTGCCGGCACGGGCGACGCTTTGGTTGAACATCGGTTCGACTGCCCGCATCTGCCCATCGATCGGCCGTGGGAGGCATTCCTCAAGGGCGCGCCTCGACGAGAGAACCTCCGCCGACGGCTGCGCTGGTTCGCCGCGCAGCCGGGGTTTCGCATTCGTTCAGACGGCAGCGTCGAAGCCGTTTCGCTTTTTCTCGAGCGCTTCAGGCGCCTGCACGGGGCCCGCTGGTCCGAGGCGGGGGGAACCCAGGCATTCTCAGATCCGCGGCTCGTGGCCTTCCATGAGGCGATCGCGCCACGACTGGCGCGACGACAAGAGCTGCGACTCTGGACGATGGAGGTGGCCGGCAACGTGATTGCGGTCGCGTACGGACTCGAGCACGAGGGGCGCGCGCTCTATTACCAGTGCGGTTTCTCTCCGGACTGGGCGGCGAAGAGCGCTGGACTCGTTCTGCTCGCCGCCTTCCTCGAGGATGCCTTTCATCGTGGGCTCTCTGAGATCGACTTCCTCCGCGGAAGCGAAGATTACAAGCGCGACTGGGCGACTGCGTCGCGCCGGACGGTTCGCGTCGACGTGGCGCTGACGGCGCAGGGACAGCTTGCGCGTCGGCTCGAAACGCAGTTCCTGCGAGCACGTCGCGCCGCACACCAAGCGCTGCCACAGACTCTGCTCGTTCCCACTCTTCGAAGGGTCCGGAGCGCTCGCCTGGGGAGAATGGAGCAGGAACGCACGTCAGGAGGTGCGCCGTGAGTTCGTCTCGACTGGCCCTGAAGTCGGCGGTCGCACGCGTCTCTGTCTGGTCGGGCCTCAGCCGCCTGCTCGCTGCGCGCGATCGCCGCATTTCCGGCGGGCGGCGCATCGTCGTGCTCGGCTACCACCGCGTTGCGATCCCACTGCGGGGGCCTTCTGCGACCGCGCTGGAGAGCACCTGCATCGCCCCCGAGACGTTTCGTCGCCACCTTGAATATCTGTCGCCGCGCTTTGAACTCGTCGGCATGACACAGATCGTCTCGGCGCTCACCGGGCGCTCGCGTCCGCGACGCGATCTGGCGGCCATCACCTTTGACGACGGCTACGGCGATGTCCTTGAGCGGGCGCTCCCGATTCTGAGCGACTTCGGCGCCACGGCCACCATCTACGTTTCGACAGGTGTCGTCGCAGACCGCGGCTTTTTTCCGCATGATCGGCTGTATGCCCTGCTCCAGCTGTTCGCGAGAAGAGCGGACGGAGCGGAGCATCTCGACCCAAAGACGCGGCACCTGATCCACTCGGCGACGCGCAGCACGGAGCCCCGCCAGCTCCTGTCGAAGCTCATCCAGACTCAGTCGCACGGACAGCTGCTGGAGTTGATCGACGCTCTCGAGGCACAGTTGGGGCCCTCGCGCCCGCCCGAGGAGACGCGCGCGATGGGATGGGACGGCCTCGGCAAGCTTGCGGATGCCGGGATGGAGATCGGCCTCCACACATCGTCCCACTGCGTGCTGCCTCACCTGAGCGATGAGGCAATGCGCACCGAACTTGTCGAGAGTCGCTGCGTTCTGGAGCGGACGCTGCAACGGGATGCGACACACTTTGCCTACTGCAACGGCTATTGGAATCGACGCTCGGTTCAAGCGCTGAAGAGCGCCGGTTACACGAGTGCGGTGACGACCGAGGACCGCATCAACCGCGTCGGCGACGACCCATTCACCATCGGGCGGCGGGTGCTCTGGGAGAGGAGCGCCTATGGCCCGGGAGAGCAGACCGACGCGCATCTGCTCGCATGCCAATTGGAAGGCACCTGGCGCGGTCTCGGCCTCGGCGGCTCAGAGCTTGGACACATCGAGCCAAAGGTCGAGGCGACATCGCTGGGGCGCAGGTCGGCGTGAGCCACCGTCGATGGGATTTCATCGCGCTGCTCTCGTTCGGTGGCGCCGTGCTGTTCATCGTCTGCCTCTACACGAGTCCTGCGACACTCTTCCCCGCCCTGGCCCCCGTGAGACCGGCGCTCCTGGGTGCGAGCGCGATGCTGCTCGGCATGGGGCTGCATCGCCTGCTCCGCGGTGGACGCTGGCGGCTCGACGCGCCCCTCACAGCGATGCTGCTGCTCTATGCGTGGGCGGGGCTGAGCATCAACTGGGCCCTCGAGCCGACACGGGCGCGCGGATTCTTCGTCGAGGCGGTGAAGCTGGTCCTCGCGTACGTCGCGATCGTCGCCGCGCTCGATCGCTTGGGCCGCTTGCGACGCGCAATCACGATCGCGGCTCTCGCGTCCGCCGTTCCCGCCATCGACACACTGCAGCGCTTCAATCGCGGCGAAGGACTGGTCGAGGGCTACCGCGCAGCCTGGATCGGGCTCCTCGCGAATCCGAATCAACTGGCGATGGTGATGGCCGTGACCGTTCCGCTGACGCTCGGCGCGGCGCTTCATCACACGGGGAGAAAACGTGTGGGGCTGCTGATTCTCGCGGCGATTCAGTCGGCCTGCGTGGTCGTGACCTATTCGCGAGGCGGCGCACTTGGTCTCGCCGCAGCATTTCTCTCATTCGCTTTGTTCGCGCGCCACAAGCTGCGTGCCTTGCTCCTGGTCACCGTCGGCGTGATCGCCTTGTTCGCCCTCGCACCCCGCTCGTTCTGGGAGCGGACGGGGACCATCGGACACTACGCGCTGGACGCTTCGGCGATGGGCCGGATCCGCGCCTGGGAGACCGGCTTTCGAGCCCTCGGGGATCGTCCCGTGCTGGGCGTCGGCGCCGGCAACTACGTGCAGTCGTGGGACCGGTACCAACCGCGCAGCGGGCGAGAGCACGCCTATGCGTCGCACAACATGTGGTTGCAGGTGCTGGTGGAGTTGGGCGTTGTCGGACTCTCGCTCTTCGTCGCGATGTTCCTGACACTTCTGTGGGGCCTCTGGGCGGCGCGCAGAGCCCCATCGGTGGGCACCGAGGCAAGGGCGCTCCTCGCAAGTTTCGTCGCGTTGATGGTCTGCGGCACGACCGGCGGCTACGCCTTCAACTGGTTCTTCTACATGGTGCTCGGGCTGGCGAGCGCCGTCGTGCGATTGGCAGACCGGCACGTCCCGGAGCGTGATGCGGATGGCCTCGGCATCGTTGTGGCGTAAGGCACGGCCATTGATGATCGGTCGTGCGTTCTCGGCGGTGACGGGCTTGATGCTCCCCGCTTTCGTAGCACAGCGGCTCTCCACGACCGACTACGGCACCTACAAGCAGGCCTTTCTCGTCGCTTCGCTGGCGCTCTACTCGCTTCAGCTCGGACTGACGCAAAGCCTCTTTTACTTCGTTCCGCGGGCGGCGGACGATGACGCGCGACGCGACGTCATCGGTCGTACGCAGTCGACCATGACCCTCGTTGGGCTTCTCTGCGGGGTGCTGGTTGTCCTGATTTCGCCGTTGATTGCGCGCCTGTTCGACAACGCCGGTCTCGCACTGCTCCGGCTCCCTCTCGGTCTGCTCGCAGCAAGCCTCGTTGCGTCGTCACCGCTGGAGCCCGCCCTCACCGCCCAAGGGAAGACAGCGACCAGCGCCGCCTGTCTCGCGCTGAGCGATCTCGTTCGGACGGTTGCGATGGTGGGCGCGCTGCTCGCGGGCTTCGGCCTGAGCGGCCTCCTCTGGGCTGCAGCGCTCTCGAGCCTCCTGCGGTGGATCGTGTCGCTCGTGGCCGCAGGTGCGTGGCGGAGCGTATCGAGGCTTCGAACCGTCGGTCGCGTGCAATGGCACTACGCCCTTCCGTACGGCGTCGGCGTCCTTGCGCTGCAGCAGCAGACGCAAATGCACCAGGTGCTGGTGGCGTCCGCGGTGACTCCGGCCGAGTACGCGCTCTACGCCGTCGGCTGCACGCAGATTCCGCTGGTCGCGCTGCTCTACACGCCGGTCGCCGAGACGTTGCAGGTGAGGCTCGCGACGATGGATCGCCATGGACACCGGTCGGACGCCGCGCAGGCTTTCTCCGAGGCGGTCGGTCAACTGGGAGCCCTGTTCCTGCCACTCTCGGCGATGCTGATGGCGCTTGCGCCTGCGGCGATTCACGCGCTGTTCGGGCCGGCCTACGCCTCGGCGGCGGGCATCATGCGGATTGCTGCCGTGAGCATTGCTGCGGCGGCGCTGCCGGTGGACGGCGTCTTCAAGGCTCGGGCGCGAACGGGCCGGCTGCTCGCCATCTACCTCGCCAAGCTCGCCGTGACCTGGCCAGTCGTCGCCGCAGGGCAGCGCCTGGCAGGTATGCGCGGCGCCATCGGGGCGCATGTTCTCGTCGAGATTGGCACGCGCGGGTTCCAGCTCACCGTCATTGCCAGTGACCTTCAGACGACGGTGCCGCGTCTCGTTGCCAGCGCGAGGCTTCAGCGCAGCGTGGTCGTTGCGGTCTGCGTGGGAGCGGTCACGCTTGGAACCGTTGCCGTTCTCAGCGACGGCGCGTCTCGCACACGCTCGGCGGCCGCCTGTCTCCTCGCCTCACTTGCCGGAGCATTGCCCGTCGTCTGGCCTCACGTCCGCGCTCGGCTCGCGTCACGCCTGGATGCTGGCCCACGCCAGGCCGCGTGATCAGCGGTTCGCGCGTGATCTCCGCTGCTGTCCGTAGCTCTTGAACTTTTCGATGACGCGCTCCATCTCGGCGTCGTCGAGCACGACCGGCCGACCCACCTGCAGGGCGCGCCAGTACTGGGCCGCGAGGTTTTCGACCTCCGTCGCGACCTTGAGCGCGTCGCCGAGGTTCCGGCCAAGCGCGATGAGCCCGTGGTTCGCCATGAGGCAGGCCTGCCGGTCCAGCAGAGCCAGCAGCGTCAACCGCGAGAGCTCCTCGGAACCGAAAGTGGCGTAGCCCGCGCAGCGCACCGAGTTCCCGCCGGCGACCGCGATCATGTAGTGGACGGCAGGGATCTCCATCCGGTTGATGGCGAGCGTGGTCGAGAACATCGGATGGGCGTGAACGACGGCGCCGGCCTCTTCGCGCGCAGCATAGATGTCGCGGTGGATGCGCCACTCGCTGGACGGCAGCCGTCCGCCCTGCCCGACCACCGAACCGTCGGCACGAAGATCGACGATGTCCTCGAGGCCCAGCAACTCGTACGGCATGCCGGTGGGCGTGATGAGGAACCCGCCCGGGGTACGAAGCGAGACGTTGCCGCTCGTGCCCTGGTTCAGGCCCACGTCATTCATTCTTCGCGCCGTGTCGATGACGGTGCGCCGTTCGGTCAGGTAGCGCATGCGAGCTCGGGGAAGAGACCGGCGAGACCGTCGCGAGACGCCGCACAGACACCGCGCTCGGTGATGAGTCCGGACATCAGCCGTGCCGGAGTGACGTCGAAGCCATGGTTGACGCTGCGCACGCCGACGGGGGTCACACGGACCGTTTCGAGGCGACCATCCGCGGTCCAGCCGCGCATCTCGTGTACCTCGCGCTCGTCGCGCTCTTCGATCGGGATCTCCGCCACGCCGTCATCGAGTGTCCAGTCGATGCTCGAGGTTGGCACCGCCGCGTAGAACGGCACGCCGTTGTCCTTCGCCGCGAGGGCCTTCAGGTACGTGCCAATCTTGTTGCAGACGTCGCCGCGGGCAGTGGTCCGATCGGTGCCGACGATGCAGAGGTCAACATGGCCGTGCTGCATCAGATGGCCGCCTGCGTTGTCCACGACGAGCGTGTGCGACACGCCGGCCTGCTGCAGCTCCCACGCCGTCAGGTAGCCCTGGCTGCGCGGACGGGTCTCGTCTGCCCAGACGTGGAGCGGTATGCCTCGTTCGAAAGCAAGGAAAACCGGCGCGAGCGCCGTGCCCCAGTCGACCGTCGCGAGCCACCCGGCATTGCAGTGGGTCAGCACGTTCACGGCTCGGTCGGGATGGCGGGCGTGCTGCTCGGCGATGAGGCGCGCGCCGTGTTCGCCGAGAGCGCGGCAGGCAGCCACATCTTCCTCAGCCATCGCATCGGCGAGCGCATACGCCGCATCGCGACGCAGGTGATCTGCGAGAGAAGCAAGAGCGCGCACGGCGCGGTCGACGGCCCACGCCAGGTTCACGGCGGTCGGGCGGGCGGCCTTGAGCAACTGAGCCGACAGCTGCAGCGCCCGATCGTCGCTGCGTTCGCGCATCGCGAGCGCCATGCCGTAAGCGGCCATCACGCCGATGAGGGGCGCGCCACGAACCTGCATCGACCGAATCGCGTGGGCGGCCTGAACAACCGTCGTCAGGCGAAGCGTCTCGAAAGCATGCGGCAGCAGGGTCTGATCGATGATGCCGACGTCGCCGTCAGAGCCCTCGCGCCAAATGGTCCGCTGCGCTCGGCCGCTCACTCGCATCGCTACTCGCCCTCGAATTCGACGAGCGTGAAGACGGGGTGCCCCAATTTTTCAAGCCTGCGACGGCCACCGAGTTCGGGCAGGTCCACCACGAAGGCACACTCGTGAACGATGCCGCCGCACAACTCCGTCAGCCGGACGGCGGCCTCCGCCGTGCCGCCGGTGGCGATCAGATCATCGACGATGACGACGCGCTCGCCCTTTGAGATGGCGTCCAGATGCAGCTCGACGCGGTCCGTGCCGTACTCCAGCGCGTAGTCGTGGCCGATGGTCTGCGCAGGAAGCTTGCCGCGCTTGCGAAGCGGAACGAAACCGACGCCGAGCTGGTGCGCCAGCGGGGCGCCCACGATGAAGCCGCGCGCTTCGATGCCCAGCACCTTGTCGACGCCCTGCCCCGTGTAACGGTTCACCAGTTCGTTGACGACGACGCGGAATCCCTGCGGATCCTTGAACAGGGTCGTGACGTCCCGAAACATGATGCCCGGCTTCGGATGGTTCGGAATCGTTCGGATCAGGTTTCGGATCAGCGTCGTTGGGTACGTGGCCATCTTCAGCCTCCACCCAGCACGCGGCCGCCGATGAGCGACAGTCGTGACAGGGCCTCCGAGGAACGGGCGTCCGGCGCGGTGATGACGGCAGTCTCGAGCGCACGATCGCAGCCACAGCGGCAAGGACCTTCGCGACGCACCAGCATCGGCGCCACAGCCTTGATGAGCGACCGTGCGCGGGCACTGTTCTCGCCCAACACGCGAATGACGTCGGCGACGCTGACGGCGTCGTGGTGCGGGTGCCAGCAGTCGTAATCGGTGACCATGGCGACCGTCGCGTAACAGAGCTCTGCCTCGCGGGCGAGCTTGGCCTCGGGCATGTTGGTCATGCCGATCACGCTGCAGCCCCACGAGCGGTAGAGCTCGGACTCGGCACGCGTCGAGAACTGCGGCCCCTCCATGACGAGATACGTCCCGCCCCTCACCATGCGGTCGACTGCAGTGCGACCGGCCGAGATCAGCGCGTCGCCGATGCGCGCGCAGAGCGGATTCGCCATCGAGACGTGGGCGACGCAGCCGTTGCCGAAGAAGCTCTTTTCCCGGGCAAACGTGCGATCGATGAACTGGTCGACGACGACGAAAGTTCCAGGCGCCAGCTCCTCTTTCAACGAGCCGACGGCGCTGACCGAGATGACGTCGGTGACACCGACCTTCTTGAGCGCGGCGATGTTGGCGCGGTACGGCACCTCGGTCGGCGAGAGCCGGTGGCCCCGCGCGTGGCGCGGGAGGAAGACCAGCGGCTGGCCTTGGAGCTCGCCGAACAGCAGCTCGTCGGAGGGCGCACCGAACGGCGTTTCGACCCGTTCCCAGCGAACGTTCTCGAGGCCGTCGATCTGGTAGACGCCGCTGCCGCCAATGACGCCGACAAGCGGAACATTCGTGCCCATTGTGCTCCTCCGGAGGGGACGCGAGTCTTCCATCGGGTCGCCGCTTCCGCAATCGAGAACTCTCGCCCGGAGCCGGGTTGCGCGCATCGCCGACGTGGCCACCTTCGCCTCGAAGCCGGTGCCCCGGCGGAGGTGGAATGCGCGCGCCCGTCAACGCTCCACGAAGACCCGTCGTCGCACAGCTGGTGAACTGCCTCGGGCTGGGCGGCACCGAGCGCCAGCTCGTCGAACAGCTGCGGGTGATGTCCGGCGGGCCGCTCGAGGCGGACGTCAGCTGTCTTCAAAAGGTCGGCGACTTTCTCGGTGACGTCCGTGCGTTGGGGCACGAGCCGGAGGAGTTTCACCTGCGTGGCAGCCTCGCGAGGCCCAACACGGCGCTCCAGATCATTCGGCTCGCCCAGCGCCTGCGTGCGCGAAAGGCCGTGCTGCTGCATTGCCATGACTTTTACTCGAACCTCGTCGGAGTCGCCGCAGCGCGTCTGACAGGCATTCCCGCGATTGTTTCCCGACGCGACCTCGGCGCGTGGATCGGCCCTGGGAGGGCAGGCGTCCTGCGCATCGCAACGCGGTCTGCGGCGCGCGTGCTGTGCAACGCGTCCGCGATCCAAGACCGGTTGGTCGATTCGGAATCGGTGCCGCGGCAGCGCATCACGGTCATCCCGAATCTCCTCGACACGGTGCGCTTCGACACGCTGGCCACACAAACGCCCGACGCGGGGCTCCCGTCTTTCGAGAGACAAACCGTCATCGCAATGGTCGGGAACATGAAGCACGCGATCAAAGGGCACGCCGTGTTGCTGCTGGCCGCAGCCGCCGTCGTTCGTGCTGCACCGAGTGTCCGGTTCCTACTCATTGGCGATGGCGAGCTTCGAGCGCAACTGGAGCGGCGTGCCGCAGACCTCGGCATCGCCCACGCGGTCGTCTTTGCGGGCCGGCGTACCGATGTCCCCGCCCTCCTCGCACGCGCCGACATCGCCGTCTGTACCTCGCTCTCCGAGGGACTCTCCAACGCGATCATGGAATCGATGGCCGCCCGCCTTCCGGTGGTCGCGACCGGTGTCGGCGGCAACCTCGAGCTGGTGCGTGACGGGCGCACGGGATTCATCGTTGCGCCCGGCGATTCCGGACTCGTCGCGCAGCGGCTCATCGACCTCGTTCATCAGCCACACCTGGCGCGGCGCATGGGGCTTGCGGGCCGCGCCTTCATCGAGCGGGAGTTCAGCCCTGCACGCTTCGCGGAGCGCCTGCAAGCGCTCTATGCGTCCTTCCTCGGACGGGAAGCGGGTCATCTGCGTGCGGCCTGAACTGCGGCGAGACCGGGTTCTCATCGTCGGCAACTGGCCGCCTCCGCTGGGCGGCGTCAGCGTCCACATCGCCGAGCTCGCGAGCCGCATTCTCGCTTCGTCACGCAAGGTGACGGTGCTCGACATCGGCCGTGGACGCCACCGCAACGGTCCCGCGCAGCCGGCCGAGCGGCTTGCCCGATTCCCGATGCAGTTGATGGAGCAGGTGGCGGCCCACGATCTCGTCCACCTCCACACAAGCGGCGCCAACGTGAAGAGCTGGATGCTCGTCGCGTCGGTCGGACTGACGGCGCGTGTGACAGGGAGGCCGGCCTTCGTCACGTTCCACAGCGGTCACCTCGTCCGCTACCTCGATGCGCCGAGCCGCGCTGTGACCGCACGCGCATCCCTGTCCGCGTACGACCGCGTCATCTGCGTGAACGAGGCCATTGAGGAGCGGCTCCGCCGCGTCGGTGCGGCGGATCGTCGCCGGGTCATCGTCCCGGCCTTCGGACGACCACAGGCTCGGCGTGAGGCGGGTGCACCGCCGCGCTTTCACGCCTTCCGCGCGGAACACCGCCGCGTCATCGCCGCCGCGCTTGCCCCGGGACGCGACTACGGCGCCGAGCCGCTTCTGGAGGCGTTTCGGCGGCTCCGTGACGAACGTGAGGACGTTGGCTTGCTCCTGTTCGGTGAGGGCACCGAGGGCCTCGACTCGGCTCAGGCCCATGTCCTCGGGCTCGGCGAGCGACCGCACCACGAGACCCTCGCGATGCTCGCGTCGGCGGATCTGTTCGTTCGCCCCACGCTCGTCGACGGAGATTCGATCAGCGTTCGAGAGGCGCTCTCGCTCGGCCTACCTACCGTGGCGACATCGGTGGGACATCGCCCGAGCGGCGTCCACCTCTGCGCGCCGGGAAGTGCCGACGCCCTCCGGCAGGCCATGTCCGAGTCTCTCGATCGTCCGCGGAGCGCGCCGGTCGGGGCGCCCGATGGAATCGGCCTCGTGCTCGACCTCTACGCCGCACGCCTCGAGGCCAATGCGCCTCAAGTTGCCTAAGGGAGCGATCACCGTGCATCACGAGATCGTCTGCTTCGCCAACGACTGGACAGGCGATCCACTGTCGAAGACGCATCTGATGCGAATCGCCGCCCGAGACCGGCGCGTGCTCTGGGTCGACTCTCTCGGCAACCGCGCGCCGACCGCATCTGCGCGAGACGTGCGGCGGATGGCGACGAAGGCCTCGCGCGCTCTGCGGGGGGCCCGTGAGGTGGAGCCCAGCCTGACCGTCGTCTCGCCGCTCGCGGTGCCTTGGTTGACCGGGACGATCCCGGGGCTTCTCAACAGCGCACTCCTCGAGAAGCAGATCGCGCGCGCAGCCCGTCGGGCGGGCCTCGGCGACGATCGGATTGTCATCTCGTTCCTTCCCGCCGCCGCGCACGTGTTCGAGAAGCTGCCAGCCAACCTGCGCGTCTACTACTGCGTGGATGACTTCCGCGGATTCCGCGGCGCGGGCGAGTCGATAGCTCGGCTGGAGCAGCAGATCGTCTCGGGCAGCGACCTCGTGATCTGCGCGTCGGAGCCGCTTCGCGCACGCTTCGCCGAGCAACACCCGCACGTCGCTCTGGTCCGCCATGGCGTCGACTTTCAGCACTTCCGAACCGCCTTCGCCAATGCACCCGTGCATCCAGCGATTGCCTCTCTCCCCCGGCCGATCCTCGCCTTCGTCGGTCTCGTCGCAGAGTGGGTCGATCAGGAACTGCTGGCGGCGGTGGCGCGTCGGTTTCGGACGGGGACACTTCTCATTGTTGGCCGCGAAGACGTTCCAACCCCAGCGCTGGAGCAGCTGCCGAACATCGTTCGCCTCGGTCGCCGACCGTATGCCGAGCTGCCGGAGATCTTGCGCGGGGTCGACGTGGCGCTCTGCACGTTCCGGGAGATCGACCTGACCCATGCCGCGAATCCACTGAAAATCAGGGAGTACCTTGCCGCCGGGCTTCCTGTCGTTTCGACCCCGATGCCCGAGGTCGCTCGTCTTCCCCAATGCCGGATCGCTTCCGGGACGGAGGCCTTCTGCCAAGCGGTCGACGAGGTGTTGCGCGATGGCGCAGGCCCCTCCGTGGTTCGCAGCGACTCCGTCCGAGGAGAGTCATGGGAGTCGCGCTGGCTCCAGGTCAGCGACCTGATCGACCGACGGCTGCGTGGCGAATCGGTCGACGAGTCGGCCGCCCGCACGGCGTGATCAATGGTCGATGCGCACCAACCGGAAGAGTGGCGATTCCGGCGCGCGCTCGACGCTCAAGTCGACCTCTCCGACGAGTGCCCAGAAGTCGTCGCCGTCCTGCCCGAGAAGCGACTGCGACACCTCCCAGCGGCCCTCGCCAAGCGGCTCGAGGCGCGTGAGGTTCGCCTGGCGTGAACGGGGCGTCGCATCGAGCCCGCCGTGTTCCACAAACAGGGGCAACAGAGCGGCTTCCAGGGTTTCGGCCGTCCATGCTGAGACTGCGTCGAAAGATGCTGCGAGGGCCTCCGGGAACCGTTTGCGGGCGAGCAGTCGCACGAACTGATGAAGCTCGGCGCGAACGCGTGCCGCGAGCAACTTCGGATTCTCGCGAAGTTCGTCGAGGCGGCTGCGAACCTTCACCGGTGCGGCCTCGACGTGTTGGCGAAGCGCCGTCGGATGGCGCATGGCCTCCCACTCTTCGGCGAGGCTGGCGTCGACGCCGTCGATGGTGACGCGCAGGAAGGCGGTGATGTCGAGCACCGCATCGCTTCGATGCAGCTCCGGAACGGTGCGCTCCATCACGCGCCAGGCCTCGGTCAGGTAACGCAGCAGCACGCCCTCCGAACGCTCGAGCCCGTAATCCCGGACGTATTCGTCGAAGGTCGCCCCTGTCTCGAACATCTCTCGCGCGATCGACTTGGGGCGGATGTTCTCGGTGCCGACCCACGGATGCGTCGCCTCGAAGGCGTTGAAGACCTCGTAGATGAAGTCCGCGTTGGGCTTCGGGTGCTCGACCTTCTCGAGCTCGGCCATCCGCTCTTCGTACTCGACGCCCTGGGCCTTCAGTTCAGCGACCTTTTCGCCTTTCAGACGGCTGAGCTGTGCCTGAAGAATGACGCGCGGGTTCTCGAGGATCGACTCCGCGAGCGTCAGCACGTCGAGCGCATGCGTCTCCGCGGTCGGATCGAGGCGCTCCAGCGCATGCACGAGGAAGAGCGACAGTGTCTGGTGCAGCGAGAAGTCATGCTGCAGCGCCGCGCTGAGCTGCGGCATCGACCCGGACCTTCGGCGCGGCCACGCATCGAAGTGCGGCACCACCTCGACGATGCCCGCACGGCGAAGGCTGCGGAACAGCTCGGCCGCGCGGCGCTTGATTCGGCGCTTGTCCCAGTCGGACGAGTGCGAGCGCGCGACCAGCTCGAGCAACCTGCGATAGCCGCCGCCCGTCGCGCTGTTCTGCTCATCGTCACGCTGAAGCAGGCTCAGCAACATGGCGTGGTTCACCTCGAACCGGCTCTCCAGCGGCTCCGGCTGCTTCTCCTGCAGTCGCAGGAACGTCTGCTCGTCGAAGTGGACGTAGCCCTTCTCGGGCGGCTTGCGCTTGACGACCTTCTTCCCCGCCTTCGCCTTGGCCTCGAGCGCGATGTTCTCGATGACATGCTCGGGCGCCTGCGCGACGACCCAACCGCGGTCGTCGAAGCCCTTCCGACCGGCACGACCGGCGATCTGATGAAAGTCGCGCGCCGGAAGGATCAGCGTCTTCTCGCCGTCGAACTTGCACAACTGGGTGAACAGCACCGTTCGGATGGGAACGTTGACGCCGACGCCGAGCGTGTCGGTGCCGCTGATGACGCGGAGCAGGTTCTTCTGCGCGAGCCGCTCGACGAGGCGCCGGTACTTCGGCAAGAGGCCCGCATGATGCACGCCCACGCCATGACGAACGAACCGCTGCAGCTCCTTTCCGTACGGCGAGTCGAATCGAAAACCCTCCAATTCCAGACGAATCTGCTCCTTTTCGTCCTTCGTGAGGAGGTTCACGCTCATCAGGTTCTGCGCCTCTTCGGCGGCCGCGCGCTGCGTGAAGTTGACGAGGTAGATGGGCGACTTTCCGGTCTGGCACAGGTCCGCGATCGTCTCGTGCAGCGGCGTCAGGCGATAGGCGTACTCGAGCGGCACCGGACGCGTCGTGTGAGTGACGCGGGCGCACTTCCGCTGCGTCATCTCCTCGAGCCGCTGAACGATTGCCGTCACGTCGCCAAGCGTGGCGCTCATCAGCAGGAACTGCGCGCGGTCGAGAACGAGCAGAGGCAGCTGCCAGGCCCAGCCCCGTTCCCGGTCGGCGTAGTAGTGAAACTCGTCCATCACCACGGCTTCGACCTTCGCTTTTCGCCCTTCTGCAAGGACGATCTGCGCGAGGACCTCCGCGGTGCAGCAGAGGATCGGCGCGTCGTGGTTGATGCTCGCATCGCCCGTGAGCATGCCGACGTTCTCGGGGCCGAACAGCTCGCACAGTGCAAAGAACTTCTCATTCACGAGCGCCTTGATGGGGCTCGTGTAGACGCTCACCTTCCCCTCGGCGAACGCCCTCGCATGGAGCGCCGAAGCGACGAGCGACTTGCCCGACCCCGTCGGCGTGCTGAGCACGACGTGCTGCCCGCCGAACAGCTCGAGGATCGCCTCCTCCTGCGCGGCATAGAGCGCGAGGCCCTGCGAAGAGACCCAGCCGAGAAACGCCTCGAGCGCGGCATCCAGGTCTTTGCCACTGCCTTTCGTCGGAGAAAGGTGGGCCAGCGGAGAGGAGTCAGACATGCGGCGAGGGTCGCGCAGCATCGACACGAATGCAGCAACAATCGGGCCTCAAAGGCAGGGTACGTTCGCGGCATGACTCTCGACAGCGCCCTCCTTCTGGGCCTCGCATCGTTCGGAGCCGGCCTCGTCAACGCCATCGCAGGCGGCGGCACGATGCTGACCTTCCCTGCGCTTCTCGGAGCGGGACTCGCCGAACGCGTCGCGAACGCCACCAGCACCGTCGGCCTCACGCCCGCAGCCGTCTCCGGCTCCTGGGCCTTTCGACGGGACGTGGCGCGGGGGCGGAGATGGCTCTGGGTCCTGCTGCCCGCGAGCCTCTGCGGCGGAGGCGTGGGCGCCTGGCTGCTGCTCGTCACCCCGGATTCGAGCTTCCGCCGCCTCGTCCCGTGGCTCGTCCTCGGAGCGACGCTGCTCTTCGCGTTCGGACGCCGAATCGCCGTATTTCTGGGCCGTTCCGACGAACACCGTCTGCACCTGCACGGCTTGAAGGTCTACGCGGCGGTCGCTCCGCTGCAGTTCGCCATCGCCGTGTACGGCGGCTACTTCGGAGCAGGCATCGGCATCATGATGCTCGCCGCGCACACGCTGATCGGGCTGGGCGATCTGCCGACGGTGAACGGACTCAAGAACCTCTGCGTCGCGGCCACCAATGGCACCGCAGCCGTCGTCCTCATCGCCCGACGCGGTGTCGATCTGCCGGCTGCGGCGGTCGTCATCGCCGGTGCCGTTCTGGGCAGCCTCGTCGCCCCCCGGGTCGCCTCGACGCTTCGTCCCGAGCGACTCCGCTGGGTCGTCATCGCAACGGGCATCATCGCCACGGTCGTCCTGTTTTCACGCTGACCGGCACCCGGATTGATCCTGCACCGACGGCCTCCCCGTGCTAAGACGCCCGGGTCTCCTGCACCGCGGCCGGTGCCCGTCCCGTGCGGCCCGGCGCCCTTTGACCGTACTCTGGGAAGAAGCGATGAAGCTCAAGCAGCGTCCTGAAGATTTCTCCGTCATCGAGAGCTATCGCTTCACAGAGGCACGCGACGGCGACTACTTCGTCTACCGCATGGACAAGCAGAAGCTGACGACCCTCGGGGCCGTCGAGCGCCTGCGAGAGCGGTTTCGCATCAAGCGTCAAGACGTCTCGTTCTGCGGCCTCAAGGACAAGCAGGGCCGCACCGAGCAGCTCATCGCCGTGAAGGGCCGCAAGGTCGACCTGCAGGACCCCGATCTGCGCCTCACCTTCGTGGGCCGGTCCTCCGAACCGCTTTCTGCCGCGAACATCACCTCGAACCGCTTCAGCGTCATCGTGCGCGACCTGTCCGAGGAGGAGGCCGCGCGCCTGCCCGAGGCCATCGCAGAGGTGCAGCGCGTCGGCGTCACGAACTACTTCGACTCCCAGCGCTTCGGCTTCGTCAAGCACGGCCAGGGCTTCATCGCCCGCGACCTTCTCCGCGGTGACTTCCAGGCCGGACTCAAGTCGCTCATCGCGCACCCGTCCGAGCTCGACCGCAGCGAAGACGCGCAGGTGAAGGCGTGGCTGCGCGACAACTGGGGCGAGTGGAAGCTGCACCCGCCGTTTCAGGGATGGGTGAAGTACCGCCCCATTCTCCAGCACCTGCGCGAGAACCCGCGCGACTTCGCCGGCGCGCTGATGAAGGTCGACCGCCGGCTGCGCGCCATGGTCGTCTTCGAGTTCCAGAGCGCCATCTTCAATGAGGCGATCACGAAGTACCTGCTGGCGAAGGTTCCTCGCAAAGACATCGTGATGGTCCGCTACCAGCTGGGTGCGCTGCCCTTCCCGCGCGCCCTGACGCCGGAACTCACGAAGGAGCTGGGTTCGCTGCAGTTCCCGCTCCTCGGCCCCGACACGACCTACAGCAACCCCGAAGTCGAGGCCGCCTGCACGTCAGTGCTGGGCCGGTACGGGCTCGACCTCGAGACGCTCCGGGTACCGAAGATCCACGCGTTCCACTTCAAGCACGAGGAGCGCCCGCTGGTCGTCTACCCTGGCAAGCTGCGCGCGAGCGAGCCGCGTCCGGACGAGGAAAACCACGGCCGCAAGAAGGTCGTCCTCTCGTTCACGCTGCCCCCTGGCGCCTACGCGACGCTCGTCGTTCGCCGGGTGCTCTGGTACGCGCTGACGCCCGACGAAGGTGCGAACAAGCGCCCCGAGCCGCGTCCTGCCCCTCCCGAGGAGCCGAAGCCGCGCACGCCGCCCAAGGGATTCCGGCAGCGCCAGCGCGAGCAGAAGGAGGCGAAGGAGGCGAACCGGGCGAGGAGCCCGAAGTCCCACCGGTAGCGCTGTTGCACCGCCGCATCATCGGTGAGACGCTCGCACTTTCGCATCCGCGGAGGTCCCATGCGCCTGACACCGATACTGCTCGCCTCATTGTTCGCCCTCACCGTCGCCAAACGCGCGGAGGCCTGTGGAGGCTTCTTCTGCAGCAACGTCCCCATCGATCAGGCCGGCGAGCGCATCGTCTTCGTGCGCAGCGAAAACCACGTCCAGGCACACGTCCAGATCCAGTACCAGGGCGGGGCGCGTGAGTTCGCCTGGGTCGTCCCGGTGCACGCGCGACCGACCGTCTCCATCGGCTCGGCGGCACTCTTCGACTTCCTCGACCAGCGCACGAAGCCCTATTTCCAGCTGGATTTCTCCAACGCCGGCAGCTGCGGCCAACTCTACCCGCCCATGTACATGGAGGACGGCGCCGTCGACGCCGGCACGACCGCAGGCGGAGGGGGCGGCGTCACGGTCGTCTCGCGGGAATCGGTGGGCCCGTATGACGTCGCCATCCTGACGGCGACCAACGCGGCGGAACTGGCCTCCTGGCTCGAGACGAACGACTACGACCTCACGCCCGAGGGCGACGCCGCGCTCGTTCCCTACGTCGGTTCCGGCTACTACTTCGTCGCGCTCAAGCTGCAGCAGGACAAGGGCACCGGCGACCTTCGCCCCGTGGTGATCGACTTCGACGGCGACACGCCGTGCATCCCGATCCGGCTCACCGCCATCGCCTCCACGCCGAACATGCCGATCACGGCGTTCATCCTGGCCGACGCCCGTGCGGTGCCGATCAACTACCTGCACGTCCTCATCAACGAGGCGCGCATCGACTGGTGGAGCTTCGGCAGCAACTACAGCGAGGTCGCGACGGCGGCGATCGACGAGGCCGGCGGCCACGCGTTCCTGACCGAGTTCGCGGGGCCCCACGCGCCCCTCACGTCGAGCGCTCCGCTCTACGACGGGAGGTTGAACACGGCGCGTCTTGCCGGGCTGACGGACCCGGTCGACTTCGTGATCGAGCTCCAGAACCAGAACTTCCCGCGCGACGGCCTCATGGCGCTGCTACAGCGCTACGTGCCGCGCCCCGCCTCGCTCTCGGGCATCGACGACCGCACCTTCTACAACCAGATCTCC
>JACCDP010388016.1_pt1 | contig 18371 bp, 31 predicted proteins | sample 7445841 | NCBI WGS metagenome assembly JACCDP01 (sample SAMN15323441, study PRJNA562643) | freshwater metagenome | isolation source: river surface water | place: USA:Blue River Watershed | collected 2017-08-17
ATCACATAGGCTGTGTTCCCGTACGCGCTGGTGGTATTTTGAAGATTCGGGTTTGCCATGATTAATCCTTAAATCCCGTAGATCACGTTCATTACATAAGCCCTACCCTGCGGTATGGCACGAGCTGCCGGATACGTAATGAAGACATCCTGCGTACCCGAAGAAAAGTTTACAGCTGCATTAGAGTTACTAGATGCAAGAATAGTTGTTCGCGTCAGCGTGTTTGTACCGGAGTAAGTGCCAATGCCTACTTCCCAGTTTGAACCTGTCTGATCCGCAATAGTGTAGTAGCACAGATCATTAACGGTCATCACAGCATTGAATCGCTGAAACCCAGTCACAGCACCTAGTAAAGTGACCGGACCTGTACCCGGCGAAGTAGCCGTTTCTTTTACTCGGTCTGCTTGAATAAGCGCCATAGTCTCACCTTACACTGTGTTTATTAATACCCAATCGTCGGTCTCTTGTGTGTTAATGAGCTGCCACCCAACGTTATATAGCTGCCCCGCTCGCCCACTTGCGGATACCCCAGTTAGCGCAGCCACCCCGTCGTATCTAACACCTATGGTCCCTACTGAACCCGCCCCACTTACCCCTGTAATAGGCTGAGGTACGGTTACGTTATCAACTAGGCCGTTCGCTAAAACGCTACTAATAGGCAGTGATATATCCGGACCCGGCGATACAATAACGCCATTTACCGATACTCCGGTCAGAGCTACGAATACACCCGGAACTGCGGACAAATTACCCGCAGCGCCCACGGCTTGAGCCCCAGATAACCCAAAGCTTTTTCCGGAACCTATGCCACCTTCGGCACCTTCGGCTACTACTCCAGTCAATGCTACTAATGAATTGCTGGAAACACTTACACTACCAACAGAACCATTGGCCTGTGCACCAGATAATTCTATCGTCAGCCCAGATGCTGGGGTAACTACACCAGTGATTCCGCTAGCAGTTACACCGGTTAGTGCCGTTATTACCCCCGGAACCGTAGATACAGTACCAACAGCTCCTAGCGCTTGAACACCAGATAACGCTTGGGATTCATCCGCCCTACCAAGTACAGCCCCTACCGCCCCAGCAGCAGTTACGCCAGTTAATGCTTGGTACTCATCAACCCTACCTAATACTGTACCAACAGCCCCGGAAGCAGAAACACCCGTCAGAGCGACTGTTACACTCGGTATTGCTACCGAGCCTGCCGAACTGTACGCATCTCCAGCGTATGGGTAATTTCCGTACATGGTCTATTAGGTCGTTGCCAGACGAAGTAGCGCAGTAGAAGTAGTGTTTGATGGCATCGTTAGTGTAAATGTGCCCGAGGTTACAGTCTGAGCAGTAAAAGTATGCACACTAACTGCTTTGTCCGATTGGGTGCTGTTATAGATCAACACACAGTCAAACGAAGCAAAAGTCACCGGGCTACCAGCAGAGCCGTACACAATAGACGCTGATGGAGTCCAATAAGCTGTACCCGCCGTTGCTGAGGTATTTGTTGAGTTAGGTGCAGTAGCATTTGTCACCGTTACACCACCAGCGGTATAGTTAGCGCTGGATACTTCGCCCGTGGATGTATAAACCGTGGTCGAAGCATTAATAGTGGCCGATGTCAGATATAAAGCAGCCTTGAAAGTATCAGCAGCCGAAGAACCACGAGTGGGAGCGGTGCCAAAATTGTGCGTAGCGGTCAGCAGTTCTTGCATGAACGAAGTGCACATAGATTGAGTGTTTGCCATTTTTGTCCTCTACTTAAAAAGATGCGGCAACAGGCAAGCCGCTTACGTCGTACTTCTTCAAAATCATATCAACTGAACGGTGAACCAATTCGCCGTCCAACCAATACTCAACCCAGTTAATTGTCTCAGCCTCGTTGTCGATAACGCCAGTTTTCTTTTCCAGCAAGTTATCTTCCATCGGACCTTTAGTTGTTTGGACAAGCATGCAATCTCCTTAAGGGAAACGAATTAATGCTGTAGTAGCCGTGTTGGCGGGTAAAACCACAGTGTTGCTTGAGCTGGAAAATACTTTATCAGACCCAAAATCTAATACCGCCACAGATTTATTCCCCTGTGAAGAGTTATAAATAAGTGCGCCACGTGCTGTAAAGTTAGCGCCGGGCCACGACACATTATTAAAATTAACGTACACAGTCCCAGCATCTTTACCAGTAGTTACTACGCTAATAGTTACCCCAGTAATAGTCACGCCCCCCGCCGTATATCCTGCACCAGATACTTCATTTGTAGTGGTATACACAGTAGTAAGCGGGCCTATATCGGAGAAGGCGGTATATAGCGCCATCTTCAGCGTATCCGTAAGGAGGTTCTGCTCAGCTTTAAGCATCCCCTCTTTGAAGCTATTTGTCAGACCTTGCTGGATAGCCATTACGGGTTCACCTTAATTTTTGCCTGCCCATCGCGGTAAGCATCGCCACGCTCCAGACCAGTACCCAGACGATTGAGTTGGTCAAGCGCTTCCTGATACTTCTTCTCGTACTGCGCTATTAGGTCCACCTCGCCCTTCATGAAGGTATACCCCTCAACGAGCGTGCCATATAACAACACCGGCGAGTAATTATCCCCTAACCAAGTCCTACCGCTTGCCGCTACAGTAATAGAAACAGGATAGTAGTAATAGTGTAACTCCATCGTATAGTTAGTGTCTGGAGCAGGGGCTAAAATAAACGAAAGCTCATTAGTGGGAGATTGAGCAACAACTTCCGGGCCGAATAACGCATAGTACTTAGGTAAGCCTGTTTCATTAGGGTTGGGGTATGCCGCCCGCAAAAAATTCACATCTTTGTTCAGCAAATACTCATAGTTACCCGTACCATCTATAACGGCCATAGAAAAAACTGACAGAAAATCATTAGGGCAACTTAAGTATTTATTGCTAGGTGTTGTCTGGCCAGTTACATTCTTGCGCAATGCTGGTATTTGCACCGAGTTGTAAATGCGCTCTTCTGCTTGCTGTATGAACAAATTAATCTGGTTGGTGCCTGTAGACGTAGTCACCCCCGTACCTGCTACGTCCGTCCAAGTATTAGTCGGAAAATCGTTCTGCAGGTAGTTCTTTACAGCAATAAACAACTCGTTATAAGTCACACTCTACTCCTTAGCCCATAGGGCCACGAGCCATCGTACCTTTAGTTGCTGCGCCAGTGCCACGGATTTTAACGCCAGAAGTTTTAGTCTCTGGGTAGTTACCTTTGCTAACGCCGCCCACGGAGATATTCATCTTCTCCATGCACTTAGCGCCGGACTCGCCCTTAGACTCTGCTGCCTTAATTTTTCTACCGTCCATAGTATGAGGCTCCGCATATATAGCAGCTTGGCCAATCTCTTTGCCGCCCTGCTTGTTTGAATATTTGGCCATTATCGGCCCCGACCGCTCGAACGCTGATTCATAGCACGAGCCATATTGCGGCCCATCTTCTTCATGGCTTCACTAGTCACACCGCCCTTGGCCATCTTGTGCATACGTTTCTCGTGAGCCTTAACTTCTGCCTTGGCCACTTGTTTCATCTTGTCCATAACTTACTCCTAACTAATTGTGACGTTGCCCACTATCCCAGCCGATGTCAGGTAGTTGGGCGTTAACCCCGCATCGTTTGCACTTGCACCACCTACCGGCCTCCATCCCCACTGGATAACACGACTACCCCCGCTGGGATCACCAAAGTCAGTATTAACTGTTAGCTGCAAGCCAGTATATCCCGCTTGCCTATAACTAGTGTCTGGTCTTGGCTCCCGTACAGCTTGTGGATCATCCACCGGATACATACCCAACTGCAACTGAGGTTGATCTGGTTCCCAGCAGGTAGGGCAAACCTTAATCGTAACCTGTTTAGTCTTGATAATAAGCTTCTTCAGGTCCTTAAGCTTAAACCTAAACCCGCAGCGATCGCACTCCGCGATAGAGTTCTTGCCACTGGAAAACCGGTTACCCATAGTTACAGGAACATCTCACGTGGGACGAGTCTATCCGCAGCCTTCTCACGGTCTTCCGTAGCGGCCAACTCCCAAGCCTCGTCGTACATCATTTTCAAGCCTGCTACACGATCAGGCGACACCTCGGGCTTCTTTACCGCGAGCATATACGCCAAACCTGCCACCATACAGTTAAGGAAACGAAAAGGTATATCAACAATATTAGTGCCGTTGCCAGCATCGTATATACGCTTAAGTCGCCAATAATAGAATACATAATACGGTTGTTGGGTAGTACCTTGATCCGGAGCAGGCCACACATTAATCTGGGGAGGCTTTGCAGCGGTGGGTAAGTTAGAACCTACGTTCTGCCCCGACTGACGGTTAATCCAAACCTGAATCGGTCGGCCTTGCGCCAGCTTGTTAGGGATCGTGGAATAGGTCGAAACAGAAATACGGGTGATGTTTAGATCAGTCTGGTTAGGACCTTGTCCGGAATCAGTGCGAATAACATGTTCAAGAAGATCAACGGTATCCACAGGTAGATCATAAGTAGTCACCCCTTGAGCTAAGTTAATAGAGCCCTGCTCGATAGTCCACAGGTTGATGCCTCGGTTGGCCCACTCAGTCAGCAAAAAGTTAAGACTGCGACGAGCAGTTTTGAAGTCATAACCCGTGCGCAACTCCAAGCCACAACGCTCGAACGCCTCTTCGAATATCTCGTTGAGGTCCGGATTAAACGCGGTTGTGTTGGTTGAGTAGGCCATTATCTAAACCCCGCCGTCTTCTTTGCGATGCCCTTCGGCTGCTTAACAAACTGCTTCCCGGCGGCTTTACCGGCGCGCTTAGCTCTCGTCGTGGCTGCGTACTCCGCAGGGCTCAGAGCCTTTATCGCCTTCTCCGGCAAGTACCGCTCACCGGTCTTTGACGAGGGCTTACCAGACTTGGTGCGCCACTTTTGCTCTGTCCACGCCTTCAAGCTTTGTTGAGGCTTTTTCACTTATAGCCCCCGCCCTTTTCCTTGTACTTCTTGGCCAATAGCTGTGCCTTACGAGCCGACCACTGACCTGCTGCAGTACCTTGGGTAGCGGAGTTCTTGATCTGGTTGAACAGAGACTTCCGCATACCCGGCTTGGTGTAATTGCCTGCCTCGTTGACCTTGGATACTTTGCCCCCCTCTTTGTACTGCGTAAAGTCAGTATTATCCCGACGAGCCTTTTTCTTAGGCTTCGGCATCTTAGAGGGGTTTACGGCACCCATGCCACGCGAGGGCATCATTTGCACATACCGCCTTTGCGCATCGTGATCTCTTTACCTTTGGTCTTACCTTTCTTGGTAATACCATCAGCAGACTTGTGGCCAGCAGCCAGACCGCCGGAGGCCATCTTCTTGACCTTGCCGCCGTACTTCATACCGGCTTCTTTCTCTTCATGTTTAATCATCGACTTAGGAGCGCCCTTCTTTTTCATGAACGCCACTTCTTTCTTCATCATTGCCTTGGACTCAGCCATACCACCCTCCGCTTTAGTGAATTCGCGCCCCACAGATTGCGGGACACCTACCTTTTTAGCGAACTTTGGATTTTCGGCCACAGCCCGCATAAACTTCTCCTGCTTCTTACTGACCGCAGGCATTACAACATCCTACCTTTAGTCTTACCACGTTGAGCGATACCGTCAGCGCGGGACGATGCGGTGCCGCCCTTGGCGTACTTAGTCATACCCTCACCAAACTTTTTCTTTTCGGGTTTACCCGGCAAATTTTGCGGTTTAGACATTGAGCCGGGTTTTGGATTAGGTAAGGGAGGAACCTCACCAAACACATCCTTTTCCATCCGCTCTTGGTTGCGTTTGTTCTTCGCATCCTGCTTAGCCTGCTCAACGTCTTCTTTAGTAACAGCCATTACAGCACCCTCCCACGAGTTTTACCGCGCATGGCACAACCATCTGCGCGCTTGGAAGCTGAACTTACCGTGCCACCAGCTTTGTATCCTTGGCGTGCGCGTTTCATAGCTTCTTTAGATTTATCTAGCCGTTCTTTGGTGAGAAATGTATTTTTAGGCCCCATGCCACTAGACGAAGTTTTAGCCGCAGGTTTCTTCTCAGGTACCGGTTTGGACTTTTCCGCAGGTTTAACGTCCTTGGGGTATGGTTTTAGTTTACCCTCACCTACTACCTTAGACTCACCGGGTTTAAGCTTGGGCACTTCGGGCTTAGCTGCGGGTGCGACCTTGGGTTTAGGTGTCGATGCAGAGACAGGCGATGCTGAACGAATCGTTGGTTTAGAAACTTTAACCGGCTCAGATGGCGTAGTAGGAGTAGTGGTCGCTGGTAGGGGTTTACCCACAGCTTTCTGAATATCTGACTCCTCGGGTTCACCCATGTTGGCCTTGCGCTGACGTTCTTCTGCCGAATCAGCCATGCTTTTACCAGCGCCGCTAAGAATGCGATCAGCTACATCAGACTTCTCACCAATCGAAGACATCGTACCTTTGTCTTCTGGCTCTTTGTCCTTTTTCTTAGACAGCAAATAACCAAGCGTGCCTAGACCTACTAGGCCAGCCGCAATATCGCCGCCCCTCGAAAATTTACGAGTCCGAGCTTTCATCGTTTACCCCTTTACCCAGCCAGCCTTGGACTGTACGGGTTTCATAAATGCGGATGCTAGTCCACACTATAGTAAATACCGCAGCAATAGATGGCAACACGTCAACTAAAGTCCCTATAACAGTAACCAGAGACAGCGCATCTACAGCGTGCTTAACAGTGTCTTGATGTTCAGTCATTTCAACACTTCCAAGCTCTCAAAGATTTATTAATACGGCTGTTCGGGTCTTTAGCTGTCTTAGCTGAAGTGAGCTTCTTCTTCATCCCTTTCATGCGAGCACAAAAAGAATCTCGACGGGGCCCACCTTCAGGTTGAGGAGCTTTAAGGCCCGGCTTCCCCGGATTAGCAGCGTTATACGAAGCACGACCCTTGGCATTTAGACCGCCTTTTGGGTTTTTGCCTTCCTTGCGTTGCCATGCCGGGGACTTAGCCATAGAACACCACAATAGTTGCGGATGACAATACAGCATAAACATCCGTATTAAACTTGATGCCTTCTCCGGGAAACAGAATATGCTCTGACCCTTTAACCGCTGGCGCAGTAAACGAAAGGCGCGTAGTTCCACCAGCGCCACCGTCTTTAAGTACGACAGTACCGCTTTCGGCGTAACTGACCGTCACCGCTTTTACACGGGTCGGGCCACCAAAAACGGAACCGCCGTCGCCCGTCGCTTGTGCGGCTTTAACGTCTGTTTGCATCATGGCGATGCCTCCTTATTAGACGTTCTGCTGACCAACCAGCGGATCGGTAACGAAGTAAGTAATGACGCCAGCAACAGTACCCGAAGCCGAAGTATTGTCAGTCACAGTCACATACGACATCTCAGTCAGCGCTGCGCCAGTAACGACGGTGCCAATTGAAGTCGTGCCGACAGCAGCGACGCTCAGGCCAGAAGCGATGAAGTTATTGTCAGCGGTGCCGGAGGTATAACCAGTCGCACCAATATCGCAGGTACCAGCACCAGCGTCGGTAACCGAAATAGAAACAACAACCGCGCCAGCGGGAAGAATTAGGTTAGGAGCGCCAGCAGTAGACGCCACCTTAACACGGGTACCAGCAGTAGCCGGAGACGCATCAGCAATGTAAAACTGAGCAGCCATCAGGCCCGAGCCGCAATACGCAGTACGGGTTTGATCGCCGCCGCCCGAACGCCAGATGCTTTGGGTGGTAGAGAGAGCCATATTGTCCTCACATGCGAGTTAGGTGCGAACGATCTGCATGTCGTCAGGCGGGGGGCCTGTTCGTAAGCACCGGGAAATCCCCCGGAATTCAGTACTTTATATCATAGAAAACGGGGGGCCGAAACCCCCCGGATTCATCAAGCGCCTTGCGAGCCGTACATGCCCAGCGGGTCAGACCAGCCGAACGAGTAACGCTCACGAGCCTTGTAACGGACGTTACCGGTGTCAAAGTCACCGTCCATACCAGTAGACATCGCGGTACGTACGAAGTGCTTCATGCCGTTAGGAACATCAGTGGTCAGGAACCATGCGTTCGGATCGGTCAAGAAGTGATTAATGGTGTAACCCTCGGGGATCGAACCATTGTTCTTCAGTGCGTTGATGTCGTTGTCGTTAGTACCGACGCGCAGCTCAGTTTCCAGCAGGCGGGTAGCAACGAACTGCAGTGCAGGCGGAACAACCAGCTTACGAGGCTTAGCTGCGATCAGCAGGCCACGTTCGTCCGTCCAAGCTGCAATCTGAATAACGGCGGCTTCCAGAGAAGTCTCGTTAAGGTCAGCGGCGACAGCCGGGATGTTGCTGTTGGTGCCACCAGAGACCAGAGGATGGTTAGCCGAGAACAGAGCTTGGCCATCGCCACCCGCATAGGTAGACGAGAAGCCATTGTTCAGGACGTTAGCAGCCTTGACCTGCTTGGTGTATGCCATAGCACGAGCCAGCGCCTTGGTATAACGAGCCGACAGGCTGTCATACAGGTTGTCCTCGATAGCCTCTTCGGTCAGCGAGAAACCCAGAGCGATGGTTTCGTGGTTGTAGCGGGCGGTCCATGCTTCCTGCGCATTGTCATACGCGATCGCGGAACCTTCATTTTTGACCGGAGCAGCCGAGAAGCCGGACAGCTTGGTCTCTTCTTCGAACGAACGCTCGGAAGTCTCAGTTTCGTAGATTTCCTTGTGCTCTTCGCCGTAACGTGCGTACTCCAGACCAAACAGGGCGTTCAGGCCGGGGAGCAGTTCTTTAAGTAGTTGTGCGCGTGAAATAGCCATTATTCAGCTCCTTAGATGCCGGTGGCGTTGTAATACGAGTGATAGCCAAAGTTAAATTTGACAATCAGTTCGCAGAAGTTACCCGACGCGTTAGCGGTATCAGGAACGACATCCACAACGCGGAACACGGTGCTAGCAGTGCCAGCGCCGCCCGGAGTGTAAACGCCAATCTTCGAGTCGCCAGTGACGGTCGAACCAGTGTTTTGGACGCAGGTTACGTTAGAGCCAACAACGGTTTGGCCCAGATACGCCGGGGTCAGGGCAGCAGTGCTGTCCTCAGTGTCGCCAGCGACCAGAACGACCTTGAACAGGGCATCGGGATCGTCAACAACATAAGCAACAGCGTCGGTCACACCAGAAGCAAAACCGGGCCAGTACTGAGCAAACAACTTTTGACCGGTAGTGGGGTTGGTGTAGGAGCAGCCAACAAAAACACCAACGAGGCCAGCAACAGGGCTGGATTCGTCAGCGATTGCCGACTTCTGAATAACGCCGCCAGCAGCCAGCGTCACGATATCGCCATTAAAAATAGCGGTGTTGTAGTTAACCGACGACGTAGTAATCGGCAGTTCACGAGTTTGTCCCGCGAATTGCTGACCACCGATCAGGTTGATCGGCTTTAGGCCGTACGGAGCGCTTACAGTAGGATAAGCCATAATAAACTCCAAAAATTATTTGCCAGAGCCAAAGGTCGTCGATGACTTCCGTTCTTGGAACAGAGGCATACGCGGATCACTTTGGCGCATCAGGTTGTTGTCTACAGCGACCATCTGAGCATTCGCTTGGCCAGTGTAATGGTCGTTACGCTGTTCCACGAACTCTTCAGGGGTCTTGCAAAGCATCAACCCACCAATCACAACAACATCCTTACCGGCGTTGTCGGTGTCCAAATGAGTATGTAACTCAGGATGCTCTGAAGCCTTAACAGGCTCCCAGCCTTCACGTCGTTTAGCGGAGAGATTCATGGGGTCCGGAGTATTCAACGTAGAAACGCGAATCCAACGGAATTTATAACCCGGCTCAGGATCAGGTACAGGAAGAAGCTCCGGCGGAGTCCACTGCGCCTTACGTTTTGTCTTTGCACGAGTCTCAAGTTCACGACTCAAACGAGTTTCGGTAACCATTATTTTCTCTCCTGTTCAGCAACCTTTTTGGCGTAAAGTTCAAGGGGTACACCTAAACGCTTGGCTATGGCCACTTGTGAAGCGCTTAGCTTTACCTTCTTGGGCGACGTGCTACGGCTCACTGATGCGACGACCGTAGACTGTTTGGCACGAGGTGTAGTCTGCTGTTGTGCAGGTTCTTCCTCGGAGTCTTCCTGAGACTGCTCTGTTTGGCTCCCGAAGTAATCGGGGAATGTTGCGCGCATACGAGAATCGACTTTCTCGTAGTATTCATCTGTACCCACGTAGCCTTGGCCATACTGTTTAACTAGTGCGCTGTGCACGCCAAGGGCGGTGGCACTCATAATAGTATGTTCAGGCTTGGACTCATCACCGTACCAAGGATTTTCAGCTAGCCATGTTTCTAGGCGCTCGTCCCTCTGGGTGGTGACCCGTTGAGGCGGACTATACTCGGGTTTTTCCTGAACTTCAATAGGCTTTAAATTCTCGGCCTTGTCAAGCTTCAGAGTTGCCGCCGCGATCCGTTTTTGCGCTGCAACAAGAGCGTCCGAATCCGCAGACTCGTAAGCCTCTTTGTAAGCTTTTTCAGCTGCTTCCAACTCCATCTGAGCCGCAGACTTGCCCTGCTCAATGAACATTTTGGAGCCTTCAGCCAACTGACGCTGTAGGGTTTGGTTCTCCTCGTACATCCGACGAGCAAATTCCTCGGCAGCTTGGCGCTCGCGCAGAGCTTCTTCTTTAGCCCGGCGCTCATCGTGGTAGCCCTTTGTAAACTTTTTCAGCCGCTTCTGGACTTTTTCGTCATACGTTTTAAGCTCGTCCTCAGTGACTTCCTCCGGTGGCTCATCCATCGGCTTTCGACCACGATCTTGAGGCGGAGTGTCATCCACGATTTCAAGGTCAAACTCTTCCTCCGACGCCGCAGGCGGCTCAGCAGCTGCAGCTTTCTTTGTTTCCACGTCATCGGGGAACTCAAATTCAGCCATCTCCATTTTGTTAGCCATTTACTATCTCCTTAAGCACGCGAAATACCACGCGGGTCTTGGACTACGGCTTCCACCGAGTCGTCATTAATAAGGCGGAACTCCCTGCCTTGAATCTTCAGTCGGGTGCCGCTGTTAGGGCGGGCAAGGATAAAGTCGCCCATCTTGCACCACGGTCCGGTCGGAAACTTAACAGGGTCCTTATAGCAGTCAGGACCTAAAGCAACTACAAAAAAGACCGTACTAAGAATCTCCTCGTACCGGCGAGTCTCGTCGGCTTTCACAAGGCCACTCTCGTATGTCTCCTCAGACTCCGGTAAGGCCACCAAGATGTGGTAGCCCGATGGGGTAGGGAGCTGCTTTGCCTTCTCTTCCGCAGGTTGGTCTAGGATTGCAGACAAATCCACGGCTTTACTTAGGTCCACAGCACTATTCATCAGCTTTCTCCAGTCGTTGCACGAGGTCCTCTAGGATTTCCGTGGCCATCGCCAGACCCCGGATAACTCCGGCCACGTGTTTGTACTCTTCCATGCTGCTCGCATTGCCGTTGGCAAGGAACTCAACTCTGCTCTTTTGCTCGTCAGTGAACTTAGTCTTCAAGTACCCAAGGACGGTTTCTTCCTTCATTTAGCTTTCTCCTTCGCTGGTTTGGGCTGTGGCTGCTTGTTTCTGGCAGCGTCTTGCCGGTTCTTGGCGATTTGCGCGCCGATCCTAAGCCCTTCCACCTGCATCCGGCCTTGGAGGTCTGTGCGATCTTTTGCCGCCTTGACACCTGCTTGGAGCCCAGCGATCTGCTTTTGCGCCTCGATGCGAGCCTGCTCCACTTGTAACTGTTGGGCCTTGAGCTGAGCGTCGGCCATGTCCTTTTGCATTTTGCGCTGCAGTTCTTGCTGCTTGATCTGAAGCTCTTGCTGCTGCATCTGGACGATGGGGTCTTGCGCGGTTTGCTGTGCCTGCTCTTGCGCAGCTTGCTGCTGATGTTGCTGCAGTAGGCGTTGTGCCGCTTGGGCCGACATCTGTGCGATCTGAGCTGCGACATCTGGTGGCAGGTTCTTGTTCTGCTCCTCGGTCGGCAGGATGACACCCAGCGTCTTCTCGATCTCCTTGCGGTACTGGAAGGCAATATGCTCGTTAATGTGGGCCATACCCGCAGCCATGATCTGCTGAGCCATCGGGTTGTTCTCCATCAGCTTCATAATCATCGGGTCTTGCATAGCCGCCATATGGACAGCGATGTGTGCCTCGTGGTCTTGCTCGATGAATGCCTTGACAGGTTTGCCCATCAGCACGTTCTGGTTCTCTTGTACTGGGTCAGTCGGATGCTGGTCATCCTCGATGGGGATTAGCTTGTTGGCGTTCTTGATACCCAACACCTCGATCATCTGACGATGTAGCAGCGGCAGGTCGTACAACTGAGGAGCTTGCTGAGCCAACTGAAGAGCCGCTTGGTACTGCGTGATCTTCTGCGCCATAGTAGCCGCGTTGGGATCAGACACAGGGATGATGTCCACTGCATCGTAGTCAGCTTGCTTGACCTGACGGTCACCATCGACTGGTGTGTAGCTGTACTCTTCTGGGGTGTAGTCGCGGATGATGGCTTTCAGAAGCTTGAACTCCTGACGCATCGCATAGTGCAGGCGACCTTGTACTGCTGTGCTGATCTTAAGTGTCCGTTCAAGAATAGCCAGCGTCGTGCCCACCGGAGCCTGCGCGCTCATATCCGACACGTTTAAGTCACCAGCTGATGCGAAGCTACGACCTTCTTGGATGATCTGACCCAAGAGCTGATACAGCGTCTGACTTGGCTCTTTGTATGGCAGCGGCAGGATGTTGTCGCGTATGGTGCCTGACGCCACATCCACATCACGGAACTCACCCGGTGCGATCGGCGTGTCGTCGCCCTTAATGCGAAGCCCCTTGGCTTTTAGACCGCCCGGCAGGTTAACCAGCGTACCAGCGTCAACCAGTTGCCTCATGATGGACGTAGCTGCCTTGGCGTAACCACCGATCAAGTGAATGAAGCCAAAGCCATAGAAGCCAAACCCCGGCACATACACATAGTGCACAAAGTGATTGCGCTTTAGTTTTAGCTCGTCGTCCTCGTACCAGTTACGGCGGATGGACAAAATAGTGCCAGTGCCCTTCTCAATAGTAACCACGTACGGCAGTGCTATACCAGTGGGGCGGCCCTTCTTATCCTTGTCCTCAAAGCCGGGCAAGTCCAACTCGACGTGCATCTCCAACACCTTGAACCGTGTGTCGATGTTGCCGGTGTAACCTTCTTCGCGCTCCTTCTCTTTCTCAATGTCGTCCAAAGTGTTTTGTGGGTCACCGAGGTCCACGTCCACATAGAAGCCAGCTACTTGCAGCTTGCGCAGCTCGTTCTTGGTCTTCCTCATCACGTGTGTGACACGCTCCGCAGTCTCCAGAGACGACGCGCCATAAGGCACAACCATGTCCTCAGCTGGGATGAACATAGCTACTTGACGACCTATCGCTGGGTCGTAGTAGACCTTCTTGAACGCGGAACCTGCTAACGGCAGAGAGAACAACATCTTCTCGTGCTCAGGGCGATACTCCACCATCTCTTCAGTCAGCCGGTAGTTCATATCCTCACGAACCCGCGCAGCTGCCTCTTCCTTCATGCGGTCGATTGCACCGACGATGGCGGTCTTAACTGGTCCTGCTGCCGGGAATGTCTCGACGATTGCTTCTGACTGGAACCTCACAACCGCTTCGGACAACATCGGGTGGTACACACCGCAGGCTCCAGCCCACGGCTCACTGCGCTCTTCTGTCTTTAGGCCCAGCAGCTTTAGACCTTTGACGTAAGCGTCGATCCAGTCTTTGCGGCTATTAATGTCGTCTTCAAAGTCAGACAGCAGTTCTTCACCAAGGCTCTGCAGCTCCTTGTCTTCTATATACTCAGCGAGGTTAGCGTCAAATGAGTCCGGACCTTCCTCTTCTTTCTCAAGCTCGATCTCAAGCCCGTCGATGCCGATCTTTACTGACTCCGGGTCCTCGATCTCAATCTCTAGGTCGGGTGCGCCCATTGCTTCTTGTGCTACGCCTGTTGGGGCAGCGTAGAGTCCCTTGTCCATATTAGTAGCCATGATCTATCCTTAAACTGTGTAGTAGCCAGCATTGCGCTTGGACTTAAACCACTTAATATCTTCTGGCTCATCAGACGGCAGGCGTATAAAGCCCCCCTGACGAAACCTCATAAGCGCGAGCGTCGTCGCGTCCACTAAGTCGTCATGCTCTCCACTGGGGAAGCTTGCTATCTCATCCACAAGCTCCTCGGCCCACCGAGTCTCTGGCACCCATACTTTGCCTGACGCTATGATGTCTGACACCGAGTTGAGTCGGGAAATTTTGTCGTTGCCTTTGCTGGGTGTGAACTCTTGAGCCGGTATACCCATCGCCCGGAACTCATATATAAGAGGCGCACCCGTCGCCTTCTTCTCGATCAATATGCTATCTGGCTCCCAGTCCCTGTAATGCTCGAACGCCACCTTCTTTAGCTCGATCCACTCCATGCGATCTTTGAAGCTGTTGAGCAAGATGATGTTTGGATTGTTCTGGTCCTCGTCCAAATAGAACACGCCCCACGTAGTACAGGCGGAATAGTCGGCACGGTTGTTCTTCTCGAACGCCGTATCCCAAGTTTGCAGGATATATGTGCACTGCGGGGGCCTCTCATGCTCCCAGACCCTCCACCATTCGCGCTTAATGATCGCAGATGCGTCGGAAGTGGGCTGCTGCTGGTACTGAGCCATCCATTTTGAGTTTGGAAGTTCAGTTCTCAGTGCCTCTAACTCGTTTAGCGACCAAAACTCAGGCCAGAGAGGGTTCCCAGACGGCAAAATAGCAGGAAATTCGATAACTTCCCACTCATCTCCGCCTCTCGCAGCGCTAGATTTGATAACTTGGCCAGTTAAGTCCCTCAAAGACCACCGGGTCATCACAATTACGATGCTTCCGCCCGGCTGGAGACGCTGACGGGGGCCAGATGTGTACCACTCGTACACTTTATCGTAGATTTCGGGGTTCACTTGGGCCAAAGCGGCCTCTTGCTCGCTGTGCGGGTCGTCAATTATCAGGACATCAGCGCCTTTACCTGTCACAGCACCGCCTACACCAATAGCGAAGTACTCACCGCCCTTATTTGTGTTCCATCGACCGGCTGCTTTGGAGTCAGACTGCAGACTAACACCGGGGAATATAGTCTTGTAGGCTTCTGAATCAACAAGGTTTCGCACCTTCCGTCCGAAGCCCACGGCCAATTCTGCTGTATGGGAGGTCTGGATAACCTTTTTATGGGGAAACTTGCCCAGAAACCACGCGGGGAGGAGGTAGGACGCAAACTCAGACTTGGTATGACGAGGAGGCATATTAATAATGAGCCTTTTACACTCCCCTCTAGCCACCCTTTCGAACGCCTCAGCCATCCTTGCATGGTGCCGCCCGGCAATAAATGTGGGCCAAACGCCCTCAACGAACTTAATGAACCGGTCCTGCTGCAGCTCCTTGGTCTTTAGAGCTTCTAAAGCATCCAGTTCATACAATACCTGTCTCATTTCCTGCTCACTTAACTTGGGCAGGATTTTCATAATATCTGTAAGGGCGACGTTGTTAAGGTTTTGGGTCATCTTCGCCCTCATCCCCGTCCGTCAAGTCCGGCTCTTCCAACTCCAACATCAGCTTAGGCGGCTCAAACTCCTCTTCCGCTTCGGGGGCTATGCCCAACTCCTCATCCAAGCTATCAGCAATTGGTGTTACATCTACCACGTCACTATTAAGCAGCCGCTTGATGCGCTCCTTGATAGCGTCTTCCAACGACTCGGAATTCTTGTGGGTAATAGTGATCTCGCTGCGCTCTGTAAACAGACCAATATCGCTGTGCTTGCCTAGCAGTTCCAGAGCTTTTAGCTCGTACCGGGGGTCGCCGCAGTTAGCAATTTCCATCAGTTTGGCCGTGATAGCGGAGCGCACTTCATGAGCGTCGGCGGCTACTTGGTTGGCGTATGACTTAAGGAACAAAGCGGCGGCGCTTGCCGTACTGGGATTTTTTAGCGCCTTGCTTGCCTTGGCGCGGTCGTGGGATTGGGTGAGTGCTTTAAAGGCGTCGATGTCTTCCGGGGTGGTCTCGATCGTCGCGCCTAGTTGTTGGAGCAGTTCCGCAGTATTTGCGGCGACAGTTATCTCATCCTCGAATGTCTTAGCACTCTGAGGAGATGTGTCGTACGGGACTGGGTGGTCCTTTGAGGGCTCCAAGTTATACATAAGCACCACTGTTTGTGGGGATGGGCGCGTTTATAACATTAGGATGCCGTTTTGTAAAGGAGGTTTAGGTACCATCAAGGGGGGTGTTTTTATATAGGGCGGGATAAGCGTACTTGACTATTTTAGTAGGGGGAGGGGGTGTTGCTAGTTTAGTAATAGAGTTGTGGAGTGATGTGTTGGTTGTGCAAATTAGTGTGTATAGGTGCGCTTGGAGTCCCTTGTCTGGATTCGGGGGGTGGGGGGTCGCTGCGCCCGCCTGACCTAACAATGTTAGGTCTTAATTTTGCTGGCAAAAAACGGCGCGATTCTGATTAGATTGTGTTACATTAAACTCATGCAAAGCGAGAACGAATCGCGGTGCATAACCTAGTAACCCTAACCTAACGGAGCTAACATGGAAAACACTGCAAAAGTAGTAACCCCCGCCCCCGCCGTAACTTTGCCGCTTAGCGTGATCGAGGCGCGCAAGAACGTAGTAGCGGCTGAGTCTAAATCGTATGGCGCGCGGATTCACTACGCTAGCGAACTGAATAACATGGCGGGCGTGGCATGGTATCGCGATGGCGCGGAAAAGATTATCAGTGTTGAAACTGAGAAGTCTAACCTGTACGCTGACCTGAAAGCCATCCAGCATAGTAACCCGTCGAAAGTATGGGGCGACATTAAGAAGTATGCGCTTGAGGATGCGCAGAATCGTGGCTTATTTGGCGAAGTCAAGGCTGAACCGGCAGCAGGTGAGGCTGAGTCTACCGGTAACGCTAACGTCAACGCGCCGCGCCCGCTGCAATTGCGCTTAGTCGAGGAACTGACCGCGCTTTACAAGGTATGCGACAAAGACAAAGCTTTCCTGACTGATAAGCAGAAAACTGCCGCGCTGCACATAACTAAGGCACTCGAAGCTTTGGGCGTGAATCTCGGTATGATTAAGACCGGCAAGTAATTCAGCCTTACCTAGTCAACCCCGCTTCGGCGGGGTTTTTTGTTTTATTGGTTTTCCGATAACCATGCCTCACGCGCTTGGCGGTCAAGTTCTTCCAAGTCTTCAGCACTGGGTTTTGTTCGTGATAGTTCTCGGGGGCGCTCGGCGGCACGGGGGTTTGTGGGCGCTAGTGTAGGTAGCTTATGCACCTCGGCAAACTCAATTAAAGCCTGCCGCATCGCGGTCGAAATGTTCATCTGACGATCATGTGCGTAAGTTTTGATCTGATTGTACAGTTCTTCGCTTAGTTCAAAAGCGATTCGCTTGGTTCTCATCTACGTACCCTCCGTGTTTTGAAGTAACGCTACGTAGTATACACTAATTTCAAAACAGATCAAAACATTTATGATAGTTTTCGGGGTCGCTCGGCGGTGTTAACTAACTTTGTTAGGCTTTGTTAAGCTTTGTAAAGGTCGTTCTTACAAAACAAACGCTTTAAAATCAAGGACTTACGCTGCATTGTTAAGTGTTAGGCTTTTTTTCGGGATTATATGGGAGCGCGGAAGAGAGAAGGCAGGCGCGCAAGTGCAAAAATAAATTGCGGGGCGGCGTATATATATATTTTTTTCCTAAACAAATTAACATTACACCGTTTTTCGCCTCAAAACCCGCGCCGTTACTGCATTTCTTTTGTTAAGTCTTTTGTTAGAACTATACTTACAAAGCACCCAATTCCCTAACATGCCCATCCCCATTTTCTCAACACATTCCACGCCCTACGCACCCCCACGTGCGCACCACACCCGCCAAACACTTGACATGGCTACTAAAACGTGTTATAATATAAGAAAATGAAATCTTAACCTGAAGGAGCTAAACATGGGACGAGTCAAAGCGCATTACCACGAGCACCTAACAATGTTAGACCAAACCCAACCCGAACCCTTACACATACCAAGCTACCCAGAACAAGCGATGACCGAACAAGAACTCGAAGCCTACCTTGACCATCTCTACGCCGAGTACCAAGCAAAAGAGGATGCCTACAAGTTCGAGGACAACTACGAGCCATTCGAAACCAAACCGAGGGGCTAACAATGTTAGCGATGAAGTGGGAGCGAGACAGGGAATGGTGGGACTACGAACAAACGGATGGTATACGTGCCGTGATTGCGTCGTACGGCGTATTAAAGGATGGGAACTTTGCAGCCCCAACAGAGGACGGTGCCACGTGGGTAATTATATGGCATTGCAATATACCCGACGAATTCTTAGACCTTACTGAGTAC
>JACCDP010529570.1_pt1 | contig 18370 bp, 31 predicted proteins | sample 7445841 | NCBI WGS metagenome assembly JACCDP01 (sample SAMN15323441, study PRJNA562643) | freshwater metagenome | isolation source: river surface water | place: USA:Blue River Watershed | collected 2017-08-17
CTCTCGGTAAAGCTCTTTTCCGCTACAGGCGGTTGGTCGAGTACTGGAAGCACCGGACACGGAATTGTTGGAGGCGGGGCGCTCCTGCCTATCGCGCAGGCTGTTAGAAAGAGCGGTAGCACGAGCACTAATATCCCTGATTTGCGCATCCTTTTCCCTCCGTAACCTATCTGCCGATTGTTGCATTTCTTGCTCACGGCGACGCGCCTCTTCTTGCCCTTTGGCATAGGCGGCATACTGCTCCGCCTTCTCTTTATCCCACGCCTGCTGTACAACAGCCTTACCAGCAGTATTTCCTTGATAATACCCTCCCCCAGCCGCTGCGCCAACAGCCAGCACAAAGGCCAGTATCACCCACGGGTTCATCATTTTGGCGGTACCTTAGTGCCGTCCAATTTTTTGTGGACTTTGATCTCTTTGCAGACCTGCACCTCTTTACCCTTGCTGTCCTTCTGCTTGTTGCAGACCTTCTTGGTCTCGGCAGCGTGAATCTGAAATACTAAGACAGCACTTAGCAAAACAGTAACAGCCATGCGTAGATAGATAAACATTAGTTGATCTCCGGGTGAGGTGGTTGCTGAGGTGCGGGTTTACCGCCATAACCTGTGGCTACCGGTGGTGGCGAACTAATAGGGTCGATGGTTGGCTCCATGCGTACAGATGTTTGCGTTGGGGCAGGTGCCTTGGGTGCCGGTGGCGGGTCTGCTTCGGGTTTGCTCAGATTTGGCGGCACGAATTGTGGCAACGCATCCTTACCCTTTACAGCCAGCAACGTAGCCAATGACCCAAGGATGTACTTGGACATGTCGCTCAAGATCAGGAAGAACTGCTTGTCCGCCGGAGCCATGCCCGTCATTGGCTGGGTCACAAAAACCACCGAGTACAAGCTAACGCCCACCATGATGATCACGGTGCAGCAGAACGTAATAGCGATACAGAACTTAATTACTGCATCGTGCTGTTCCTGCGTCAGCGCAAGGAATTGGCTTATCAGTTTTAGCGGGTTCATACGGTTCTACCTTTGCATCTTCAGGTTTAACAAGTTGGTCTGGGCAAGTACCCGTGGACGAACAATATGGCCTTTTGCACTGCTTCTTCTCCCAGTTTTCTGGGTCCTGACATTCGTACCGGTAGCGGTCACACCCACTAAGCCAGACGACTGCCAGAATCAAACATGTTAAGCGCCACTTCATAATGATGCTCCCTATCCGCAAGTCCAATATATCCGCCGTTGATGCGCTTAGTCATAGCCTTAATATCACCAGCATCAGCCAACGCATTTAACTTGTTTGTCTCCCAGAACCAGCATGCGCTCTGCGCCGCACCCTCGAAGGTCTCCAAGTATTCCGATGCTTGTTGGGGTGTCATATCAAGCGAGGCACCAAACCAAAAATAGTTATCCTTGCCAGTTAGCTGCAAAATTCCTCTGCCCCGGTACACCCACCCCTCTTGGCTGGCCTCGTCACCATTACCCATCCGGTTAGCGTATACACGGCTGGCAATCTTCTTGGGGTTGCGCTCGTACTGCTTGGCAAGCTCAAGGGTCGGGAAGTACTTCGGAAACACGCGCATCAGGCCAGACGCAGAGTAGTTCAGGTTCTCAGTGACAAACACAAAGCCGCCTGACTCGTGGCTACATTGAGCGAGGAAAGCCGCAACGCGCGGCTTGGTAGTGATCTCGTATTCTTGCAGCAGAGACTTGCCGCCGAGTTCTGTCTGCGGGCCGAACAGCGTGTCATACCACTGCTGTGCATACTTGGTGTGGGGAGCAAACTTCTTGAACTGTGCAAGCGTGATCATTTCCCGTACATCCTCTCAATCTGAATCTCTTTACGTAGTTCCCGCATCTTCTTGACCTCGGTTACCGCTGCCTGTGTCGCAAAGTACATGTCGTAGTACATAAACGCCAACACCGGCATTACGATAAAGAACATCAGTAGCACTGCCATCACAACGACAATCAGTGACCAAGGGACGTTCTCATCATCGCGCTTCTGGTCGTTAGCCACAGGAGTCCCACCGCCCATATAACTACGAACACCACTGCCGAGACCCACGCCACCTTTGACTTGATTTCCGCTATTCTTCTTCTGCGTCGCCATGATGCAATCTGTGCAAGTCTAAGTTCCTCTGCGTGAGCCGCCTCCTGCTCGGCAACGATCCGCTGCCACATCTCTTCAAACTTACCCCACAGTCCAGCCAACTCCGGCGGGCTTCGGTACACCATGGTCTCTCGTATTTCAGCCAGCATAGCGTCCAGTCTGGTGGTAATCAGTATGCGTTTTAATGCCCGTCTGCCGATACTCTCCTCACCTCTGTACACCTGCTTTGCTTCCAACTGCTCCTTCAAGAACAACTTGCTGATCGCGTCGTATGAGTCCATCAGCACCCCCAACTGCTCTCCGATGTTTGTGTACACATCGTTCGGGTCGGCCTTGGCTATCTCCTGCACCCGCTGCACTTCGGCGTTGTACTGCTGCTTCTGTACCGGCGTTGGGTCAACAATCTTGTTGTACTGCTCCTTTAAGTCTTTCAGTACGTCACTGACATCCCCCGCCGCGCCCTTAATTTCCTTGTATAGCTGACAGCCTTTCTTGACCGCAGCAACAGCGGCATTAGCAGCGGCAAGAAGTGTTAGCGGATCAATTTGTTATTCCCAACGCCGTTTTAATTTCTTCCGGCGTAGTTGCCGCATCTATCTGCGTTTGTATTGCGGCGTATTTATCTCTAATGGTTTGTCGAGCCACCTCAGCACCCTCCATCTGACCGGGTATCTGTTTGGCTATGATGTCGTCATACGGCTTAAACTCTTCTGTTCTAGCAGCACGACGCATATCGTGACCAATTGCCTTGGCTTTGTTTACGTCAATTACGATACCCATGTCCATGCTCCACGGAAAGTTCTGTCTGACGGGATTTCTGTTACGTCCACAATCTTGTATGGTTTGCCAGCAGGCACATCTTTAGCTGCTATTTGTTGAATCGTTAACTTGCACTCTGGCGCTGGGATAACTACGGCTACACCGCCGTCATCGGTTGGATAAATTATGCGGGCGTTCATGGTTATCCTTTATCGTAAAACAATGACCGTTACAATGGTCGGGTCAAATACATTACTTCCGCTAGATAAAGCAGCGACCGACAAACTAGTCGTTTGTACTGGAGTGCCGCCACCGGGAATTATCATGTATCCATTTGCCGAAAGAGGAGTACCCACAACCCCAGCCCATGCGTAGTTTGTATCCGGCATTGCGTTGGTAAAATTAATTGTAAAAACACCAGTCGATACGTCGGTGATACTCGACACATTCCCAGACGCACGAATCGCTGGCGTACCCGTACCGTTAAAGTTCACCCAAGCCCTGCAACCGTATGCGGTCTCTACAGAACCGTAACCAGAGTTAAACTTAAAGTTACCGCTGGCATCGAACTCCCCGACCTGAGAACCGCCTTCAGCAAAACCAATACGGTCTGCGCCGGGAGAGTAAATACCTGTGTTGGTATCCCCAGTAAAAGTAACCGAGGGGGCTGATGCGGAGCCAGCGGAAAACTCAACCGTCTGAGCGCCGCCGGTAACAACCATCGCACCACTAGCGTCTGGTAGTGTGATTGTTCTATTCGAAGCAACAGAAGTCGGCGCAACCAAATCTACGTAGTTCGATCCGTTATCCGTATCTTCATAAAGCCGGACTGTCGATGCTGTTGTAGACGTTGCCGATACAGCTAAAACACCGGCAGTAATACGCGCTGTCTCCGCGCCACTACTCTGGAACACCAGAATGCCATCATTCCCGCCAGTGCTTTTTAGACCAGAGGAACCGGAAACTACGCCATCATCGGAATTAATTATGCTTGGCATGATGTCCTCTTATTCGTACATGATGTTAATGGTGCCATTGTCAAAGCTGTCTGCGCCGGTGACTGTAGTAATACGCACCCGGTCTAGGGTTCCCGATAAAGTTACACCACCAGCCATAAGATTGTTATTGTTCCCGCCAGTATTAAAAACGGCTCCCTCCGCAACCCAAGTATTTGCGCTTAGCAACGTAATACGATACGCACCTTGAACAGTACCTGCCGCAGTGTTAGCGGTACTGCAAATAAAACCGGATGTTGATGTAAATGTTCCGACAAAAGCACCATTTGTCAAACTTGATCCTGCTGACTGATAGCCCGTATTAGTAATCGAACCTGCGCCTATCTGTATTAAATAAGGACTTGTGCCAGTCGTACTAACACCGTTAAACATCACCGTAATGCGCTTGACCCAAGAAGGTATACCAGTAAAGTCAACAGCAGTCCCCGATACAGCCTGCGCTGTGCCTGATACGAGGGCGTAAATATTATCCGCCGTGCCGTTTGCACGTAAGCCTCCGCCAATAATCGTATCCCCACCAATAACTACGTTTCCTTGAAAAACGCCTTCGCCTGAATTATTTAAACGAAACGACTCCACCCCACCTTCACTAAAAGCAATATTGTCAGCGGAGGGGAAGAAAATACCGGTGTTAGTATCGGTTGAACTTGTAATAGACGGGGCCGCTGCGCTGCCCGGCCCGAACGTCACCGTACCACCTGTCGTAACTAGTGTGCCACTAGCAGCGGGTAGGTTAATAGTGAAGTTGCTATTGGTGTTTGGGCTTTCAAGTGTGATCGTGCCTGTACCACTTGCGTTACCCGCTAATGCAATTTTGCTCATCGTGGTACTCCGTTATTCGTATTGAATGTTAAAACTGCCGTTGTCAAAAGGCTCTGTACCAATAAACGTAGTAATCTGAATCTGCGTAAGAGCACCGGACGATAGCGGTTTCGACCCGCTCATTACAAAGTTATATGGGACGCTTGGTGCGGCGACTATTCCAGACACTACCCAAATATCCGAACCAAACGACGAAAAAACAAGTTGCCCAGAATATTGGGCCGTAATAAATGTATAGGATGTCCCGAGCGTTAGATTAAAAGCCGAGGTAATTGATCCAATACCAGCAGCACCCCCGCTGCCTATAACACTGCTAGTATTAGCGTAGGCTGCGCTTTCAATACCACTAGCAGTTCCCAGTCGAATATATATTGGAGAGTTACCAGACGTACTAACTTGGTAGAACATCAAAGTTATTTTTTTAGCCCACGAAGGAATACCACCAAAAGTAACCGAATTTCCTGTAGCGGCTTGAGATGTACCTAGCACAACCAAACTGCCATCTACTACGGGCGTACCGGTAATAGTCGGGCTAGATATCGTTGAGTTAACGACGGTCATATTATCCGCCCCACCACCAACAATTACTGGGCTAGTGTAGAACTTATTCGTTAGCGTCTGTACAGTGTCAGTACCAACAACTTCAGTAGTTGCATCTGGGAATGTGATTACGCGGTTTGAAGCCACGGACGCAGGGGCGGTTAGCTCCACATAGTTAGTGCCATTATCTGCATCTTCTGCCAGACGCACACGACCTTGCGAGGAGGTTGTGCCTCCAATATCGATCAAGCCGTCGCCGTTAATAGTGATTGCCATTCTTTACTCCTTACAGGATCAGCCAACGCTGATTAGTTGCAACCGTAATTGTCACGCCCGAACTTATCGACACAGGGCCAACGCTCAAACCATTTTCCCCGCTGGCAACGGTGTAACTAACCGAAGCGACATCCTTGTTGGTCATGATCGCACCGCCCGCCTGCGCACCGCCAATACCGCCCCACAGCCCGTTGCCGTAACCTTCGAACTGGCTCAACGTGGTGTTGTAACGGATCATGCCGTTTGTCGGCGTTGGGCGTTGTCCCGTCGTACCTACCGGCAATCCCAAACTACCTGTGCCGGGGACGAAGTTAAATCCACCTGCGGCATCCCACGTTGCGCCATTAAACCGGCAGAACACCGTTGTAGTTCTACCCGCAGGGATGTCTACCGTGGAGCCACCACTGAGCGTGGTTGAGTTCAACCCGTTAGACACCGCGATAGTGACGGTCTGGTTAGTGTCATTGCGGATGACATAGACCTTGTTGGTCGGCGGTGGTAGTAGCGTAAATGCAGCGGGGGGCGTACCTGACAGAATTAATACCGCTTGCCGCGCATCGTCGGTCAACCCATCGGCTGCGGAGATAGCTTGTTTGTCACTAGGGGCGGTACTGGTTGTGATGGCAATAGTCTTCACCCCGGTAATTGCTTCGGTGAGAAGTGTTGCCAGATTGTAATTGGTCGTAACACCCCAAGTACCCGCTTGATCACCGGTACCAATTTCCGCAATCCGCAAGCTATTGTTGTATGTAGTTGGCATGGTCAGTCCTTACTTATTAACTATACGATAGCAGGTTCGTCGGGGAAAACAACCGTAAACGGGTCGGTATTAGTCTGGGGAATATCCCGTAGAGCTTGCACATATTGCAACAATGGAGTTAGCGTAACGGGGTCAGCAAGACCCAAATCAATCAAATCCCGTTGACGGTCGATCTTCCACCTGAAGGCTTCAATTCTTTTATTCCGTTCTTCCCGAACCTCTCCCCACACAGCATCTAAGTTCAGTTCCCAACTTTCTGTTTCTGGTACGTAGCGGTAGGAGTTCCCATCCAACGGGTGCATGTTGGACGTAACGTCATAGTCATCCCGGTGCAACTTATCGCCGGAATAGATGAAGCCGAGGTCTTCATGGCTAACATACGTAGGAACATTCACTAATATCATGTTAGAACTGTCCTGTGTAGTAATCACCAACAAGCGTTGGGTTAAACGGAAGAATCAGTATTCGATAATGCGTACCCGCAGTAACCGCGATATTTATACCGTCAGAGTTTAGGCCAGATGCGGCCCACGTTAGTGTGGTTACGATAGGGGTTACCGTAGACAGATTGTAATCTCCAGTTGTACCGTAATTAATCAAATACCCGATACACCCGTAACCGAGATACATCCTTCTGACAAATGTCGATCCTGTTGCTCTGAATACCCCAGAATCATAAATACAGCCGGGGGGTGCAATACGGATAAAACGCCACTGCCCAATACCCGCCCGAGCCATTATTGCCTTGGAATTTCCTGTTCCTCCGCCACCGCCAAGGGAAGATGAGAACCAAGCTGCGTCAGGCGAGTAGCCATAAATCTCAACGCTATCGTCGTTTGTCTTAGCACTGTCCCCGCCAAGCAACTCAAAGTCGTAGAACGTGCAAGATGGGTTGGGGACAAATCGTAAAGTAATCGTTGCCCCCGCCGTTACAGCCGCATCTCTATTTCGGCTTAGTTCAATTAAATGAAGTCCTACTCCAAAATAGTCCCAATAAACAGCAACTACTCTTGCATTATCTATCGTGGCGCTGGTTGCTGTTAAACCTGTGCCAGAGGCCGTGTATACCTTACCAATTGCCAACGCGTTTTGTATGTTTCTAACAGCTGTGTTATTCCCCGCACTGTTTTGCGTCTGGTAATACGGGTCAATAGCTCCGTTAGCCGCAGCAGTGAAAGTTATCGTGGGGAATGCGCAGGTAGTTGTCTCGGTACTCGCATTAATGCCTGCAAGTTCATTTGTGAACGTAGCCGATAAAGCATTAGTTTTAGCGACGTTGATCGCGTTGCCGGGTTGTTGCAAATACGAAGTGTATGAGTTAACTCGCACAAATGTAAATGTCGTGCCGTTTGCGGTGGATGTAGCGTTAACAAAACCATTCCTATCAGTTAAGTTAAACGTCTTTTGTCCAAAATATATGTACTCCGTGTATACGTTTGTTGTCGTCGGTATGCCGGTTCCTGTTATTAAAAAGTATCCGGGGTTTCTATTGAAGCCGCTAGTTGCCCTACTCAAGGTAATAGTGGAAGACCCCGCTACCGAGTCACCGGTAAGCGTAAAACTTTCTGCTGCGCTGCCCACAACTGGGCCATCAAAGTAATAACTAAAGTCGTTCCTGATGTTTGCGCCAACACCCCAGCTTGAACCGCGCAAATACCCTCGATACCCAAAGTTATTTCTGGAAGAGAAAGTGACATCTTGTCCGCTGTTATTACCCGCGTTTGTCCACGCAGGGTCTCCAGCATCTACATCGATAATGCAAGTACCCTGTGGCACGTATGCGCCCCACACTTCTGGTACACATGTAAGGTATGCAAAGTATCCAGTAAAGCCGTTAACAGTGGCGTTGGCTGTAGCGCCAATATTCCACCAAGCAGTCGTAGCCCCGAACGGGTTACTTGCGGTCTTGTAGCACATCACCCCATTGCAATACAACCTACCGGGGAATGCCGTATCTAACGGATTCCACACCCACGTAAGTATGATCCATTCGTTGATATCGTTAAATTGCCAGACGCGGAGCGATGTGACAATTGCAGCGGGGGTGGTCGTTGCCAACGTGACGGACAACCGTCTATCTACGCCACCTTCGTTAACGATTACTTTTATTCCGTTAGCCGCCGCTGCACTACTAGCCACCCAAAATACGTTTTGGTTCGCAGTAGTAATGTCATCGACTCTAAATCGTGCTTGGATACTGAACCCTCGCGGTTTACTATCCGTTGACAACGGCAGTGCCATTGATTTGGTGGAAAATATACGTTGTTGTCTTGCAGCCGGAAACTCTACAGCGCCGCCTGCCCCCGTATCAACAAACGGTATACCGCCTACCCATGATGCTCTGTTAGCAGATAAAGCGTAAACACGCCAAACTGTACCGCCTCGATCTTCACCTAGCTGCCATGTCCAGTATGCGGTAGCAGTGTTGTTGTTGTACACATGGACAAAAGTTTTGGTGGAAATATCGCCTTCCGCCCAATAGTTATAAAAAAGCGTAGTGGCACCGCCAAAAGTAAGTGTGACTTCTTGGGCGGTGTAGCCCCCGCCTGTCAGTGTCCCGGAAACCGTGTTATCTGCTGACCAATACGAGAGATGAAATCTTTCGCCGTTAATTCGTATGTACACCTCTGATGTTGAAACAACAGACACAGATAGGATTGTTGGTGTGCCTATCGTTCCACTAATAAGGAACTGACCTGTTACTCGCGTACCCGTGGGGTTTTGGCTTGCATCCCCCGCAAAAGCAACAGCGTAGTTATAGGAATTACCGTCTGCAAAAGTGTCTTCTGTTGGATCAACATAATTTAAACCCATCACAAGCTCAGACAATGACCTTACATTCCTTGCGGTGGTAGGCCAGTTGGTTTCTGCCATGTGCAACAATTCACGCTGGTACCAACGCCCCCCTCCGCCTGTCTGGTCGCCTATGTAATAGTAGTTACGTAAAAAGTTGTTTCTGTCGGTAGAAGCTCTTGGAAAATTAACTACAGTCCAATAGTTATAGTTTGCAGCGTCGCTGGTTTGTGCGTTTCTGTCCCAGTAATAGTTATCCGGCGTGTCGGTATTGTTAAACCCGCCACCCTTTTGCAAAGTAAAAAGAGAACCGTTATTGGTCGTACCGGCATTAGTCCAAGGCGAATACCCGTACCCTTCACCATAAATATTCCAGTACTGCGGCTTTTGCCATGTATTAAACTGTAACGTCGTTGTACGACTATTGGCACGAACGATCCCGGTATTAGTTATTGCGTAATTAACAGTAGGGTTTCCTGATAAACCGTTACCGTTAGTTACTGAAGTGGTAGCAAATATCCCGGTATTAGAAGTTACACCAGAAGAAATTGTGCGCGGGGTAAACGTCCCATCCCCCGCCGGATTCCATGACAACATTCCGGCAGTGCCGCCCATCATATCTTTAGCTACTGCTTTTTTGGCGGGGTAGGTTATGAATACGTCTTTAGCGCCAGCAGAAAAATTTACTGGGTTAGCGTCATTGTTTGACGTATCCAGTACGGTCGTGCGGGCAAGTGTAGTGGCGTTAACTAATGTGCCAATACCGACTTCCCACTCGTTAGTGCCTTGCCCGGCAATCGTGTAATAAGTCGTATCGCTTACGGCCATAGCAGTGCTAAACGGCTGAAACCCCGTTACAGCACCAAGAAGCGTGATGTTCCCTGTGCCGGTGGTCGTAGTGGTTTCTCTTACACGGTCTTGTATTACGAGTGGCATCCGTACCTCACGCTGTGTTTATTTGCTGCCAATTACCCGGCTCATCTGTATTTTCAGTGCCCCACCCCGGCGAAGTACTGCTGTCGATGTTCTGCCAGTTATTGTTCTGTGCGTTATTAATAGCGGCCCAAACCGGAGCTAGTGTACCTTCTATGTTCTGCCAATCTGCGTTCTGCGGGTCATTGATTAACTCCCACAAGAACCGGCAAAACGGCGTGTCGTTAAGTCTTACAAACTCCTGCAATGCAACGACAAAATCAGCCGATGAACTTGCCGTTGTCAGTAATCTAACTACTTCCGCTTGTACTACAACAAAATCAACAGTCGCCAGCATAGAATCGTTAACCTGCACATCTTCGTCAACGTCTACCGTAAAGTCAACTTGCGCTGCTTGCGCCGCACTAAAATCTGATGCTTCACTAACTACACTTGCAAAATCTGTTTGAGCTGATTCCGTGCTGCTAAAATCTGCTGATTCATCTTGTTGCCCAAATGCAGTCTGAGCACCGGATACCGTAGCGTTAAACTGAGTATCTTCATCAATATCTACAGCAAAATCTGCTTGTGCTGAATCCGCCGCCGCTACATTTATAGTTTCGGCAATACTGTGTAAAGTGTCCGCCGTAACCGATTCTGTAGAACTTGCATTTATCGTTTCATTTATTACGCTGACAGCTACTAGTATTGGCGCTTGCGCGGCAAGCATCTCCACGCGGTCTTCGACAATACTGACAATTACGCCGGAAGTAATATTTAGATCATACGCCTCAATTGCTTCCGACAAATCTGCGGTAGTAACCCCGCCAACAGCAAAGTAGTCGTCTAAGAAGGCCGCGGCTTCTATAACTGCCCTGCTTGCTGTTACTGCCCTGTTAACTACCGCACTAAAATTACTTATTTCTGCTATTGCTACAAGTATGTCGGCTTGTGCTGCTTCCGTACTACTAAAATTAATTTCTTCTGCAACAGTAGCTGCCGCTGTTTGAAGCGCCGAAATGATCGCATCAAACTGTACATCTTCGTCGATCTGCCCATCAAATACAGTTTGGGCCGAAACGACGGTACTGAAACCGGCTGATTCGTCGTTTGCTGCAAATACAAAACGCTCATCGTCGCTAATACCTGCAACACTGATAGCTTCTAGCTGCGTTGCTAAACTTTCTGCAACGCCGTTTTGGGTATCAAAACAATTAACCTCTTCGGCTACAGCAGCGGAAAGTACGTTACCTCCCGCTAACGAAGAGAAAGGCGCTTGCGAAAATGCACTGATACCAAACATGCGCCTTTACCCTTATTACGCAGCAGTCAGTTGCGCCTCATCAAACCAACGTGATTGAGTAACACCGTTAGCATCAGTCCATGACACGAGGTACGAAAAATTACCATCCTCGTCCATACGCAAAGCCTCAACTGGGCCTTGCGGTACAGCGACAACCAATTTAACGGTGTCGCCTTTTTTAAACGTCGTTGCCATAGTTACTCCCTAATTAAACAGCGTCAGCCGAGAAGGTGTAAGTGACGTTCAACGTGTCACCGTTTGCCACACTCTTGTCGCCGCCTGTAAAGTCACCTTCAGAAAACAAAATGCCTGATGTACCCGAAGCGACAGTCGCCAAAAACGCACCGGCAACAATCGTAGTGTTGTTGATATTGAACACCGCTGGGCTTGCTGAGTTGTCAATCACGGACGGGTCTGCTAGTGTAGCTGTACCAAATGTCACGGCTTTACGGTTACCGGAATAGTTAGTGTCCTCAGTCCAACCAGCATGCGATGCCAAGGTATCGCCAGCGTTATAAGTGGTCCCCGAACCCGGACCCGTAATCAGACCCAAATACCAAGCAGCGGTGTATCCCGATGCCTTGAAATATTTACTATTTAAGTCTTGCAGCCCTTCGTTAACGACGAGGTTGTGGAAAATGTCTTCCCACTTCTTTACACCGTCAGGGCCAAAGCACTCGACCTTGAACACACCGCCAAGTTTTACGCGACCATCGCTAGTCGTGAGTGCGCCCACGCCAGCTTGAACGGTCTCACCCATTGTCGATTTTGCGATAGGCATGATTACACTCCTCAAGGAAAACGAATTAAAGCCGTCGTTGCCGTATTCGCTGGCATAGTGACGGTATTGTTGGTTGAAGTAAAAGTTTTGTCTGAGCCAAAATCCAAGACTGCGACCGACTTATTGCTTCTGGTAGTGTTATAGATCAACGCACCACGTGCCACAAAGTTAGCACCGGGCCACGAGACGTTGTTGAAGTTAACGTACACAGTGCCCGCATTCGGGCCTGTAGTCTGGGTACTAATAGTCACGCCTGTAACTACGACGCCCCCAGCGGTATAGCCTGTGCCGGTGATCTCATTGCTGGTGGTGTATATCGTTGTCTCTGGGCCAATATCCGAGAACGCCGTGTACAACGCCATACGCAGTGTATCCGCAGCAAGGTTTTGCCCTGCTTGGAGCATCTCCTGCTTGAAGCTATTTGTCAGTCCTTGCTGAATAGCCATTACGGGTTCACCTTAATCTTAGCCTGCCCGTCACGATAAGCATCACCACGCTCAAGACCAGTGCCCAGACGGTTGAGTTGCATCAGCGCATCCTGATACTTCTTCTCGTACGCTGCCATCATGTCAGCCTCACCCTTCATATAGATGTAGGCTTCAACCAACGAACCGTATAGCAGTACAGGCGAATAGTTATCGCCAAGCCACGTACGCCCATCAGCCGCAACAGTGATTGATTCGGGATAATAGTAATAATGCAGCTCTACGTCGTACGCAGCGTCGGGTGTCGGAGCCAAAATAAAACTTAGCTCATCGGTAATGATGTTTGACGCTACGGTCGGCCCAAATAACGCGTAGTACTTAGGTAACCCTTCGTCGTTGGGGTTGGGATACGCTGCACGTAAAAAATTTACGTCTTTGTTTAGCAGGTACTCATAATCGCCAGACCCATCAATTACAGCGATAGAGAAGACTGACAAAAAATCCCCCGGACAAGACAAATACTTGTTGCCACCAGTAGTAATACCTGTGACGTTCTTACGAAGCGCAGGAATCTGTACCGTGTTGTATATACGGGTCTCTGCCTGATCAACAAACGTAGGAATGCTTGCTACGAAATCACTTTCGTAGTTCTGGGTATACGCCTGAATTTCAGCAACAAGTTCTGTGTATGTCACAGTTCACCTCAACCCATTGGGCCGCGTGCCATTACACCTTTAGTAGCCGCGCCGGTACCGCGAATCTTGATGCCGGTGGTCTTTGGCTCTTTGTAATTACCTTTGGTAACTACGCCAGCACCAATGTTCATCTCGTTCATGTACTGGGCACCAGACTTCTCAGGCACCTTTGCCGTTACTTTTTTAGCGTCCATAGTGTGTGGCTCCGCATAAACAGCAGCTTGGCCTACTTCTTTGCCGCCCTGCTTTTGTGAAAATTTGGCCATGATCAGCCCGATTTTTGATTGGCAACACGCGCCAGATTGCGGCCCATGGCTTTCATCTGTTCCGAAGTCACGCCGCCCTTTGCCATTTTCTTGGCTCCGTGCATGCGTTTCTCGTGTCCTTTGACGGCTTTATCTGCCACCGCTTTCATTGCCTTCTTATCCATGTCTACTCCTACGAAATTGTCACGGTGCCTACAACACCCCTTGACGTTAAGTTATTCGGCGTCAGTCCTGCATCGTTATTGCTTGCACCACCCACCGGCCTCCAGCCCCACTGAAACACACGGCTACCTTCGCTTGGAAACCCGTCTGAGTCAACTGCCGTACCCGGCGTTACCGTCAACTGTAACCCTGTTGCCCCAGACTGGAAATAGCTCAAGTCCTTACGTGGGTCTCGCAACGCCTGCGGATCGTCCACAGGATACATGCCCAATTGTAGCTGGGGATGGTCAGGGTCCCAACAGGTTGGACACACCAGCAAGTTGTACGTTTTGGTCTTTAGGACCTGCTTCTTCAACTCCTTCAGCTTGTACCGTTGACCGCACCGGTCACATTCGGCAATCGCCCATTTACCAGAGGCAAACCTGTTTCCCATTACGCACCGCTGGCAATAAAGTACTGACGCGGCACAAACCGCACCGCCGCTCTATCCTGATCCTCACCCGCAGCGGTGTTCCACGCCTCGTCGTATTGTTCTTTCAAAACGCCCAAACGGTTCATGCCATCCGGCACCTTCAGCGCGATGTAGTACGCCAGCCCAGCAACCAAACACGGCACAAATCTAAACGGCACATCCATTGTCTTAGTACCGCCGCTGCCAGCGTCTTGAATCCGGCGCATGCGCCAGTAAACCAGTTGATATGTCGTAGCGGAATCAGGTGTTGGCCAGACCGTAACAGATTGCTTTTGTACTAAGGTGATGGCGGCACCTGCATTATGCTGGGCAGCGGTTGTGCCGTCCTGTGCGCGTACGCAGTTAAGCAAGTAGGCTGGGTTGCCGTTCTCCGCAGGCTGCGTTTGGTTGTACACGATCAGTTCTGTGCCGATCCGAACAAAGCCCGCAAACGGTACGCCCACCAAAGACGTAATGGGAATCGATGTGGCTGTAGCACTGGTCGTTGCCTGTACCGTACCGGCCAGCAAGTTATCACCACCTGTCAAACGCTGCACCCAAATCTGAATCGGACGGCCTTGGATCAGTTTGTTGGGGATAGTGGCGTAGGTAGAGACGCTTATTCGGGTAATAGTGAGGTCGGCTTGGTTGGACGGCTGGTTGGCGTTAGTACGAATAACATGGTCCAGCAGATCAACAGTATCGTCAGGAAGTGCATAAGTGGGCTGTCCTTGTACAAGGGTGATGGCATTTTGCTCGAACGTCCACATGTTGACACCCCGGTTTGCCCAGTCAGCAAACAACAGGTTCAACGAACGCCGCGCTGTCCGTAAGTCGTAGCCCGTACGCAGTTCTGAACCGGCACGTTCAAACGCTTCTTCGACGATGTCGTTTAGGTCGAGAGTGAAACTGGCTGTGCCGGATGTTGTCATTTATTTACCTTTGCTTCGGTGTGGCGCTACCTTCTTGGCAATACTTTTGGGCTGCGCAACAAACTGCTTACCTGCCGCTTTCCCTGCACGTTTTGCCTTAGTCGTTGCAGCGTACTCGGCGGGGCTGAGGGCTTTAATCGCGCTCTCTGGCAGGTACCGCTCACCCGTCTTTGATGAGGGCTTACCGCTTTTTGTCCGCCACTTCTGCTGCGTCCACGCCTTCAGGCTTTGTTGCGGGGCTTTCATCTCACTTCATCTTCTTTAACGTCTGCGCCAGTCTTGCTCTCTGACCCAGTTTGCCCGGAGCTTTCGCGGCTTTCGCCAGCTTGCCTGCGGGAATCGGCTTGTCGCCTTTTACGCCAAGCTGAGACCGTAGTGCGCCGGGTTTCTTGATCGCCTTCTGTATCCATTTCTCAGCCATCACACGATCCTTCCACGGGTCTTGCCGCGCTGGGCAATGCCGTCTGCACGAGCGGAAGCGCTACTGACTTTGCCGCCTTTTTTAAACAGCCTCTGCGAACTTTCTTCTGCTGCTGGACTTTCATTTTGCGGGGTCGGCGTTTTTGCCGCACTTTCTGCCCGCTTTTTGTCTTCTTCTCTGTTCTCAATCTGATTAGCCGCAACATTTCCAAGCGCACCAAATCCACGAAGTGTCTTTGGGCTACGCGCCAGAGCTGCGGTACCGATACCTACTGCGCCGCTCTTTAAAATATCACTGAACTTACCCATCAGACGATCCTTCCCTTGGTTTTGCCGCGCACAGCGCAGCCATCTGCACGTTTAGAAGCAGAAGATACCTTGCCGCCCTTCTTCATACCGTCAAGCTCGGACATCGCTGCGCGTCTACGTTCTTCCGGCGAGGGGCGAATGCGCTTACCTGTTGCATCACGCTTAATACCCATTGCCTGATCTGACTGCTGATTGACTCTATCAAACTCTTGTTTGCTAACTTCGTTGTTATTAACAAAGTATTTGCCGTCCTGCTGACGCATCACCAGTTCTGCTGGTACAGGTGTATTTCCCAACCCTGCTTTATTTTCAATCTCGGCAAATGTTTTCGGGTCAACATCTTTGACCCCACCCTTGGCGCGTTGCGCGTCAATCTCTTTTACCAGCTTGCGTAAATCACCCACGATAGCCTCCGCCCTTTTCCTTGTACTTCTTGGCGAGAAGCTGTGCTTTTCTCGCGCTCCATTGCCCTGCCGCTGTACCTTGCGTCGCTGAGTTCTTGATCTGATTGAACAGAGCTTTACGCATTCCCGGCTTGGTGTAGTTGCCAGCTTCATTCACGCGAGACTTCGTAGCCCCGCCATCCTTGTAGACCGTCACAGGCTCGTTGCCGTCCCGTTTCTTGATCTTCTTGATTTTGGCTGGGTTGATGTCGCCCATCCCGCGTGAGGCCATCATCAGCAATACCCACCTTTTTTCATACCCTTGCCACCGGCCATGACGATTTGCTTGCCACGAGTTTTGCCTTTAACAGCAACACCATCACGGCTTGGGGCAGCGGTTTTCACAGTACCCATCTTGGATGCAGTCATGCCACCAGCAGCGTATTTAGCCATGCCGCCTTTTTTCATACCGGCTTCTTTCATCTCATGTTTGACCATGGACTTAGGTGCGCCCTTCTTCTTCATGAACGCAACCTCTTTCTTCATCATTGCTTTTGACTCAGCCATACCACCTCCTGATTTAGTGAACTCACGCCCCACAGATTGAGGCACTCCTACCTTCTTGGCGAACTTGGGGTTCTCAGCCACAGCCCGCATGAATCGTTCCTGCTTTGCGCTCTTGGCAGGCATTAGTTCACCTTGGAACCAAAAAACCCAATCAGTGCACCAACCAGACCGCCAAAAATGCTGCCAACGACAACCAACACACGCAGGCCACCCTTGGCTTCCGACAAAGTTTTTTGTATTTCAACGAGCGTTACACGAATGGCTGCGACATCTTCTTTCATCGCGTCCATGTCTTTTTGCAAATGCTCGATGTCATTCGCGTGGGTAGCAAGTTCCCGCGCTGTCTCGATCTCTGGTGTTGCCATAGCTAACACTTCCAAGCCCTCAATGATTTGTTGATACGACTATTCGGATCGTTCGCGGTTTTGGCGCTTGTCAGCTTCTTCTTCATGCCCTTCATCCGGGCGCAGAATGAATCTCGACGGGGGCCGCCCTCCGGCTGCGGCGCTTTAAGTCCGGGTTTGCCGGGATTCGCTTTGTTATACGAAGCCCGCCCTTTGGCGTTCAAGCCGCCCTTCTCGGACTTACCTTCCTTGCGCTGCCATGCCGGAGTTTTAGCCATAGAACGCTACCCCCGCTACTGCCGCACTGTTGGTAATAACCAGACTTGTCTGTACAAGCACGCCTTCACCGGGAAGCAGAACATAATTAGATTCTGCCCCGCCGACAGTCAGCGTAAACAAGGTGGTAGCGTTGTCTTTGACCGCGATGGTGGCTGCGCCAGTTGCGCTATACCACAGCCCCTTCAGGCGAGTCCGCCCGTTGTAAGCCGTGGTCGAGCCATTAGCTGCACACGTTGCGCCTTTTACGTCTGTTTGCATCATGGTGATGCCTCCTTATCAGACGTTCTGCTGACCAGCCAGCGGATCAACGACAAAGTAAGTGATGAAGCCCGCTACAGGGTTGTTACCGCTGGTATCGCTACGCGAAGTCACGTACGACAGCTCAGTCAGGGTATTACCTGAAAGACCGGTAGTACCAAGGCCAATGGTAGCTTTTGAAGCTACGCTGACGTTGTTACCGATGAAGTCTGCGCTGGCGGTGCCGCTGGTATAGCCAGTAGCGCCAAGGTCAACCGAACCAGTAGCAGGAGTCTGAATAGCAACCGACAGAACGACTGCACCAGCTGGGAGAATGAGTGCTGGGCCGTTAGGGGCAACCAGAACATTAGCAGCTTCAGATGCGTCAGGGATGTAGAACTGGGCGACCATTGCGCCAGAACCACAATATGCGGTGCGAGTCGTGTCGCCGCCGCCCGAACGCCAAATACTTTGGGTGGTAGAAAGTGCCATTTGAATTTTCCCTCATGCGGTTAGGTGCGACGATCTGCATGAAGTCAGGCCGGGGGCCTGTTCGATCGCACCGGATAATCCCCGGAATACCTACTTTATATACTACAAAAAAGGGGGCGTAAAGCCCCCTTTTCCTTACGCGCCTTGCGAACCGAACATACCGAGCGGATCGCTGAACCCGAAGCTGTAACGCTCACGAGCCTTGTAACGCACGTTGCCAGTGTCAAAGTCACCGTCCATCGACTGCGCCAGCGGGGTACGAACAAAGTGCTTCATACCGTTTGGAACGTCAGTGGTCAGGAACCATGCGTTTGTGTCGGTCAAGAAGTGGTTGATCGTATAGC
>JACCDP011277813.1_pt1 | contig 18370 bp, 20 predicted proteins | sample 7445841 | NCBI WGS metagenome assembly JACCDP01 (sample SAMN15323441, study PRJNA562643) | freshwater metagenome | isolation source: river surface water | place: USA:Blue River Watershed | collected 2017-08-17
AACACCGCCCACACGGTCAGCCGCCTGTTCCTGCGCGGCCAGGCCAGCCGCGATCCCAACGGGCTGTAGCGCCGCCCGCCCCCGCCGCGGCCGCACCGCGCGGCGTCCGGCCCCCTTCGATCGCCCGCCCCTTGGAGCTCGCCCAGCCCGCTGCCTGCCATGAAAGACTTTCTTCGCCACAGCCTCGACCGCCAGATTCTGCGCATGCAGGAACTCGACGCCCTGCTGGCAGCGCCGGACGTGGTCAACGATCTGGACCGCTACCGCCGGCTCTCTCGCGAGCACGCCGAAGCCAGCGCCGTGGTGGGGCATTACCAGCGCCTGAGGCAACGCGAGGCCGATCTGGCGCAAGCCCAGGCCATGCTGGAAGACCCGGAGCTGCGCGAGTTGGCCGAGGAAGAGATCAACGCCGCCCGGACCGATATCACCGAGCTGGACGAGCAGCTTCAGCTCCTGCTCATTCCTCGTGATCCCGACGACGCCAGAGCGGCCTTTCTGGAAATTCGCGCTGGCACCGGCGGCGACGAATCGGCCCTGTTTGCCGGCGACCTGCTGCGCATGTACACCCGCTACGCCGAGCGATGCGGCTGGCGCTGCGAGCTGATCAGCCAGTCTGCAGCCGAGCTCGGCGGCTTCAAGGAGGTGGTGCTGCGCATCGAGGCGCAGCCCGATGAGCGCGGCATCGGCGCCTACGGCAAACTGCGCTTTGAATCGGGCGGCCACCGCGTGCAGCGGGTGCCGGTCACCGAGGCCCAGGGGCGCATCCACACCAGCGCCTGCACGGTGGCGGTGTTGCCCGAGCCCGACGAGGCACAAGCGGTGCAAATCAACCCGGCCGAGCTGCGTATTGACACCTTTCGTGCATCGGGCGCCGGCGGACAGCATGTCAACAAGACCGACTCGGCCGTTCGCATCACCCATCTGCCCACCGGCATCGTGGCCGAGTGCCAGGACGACCGCAGCCAGCACCGCAACAAGGCCAAGGCCTTGCAGGTGCTCTCGGCCCGCATCCAGGAAAAAGAACGCAGCGAGCGGGCCGCCAAGGACGCCGCACTGCGCAAGGGCCTGGTTGGCAGCGGCGACCGCAGCGATCGCATCCGCACCTACAACTTCCCGCAGGGCCGACTGACGGACCACCGCATCGGGCTGACGCTCTACAAGCTCGGGCTGATCCTGGAGGGCCAGCTCGATGAGGTCATCGGCGCCCTGCAGGTGGCCCGCGGGGCCGAGCAGTTGGCCGAGCTGGAAGAGGCCGCATCGTGACACTGGGCCAGGCGCTGGCGCAGGCCCAGACCCAGGGCATCGACCGGCTCGATGCCAGTTTGCTGCTGCTGCATGTGCTCGGCCGCGACCATGACCGGGCCTGGCTGCTGGCTCACGCCGACGAGGAACTTCCCGCATCGGCGCAGGAGCGTTATCAGGCCCTGTGCACGCAGCGCGGCAGCGGCCAGCCGCTGGCCTACCTGACTGGCGAGAAGGAATTCTTTGGCCTGAGTCTGCAAGTCGACGCGCGCGTCCTGGTGCCACGCCCCGATACCGAAACCCTGGTCGAGTGGGCGCTCTCGCTGTCGCTGCCCGTCCAGGCCCGGGTGATCGACCTGGGCACGGGCAGCGGCGCCATTGCCCTGGCACTCAAGCAAGCCCGCCCGCAATGGCAGGTGAGCGGCCTTGATCTGAGCCCGGGGGCACTGGCCGTGGCCCGCGCCAATGCCCAACGCCTGGGGCTGTCCATCGATTGGCTCGAAGGTCACTGGCTGAGCGGGCTCAGCGGCCCCTTCGATCTGATCGTCAGCAACCCGCCCTACATCGCCGAGGGTGACGCGCACCTGGCCGACCTGCGTCATGAACCGACCTTGGCACTGACCGCAGGCGCGCGGGGCCTGGACGCCCTGGCCGAAGTGGTCAAGCAGGCCCCTGACCGGCTGGTGCCAGGGGGCTGGCTGCTGCTCGAACACGGCCATGACCAGGCACAGCCGGTGCGAGCAATGCTCGACCACACCCCTTGGATCGACGTGCAAAGCCGCACAGACCTGGCCGGCATCGAACGCTGCAGCGGTGCTCGCCGAAAGCCCAACGCTGCGCTGCGCGACCCCAGCAAGAGCGACGTCTGAAGGGGGGACTTACACCGGACCCCGGCCTGGGCCAGGGCATGTCCGCGCTGGCCCGACTGGTCTGAGCATGCCCTAAGGCCGACGCCGGCCGGGGGCAATGGCGCAGGACCGATAATCCGCTCACAAATCGTGGAGGATTCACCGTGAGCGACACCCATCAACGCATTGACCAGATCATCCAATCGAGCGACGTGGTCCTGTTCATGAAGGGAACGGCCCAATTTCCGATGTGCGGCTTCTCCGGCCGGGCCATCCAGATCCTGCGGGCCTGTGGCGTGAACAAGCCCTTGACCGTCAATGTGCTGGAGGACGAGGCCATCCGCCAGGGCGTCAAGGAGTACAGCCAGTGGCCCACCATTCCACAGCTCTATGTCAAGGGTGAATTCATCGGTGGCTCGGACATCATGATGGAGATGTACGAGAGCGGCGAGCTGCAGCAGCTGCTGGCGCCCTCATCAAACTGATTGGCCCTGCGGCCAGCCCCAGCCGCGCGGCGCACAGCCCCGCGGCTTTTTCACGCCAGGTCAGACCCGCTCCTACTGCGCATAGCCGGTACAGGCACCGGCATTGGGCAAGCCCTTGCACTCTCGCTTCAAGCGCGCCGCACGCTCGGCCGGCGTCTCGCCCGAGCCCGGCTGGACCACCACCCGAGCCGGGCGGGTCTGCTCCTTGGACTTGCGGCCCTCCGCAGGGCTTGACTTCGATGCCTCGCCGGCTGATGCGGCAAAGGCGGCCGTCGGCGCGCCCGACAGACTGGCGCAAACCAGGGCCGCACACACACCGAGCAGGTTCAATCGCAGCACCCCAGCTCCTATTGCAGGTTCGAGTCGTCCGCGCTCGGACCATCGGCCGGCGGCTCGGCCTTGAGCCGAAACTGCTCACTGGCCCAGGCCCCCAGGTCGATGCCCCTGCAGCGTGCCGAACAAAAGGGGCGGTGCGGGTTGTCAGGGCTGAACAGACTGCGACCGCCGCAGGCCGGGCAGTTGACCACGCGCACGGGTGGAGACTTATCGGATGTCGTACTCATCGCAGACCGGCCGAGCCATCGCCTGGGGCGACTTCAGCCACACAGAGAAAGTTCCAGTTGCGCGTCTTCGGTCGAAGATTGCAGGCGCTGGCCGTCAATCATGGTCATCATGCGCACCGAAACCACAAGCCGGTTGCCACTGACCTCGGGGAAGAGCCCCAAAGCCGGATCGATGCGCAGGCGCATGAGCTGAAAACTGCGGCCCTGGGGTAAATTTTGCTGATAGTGCCCCGCCGCACACAGCACCTTCTGCGGCACCCCTGAATCGCGCAGCAGCTTGAGCAGCAGGCCCACTGCTTCGGCCAGCGGCAGCAAACCGTCGATCCAACGTTTGAGATCGGCCCGACGGTCCTCAGGACTTTTGTGTTTCCACGCATGGTAGGCCGGCAGATCGAACTCGCAGGTTCCGCCCGGAATGCTGGCGCGGCTGCGCAGACTCATGAGCCAGTCGATCTCGGTCAGCGACTGGCCCATCTTGCCCGGCTGCTCGCGCAGCCCGCCAAGACAAGCTTCCAGTTGTGCCAACACCTGCTCCAGGGCCTTCTCGGAAATGGCGGGGTTGCCGCGGTAGCTGGCCACCTGCGTCTTTTGCTTCTCCAGATCCTTGAGCACATCCGTCCTGAGATCGGAACGAGAGCCCACCTCAAGAATTTCGAACAGCGTGGTGATGGCAAAGTGATGGTCGGTGGCCGACCGGCGACCCATCAGATCACCGAGCCTGAAAAAGAGATGCTCCAGGCGCAAATAGGTCCGGACACGCTCGTTGAATGGAAATTCGTAAAGGATCACGGCAGAAGAGTCCGACATGGACCGGATCAATCTCGGGATGATAGCCCGAAGTGTTGCCCAACCTCTCGCACCTGGGCCTCAAGCTGCGCCAGGCTCAGACCCTCATTGAACAGGCTGGCATCGGCCGCCGCCAAGCGCTGCGACCGGCTGGCCTGCTGGTCAATCACCCGTCCAACCGCCTCGCGCGTCCAGCCGCTGCGGGCCATGACGCGATCGGTCTGGGTCTGAACGCTGCAATCGACCACCAGCACCGCATCAACCCGCGCCCGCCAACGCCGCCCCGACTCGACCAGCAAAGGCACATCGAAGACGATACAGGCCGCCCCCGCCACCATGGCAGCCTGGGCCTGGCGATCCGTCTCCTGGGCCACCAGTGGATGAAGGATGGCCTCAAGCTGGCTGCGGGCCTGCGGATCGCCAAAAGCCCGTTCACGCATGGCCTGCCGGTCGAGCGATCCGTCAGCACCAACAAAACGAGCGCCGAAGGTCTGGGCAATCGCCGGCATGGCTGCCCCACCGGCTGCCGTGAGGCTGCGCGAGATGGCATCGGCATCGACCCACACCGCACCCCGCTCGGCCAGCATGGCCGCCACCGTGCTCTTGCCACTGCCTATGCCCCCGGTCAAGCCGATTCGAAAAACACCCGCGTGCTGCATGCCCGGCCCCCTCAAAACCAGAACCCAGCGCCCATGCGCGCGGGCCAAAACATCAGAACCAAACCAGCGGCCGACAAGGCCGGGCCAAAAGGCAGCGGTTCACCGGCCTGCAGTCGCCCGGCGGCCCGCAAGGCCAATCCCACCACCACGCCAGCCAGCGAGGCCATCAACACCAGAGGCAAGAGGGCCGGCCAGCCCAGCCAGGCCCCCAGCGCCGCCAGCAACTTGAAGTCGCCCTGCCCCATGCCTTGCTTGCCTGTGATCACCTGGAAACCCTGGTGGACCGTCCACAGCAGCAGGTAGCCGGCCACCGCACCCCAGAGCGAGACCGAGAGGTCCAGGTCGGTCCAGCCCAGGGCGGCGACGATCAAGCCGGCCCACAGCAAGGGCAAGGTCAAATCATCAGGCAAGAGCTGCGTGTCCCAGTCGATGCAGGCCAGCACCAGCAGCGTGGTGGCAAACAGGGCCCAAACCAGGGCTTGCGGGCTGGCTCCCCAACGCCAGGCACAGGCCGCAAACAGGGCGGCCACGCACAGCTCCATGGCTGGATAGCGCCACCCGATGGCGCTGCCACACGCGCTGCAGTGGCCGCGCAGCAAGAGATAGCTGAGCACCGGCAGCTTCTCGCGCCAGGACAGCGGGTGACCGCAGGCCGGACACTGCGAGCCCGGCTGGGCCAGGTTGTAGGGCGAGGGGGTGTCGGTCAGACGGTCCTGCCGTGCGGAGCCCTCCTGTTGCTCAGACAGCCACTGGCGGGCCTCCTGGTCCCACTGTCGCTGCATCATGCGCGGCAATCGATGAACCACCACATTGGCAAAACTGCCCACCAGCAGCCCCGCACAGGCGGCCCACAGCAACAGGGCGTCGGCGGCCATCAGAGGATCTGTCCCATCTGGAAAACCGGCAGGTACAGGGACAGCACCAGGGCGCCCACCACCAGGCCCAGGAACAACACGGTCACCGGCTCAATGAGTGTCGACAGGCGCTGCATACGCTCATCGAGCTCCCCGTCCTGGAAATCGGCCGCCTTCTCCAGCAAGTGATCCAGCGAGCCCGACTCTTCACCGACGGCACACATCTGTTGCAGCAGGGCGGGGAACACCGGTTCGAGCGTCAGGGCAGCGTGCAGGCTGCTGCCGCGCAGGATCTCGCGCCGCACCCGCTCGGTGGCCTGTGCGTGCGCACGGTGCCCGCAGGCCGCCCCCACCGACTGCAAAGCCTGGGCCAGGGGCAAACCGGCGGCCAACAGCGTGGACAGGGTGCGACTCCAGCGGGCCACCGCTGCGCCCTGCAGCAGAGCGCCCCACAGCGGCAGCGCCAGGCTGGTGTCATCGACCCAATCGGCCAGCGCCGGCTTGTTCTTCCAGGCCCAAGCCAGGATCAGGGTTGCGGCCAGGGCCGCGCCGATCAGCCAGGGGACCGCCTGCACCGACCACCGGCTCAGGCCGACCACCACTTGCGTGGCCCAGGGCAGCTCAGCCCCAAACGAGGCAAACACCGTTTCAAAGGCGGGCACCACCGCCACCATGATGACGGCCAGAACAGCCACCGCCACCGACAGCACCACCGCGGGATAGGTGAGCGCCGAGCGCACCCGCCGCACCATCGCCTCGGTTTTTTCAAGGTGGATGACGATACGCTCGAGCATCAGGTCGAGCTGGCCACTGACCTCACCGGCCTCGACCAGAGCGATATAAAGATCGCTGAAGACCGCGCCCTGTCGCCGCAACGCGGCCGACAGGGACAAACCATTTTGAAGGTCGCCATGAATCTCTCCGGCCAGGGTCCAGGCCGCGCCGCGGTGGTGTGTGCGGGCGATCATCTGCAAGGACTCCAGCAAAGGCAGGCCGGCTCGCAGCAGCGCCGTCAGTTGACGGGTGAAGCGGACCAACTCGGCCGTTGAAGGCCGGCGCAGTCGCTGAACCCGGACCGTCTGTATATCAATGACATGCAGGCCACGCCGACGCAGCAGGGCCCGCACCTGGTTGTGACCGCCGGCCTGACTGCGCCCGCGCTGCAGACGGCCTTGGGCATCACGCGCCGACCAGTCAAAAGCCAGCAGGCTCTGTGACTGGCCTGCCTGCATTTGCCGAGCCATCATGCCCGGCACCCGTTGGCCGGATGAGGACAAGAAATCGCGGTCGAAATGCTAGGCATGGGTGTGTGCCAGAACTTCTTCAATGCTGGTCTGGCCCAGTTTAACTTTGCGCCAGGCCGCCTGCCGCAAGCCCATCACCCCCTCGGCCACTGCCTGCCGCGCCATGTCAGCCACGCTGCTTTGACGCAGCACCATCTCGGCCATGGCCGCGCTCACCGGCATGACCTGGAACACCCCGACCCGGCCCAGATAGCCTGCGTGACATTGCGCGCAGCCCCGGGGCTGGTACACCCGGTCGGCGGCAGCCCACAGGTCCTCGGGGCAACCGGCCTGTCGCAACAGCCCATGCGGCGCATCCACCGCCTGCCGGCAATGCGGGCACAGTCGACGCAGCAAACGCTGCGCGGTGACCAGAACCACACTGGCCGCAATATTGTGGGCCGCCACACCGATCTGCCGCAGACGCAGCAAAGTGGCCGGCGCGTCGTTGGTGTGCAGCGTCGAGAACACCAGATGACCGGTTTGCGCCGCCTTCAAGGCCAGATCGGCCGTCTCCAGGTCGCGAATCTCGCCAATCATGATGACATCCGGATCCTGCCGCAGAAAGGCTCGCAATGCCGCTGCGAAAGTCAGACCCGCCTTCTCGTTGATGCTGACCTGGTTGATACCCAGCAGGTTGATTTCGCTCGGGTCTTCGGCCGTGCAGATATTGACGCCCGGCCGGTTGAGCAGCTGCAGGCAGCTGTACATGGACAGCGTCTTGCCGGCACCGGTCGGGCCGGTGACCAGCACCATGCCGTGCGGCCTGGCCAAGGCCTGCATCAGCGCCTGCTGCTGATCGGCTTCGTAGCCGAGCGCTTGCAACTCCAGTCGCTCTGGCGCCGCATCAATAAAGCGCACCACCACCTTCTCGCCATGCACCGTTGGCAGCGTGCTGACCCGTAAATCCACCGACGCACCCGAGGGCACAGGTAAGCGCATCCGACCGTCCTGGGGCAAACGCTTTTCCGCGATATCCAGCCGAGCCAGCACCTTGATCCGTGAGGACAAACGCTCGCGCAGCGCCACCGGCGGGTTTAACCACTCCTGCAGTTGGCCATCGATCCGAACCCGAATTCGGTACAGGTTCTCAAAGGGTTCCAGATGCAGGTCAGAAGCCTTCAAGGCGTGAGCCAGTTGCAACAGGCGATCGAGCAGCCGCACGATCGCCCCGTCATCGCCGACCCCGCCCTTGATCAGGCCCTGCACCTGGGCCTGCGCCTCATGCAAACTCATCAGGGTGTTGTCGGCCATGCGCCATGATGGCGCAATCGCCCGTCCAGCGGAAGCCGGACCTTACAAAAATCAAACTGTTGATACCGCCTTTGCGGTTTTGGCCCGATCCGCTGCAGGCCCAAACTTCGTTTTGTAAAAGAAGCTCTGCCGCCGCGCAATCCCTGCAAATCCCGACTCAATCGGCATCGACAGCCGCGGCGCTGTGGTTTACCTTGGATCACGCAGGCACTCAAGGAGCTCACATGGATTGGCAACCCTACATCAAGGCCAGTTGGGACATGGTGATGGCCGCCGAAGGAAAGACCCAGGTTCTGCTTGACGAAGAGCTGGAGTCCTACCTGGTGCACATGATGGCGCGCAATTTCCGCAACAGCGCCAAGATGCCCCCGGAGATCATCTGCCTGGAGCTCGGCCGCGCCCGCTGCGCCGAGGACTACCGCCACATCGGCGACAGCTGTCTGTTTGTCGATGCCTGGCAGGTGCGTCGGGCTCGCCTGGTCTCGCGCGACTACTACCAGCGCATGGGCCAGATCGCCTACAGCCACGCCGCGGTAGCGTCGCGCCCTTTCGATGCTTTTCTTGAGCGGGTTGGCCGTGAATTCAAGGCCCTGAGCCTCGTACTGTCGGGCGTGCGTCAGCTCAGCCAGGCCTGAGGGTCTGCGGGGCCGCGTGCCCCGGAGGGACCTGCAGGCCGCTTGCACAAGAATAAACTGCACAGATCAGCCTGACTGCCCCTACCTGCTTGGGGCGCCTGGGACAAAAGGCACCCTTGACGCTTGCCACGGAGTACGCCCATGATGCGCTTATTGACAACCGCCCTGACGCTCAGCTTGATGAAGGGCGTCCTTGGGGCCCAGGAGACGGTCCGTATCCAGGTCAAGGACCCGGCGAACGGAGCGCCGATCAAGCTGGAGGCTTTCGTTTATGAGCCGCGTCAGCCCAACGGTCAGGTCATTGTCTTCTCCCACGGCTCGACCGGCGGTAAAAAGGAGGTCATCGGACTGTCCATCAAGTTTGTACGGATCAGCAAGATTGCAACAGACCGGGGCTATCGCGTCGTGGTTTTCATGCGCAAGGGCCGCGGACAGTCGGAGGGCGTGTTCATCGAAGAATCGGGCCGCTGCGATCGCGCCAGCCTGAAGCGGGAACTCGATGACGCGGTGCCCCAGTTGCTCGAGGTGATGGACTGGACCGAACAGCGCTTTGGCGTCAAGCAGGTCATCCTGATGGGACATTCCCGTGGCGGCTTTTTGTCCACCCAGGTGGCTGCGGCTCATCCCGAGCGGGTCACGGCGGCCGTCAATCTGGCCGGCGCCTGGACGGCCGCTTGCGAAACCCGCAACGGGGGCTACGGTCGCGACGCTTTCAAGCATTCAGCCAGCGTCTTTCAAAACCAGTACTGGGCCTACTTCGAGAACGACACTTACTTCGCACCCGACCGGTTCAACGACCCCAACTATGACTGGTTTGCGGGCACAGCACGCGAGGCCGGGATCCGCTTTAAAAAATACCCACAGCTCGATCAGAAGGACGGACACAGTACGCCGACCTTTCAGCCCGAAGTGTGGGCCGAAGACATCTACGGCTGGCTCAGCAAGCTTCAGCCTCGCAGTGCCCGCTGAGGTCAGGCCGAGAGGCGCCTTGCTTCTGGCGGAGTCTGACCATGGCCCGGCAGCGCCTGTGCTGTCGCATCGGTGAAAGACGGGGATCGACCCATCCCAGTCACACATTCGCCGGCGATAGGCTTCGCGACGGTGACTGATCGTCCGCACCAGCTTTCTGGACTTAAGCCAAGAAAACCCACAGACCCGAAAGGGCTGTGGGTTTCGTTTTGACCTCAATGGTCGGGGTGAGAGGATTCGAACCTCCGGCCTCTACGTCCCGAACGTAGCGCTCTACCAGGCTAAGCTACACCCCGACTGGACCTGCGCAAGGAGCTGCAGGGAAAGCTGAAAATTGTAGCAAAGCCATCCGGCTGCGCTGACATGGCCGTCCTCGCTGGATCCGATCTGACCCTGCGAAGCCGAGTCACGGCGCAGGCCCTGGCCGTTGCGCGCAGACTCGGCGGAAGGGCCATGCAGGCGCTGGGTCAGCCCGCCTTGGAACCGATGGCGCCACCCATCCCTCGCCTGAGTCCACGGTGGGCCCTGTAGACTTTCAGTTTTTAAGTCGACCCCAGATCGGGGCTACAGATCCCCTTGGCCATCGGCTCAAGACCGTCCAAAAGAACCGCATCCGAATGAACCTAGCGATAAAAGAGCGCCCGGACGGGCTCGCCCCGGTCGCTTGGGTCTACGGGCTGGTGCTGCCGCTGGCCTATCTGGTGGTGGAGCTGAGTTTTTGCAACCAGCTGCTGCGCACACTCGGTGACCATTCACCCGATGACGTGCTGACCGGCTTTGAATTTTGGGGGCGGCTGATTTCCGGCTTCGGACTGGGCATTCTGATTCATCGGATCGTGGCCCACCGACTGGCCTTGCGCGTGGTCGGATTTCTATTGAGCATCGCCGCTGGCATTGTGGTCATGTGGCATGTGCAGAAGGCACTGATCCACCACCTGGTAGAGTCCGCGCAGCCGCAAGACAAGCGCGCGGCCTTGGTCTTGATGTGGATAGCGCCCCAGGCTGGCGAAGGCTTGCTCAACACCTTGTCGGGCCAGCCCCTGGTAGCGTCCCAACCATCGGGGCTGGAAAAAAATATCGTGGTGTCCATGTTCCCGGCGGCCGCTCTGCATGCCCCGGACCGGCAAACACAGTTTGCACAGTGGCTGCAGGCGTCGGGCGGCGCTGGAGTGCCGGTGGGCGATCTGACCGAGCTGGAGAATAAGGCCTACCGCGGCTTGATCGTGGCGCCTCTGGTGATTGGGCTGTCACTGTTCTTCGGTCTGCTCAACCTGAGCCTGGCCGTGTCCTTTGCGGTGTGCGCCTTTCGCCCGCGTTGGCGCGCGGGCGCGGCGGCAGCGGTGCTGGCCGGGCTGACTGCCCTGTCCTTGAACGCTGACAGCGTGCTTCTCGATGCGCGCGGCTATGAAGCGAGCCTTCGCCCGGCCCTGTGGGATCAGGCGCCCGTGCTGGCCGTGCTGGTGGAATGGTCAGCACGGTCGGCCACCCAATGGGCGCCCCTGTCCGAACTGGCTCATCGCCACCTGTTGTTGGACTATGCCTTCAAGCCCTTGCTCGACCTGCACTGACAGCCCTCAAGAGGCCGCCGCATAGTTGGCACAGGCCCTACACTGCACCGTGCCGCAGCAGCCGCTCGCCGAGAAAACCGAAACCCAAAACATCGAGAACGGCACGTGGACCACGTTCATTCTTTGACTTTGGAGACACCCTCATGACTATTTCCCGCAGACGGATCATGCAATCGGCCGGCGCCGCTTCCCTGCTGACCACCCTTGGGCAACAAGCCTGGGCCCAGGCCCAGATCGAGTCCCTGAAAATCATCACTGGCTTTCCGCCTGGTGGAACCTCTGACACCATCTGCCGCCGCGTGGCTGACCGGCTCGCTCCCTCGTATGCAAAGGTCGCCGTGGTGGAAAACCGCACCGGCGCGGGCGGGCAAATTGCCGTGCAGGCGGTCAAGTCGGCCCCACCCGACGGCAACACCGTGTTGCAGACCCCGATGTCCATGCTGGGCGTGTATCCCCACATCTACCGCAAACTGCCCTACGACCCGGTGGCTGACCTGATGCCCGTCACGCTGGGCTGCACCTTCGACTTCGGTTTTGCGGTGGGGCCGCAGGTACCCGCCAGCGTGCGCAACATCCCCGAGTTCCTGGCCTGGTGCAAGGCCAATCCTGCGCTGGCCAACTTTGGCTCACCGGCGGCCGGTTCGGTGCCTCATTTCATCGGCGTACTGATGGGCAAGCAGGCCGGCGTGGATCTCAAGCACGTGCCTTTCCGGGGCACGCAGCCAGCCATCCTGGACATGATTGGCGGGCAGATCGCCTCGGTCAGCGGTCCCATTGGTGAGTTCACGCAGCATGTGGTCGCCGGCAAGGCCCGCCTGCTGGCCGCCAGCGGAGCCAAGCGCAGCCCGTTTGCACCCACCGTCCCCACGCTGGTGGAGCAGGGCTTGAAAGACTTCACTTTTGAGGAGTGGTTTGGCTTTTACGTACCGGCCAAAACGCCCAATGATGTGATCGCGCGCCTGAACACGGCCATGCGTGCTGCGCTGGCTGCGCCTGAAACCGTCAATGGGCTGGCCGCGATGGGCCTGGAGGCCAAGTCGTCCTCGCCGGCCGAACTGGCCGCACGCCTGAAGGCCGACACCGACCGCTGGGGCCCGTTGGTCAAAGCCATCGGCTTTACCGCCGACGCCTGAGCCTCCTGGCCCCGCTGCAGCCCTCAGACGGGCTGCAGCTTGAGGAACACCCGTCCGCCCTCGAGCTTGACCGGCCAGGAGCGCACGGGCTGGGTAGCCGGGCCGCAAGTCACCGAGCCATCGCGCACGTCAAACAGCGCCTGGTGGAACGGGCATTCCACCTGATAGCCCTCCAGGAAACCGTCGCACAGCTTGGCATGGCCGTGGGTGCAGATGTTGTCGATGGCGTACACGCCTTCTTCCAGCTTGAACAGCGCAATGTCGTGGCCCTGGGGGCTGACCGCAATGCCGGCCCCCTCGAATAGATCGGCCTCAGCGGCCACGTCGGTCCAGTCGTTCATGGTCAGATCGGGTAAATGATGGAATTGGGAATCATCTCGCTGTCAAAAACGCACAGCCGCTCGGCAAATTTCAGTCCGCTTGCCGTGCGCTCGACGATGTCGATGTAGCGGCCCACATTAAAGACGGTGCTCTCCTTATCGTACTTGGTTCTGAACACCGCGTAGTTGGCCTGGCTGTAAATTCGATCACCCTCCACCTTGCGCACCACGGCGGCGCCCACCACATGGCGCTGGTAGTAAGGGTCGTGGAAGATGGTTTGCGAAATGCCGTAGATCCGGTCCAGCAGCATGCCGCGGCTGGTCAGGGACAGGGTGGCCAGCGGAAAACCGCGCTCATGGTTTTCACGCGACTGCAGCTTGTAGACACACGGATCGGTAAAGAAATCAGGCCACCGGTCCCACTGACCGGCATCAAGGGCCAGGGCGTAGTCGGCGTAGAGCTGCTGCAGCTCCAGCCAGGTCTGCGGATCGACCGTCATCATGCCTCCATCACCTTGCGCCAATAGGCGTACATGCCGCGGATCAGCACCTCGGTGACCATGTGGTCGGTGTCGCCCACCTCGCGTCCGCCCAGTTCGGCCAGAGCGCGGTGCTGCTGGCGGGTCTCAAAGGCCTCCTGAGAAAACTCGATCACCTCACCATCATCGGCCGACACAAAACCGGCCGGACCAAACAGATTGGCCTGGCGCAGCCGGCGCTGCGTCATGTCATCGGAGTCGTCCTCAAAGCCGAAGTGTGTCCAGACGAAATCGAAGGCCCCGTGACCGTCAGGCTGAATGTGACGGGTTGAAACGCTGTTGACCTGCTGCTGCAAGATCACGCTGGGAAACAGGGTCATCATGACCGCGGTTGGGCCGCCCCACCAGGCCTCTGGAACGATATCCAGAAAGCTCGGGTCATTGAGCTTCATGCCCTCCTTGAAACTGCCCACCTGCGTGACCTGCGCCTTCTCACCTGTGGCCTGGCCGGCAGTACCCCGCGTTGAAATCATGGCCGCATGTCGATGGTGCGCGTCCATGCGCAGCTCGCTTTTGTTGTCAGCACGCCAAAGGCCGAAAGTGACGAACCAGGTATGCAGCAAGCCCGGGTGGTAGGGGTCTTTGATGTTCTCCTGCATCAGCTTCCAGTTACCGGGTATGCGCTGACGGTTGTAGCCCAAGATCCTGAGCTTGCGCCCATTGAAGAGCCGATCGAAATAGCCCAGGATGGTGGGGCCCATGAAATCCTCGAGGGACTCCACCTCGTGGTCGAACGACGCAAACACCACACCGCCCCGGGTGGCCACTTTCAGCCGGTTCAGGCCATGGTCGCGCGGGTCAAAGTCGGCCGGCATGCCGCCATTGACCTTGCCGTCCTGCCGCACCCCCCGACGAAAGGGCACGCCCTGCAGCGCTCCATCGAGCCCGTAGCTCCACTGGTGATAGGGGCAGACCAGCTCCTTGCGATTGCCGTGGCGCTCGCGGCAGAAGGCCATGCCGCGGTGTGCGCAGACGTTCTCCAGCACATGGATCTGGCCGTCCAGGGCACGGGTCATGATGACAGAACGTTCGCCGATAACGGTGCGCTTGAAGTCGCCCGGGTTCGGAATTTCGGCCTCCAGACCCACGTAACTCCAGTGACGCTGGTAGAAAAACCGCTGCAGCTCTTTTTGGTGCTGGTCCTCATTGGTGTAGACCGCAAAGGGAATGCGGCTGGTGTCAACCCGCTCCCAGTTCAAGGATGGCTCGGACATGGCGTCTCCGTTGCAATGACGGGTGCCATCATGCGCATCTTCGCGGATGAAGTAAATCGAATTTCATTCATAATAATTATTTGATAATCAAATAATTATGGACCTATCCCGAATCGATCTCAACCTGTGGGTGGTGTTTCACCATCTGCTGCTGCACAAGCGGGTGTCGGGCGTGGCGCGCATGCTGGGCATGAGCCAACCTGCCGTCAGCAGCGCCCTGCGGCGGCTGCGCGAGAGCCTGGGGGACGAATTGTTCCTGCGCACGCAGGCCGGCATGGAGCCGACTGCCTACGCCTTGCAGCTGGCCGAACCGGTGGCCCTGGCCCTCGATGGCCTGCAGCAAGCGCTACAGGTTCGAGCCGACTTTGACCCGGCGCGCAGCACGCGCGGCTTTACCGTCGCCATGAACGACGTGGGCGAAATGTATTTCCTGCCCGTGCTGATCGATGCCTTGCGGCAATCGGCGCCTGGCGTGACGCTGCAGGTGGTGAGCGTGGCGCAGACCTCGCTCAAGGACGACATGGCTGCCGGACGAATCGATCTGGCCCTGGGCCTGCTGCCGCAACTGCAGGCCGGGTTTTTCCAGCAGATCCTCTTTCAGCAAAGGTACGTCTGCCTGATGCGCAAGTCGCATCCGCTGGCGGCGGGCAGCCGCCTTGGCCTGGCCAACTTTTCCCGGGCCGAACACGTGCGGGTGGTGGCGGCTGGCACCGGTCACGGCCTTGTCGATCTGGCGCTGGACCGCAAGAGGCTCAGGCGCCAATTTCGCCTGACCGTCCCCCACTATGTGGCCCTGGGTGATGTGCTCAAGCACGCCGACCTGATCGCCACCGTCCCCGAGCGCTTCGCCGACCGGGTTTTGGCGCCCTACGGACTGGTCAAGCGTGAACTTCCGATCGCGGTGGCCCCCAGCAGCATTCATCAGTTCTGGCATGCCCGGCTGCACCGCGACCCCGGACATCGCTGGCTGCGCCAGTGCGTGAGCGAGCTGTTCGGCGACGGGTCCGTGGCGCGCCGCGAACAAGCAGTGCGCGCCAGTGCTGATGCTCCAAGCCCGGCCGCGATGCGGCGGCGCTCGGGCAGCAGCGACAGACCCCATGAGACCGCGCGCGGCCGGGGTCTTGCCCGCTGAGGTCAAAGCAAGCCGGCGCCTGGGGGTAGCATGGGGCATGCTCAATTCATTCACAGCCCATCCATGCGCCCTGTCATGCCCGCGCCGGTGTCTGCACAAGGCAGCGCTCCACTTTGTCAGACCCGCCAACCGTCTGCCAGCCCCAGGGTCGTGGCTTGCTATGGGTGCCTTGCTGCTGGCCCTGCTCACAGGTACCCCGGTCATGGCCGTTGAGGAACCGCGTTACGAGTCCATCCAGGCGCAGGGCGATTTCGAGCTGCGGCGCTACCCGCCCCTGCTGGTTGCCGAGACCCTGGTGAGCGGCGACATGGACGAGGCGTCGCGCAAGGGGTTTCGACTGCTGGCCGACTTCATTTTCGGAAACAACCAGTTGCCCGAGGCGGCCACCTCGGAAAAAATCGCCATGACCGCGCCAGTGACCGTGCAAGCGACATCCACGAAGATCGCCATGACGGCCCCGGTCACCATCGAGCCTCAAGCCTTAGGCGCGGCAGCGCAGTGGCGGGTGCACTTCGTGATGCCCAGCCAGTACACCCTGGCCACCATTGCCAAACCGCGCAACGAGGCGGTGCGACTGCGCGAGTTACCTGATCAGTGGTTTGTGGCCCATCGATTCTCGGGTTTCACCACCGCCGCACGGGTGGAGAGCAAGACCCAGGAAGCCCTGCGCTGGGCAGGCGAACAAGGTCTGACGGTACTGGGTGCGCCCCAGTTGGCCCGCTACGACCCACCCTGGACACTGCCCATGTTTCGCCGCAATGAGATCTTGCTGCAGGTCCAGGGGCCCGCAGCCAGGCGCGGGCCTTGAACCCGCGCCATGCGACTTACTCGAGCTTGATGTTGGCCCTGCGAATGAGCTCGCCAAAGCGCTCGAATTCCTTGCGGTTGTACTGCGCAAACTGCTCGGGCGTGATCGTGCCCGGCTCGCCACCCAGCCCCTTGAGCTTGGTCTGAATATCGGGCATTTTCAAAATACGCGCCAGTTCACCCTGCAGTCGGGCAACGACATCAGGCGGGGTGCCCGTCGTCACAAACAGGCCATACCAGGTGCTCATCTCAAAGCCACTGACACCGGCCTCAGCCAAGGTGGGCACCTGCGGCAGCTCAGCGCTGCGGCTGGGCGTGGTCAAGGCCAAGGGCTTGAACTTGCCGGCCTTGATCTGCCCCATGGCCGATGAGGTGGTGTCAAACATGATCTGCACGCTGCCCCCGATGATGTCCAGGTGGGCCTGGCTGCTGCCACGGTAGGGAACGTGCACGCTTTTGACACCGGCGGCCAGGTTGAAGCCCTCGCCGGCGATGTGCTGGGTACTGCCCACACCGGAGGACGCGTACTTGAATTCACCGGGCTTGGCTTTCATCAGCGCCACCAGTTCGGCCACATTGTTGGCCGGCACCTGGGCGCCCACCACCAGCACATTGGGCACGGTGACGATCAGACCGATGGGGGTGAGATCTTTGATGGGGTCAAACGCCAGCTTGATCAGATGTGGGGCAATCGCCTGTCCGGTATTGGTGGCCACCAGCAGCGTATGGCCATCGGGCGCAGCCTTGGCCGTCAGATCAGCAGCGATCGTGTTGGAGGCGCCGGGGCGGTTTTCCACCACAAAGCTCGCCCCCCGGAAGGCTTCGTTGAATTTCTCAGCCAGCATGCGGGCAATGATGTCGGTGCCGCCACCGGCGTTGGCCCCCACCATCAAACGCACCGGCTTGGTGGGGTAGTTTTGCGCAGCCGTCAGCAAGGGGACGGCCATCAGGGCCGCAGCCAGAAGTGCTTTCAATGTCATGGCGAAGTCTCCGCTGTGGGGGTTGGGTGAACCGGTGCATGGGCAGTGCCTGCCATGCGGCAGGCCAGCTCGAACGCATTTCGCATGGCCTGCACCTGGGCCTTGCCTTGTCCGACGATGTCATAGGCGGTGCCGTGCGCAGGCGTGGTGATCGGCATGGGCAAGCCCCCATGCACGGTGACGCCACGCTCGAAGCCCAGCAACTTCATGGCGATCTGGCCCTGGTCGTGGTACATCGTGACCACCCCGTCAAAGCCCCCCTCGGCCCGGATGGCACGCACGAAGGCGGTGTCGGCCGGAAACGGACCCAGGGCCTCAAAGCCGCGCTGGGCGGCCAGGCGGATGCCCGGCTCGATCAGGCGCGCCTCTTCGTCACCATAGTTGCCGTTGTCACCGTTGTGCGGGTTCAGGCCGCAAACGCCGATGCGTGGCCGTTGCACACCCGCTGCCGTGAGCGAGCGGGCAATCATGCCAATGGATTGCGCCACCTTCTCCGGGTCGATCAACTCGGCCACCTCGCGCAGGGCCACGTGGGAGGTCACCCGCGAGGTCCAAAGCTTCTCCAGCACGTTGAGCTCGCCGCAGACGCCGGTGTGGGCCATGCGCTCGGCAAACCAGCGCAACTCGTCCTCCTGGGTCATCCCGCCCTGACGCAGGGCCGACTTGTTCAAGGGGGCAAAGCAAAGTGCCGCAGCCCTTCCGCTGAGCAGCAGGTCGACCCCGGCGGCCAGCCCCTCGAGCATGAAGCGCCCGTTGTCCGCAGCGGCCACCGCCGGCGCAAAGGCCGGCGCATTCCGGCCCGACCAATCGTGCCAGGCCACGCCAGCCGGCACACGCACGGCTGCCTGTTGCGCGATCAGGACCACCCGAGCCAATTGCGACGGCGGCAAGTCAGCCAGCAGTTTTTCTACCAGCTCGGGGCCGATCCCGGCGGGGTCTCCGGTGAACAGGGCAATGGAAGATGGAGGCGACTGAGGGATCACTGTGCTGTCCGTGATGCGTAATTACGGATAATGGTAGGCCTTACCGGACTGCAAAAACACCCAGGTTTTCCCGAAACCGCCCACCCCACCCAGGCCCCATGGATCAGCCCGACCCC
>JACCDP010972658.1_pt1 | contig 18361 bp, 22 predicted proteins | sample 7445841 | NCBI WGS metagenome assembly JACCDP01 (sample SAMN15323441, study PRJNA562643) | freshwater metagenome | isolation source: river surface water | place: USA:Blue River Watershed | collected 2017-08-17
GCTCTGGTCCCATCAAGAAATACTGTCGTTTGACCCCTATGGCATATGTACTGACTATCCCGCGAGCTATAAATATTATAAATACATGAACAACGATGCTGTAGAGGCGAATAATGAGATTAAAAGACTTTCTAAGAGAAAACAAAGAGAAGCACGCAGTCCTGGCTTTCGGGAGATTTAACCCTCCTACGATTGGCCACGGCGCGGTTGTTGATAAGGTCAAGAAGATTGCCCATCAGAACAATGCTTCCCACCATGTCGTTCTCTCGCACACTCAAGACAAGGCTAAAAATCCATTATCCGCAGCACAGAAGTTGAAGCACGCCAAGAGAATGTTTCCTGGCACCAACTTCTCCACATCGAACTCCGAGGCACCAAACTTTCTGACACAAGCACAGAAGTTGCATCAGTCCGGAGTAACCCACCTTCACATGGTGGCGGGTTCTGACAGAATCCCAGAGTACAAAAAGATACTCAAAAAGTACAACGGTGACCATGAAGGCGCACTGTTCAATTTCAAGCATATCGAAGTCCATTCTGCTGGCGAACGCGACCCTGATGCCGAAGGTGTCACGGGTATGTCTGCATCCAAAATGCGCGGTCACGCCACATCTGGCAACTTTGATGAATTCCGCAAGGGTCTACCTAGCCATGCAAAAGACAGTCATGCTCGTGACCTGTACAACGATGTGCGCCGTGGCATGAACATCAACGAAGCCTTTGTTGAAGAAGTCCTGCAAGAAGGTGTCCATGATAAGGGCATTTTCAAGGCAGTATTCTTGGCGGGCGGTCCTGGTTCAGGCAAAGACTACATCATGAACAACACACTGACGGGTCATGGTCTGGTCGAAATCAACTCTGACAAGGCATTTGAATATCTGATGGACCGCGAAGGTCTAGACAAGACAATGCCAGATTCAGAAGAAGTGGTCCGTGACCAATGGCGCAAGAAAGCCAAGAGTGTCACTGAACTGCGTGAGCGTCTGGCCCTTATGGGTAGAAACGGTGTTATCATCAATGGCACCGGTGATGACCACGAAAAGATTTCGAAAATCAAGGCAAAACTCGAAGAACTGGGCTATGACACAAATATGCTCATGGTCAATACCCGTGATGATGTATCACAGGCACGAAATATCGAAAGAGGTAAAGCCGGTGGCCGAACTGTTCCTGAGCATATCCGCAAGGGTAAGTGGGACAGTGTTCAGGCCTCACGACCAGAATTCGCCAAGATGTTTGGTTCCAACTACAGAGAGATTGACAATTCTGAAGACCTGAGAATCGCGCCTGAAGATGTCAAACAGGCAAAGAAAGAAGAAATGCTGGATATCTTCACCAAGATGAAAGAATTTGTGGAATCTCCACCTACTTCCGACAAAGCAAAGGAATGGGTTGGAAAAGAACTACAGAAGAAAGACAGACTGCCTATTCCAAAAGACGGTGCAGCTCAGGCTCCACATAAGGATTCTGGTGCGGCAGAAGAAGCTCGTAAGCTTGGTCTGAACTATTATGGATTCGGCCGCTACGGCAAAAATGGTGAAGTTACTCACCGCTCTGTACACGACAAGCTTGTACAGGTCAACAAATTGGAAAACAAAATGAAACCTAAGCAACCAGTGAAAGAAAGTATTGATGAAGCGTTCACTGGATTCCTGACCGAGGCGGTTTCTGTGACAATCACTGGAGATACTCCAGATGAAGTTTCTGATATGATGTCCCGTTTGAAGTCTAAACTGGGTATCAAGGAGTCCAAATATGGTCTATCCGACAGAAGCGAAGCTATGACACTTGGTGCGAACTTTGCGCCAGTAGGAGTCAAAACAGAAAATATGGTCATTACAAATGACGATATGCAAACCATTATGCACGAAAGTAAGAAGAAAGAAGAAACTGACTCTTATGTGATGTCTAATGGTAAACCAAGAATTTTCGTTATGCGAACAGCTGCGGCTGCGGTTGCACACAACAAGAACGGAAAAGTAGTACAAAACAAAGACGGCAAGGGTTATCTTGTCAAATTAAACGAGGAGAATTACAATGTTTCAGTGGTTGAAAAATCTATTCAAGAAGAAAGAAGTGGTGGTAGAGGTACCAGTGGCACCTCAGGTACAGGCACCAGTGGTCGAAGAGAAGAAACCTTCTTATCCGAACAAGCCGAAGTACACCAAACCAGCACCAAAAATTCAGGCGTCCAACAAGACACCACCAAAGCACTTTCCGAAGAAACCAAAGTCAAAAAACTTCAATTCCAACAATTCAAAACCAAAATAATCGAGTCAATTGATAAGGGTATTGAACCAGGTATGTCCATGGCTGCCGGCGGAGAATCCGGCAGCCGTGACATGGGCGAAAAGATTGACAAAAAGGGTCGCGCCAATCCAGTGAATGAAACTGGCGGTGAAACCATGGCCACTTCTATGAGTGACCAGAAAGAAAATGAATTAAGACAACAAGGCATCACTCTTAGCACATTCAAGGCAAAAAGACCAGTATGAAATCATTTACTCAATACCACAACGAAGAAGTCGAGCAGATTGATGAAGTGAGTAAGAAGTCACTAAAACGCTATATCAGTAAGGCAACTGATGATAAAAAAAGTGCGTATGCTCACGACTATCGCTATCACGACTTTTCTGACGAAGAGCCAAGTAGAGACCACGACCAAGATAGTAAAGATTACGACCGTGCAGAGAAACGCGAAAAGGGCATAGACCTAGCGCGAGCAAAGGTAAACAAGTCTGGTAAGTCTGGTCGAGCGATTGCAAAAGTCAAGGCGAACGAAGAAGTCGAGTTAGACGAAGCCAAAGGCCTAGAATCTGCTCTGCGTAAACTTGTTCCTGGATATGGTTCGCGTCAAGCACTGGAAAGAAACAGTGCCCACTGGGAAGTGGTCAACACTCTGTCGCGCACCAAGAATGAACCAGAAGACAAGGTTCGTGCCAAGTCATTGCGCCATTTCAAGGCTGCACAGAAGTACAGTAACATCCTATTCAAACAACGCTCTCTTCCAGAAGAAGTCGAACAAACACTGGAAGAAGGCAATGCAGAAAACAAGCAGTTGCGCAGAGCAGTTGACCGCAAGGTCGGTCAGACATGGTTGAAGCGCGATTCATTTAGTGATGTAGAACGCAAGACCACCAGTCCACTAAAAATGGGTCGTGGTGTGAACCGCTTTGCAAAATCAGAAACATACAAGACATTGGCCAAAGGTAAACAGGTAGAAGAAGAAATGAAATCATTTAAGGAACACGCCAACGAACAGATTGATGAAGCAGTCGAGGGCATGACCAAAAAGCAACACGCAGAAAAACTTCGCGAGTTGAAAGCTCATCATGCAAAAGTCAAAGCTGAGCACGAAAAAGTTAATGCTATGTATCATGAATCAAGAGATAAAGTCCAGAAGGCTGAAGAAGCTATCGAAAAACATCGCCATCTTGATAAGTCTTGGAGCGAGAAAAAGTACAAGAGAGATAAAGAATCTGATTCTCACGCTGTCTGGGACCAAGGAAGACAAGCCCAAAAATATAACCCACGCGGAGGATGGTAATGAAATCCTTTAAGGAAATGATGGAAGAAGTCGAGAAGTCAACTGGTGACTTGAAGAAGGCTTGCTGGAAAGGCTACACAGCCGTTGGCATGAAAATGAAGAACGGTCGCAAAGTTCCTAACTGTGTGCCAGAAGAAGTCGAGCTAGACGAAGATAAAGCCCAATATCGCTATACTGGTGGTATGCACGGCGAATATCATCCTACAAAGAAACAGCCATCGCGAGCGGCACACAAAGATGCTGCCAAGTTTCATGAACGCGAATCCAAAACATACTCAAAGGCACTTGGTGAAAAGGGCGCAGATAAGGACTATGTGAACCGCGCCATTGATTTCCATACAAACGCAGCAAGCCACCACAGAAATATGGCATCGAGTATGAAAGAAGAAGTCGAACAGATTGACGAAATGCAAGGCGATGACTATAATCAAGGCGGATGGAACCACGACCCATATGATTATAACAAGGGTAAGTGGACTCAGGTTAAAAAGATTTTAACAAACAAAGAAGCGGCAAAGTCTGCTAGCAAGATTGCGAATAGAATAGCCAAACAAATTGTTAAAAAGAAGGTCAAAGAAGAAGTCGAACACCTTGATGAAATCAGTAAAGACATGGCAACACGTTACATGAAACAAATTGAGCGCCAACCAGGTCTTGACAAGGACCATCCAGATAAACGCAATTATCGTGCAAAGCAACAAAGTATTGGTTACGAGCGTGCCTTCAACAAAGTATCACCATATGGCAAAAGAGTCAAAGTAAAGGCCACTGAGTCTGTCGAACAGATTGACGAACTGAGCAAAGATACGCTAAAAAGCTATGTGAAGAAAGCTGTACCAGATATGCAGAATAGCCAAAAAAGAGCAGAAGGTTCTTTGGCAAAAAGTAATTCTGAACTGGACAAAGGCAACGAGTCAAAAGCTAAGAAACATTATAGCGATGCCGAGGCAGCACACGAAAGAACACAGAAGCGTATGGCTGGGATTGCAGGAGCAATTCGAAGAGTCAAGGCGAACGAAGAAGTCGAACAGATTGATGAAGCGCCAGCATGGCAACGCAAAGAAGGAAAGAATCCTGAAGGCGGCCTGAATCAGAAAGGTGTTGACTCGTACCGTCGTGAAAATCCTGGTTCCAAATTGCAGACTGCGGTCACAACTGAACCATCAAAACTGAAGAAAGGATCCAAGGCCGCGAATCGCCGCCTGTCATTCTGCCGTCGTATGAAGGGCATGAAGGATAAACTGACATCGGCGGAAACAGCAAGGGATCCAGATTCACGCATTAACAAATCACTGAGAAAATGGAACTGCTAAGTGTCACAGTACAGTAAAAATACAGGCCTCTTGCTGAACACCAATAAAGACATTTATGAGGTGTTCATGCCAGACACAACAACCCTACAGAGCGCGGATTTCAATCTGCAAGTTGCTCGTGGGAAGGTGCCTGGTGCAAGTCTTGTAAATCTGTACGGTTATCAGGCAACTGTGGATGGCGTTTTTATTCCAGTCTGGGAAAATGCAACCGCATACACCTACCCACCAGATGGTGGAACCACAATGCTTCTGTACAGCGCATCAGCATCAGATACAAATGTCAGTGTGTTCATTGATGGTCTTGACTCCAATTTTGTGCAACAGTCCGAAACACTGGTACTGACAAATGGCGTCACTGGTGTTACAACAACCAAATCATACCGCCGTATCAATTCGATTCGTGTGGTAGGAACTGTGAATCCTGTTGGCAAACTGACACTCTCAAGTGGTGACAAGAGTATTCCATATGCTATTATCAATGTCGGCGTAGGAAAGAATCAGACTTCTATGTACACTGTTCCTGCTGGATACACATTCTATCTGAACCGTGTCACGGCGGCCGCGTCTGCAACCTCGGCGACCAAGGTTCTTGGTTACAGAGTCTATCAGAAAAACGCCAATGGGATTGAATCGCTGCTGCTTCAGTCACCATGGATTGACAGTTATGAAACAAACCGAGTTATACCAAACCCTTATCCAGAAAAAACCAGTATTCAGTGGCAAGTGACTTCTGATACCACCTCACAAGTTGGTGTGCGAGTCGAAGGTATACTGATACAGAATTCACTACCATAAATAGAACAAACAGGAGATTCAAATGTACACAGATAAAATTACACAGGCAATCGCAGAAGCTGCCAAGAAGATTCTTGAAGGCGAAAAACTGCACCCAAACCAACAAAAGATTGATGTCGTTGACGATGAAAAAATCGACGGCAAGGACTTTGCTAAGCTTCGCGCAATGAAGAAAGAAGAAGTCGAGCGGATTGATGAAATCTCATTAGAAACTATGAAGTCTGCAAAATCGAAACTTGCTCAAAAAGCCAGTGAATATCACCACGATGATAACAAACACTGGGCTCGCAATTATGCAGTCAGAGCATTGGACATGGGTAAGAAGATTCGTAAGAAAGAAACTTCATTGAAAAAAGAAGAAGTCGAAGGAATGGTCCAACCATCATTCAGTGACCTTCTGGAATCTTACCGCGAAGCCGGCCTAAAAGGTTTCTTTGAGAACTTCCAAGTTGTCCAAGAAGAACCAACCAATGACGAATACACTGCTGAAGTCAAAAAGGCACAGGCAAAGTCAGAGGGCAAAGACAAGGCTGATGTGGCAAAGGCCGCAGTGCAAGCAGTCCAGAGTGAAGAAGTCGAGCTAGAAGAAGGATACAAGTTATCTGCTCAAGACCAGCGTGATATTGATGCAAAACATAAACGCCAGTCAGACCAAGAATACAGAGATAATATGCGCGAAAGAAACCGAAAGGAATCCGAGCAGAAGAAAGCGAAAAGTAGCAAAGAAGCGTGGGCTTCTAAACACGCAGACCATCTTGCAGCTCACAAACAACGCTTGACGCACGCTCGCAAATTGAATCGTATGCTTACAAGTCATATCCATAATATGGAAAATGCTAAGTCGAAAAATGCTGCTGACAAGGCAAGACCAACTGCTGCTCACCACAAGTCGTTGACCCATTATCTGAATAAGATAATGGAAGAAGTCGAGCAGATTGACGAGATTTCTGTCAACACAAAGTTAAAATATCTGGATGCCGCTGAAAAGAGCAGACATGATTTGAATAGAAAGTGGGACAAAGGTATTGCAACGCAGAAAGAAAAAGAAAGCGTTATCAGTCGTGAAGATGGTCAGGCAAGAGCTGAAAAGAGCATTAAGAAAAAAACTGGCAAGTATTCCAACCAACTAAGCAAGTTTGATAAACTGCGTTATAAGATTACCAAGGAAGATGTCGAACAGATTGATAATGAAGACTGATATGAAAAAGTTTCTTGACGAACAACACCGCCAGGAAGGCCGTCATTATCCAGTGATTCCACACAAAGTACCAAACATAGAAACCCAACAAGTCCGTAAACCGGAACAAACAGAAATCAGAAGAACAGAGGACAGAATGAAAGAACATATCGAAAGAGTGCTGGAATCACTAAGACAGAAATCAGACCTTCTGAGTTTCTCCGAGAGCGCACCAAAAGAGCGCCCATATGTGGTTGTCCATGCGAAAAAGGGTACTCACGAAACACACGCAACCTCTTCATATGAGGCCGCGAAGAGGGCTGCGGCTCACTGGAAACTGAAGAGTACTGCCGGCATTGATTCACACCTGGCAGATGTCAAGCGCATTGCAACAGAAGAAGTCGACCTGGAAGAAGGCAACGACCCATATGTATCTTCTTGGAATAAAAGCCTGGTCAAAAGAATTAAAAGTAGTAAGCATCCAGAGCACGTCAAAACAAATCTTTTAGCAAAAGCGAAGAAAAGTAAAAGTGCATCTGATGCTGAACTTGTACACCAAGAGTTGGACAAAATGCACGAAGAAGTCAACCTAGACGAGAAGGTCCTAGCCACACACAAAGATGTGACAGTACACCGTGGTGGCGAAGAAGGTTCAATAATCACCGTCAAGAAAGGTGGTAAAGAAATCGCCAAGGGCGACTATGACCATGACGGTGGTGGTTTCTGGTTGTCGCACCACTCACACAAGGGTCAAAAGTCTTTTGATACTCCAGATGAAATTGCTAAGCACTACCATGCAGTACACAAGGAAGAAGTCGAGCTCGAAGAGGGTCTTGCTGATGTTGGCAAGAAAATAGTGGCCAAGGCAACAAATTCTGATTTATGGCATGAAAAAATGAGAGCGAAGTATGGTAAACCGGCATGGGATACTTACTGGAAAAAGAACAGAGATAAAGGTATCCTGAATAAAGTTTTGAACACTGGTTTCAAAGAAGAAGTCGAGCAGATGGACGAAGCCCGCAACACTTACAAACTCTATGACGACCACAAAGACTTTGCCAAGGCTCATGCTGATATTGATTCGGCTGTAAAGAACGCTCACAACGACCCAACAGCGGTCAAGAAAGCAATGCGCAAGCACGCAAAAGTTGGTGCAGAAGACAGTCAATCTAGAGATACAATCCATGCTTCTATCAAGAGAAGACATGGTGCGGAAGTTGCCAGAAAGACAAAGATTGGTCTGTTTGAAGCCATCGGTGCTAAAGACAAGCAAGACGAAGGTGAGTATGGCTACGAGGGCGATATGGCTATGTCGCAACTGCGCACCATCATCCGCAACTGCGAAGAAATGATGAAGGTTCTGAAAAAAGAAACTGACCTGCCTGAGTGGGTTCAGTCTAAGATTACTCTTGCGACTGATTATCTACAGACCGCTAATGACTACTTGATGTCAGAGTTGGAAGAAGAAGTCGAGCAGATTGATGAAGGTTCGATGGATGACATGAACCTTTCTCAATTGATGAAAAAGCACGCTCACCATCATGAAATTGGCGGCGGTTCTGACCGTTCGTACAAGGCCTTAGATGCAATCGAAAAGCACGTTAAGAACATATATGGCCAGAAAGCGCACGACAAGCTTGTAAAGTCGACCGAAGACCATGCTCATTCTGCTGGTGGTCCACCAAAGCACCACAAAGAATCGGTTGAGCAGGTCGATGAAGGTACAAAGGCAGACATAAAGGCAGCTGCTCAGGTCGGCCGCTTCGAAAAACACAATGCAATTCAGGCTGCCAAGGCCGCCGGCGCACCTTTCAAAGGACCGTACAAAGACGCCAAAGGTGATGTCCAAGACAAATCGGGTGCCAAACATACCGCAATGAGTCGCGCAAAACACCTTGCGAAAATGGCAGCCAAGAAAAACGCAAAACTCAAGGAAGCAGTTAGCGATGCTACCACTCCGACACAGGCACAGGCAACTGTGGCAGGTAAAATGTCGAGTCTAGCACAGAGTATCAAGAGTAAGAAAAAGACTGGCAAAGACGAATTTGATGCCAATCCAGAATTTGTGAGCCAGGTTCAACCTAACGCTTCGAATTATTGATTATAAATAAACATAAATAGATAACAACATCTTTCAGGAGAAAAACAATGTCACTATGGGGTTCATTAGACCGCGCAAATAACGCACCAAAGTACGCCGTCGCAGGTGGACTTGGTGTGGCATCGAACGGAGAAGTTCTGTTCGGAAATACACAAGTCAACGCTTTCGTTGCAGACGCCGCACTGGGTACATTCGGTGTGGATACGACTGAAGCAGGCGTTGCAGGCGAAGGCAAGAAAGTTGCTCATGCTGGTTGGAATCTGCGCAAAGCAGGTACCGGTCCAGTCATCAGTATCGCGATTGCTAACGCTGGTGCAAACTACAAAACACCAGGATTCATCACTTTCACAGGTGGTTCGGGTTCAGGTGCAAACGCATCATACACAGTCAACACAACAACAAACACCATCAACAGTGTTACACTGGTTTCTGGTGGTTCTGACTATGTACTTGCACCTACCGCTAATGCGGCGAATGCTACGGGTGTAAACTCGGCATCATTCACTGTCACAGTCGGTGGTCGTGCTGGTCGCGTATCATACGAAACACTGATTGCTATGGGTTCAATGTCAATTGACGCTGAAGACACCATCTTCCCAGATAGCTAATGGATTATCAGCATAACATCGGAACAGTAGCCTCTATCGCGGATCCTAGGGTTCGCGAAGAGGTTAATACTGTCCTGTACCGAGAGTTGGAAGACATCATTCTGACTCCCGAAACAGGTATCATGCGTATTCGTAAAGTCTTGCAAAGATACGGATTCGATATGCCATCCCTATATGGTCTTCATGTAGATGGTGACGAATTCGTGCTTGATTTGGAAGACAACAATATCCAGATGCCTATCGAAGACTATTTCCTGTACTTGATTTATTACCTCACAGATGAACAGCATTATGAATTCTACGCGGAAATTACCGATGAAGATGGAATTACTGAAATACTTTCAGAAGATGAGGATGACCAAGAAGACAAATAATGTCTTTTAGTAATTTGACGAATGACAACATCATGATTTATGCATTGAAGGCCTATGACAGGCCAGATTGCATAATGAGTGAGTTCAAAGACGATATGAAGCGCTTCAACTACCTGAAGCGCCTTTTCAAAAGGTATCGTAAGATTGGGGAACTAAGGGAAAGACTGGTACTCAATCATCTGGTAGTAATCTACAATGTCTTTGGTCCTGAGGTTGCAACACGGTTGCTCTTCTTCAAAATGGCCAAAGAAGACCATTCAACACTAAAGACTTATTTGGTGTTTCTGAATTTGATGCCTGTTGCGGTGAGAGGTATCAAAGGTCACGATATATTATCCTCTGATATACCGATTGATACGACAATAGCAACCACACTGAGAAATTTCAAATGAACAAGACAATCAAAGAAGACGGTGGCGCAAGTGTTGGTGGTGTGCCTGCCAATAATGTTGGCGACGGTAATATCGCAGGTGTCGGCGTTGGTCCACAAGGTGAGCCAGGCGTAAATAAGAAAAAGAAAATGTTGGGTTTCATTTCATACATGAAAAGACCGACTTCATCAGGAGTAAAGTAATGGATAAGAACTTCGATTTTTGCTTAAAAGAAATCCTGAAACACGAAGGTGGTTATGTCAATCACCCTAAGGATCCAGGTGGAATGACCAATCTTGGTGTCACCAAGAGAACCTATGAACAGTACCTCGGCAAGCAGGTAGACGAAGCGACCATGCGGGCGCTAACTCCTGCCATTGTCGCACCACTGTACAAAAAGATGTACTGGGACAAGATGAAGTGCGGCGAACTGCCTACTGGTCTTGACCTGTTGGTGTTCGACTTTGGTGTAAATGCCGGTCCTAGCCGTGCAATCAAATTCCTACAGAAGATGGTTGGTACTGGTGAAGACGGTGTGATTGGTCCTGCAACAATCGCCGCGACCAACGAGTATGTCAAACTTCGTGGTGCTGAGTATGCAGTCAATCGCTACACCGAGTGGCGTATCAATTACTACAAGCGTCTTCCTACTTTTGCCACATTTGGTAAGGGTTGGTTGCGCAGAGTTGAAGATGTGCAAAAGAAAGCGGTAACTATGGTAAAAAGTGATAACCAATAAATAGAACAAAAGGTGTCACATGGGTATTTTCGAACTAATCAAGCAATCATTCACAGGCGCAGACAACAAATCAATTGACATCGGCCGTGTATTGTGGGCCATGTCGGTGTTATCGTTTCTTGTCATGGGTTTCTATGGCATTTGGAAAGGTCAAGTCATGGACTATCTTGCATTTGGTACCGGTGTCGCCGGTATTCTTGCAGGTGGTGGTGCCGCACTTGGTATGAAAGCAAAAACAGAACCAAAACCAGGAGATTCAGAATGATTGTTTTAGGTGGTGTGCCGATTCCAAGTTTCGTAGTCAAAGGTGTTGCAATTCTATTGCTGGTCGGCGCAAGCTTCGGTGCGGGTTATTACAAGGCACACAAGAATGGTGAACAAGAGTTGGCTGTTGCAATTGCAGAGTCCAATGAAAAGTACATGGCATTACAGAAACAAAAAGAAAAAGTGCAAGAAAAAATTGTAACAGAATATGTTGACCGAATTGTAGAGGTCACCAAATGGAGAACCAAAAATGTTGAAGTTACTAAACTCGTCCCTGATACTGGCGTGCTTTCTAATGGTTGGGTGTCAGTCCATGACGCCAGTGCGACAGGAAGTTATGCCGACCCCGCCAGAGCTGCTGATGCGGGCTCCTCAGGAATTACAACCGTTGAAGGACTCGCAGGAGTTGTCAACAACTACGGTGCCTGCCGAGCAAACATCCAACAATTAATAAGTCTTCAACAATGGATTCGTGAGCAACAAAAACTCATTGACGAAAGTGCTAAAAAATGAGCGAAGTACCCCGAACCCAACAGGTAGAAAGAAGGATGAATGACGAAAGGATAACTAGAGTAGAGTCTGAGCTTGCGGCTATGCGTGAGAAGGTAAGTTTTTTCTCGGTAATCTATGAGAAGTTTGATAGAGCCCTTGAAAAGATGGAGAAATCACATAACGAGGAACTGAAAGAAGTTCACCGCAAAATTGAGGCCACAGAGAGTAAAATCATGGAAGAGATCCAAGCCATGCGTACCGATATGAAAGCGCATCATGAAATCGAGAAACGCAAAATGGATGACTTGAACCGTTGGCGCTGGGTAATAATGGGCGGCGTTGCGGTAGTAACATGGATGGCATCAAAGGTCGTATCTATCGGATTCGGTGCCGGCAATTAAATAAAATTAGGTTGCAAAATGCTGGGAGTATGATACAATATCCTCTCAGCATTTTTTATTGGTAAATTATGTCGCTATACATTGATTCAAAATTTGTTCGCCTGATTTCCTCTCGCCTGAGGAACTTCAAGCAAAAGAAAGACTACCTCTGGAATTTCAGTTGCCCATTCTGTGGCGACTCTTCCAAGAATAAGTCTAAAGCGCGTGGGTATGTCTTTCAGAAAGGCAGTAGCCTTATCTACAATTGCCATAACTGTGGCACAGGCACCACCGTGGGTAACCTAGTCAAACAGGTTGACCCCGCATTACACAAAGAATACGCACTTGAACGCTACAAAGCTGGCGAATCTGGCAATTCGAATTACCAGAAACCGAAGTTTGATGTGCCGGCGCCAAAGTTCGGCAAAGTTGACAAGGCAAAGACCCTTGCCCATGCTGAGTGGTGCAACTACTTACCCGAAGGCCACTTCTGTCGCACCTATCTGGAACGCAGAAGGATTCCGGTTGAACATTGGTCACGCCTTCTGTTCACACCAACCTACAAACAATTTTTGGATGTGCTTGTGCCTAATCACGGCAAGAACATCGGCGATGATGCCCGCCTTGTCATTCCGTTCTATGACGAATATGACGAAATCATTGCGGTATCTGGTCGCGCACTGGAATCGTCAAGTGAGAAACTGAGGTATGTAACAGTCCGAACCATTGACAGTGACAAGAAATTACTGTATGGTATGGACCGCATAGATAAGGAACAACTGGTAAGAATCGTAGAAGGACCTCTCGATTCATTGTTCCTGCCGAATTGTGTTGCCTCCGGTGACGCAAATCTTGCCATTGCCGCGAAGACTGTTGATGCCAAGGACATGGTCCTGATATTCGACAATGAACCGCGCAACAAAGACATTGTTAAGATGGTTGCTACTGCAATCGAGAAAGGTTATTCCGTTGTTATCTGGCCAGAGAATATACGAGGCAAAGACATCAACGAAATGGTCATTCATGGTCTAACGACAAAAGATATTGGAAAGGTGATTGAAGAAAGCACTGTTTCCGGTCTAACCGCTACAATTAAATTAAATCATTGGAAGAAAGTATGAAAGTAAAGTTAGTCAGTTATTCACAACCATCCAAGGAGTTCTTGGATGAAACGGGAATGTCCACACTGGAAGACCTTGTTGCTTATGCGGCTCGGGTGTCTAATCCAAGCAATCAGAACAACAAACAAACTGCGTCAAAGCTGATTAAGTACCTGATTGACAACCATCACTGGTCTCCACTGGAAATGGTATCACTGACACTTGAAATCACCACCACCCGTGACATTGCTCGTCAAATTCTCCGTCACAGGTCATTCAGTTTCCAAGAATTCTCACAGAGATATGCCGACCCGACACAATCGCTTGGTTTTGAAACCCGCGCGGCTCGTCTGCAAGACATGAAGAACCGTCAGAATTCAATTGACACCGAAGACGAAAAACTGGAATTCGAATGGCGCAGATTTCAAGACCAGCTGCTTTTGCAGGCAATGGACACTTATGCATGGGCAATCGAAAAAGGTATTGCCAAAGAACAGGCAAGAGCTGTACTTCCTGAAGGCCTGACACAATCACGAATGTATATGTCAGGAACCTTGCGTTCCTGGATCCACTACATACAACTCCGTAGCGCAAACGGAACACAAAGAGAACACATGGAAATCGCCCGTGAGTGTGGGAAAGTAATCACACAGGTGTTTCCATTCGCAGAACAACTATTAGGAGACCAGAATGGCGGATAATAAATATATCATAAAGCTCGACTTGTCACGCGACAAACTATTCGATGAACTTGGTCTTAAAAGGTTACGAGAATCGTATATGCGTGAGGACGAGGACTCACCCCAAGAGAGATTCGCTTATGTATCATCCGCTTTTGCTTCGAATGAACAACACGCACAACGCCTTTACAACTATGCTAGTAAACATTGGCTTTCTTATAGTACACCTATTCTCTCTTTTGGTCGTTCTAAACGTGGCCTTCCTATCAGCTGTTTCCTACCTTATCTTCATGACTCTGCCGAAGGCCTTGTTGACACTCTTTCGGAAGTCAACTGGCTCTCGATGCTCGGTGGCGGAGTAGGACTTGGTATCGGGATTCGTTCTGCTGATGATAAGTCTGTGGGTGTTATGCCACATCTTCGCACTTATGATGCGTCTTCTTTGGCTTATCGTCAAGGTCGTACTCGCAGGGGTTCTTACGCTGCTTATCTGGATATTTCTCATCCAGATATTCTGATTTTCCTGGAGATGCGTAAACCGACTGGCGACCAAAATATGCGGTGCCAGAATCTCCACCATGGTATCAACATCACCGATGATTTCATGAAAATCATTGAGAATAGCATGGTCGACAAAGACTTTGATGATACATGGGAACTGAAAGACCCACACTCTGGTGAAGTCCGTGACACCATTCCTGCCCGTGAATTGTGGCAGAGAATCCTTGAAATGCGTATGCTTACGGGTGAACCGTATATCCACTTCATTGACACATCGAACCGCCTGATGCCTGAGTTCCAGAAGAATCTGGGCCTGAGTATCAAACAATCCAATCTGTGTTCAGAAATCATCCTTCCGACAGACAAGAAGCGTACCGCGGTATGTTGCTTGTCTTCTGTCAATTTGGAGTACTATGATTCGTGGAAGAAAGACGAATTGTTCCTGAGAGATATCGCAGAAATGCTCGATAATGTCCTGCAATACTTCATTGACAATGCACCAACTGAAATCAAGAGAGCGAAATACTCTGCAATGCGTGAGCGTTCTATTGGTGTCGGTGCGCTTGGTTTCCATGCCTATCTGCAACGCAAAGGTTTCCCTTTTGAATCGGCACAGGCAGTCGGTGCGAACAAGAAAATGTTTGAACACATTTCGACCGAACTCAAGAAAGCCAATCTCGCACTTGGTGCAGAAAGAGGTGAGGCACCAGATGCGGCAGGTACAGGCCTGCGTTTCTCCCATATGATGGCGATTGCACCAAATGCTTCATCATCCATTCTGATGGGCAACACATCACCTTCGATTGAACCGTGGCGTGCCAATGCTTACCGTCAAGATACACTCTCAGGTTCATTCCTGAACAAGAATAAGTATTTGGACAAAATCATCAAAGAACTGTGTGCCAATTCAGACGAAGACTATGATGAAATTTGGGCTTCGATTATCGCCAATGACGGGTCATGCCAACACCTGACCGTTCTGGACGAATGGGACCGCGAAGTGTTCAAGACTGCAATGGAAATCGACCAACGCTGGTTGATTCAACACGCGGCTGACCGTCAGGTCTATATCGACCAAGCACAGTCATTGAACCTGTTTTTCAGACCAGATGCCAACATCAAGTATCTCCATGCCGCACACTTCATGGCATGGAAAATGGGTCTGAAAACCCTGTACTACTGCCGTTCAGAAAAGATTGGTAAGGCAGACAAGGTTTCGAAAAAGATTGAACGCGAAATCATCAAAGAGATTGACCTAAGTGCCTTGGTTGAAGGCAATGAATGTTTGGCTTGTGAGGGATAATATGATTAAAGTACTTAAATTTTATGCTGACTGGTGTGCGCCATGCAAGATGCTGGCCAAGACACTGGAAGATGTCGAAACCAATGTCACCATTGAAGAAGTGGACATTGATGAAAATTCTGCCGTAGCCAAAGAGTTTGGTATTCGTGGAGTACCAACACTGGTGATGCTCGATGATGGTGTCGAAGTCAAGAGAGTATCTGGTTACCAGACCAAACACCAACTTGAGGCATGGTTGCATGGCTGACCATATGATATCTGTTGTTATTCCGACCATGTGGAAGTTTGCTCCCTTTCTGAATTTTCTGGAAGATGTGATAGCGCACCCACTTGTCGGTGAAGTCATTATCATTGACAACAACCGCCTTGAAAGACCTGACCATCCAGTACTCCGCAATCCAAATGTGGTCGTACTGGATTTTGGTCGGAACATATTTGTCAATCCTGCATGGAACATTGGTATCTTGGGCGCGGCCTATGATAAGGTGGTTGTGGCCAATGACGATATCATCTATGACACCAGAGTGTTCAACCGAATCTATGACTACATAACACCATTCAATGGCGTTATTGGTTTTGGTACTGTGCCACCGACAGAAATCGGCGGTTCACTAGGAATGATTGATGTTGTTCCTTATGCACCGGGAGTCAGTACCTATGCCTTTGGTAGTTTCTTTGCAGTACACAAACAAACATATGACCCGATTCCAGTCCAGCTCGAGGCCTATTTTGGTGATAACTGGGTGTTCGATACGAACCTATGGAAAGGCAAGACGAACTATGTAATTCAGAACCTGTTTTACTACAACGAAATCGGTGCCACAGGAAGACATATTCCAAGTCTTATAGATATGTTCCACAGAGAGAAAAAGATATACAAACAAATCATACAGTCACGCGGATTGGATCCGAAGAGCTGGTGCCCTGAACATTACGCAGTAGAGGAAGAAAATGAGTAAGAAAGAAATGAAACTGACAGACGAAAGAAGCTATTTCAAACCGTTCAGTTATCCATGGGCATACAACGCATGGTTGAAGCACGAACAGTCACACTGGTTGCACTCGGAAGTCCCGATGCTCGAAGATGTCAAAGACTGGAAAAAGAAACTGACACCAGAAGAAAAGACATTCCTGACCAACATTCTACGATTCTTCACACAAGGCGACATTGATGTTGCCGGTGGGTATGTGAAGAATTATCTTCCACACTTCCCACAACCTGAGATTCGTATGATGCTCATGGGTTTCGCGGCTCGAGAAGCACTGCATATTGCAGCCTATTCTCACCTGATTGAAACGCTGGGTATGCCCGAATCAATCTACAATGAATTCCTACAGTATCAGGCTATGAAGGACAAGCACGAATACTTTGAGAAATTCACCAACCTAGACAGTCAGAGTGTTGCACAACAAATCGCAGCCTTCTCTGCCTTCACTGAAGGCTTGCAACTGTTTTCATCATTCATCATGTTACTGAACTTCCCACGCCATGGCAAGATGAAAGGCATGGGCCAGATTATTACATGGTCGATTGTTGATGAAACCATCCACTGCGAGTCTATGATTAAACTGTTCCGTACACACATTGAAGAGAACAGAGAACTTTGGAATGATGAACTAAAGAGTCAAATCTATGCCATAGCCGAGAAGATGGTCGAACTTGAGGACAAATTCATTGACCTGTCATTTGACATGGGACCGATGGAAAATCTCACCGCAGATGATGTCAAGAAATACATTCGTTATATTGCGGACCGTCGCCTGATTTCTCTCGGGCTCAAGGGCATTTTCAAAGTCAAGAAGAACCCACTTCCATGGGTCGAAGAAATGGTCAATGCACCAACGCACACCAACTTCTTTGAGAACAAGGCGACCGATTATGCAAAAGGCACCTTGTCTGGCACATGGGAGGATGTATGGGCCAAATAAGAGGATACAATGTCAAGACTACCGAACAGATTACACCATAAATGTGACGAGTGTGATTCTGAATTCGAAATTAATTATAATGAAGACAATTGTGAAGACGACCCGATTCACTGCCCTTTCTGCGGAGAATATCTGGTCATAATTGGTGAAGGATTCACCGAAGAGGACGAATGACTTGGTACTATAAGGACCAACCATTCGATGAAGAACAGATAGGCAATCATTTTGGGTTTGTCTATCTGATTGAAAACTTAAAAACTGGTAAGAAATATGTGGGCAAAAAATTCTTTACGCGAGCCAAGACCAAACAGGTAAAGGGCAAGAAAAAGAAAACCCGTGTGTCTTCTGACTGGCAGGCATACTTTGGCTCAAATGCCGCACTGGTCGAGGAAGTAAGAGATAATGGTACTGAGAATTACCGAAGAACCATTCTACATTTGTGTATGTCACGGGGCGAATGTAGTTATCACGAATCGAAAGAAATTTTCATGCGTGATGCCTTACTCCGTGATGATTACTACAATCAGTGGATTTCCTGTAAAATACAGAGAACCCATCTAAAGAACCTACAACAGGAAATATCATGAACGCATTACTTTTGAGCATCATCATTGCATTTGCACCAAATGACGCAGGTGGCCGTATCGCCTTGACCAATGAACAAGGACAGTGTCCTCAAGGAATGTA
>JACCDP011259647.1_pt1 | contig 18361 bp, 17 predicted proteins | sample 7445841 | NCBI WGS metagenome assembly JACCDP01 (sample SAMN15323441, study PRJNA562643) | freshwater metagenome | isolation source: river surface water | place: USA:Blue River Watershed | collected 2017-08-17
ACGTCATGCCGGGAGCGCGCATGTTGAGGATGGTCACGATGATGTTGATCGACCCCATGATGGACGAGGCACCCAGGATGTGCAGGGCAAAGATACCAGCGTCCATGGAGGGGCCCATCTGCAGGGTAAGCGGCGCATAGAGCGTCCAGCCGGCCGCCGGCGCACCGCCAGGCATGAAGAACGAACCGGCCAGCATGGTGGCTGCGGGAATCATCAGCCAGAAGCTGAAGTTGTTCATGCGCGCAAAGGCCATGGCGGAGGCCCCAATTTGCAGCGGGAGCATCCAGTTGGCGAAACCCACGAAGGCCGGCATGATGGCGCCGAACACCATGATCAGGCCGTGCATGGTGGTGAGCTGGTTGAACAGCTCGGGGTTCACGACCTGCAGACCGGGCTGGAACAACTCGGCGCGAATCAGCAGAGCCAGCACACCGCCCACCATCAACATGGCAAAGGCAAACAACAGGTACAGGGTACCGATGTCCTTGTGGTTGGTAGCAAAGACCCAGCGACGCCACCCGTGGGGTGCACCGTGGTGATCATCGTGTCCGTGGCCCGCGACGTGACCGTGGGGATCGAGAACTGCGCTCATGGTGGTTTCCTTCGAAAGGGGTCGGTTACTTACGGGCGGCCTTGACGTCAGCCGGCTGGACCAGCTGACCCGTCTTGTTGGACCAGTTGTTCTTGGTGTAGCTGATGACGGCAGCCAGGTCGGTGTCGCTCAGCTGTTTCCAGGCGGGCATCGCCCCATTGCCCTGTCCATTGAGCAGGACGTAGATCTGCTTGTTCTTGTCAGCGTCGAGCACCACGGCGGCACCGTCCAGGGCTTTGATCGGGCCAGCAGCCTTGCCGCTGGTCTGGTGGCAGGCCACGCAATTGGCGGCATAGACCTTTTCGCCGCGCTTGACGATGTCGTCCAGCGTCCAGACCTTGGAGGGGTCATCCTGCTTGGCCGCCAGCTTTTTCTGCTCACCAGCCACCCAGGCCGAGTAGTCTTCAGCGCTCAGCACCTTGACGTGGATAGGCATGTAGGCGTGCTCCTTGCCGCACAGTTCCTGACATTGACCGTAGAAATCACCGGTGCGCTCGGCACGGAACCAGGTGTCACGCACGAAACCAGGAATGGCATCCTGCTTGACGCCCAACTGGGGCACGGCAAACGCATGAATCACGTCGTTGGCCGTGGTGATGATGCGGACCTTCTTGTTAACCGGCACCACCAGCGGGTTGTCCACTTTCAACAGGTAGTTGTCGATGGAGACGCCCTTGGCACCGCTGTTGGAAATTTCACGCTGCTCGTTGTCCAGGGTGGAGATGAAGCCCAGGCCCTCGCCCTCGCCTTTGATGTAGTCATAGCCCCACTTCCACTGGTAGCCTGTGGCCTTGATGGTGAGGTCAGCGTTGGAGGTGTCTTTCTGGGCCACCACCACCTTGGTGGCGGGCAGCGCCATCAGGATCACGATGATGAAAGGCACCACCGTCCAGGCGATTTCAACCTTGACCGACTCGTGGAAGGTGGCAGGCTTGTAGCCCAGCGATTTGCGGTGCTTGAGGATGGAATAGAACATCACGCCGAACACGGCAATGAAAATCACTGTGCAGATGATCAGCATGAACCAGTGCAGCCAGGCCTGCTCTTCGGCGATCTTGGTGGCGCCTACGGGCAAATTGAGTTGTCGCACGCCCGGACCACCGGGTAAATCGTTCACGGCCCAGGCCGCCGTGGATAGCCAGGTTCCGAGCATGAGCAGGCTAGACGCCAACATTCTGTTCAACTTGTTCATCATCTTCTCTTGAGTGACCTCGTGGGGTGATCCCGACCTGACCCCTAAGCCAGGCAGAACACGCGGTAACCAACCCGGGCGTTCCCGAGTGAAACAGCGCCGGTCATTGTAGCAAGCCTTCTGGTTAACCCTGCTGACGGCAAGCTTGCAGTTTCCACTGGTGACGTCCGGTCAGTCGCGCGTGGGACGACGACCCAGCATGGCCTTTAAATCCTGCAGGGGCACTTCGGTCTTGGAGGCGACCCGGGCCCGCGGCGTGGGTTTGAATGCGTGGCCGTAAATCACCTCAAACGTCAATTTCAGGCGACCCGCCTGTGTCGACAGCAGGGGTGAATCCGGGCTTGCCATCGCCTGTTGCAAACCTTGTCCCCAGGCTCGACTGCGGCAAACCGGATGACGCGAAGGGCTCAAATTGCGCCCCAGGTCGCGCAAATCGGCGAGCACGGCGGGAGCATCCGGGTAGGTGAGGGTGATGCGCTCCATGTCCATGACCGGTTCAGCAAAACCCGCCTGAACCAGCAAATCACCCCAATCATGCATGTCGGTGAAGCTGTGCGAGGGAGGTGGCCAGCCGTTTTGAGCATACAGGTGACGAAGTTCTTGCAGGGAGTCGGGCCCCAGACAGGAAAACATCACATAGCCGTCCACCGCCAGCGCTGCATGCCACTGTCGCAACAGGGATTCGGGATTCGGGTGTGCGTGCAGCAGCATGTTGGACCACAACATCTGGGCCTGCCCAGCCGGCGCCTGGGCCACCACCTGCGGTGTCGCCTTCCAGAACTGCCAACGCGGCGGGGCCAGTCTGGCCAGCGCCCTGGTCTGGCGCGCCTGTGCAGGTTCGACCCGCAAAACCCGGGCCTGCGGGTAGCGCTGGGACAGCAGGTCGGCGGCCTCCCATCCACCCAGTGTCGGCGACCAATCCACCCAGAGGGTCGGGGCCTGGCGCATCCACTGCAAGCGCGATTCCATGCGCCGGGCCACCTCGCCATGCAACCAGGCCTGGGATCCCCCCGCTGCGGGGACACGACCCTCCAGCCAGCGACTGGCGGCAGCGCAATCGATCGGCGGGCGTGAGGTGGTTACATCGGACGGGGACGACATGGCGGCACCAGTATATTGGTCGGGTGAAAGCGGTCAGACAACCCCTCACCCTGCGTCGCGTCATGTTGACAGGCGGCACGTGGCGCTGGCCCAGTCGATGCTGGGTGTGTGGGACGTGGCCCGGTCCCGCTCTGTGCGAGTCGTGTGTGTCGGCGTTTGCCCAACCCAGGCTCCGTTGCCCGCGCTGTGCGCTCCCTCTGCACCTTGCTCCGCCGGTGACGCGCAACCTTGCGTCGTCACTGGATGTGGACAAGAACTCCCCACTGCCCCGCCCCGGGCTGTGCCGATCTTGCAGCGTCACGCCGCCCCTGCTGGCCAACTGTCACGCCGCGCTGGACTACGACTACCCCTGGAATCGCTGTATCGCAGCTTTCAAGTATGGCCAACAACCTGGCCTGGCATGCACGCTCGGCACCCTGATGTGGCACGCACCGGGCATTGCCCCCGCGCTGGAGCAGGTGGACCTGGTCGTGCCCATGCCACTCTCGAGCCAACGACTGTTCGCACGCGGCTTCAACCAAGCCCACGAGTTGGCGCGCGAACTCGAGCGGCATCGCCGTGGGGACAACCCCAGCAGACCCGCACGCGGCCGCTACCACCCACACCTCTTGCACCGCCTGCGCGATACCCAGGCCCAATCGACCTTGGATGCAGCCAGTCGCCACACCAACCTCTCACACGCCTGTCACGTGCTGCCCGCGGACCATCGATTTGTCCAGGGACGTCAGGTGGCGGTGATCGATGACATCATGACCACCGGCGCCTCCTTGCAGGAAGCGGCCCGGGCCCTGCTGCAAGCCGGTGCCAGGCGCGTGGTGGGCGTGGTGCTGGCGCGAACGCCTGAGGTAAGCTAGCCCGCATGTTTCACATCGTTCTGGTCCATCCGGAAATTCCACCGAACACCGGCAATGTCATCCGGTTGGCCGCCAACACCGGTTGCACCCTGCACCTGATCGAGCCGCTGGGGTTTTCCATGGAGGACCGCTTGATGCGTCGCGCGGGATTGGACTACCACGAGTACGCCGAGGTGCGGCGCCACGCCGATTGGTCAGCCTTTGTGGCGCAAGAAAGTCCTGACCCCTCGCGCTGCTTCGCGCTCACCACGCGCGGACAGCGCGATGTGCACGAGGTCGCGTTTCAGCCAGGCGACTGGCTCGTGTTTGGCAGCGAAACCCAGGGCTTGCCCGCTGCGTTGCGCGACCAGTTCGCCCCGTCGCAACAGCTTCGCCTGCCCATGCGGGCCGGACAGCGCAGCCTGAATTTGTCGAACGCTGTGGCCGTTGTCGCCTATGAGGCCTGGCGGCAACTGGGCTTTACCGGCGCGGGCACCTGAAAGACGATCACCCGCCTCAGCCCCGGCCTCAGGCAAATCGACGGGCGATCGATTCGGCCACGCACACCGGCTTGTCGCTGCCTTCACGCTCGACCTGCACCTGCCAGGTTTGCTGAAAGCCTTGCGGCTCGACGGGGTCGCAAGCCACCAGCGAGATACGGGCCCGCAAGCGACTGTTGACCGGCACGGGTGCCATGAAACGCACCTTGTTGAGTCCGTAATTGATGCTCATGCGCACATTGTCGATGCGCATGGCGGAGTCGAAAAATTTGGGCACCAGGGACAAGGTGAGGTAACCATGGGCAATGGTGGTGCCAAACGGCCCCTCAGCCGCACGCTGGGGGTCGACATGGATCCATTGGTGGTCGCCGGTCGCCTGGGCAAACTGGTCAATCTGCGCCTGGGTGATGGTGGTCCATTCGCTGACCGCCACTTCTTGCCCCACACACGAGGCCACGTCCTGCAAAGAGGCAAACACTTTCATCTGAAGTCACTCCGGGTTGAACCGCGCCACGGCGCGCATCACAACACTGTACAAGCCTGCTCGAAGCTCAGGCGCGTGTTGCGCGGGAACAACTTGCTGGGTTTGTGAGACAGATCCGATTGATGAATGAACGGCATGATTCAACGCTCCAAGGGTTGGCCAGCGAGCCAGTGGGCGCCTCGGCGATACAAGTCCTGCACGCCCGCTCCTTTGAGCATGGGCATGTCCATCTTGACCTGGTATCCGATGCGCGTCTGGATATAGGCCAGGTGGCGATACCCCTCGGGGAAGCCGGCCAACGCTGCCGCGTCCAGTTGCAAACGGGCAGCGGGGTCGACCGGGTCGATGCGGTCCTTCTCGTAAATGGGTTGGCGATGCACCAGGCCCCAGCGGCCATGGCGCTCTTCGAAGAAGTCGTAAAAGCGGCCGGTACACACCACGTCGCACAGCACATCCTCGACCATGCCACGCTGGGAGATGGTCATCTTGGTTTGCGCGATGGCCCGGGTGCCCTGCACATCGATGGAGGACCCGCCCAGGAAGTGCAGGATGCTCACGCCCTTGTTCCACCCTTCGATGGTTACGCGGATGAATTCCTCAAACGGACCCTGGAACCAGGTCGCCATCATCACGCCATCGTCATGCCACACGGTCCTGAAGCGTTCCCAGTCGCCAGCGTCACGCCAGACGGCCCAGTTTTCCACCAACTGTCGAATGCGCAGTTGTTGTTCGAGTTGAGATTCCATGATGTCCAATCGGTGACGCGGCAAGCCGCGAGTTGACAGATTTTGATCGACCCCCGGCAAAAGCGCGTGCAGACGTGGCACCATCGCAGCAATGCCGGTTGCTGTGGCAACCGGGTCGTCTCTGGGCGGCATTTTCGCCAACTTGAACAACCTTCGCTCTTTCTCGCTTATTTCGACATGATCGATATTCCCGTGCTGATCGTGGGCGGCGGCCCCAGCGGCCTGATGCTGGCCAATGAACTGGGGGCACGCCAGACACCCTGCCTGCTGGTGGACGCCAAGCCTTCCACCGCCTTCAACCCGCAAGCCAACGCCACCCAGGCACGCACGATGGAGCATTACCGTCGGCACGGCTTTGCCCATGAAATTCGTGCACGGGGCCTGCCCTCGGACCACCCGACCGACATCGCCTACTTCACCCGGCTGTGCACCTACGAGCTGGCGCGTCTGTCGCTGCCCACCGCCGCCCAGGCGGTGAGCAACATCCGCAACATGAGCGGCTCCTGGAGCGCGGCCGAGTTGCCCCATCGCATCTCGCAAAAATATGTCGAGCCGGTGATGCGCCGCCACGCCGAGAAGTGGCCGGGGGTGGACATCCGCTTTGGCTGGACACTGACCAGGTTTCAAGACCAAGGCACCCATGTGGAGGCCTGGATCCAACCCACCGGGGGTTCACAACCCGAGGTGATGGTTCGTGCTCGCCATCTGGTGGGTGCCGACGGACCGCGCAGCGGCGTGCGCCACCAACTCGGCATTGGCTATGAAGGGGCCACGGGCATGAAGCGTGGCTACATGGGCGGACAGATGTTCGCGGTGTACTTCCGCTCACCCGAGGTGTATGCGCGGATCCCGCACGGCCGTGCCTGGATGTACGTGGCTGTCAATGCCGAACGCCGCGCTCTGCTGGCCTCGGTGGACGGGGTGAGTGAGTTCGCTTTTCATGCAGCCATCCATGAAGGAGAGCGCGCCGAGGAATGGACCGCCGCCGATGCGCGTCGCATCGTGCATCAGGTCATGGGTTGTGAGATCGACATGGAAGTGCTGTCGGTTCAAACCTGGACAGCGGGCCATGCCCTGGTGGCACAGTCCCTGGCTCGCGGTCGAGTGTTTCTGATTGGCGACGCCGCGCATTTGTTCACTCCTACCGGCGGCCTGGGTTACAACACGGGCGTGGAAGATGCCGTCAACCTGGGGTGGAAGTTGGCGGCGTTGCACCATGGCCAGGCGCCTGAAGCCTTGCTGGGCACCTACGCGAGCGAGCGCAAACCCATCGCCCAACGCAACACGGGCTACTCACGGCAGTTTGCGGATTCGGTGGGCTTGCTCCCGGCCACCGAGTTGCTGGAGCAGGACAGCCCCGCTGGTGAAGCCGAGCGCGCCCGCGCCAGCGAGCACCTCAACGCGCATGTGCGTCTGGAGTTCAACATTCCCGGCGTGACATTTGGGGGCCGCTACGATGGCTCGCCGGTGATTGTGAGCGACGGCACCACGCCCCCTGCGGATCACCCGAATGTCTACCAGCCCACCGCCACGCCCGGGGGGCGCCCTCCGCATGCCTGGTTGGCCGATGGGCAGTCGCTGTTTGATCGGTTGGGGTTGGGCTGGAGTTTGCTGGTGCTTTCCCCCCCTGAGGGCCCCCACGGCTCAGGAGATTACGAGGTGACGGCGCTGCAGGCAGCCGCCGCATCTCGAGGGGTGGCGTTGCAAGTGGTGCGTCTCAGCGAGCCGGGCTTGCTGGCGCTCTATGAAGCTCCGCTGACCCTGATACGACCTGACCACATCGTGGCCTGGCGCGGGCAGCATGCGAACGATGCCACGGCGGTGATTGATCAGGTGCTGGGCTGGCAACTCTGATCGCGCGCGTCAGACGACGCCGTTCACACGCTCAACAATTGTCGGCGCAAGGTGTCATCTGACACCAAGGTCTGCATCGGCCCGGTGTAGCGAACCTGCCCCTTCTCCAGCACGACAGCGCGGTCCGCCACCCACGAGGCAAAGGCCAGGTTTTGCTCGGACACCAGCAGACTCACCCCGGCCGATTTGAGGGCCAGAATCATCTCGGCCATGTGCTCGACGATCACCGGGGCCACCCCTTCGGAGGGCTCATCCAGCAACAACACCAGCGGATTGCCCATGAGGCTTCTCGCGACCGTGAGCATCTGCTGTTCGCCGCCACTCATGCGCCCGCCCGGGCGATGCAACAACTCCGCCAAACGTGGAAAGAGTTCAAGCACACGGTCAAGCGTCCAGTGCGGCGCGGGCGTTCCATCGGGAAAACAGCGGGGCGGTTGTTGCCCCACCGACAGGTTGTTGTGTACCGTCAGGTCGGTGAAGATACGGCGGTCTTCGGGCACATAACCCAAGCCCGCCAGGGCTGCTTCATGCGGAGCCAACCGCATCAGGTCATGGTCAAGAAAGCAGGCCTGTCCTGAGCGCTCGGGCACCAGTCCCATCAAGGCCTTCAGCAGGGTGGACTTGCCAGCGCCGTTGCGCCCCATCAAGGCCACCACTTCGCCGCGGTTGACCTGAAGAGTCACATCGAACAGCACCCGCGCAGCGCCATAAGCCGCATTCAAACCTTGGGCGGTGAGCAACGAAACCTGGTGGGGAGCAGGCGGTCGAGCCAAGAACGTCGCCTCACGTCCAGCATCACGTGTCCCTGTGGGTGATGGAGATGCTTTTGTCGGCCGTGACAACACCTGTGTGGATACCCCCTGTGTCGTGAGGTGCGTCAGCCGTCCTTGCCCCAGATACACCGCCTGCACCTGTTCATCCTCGCGGACCTGCTGCGGGGTGCCCAACGCGATGGGCCGGCCACGCGCCAACACCAGCACTCGGTCTGCATGCTCGAACACCACGTCCATGCTGTGCTCGGTGAAAAGCACCGAGAGTTGCCGCTGCTGCACCAAGGACTGGGTCAATGCCATGAGTTCACGTCGCTCGGCGGAGGCCATGCCTGCGGTGGGTTCATCCATCAACAGCAAGCGGGGTTGGCTGGCCAGCGCAATGGCCAACTCGAGGCGCTTCACATCGCCATACGCCAACGCATGCGCCGCGCAATCGGCTTGCGATGCCAGGCCCACTTGCGCCAGCAAGTCGAGCGCCTCGCCACGTCGGTACTGCGTGGCACGCCGCCAAGGCGAGAACAACCGCCCGTCGAGCGATAGCAGCGCCATCTGCACGTTCTCGATCACCGTCAGCGAGGCGAAGGTCTCGGCGATCTGAAAGGTGCGAGCGATCCCGCGTTGCCAGATCTGACGAGGCGTGCACCCCAACAGGGACTCACCTTCAAACAGCACGCTGCCGGCATCGGGGGCGAGTTGGCCGTGGATCACGTTGAAGGTGGTCGACTTGCCCGCCCCATTCGGGCCAATCATGGCCAAGAGTTCGCCAGGCGCGAGTTCGAACGACACATCGTCCACTGCATGCACATCGCCAAAGGATTTGCGCAGCCCCTGGACCTGCAGGGACACACTCATCCGGCCCTCCCGCGCGAGGGGTGTCGCCACGCCAACCAGGATTGCACCCGCTGCACAAGGCCCACCAGGCCTTGTGGCGCCAGCAGTACCAGGAGCAGGATCACCCCCCCCAGCAGGGCTCGCCAGAATTCGGTGCTGCGGGCCAGCGTATCTTGCAACACGGTGAACACGGCGGCGCCCAGCAAGGGGCCCAGGGTGGACTGCACACCGCCCAGCAGCACCATCACCAGCGCATCGACCGAACGCGCCACGCCCAGCACGTCCGGCGCGATGCTGCCCTTGGAAAACGCATACAGCGATCCGGCCAAACCGGCCCATCCTGCGGCCACCACCAAGCCCGTCCATTGCAAGCGCTCCACCGGCACGCCAATGGCCCGCGCTCGCAAGACGGAATCACGGGCCGCGCGCAGGCCATACCCCAAGGGCGCGTGCAACAGGCGCTGCATCGCCAGCACCCCGGCTGTCACCAGCGCCAGCGTCAGCAGGAAATACAAGGACCGATCCGACAACCAGGGGCTGGGCCATACACCCGTTAGGCCATTGCTGCCACCCGTGACAGCATCCCACTGAAAACCGATGGCCCACAGAATCTGGCCAAAGGCCAGGGTGAGCATGGCCAGGTACACCCCACTCATGCGAACCAGAAACCAGGCCAGGCCCATGGCCACCAGCGCGGTGGCCATGGGGGCCAGCAGCAGCATGACCTCCATCGGCCAGCCGGCACGCAACACACCCAGCGCCGCCGCGTAGGCCCCCACCCCAAAGTAGGCCGCATGGCCAAACGAATGCAAGCCCGCCGGCCCCAGGATGAAGTGCAGGCTGCAGGCAAACAGCATGGCCACCAGCACGTCAATGCCTAACACCAGCGCATACGGAAAAACCGATGACCACAGAGGCAAGCTCGCGAGGACCAGCGCCACCCACACCACCCGACGCGTGGTGGCCGATGCATGGCGCCAGGGCGCTGGGGGGGTGGTCTGGCTGCGTGGATGCTGTGGCGGCTGGCCCATCAAGCCCCAGGGCCGCAACACCAGCACCACCGCCATCACCACAAACTCGGCCACCAGGGTGAGCTTGGAGAACGAGACGCTGACACCACCCCACTCCACCGTGCCGATGGCAATGCAGACCGCCTTGATTTCGGCGATCAGCAAGGCCGCCACATAGGCGCCGGGAATGGAACCCATCCCGCCCACCACCACCACCACGAAGGCATCGCTCATGGTTTGCAAATCCAGCCCCAGACTGGCGGGCTCACGCGGCAATTGCAAAGCACCGCCCAAACCGGCAAGGGCGCAACCCAGCGCAAATACGCTGGTGAACACCCGACTGGGGCGCACCCCCAAGGCACTCACCATCTCACGGTCTTGCGTGGCTGCGCGCACCAGCAGGCCCCAGTGGGTGCGGTGCAGCAACCACCACAGGCAGCCCAACACCAGCGGGCCCACTGCGATCAGCAGCACATCGTAGCTGGGAAAGCGTCGTCCGGCGATGTCCACCGCGCCGGCCAGGCCAGGCACGCGCGGACCCAGCAAATCCTCCGGTCCCCAGGCCCAGAGCACACCGTCTTGAATCACCAGCACGAGAGCAAAGGTGGCCAGCAGTTGAAAGAGTTCAGGCGCGCGGTAGATACGGCGCAGCAGCAGAACTTCCACCACCGCCCCCACCACCCCAGTGATGAGCGCCGCCAGAGGCACCGCCAAGGCATAGCCCCAGGCCAGGCCCAGCGGACGGCTGATGAACTCCACCAGCGAGTACGCGAGATAAATGCCGAGCAGGAAAAACGAGCCGTGCGCGAAGTTGACGATACGGGTGACGCCAAAGATCAGCGACAAGCCGGCCGCCACCAGAAACAGCGAAGAGGCGCCCGCCCAGCCATTGAGCAGTTGGACGGTCCAGCCCCAGGCATCCATCCTTGATCAGTCCAGGGCGATGCAATCAGTCCGCGGCACGCAGCTTGCGGACTTCGTCATTGCTGGGCTGGAAAGCGGCACCGTCCTGGTAACGCGCCTCCACCATCACCCCCTTGCCCTGTTCGTTGCGGGTGCGCCCCACAAAAGCGCCCATGGTGGACTGGTGGTCAATGGCGCGAAAGCTCTGCTTGCCGTAGGGGCTGTCAAAGGTCAGGCCACGAAAGGCGGTGATGAGCTTCTCGGTGTCGGTACTACCCGCTTTGCGAATACCGGCGGCGAGGGCGTGGATCATGGTGTAACCCACGACCGAACCCAGACGCGGGTAGTCCTTGAAGCGACCCTGGTACGCGGCCAAAAAGGCCTTGTGCTCGGGCGTGTTGATGCTGTGCCAGGGGTAGCCGGTGACGATCCAGCCGTTGGGGGTTTCATCTTTCAGGGGGTCCAGGTACTCGGGCTCTCCCGTCAGCAGGCTGACCACTTCGCGCCCCTGGAAGAGCCCGCGCGTGTTGCCCTCGCGCACCAACTTGGCCAGGTCCGCCGCAAACAGCACGTTGAAGATGGCGTCGGGTTTGGCATCGGCCAAGGCTTGCACCACGGCGCCGGCGTCGACCTTGCCCAATGCTGGCGCTTGTTCGGCCACAAACTCAACATCGGGCTGAGCCGCTTTCAGCAATTGCTTGAAGGTAGCAGCCGCGGATTGGCCGTATTCGTAGTTGGGGTAGACGATGGCCCAGCGCTTCTTGCGCAGTTTGGCGGCCTCGGGCACCAGCATGCTCACCTGCATGTAGGTGGAGGCGCGCAAGCGGAAGGTGTAACGGTTGCCGTTTTGCCAGACAATCTTGTCGGTCAGGGGTTCACCTGCCAGGAAGAACATCTTGCGCTGGCGCGCCAGATCGGCCACCGCGAGGCCCACATGCGAGAGGAAGGTGCCGCTCAGCACGTCGACCTGCTCTCGCGCGATCAACTCCTCGGCCGCGCGCACCGCGTCTCCCGGGGTGGCGTTGTCATCGCGAATGATCAACTGCAACTTGCGCCCGTTCACGCCACCGGCCGCATTGATTTCTTCCAGGGCGAGTTCCATGCCCTTCTTGTAGGGCTCCAGAAAGGCTGGTTGGGCCTTGTAGCTGTTGATCTCACCAATCTTGATCACTCCCTGGGCCCATGCCGCGGGTCCACACACCAGGACAGACAGCCCGAATATGACGCCACACAAAAGACGGCGCAGCTGCTGGACGGGGGTTGAGGACATGACGGCTCTCCGGGCTAGAAAAGGGCGCTCAGTTTAACGGCTGGGCAGAGACCTGACAGTCGACACAAGAGGAGGGCTACTGCCTCGCCCACCGATGGCCGCACCCGGCTGGGTCTTATGCCGGTTCGCCCCATCGCTTATGACTGCAGGTTGGATGTCCTGTTGTACAGTCTCATATTCAGCCATTAAACACCATGAGCGCTCTGCACCAAGAAACCGTCCTGTCCGTTCACCACTGGACCGACCGGCTCTTCAGCTTCACCACCACCCGCGACATGGGCCTGCGTTTTTCCAACGGCCACTTCACCATGATTGGCCTCACGGTCAACAACAAGCCCCTGCTGCGCGCCTACAGCATCGTCAGCCCCAACTACGAGGAGCACCTTGAGTTTCTGAGCATCAAGGTGCCCGATGGCCCGCTGACCTCCCGACTGCAGCACATCCAGGTGGGCGACAGCATCATCGTGGGACGCAAGCCCACCGGCACGCTCCTGATCGATTACTTGCTGCCTGGCAAAAACCTCTACATGCTTTCTACCGGCACGGGCATGGCGCCTTTTCTGAGTGTGCTGCGCGACCCTGAAACCTATGAGCGTTTCGACAAGGTCATCTTGGTGCATGGTGTACGTCAGGTCAACGAACTGGCCTACCACGACTTCCTCACGCAAGAGTTGCCGCAACACGAGTTGCTGGGCGAGATGGTGTCGACCCAGTTCCTGTACTACCCCACCGTCACGCGTGAGCCCTACCGACACATGGGGCGCATCACGGACCTGATGGAGAGTGGTCAGTTGTTTGCCGACCTGGGCCTACCCACCCCCAACCCCACCCAGGACCGTGTGATGATTTGCGGCAGTCCGCAGATGTTGAAGGACCTCAAAAGCCTGCTGGAGCAGCGAGGCTTTCAGGAAGGCAACACCACGCGCCCAGGTGATTTCGTGATCGAGCGGGCGTTTGCCGACCAATAAGCTGGCTCAGGCCTCACCCGAGAGACCGGCTGCGCGCTCCACCACCTTGATGATCGCCGCGTAATCGAGTTCCCCATCGCCTTGTGCGATGGCCGATTGCATCCACTGCTGGGTCTGGCTGGTTTGCGCAAGCGGCACGTGCAAGTCCGCCCCAGCCTGCAAGATGAGGCCAATGTCCTTGAGCATCTGGTGTACCGTGAAAGTGGGCGAAAAATCGCGCTCCCCCAGGGGACGACCCAGTTGCTGTGATTTGGCCTTCATGATGGGCGAAGCCACGGCGCTGGCCCCCACCACCTGCCACAGGGTTGGCCAATCGAGTCCGCCTTGACGCCCCAGCGTCATGGCCTCGGCCAGCATGGCCGATGTCTGCGCAATCATCAAATTGATGACCAACTTCATCAGACGAGCCTGCTCGGCCTCGCCCAGATAAAAATGGTTCGGTCCCCAGCATCGCAAGGCGGGCAAGAGTTCGTCGTAATCGGCACGCGAGCCTGACGCCAGCACGGTGAGTTGCGCTGACTCGGCCATGTGGTTGTTGCCCGATACGGTGACGCGCAAATAGCGAATGCCCTGGGCCTGACAGCGAAGGGCTGCCTGCGCCGAAGCCGCCATGGACACCGTGCTGGTGTCCACCCAGATCGTGCCCTGGCGCGCATGACGGGCCACCTGGTCCGCCACGGCCAGCAGGGCCTGGTCATGCGGCAGGGAGGAATACACGCGATCCACCCGGGTCAACTCGGCTGATGCGTCGTCTGCCACCGCCAGTTGAGCTTCACGGGCCAGTTGAAGACGCCCTGTCTCCAGATCAGTGACCGACACGTCATGACCCGCTTTCAGCAAATGACGCGCCATGGGCAAGCCCATCTTGCCCACGCCCATGAAGAGGCTACGCATGATCGCGCCCGGTCAGTTGGCCACCAGGGCGGCGGCCAACAAGGCGGCCAGACACGCACTCCGCAGGGTCAAGAAAGAGGTCGTCTTCATGAGGAGTCTCCTGTGGATTCTTTACTGCAAGCCCAAAGCCTGCGTGATCTTGCGCCCCGATGCGCGCAGCAACTCGAGTTTAGGCGCGAGCTCGACGCCCAGTAACTGTCCGTGCCGCTTCTTCCACTGACCTGCCACCATCACGCTGTCGATATTGGCCAGACTGGTCTGGAACACCACGCTGCTGACCGGGTCGTGTACAGGTTGCATGTTCAGGTCGCTGGCGCGAATCATCACCAGATCGGCCTGTTTGCCGGCAGCCAGGGACCCGATGCGGTCCAGTTGTCCCAGCATGCGAGCCCCCTCCACCGTGACCCACTGCAAGGCTTCACGCGCGGGAATGGTGGAGGTGGAAGGCACCGTGTTGTGCTCAACGCGGTAGGCTACGTTATCGAGGCTGCGCTGAATACCCAAGGCGATGCGCGCCTGGCTGATCATGTCGCCACTCATCACGCTTTCCAGGTCCACGCCCAAGGAGGGCGCGTGACCCAAGGCCCGCAACCGCCCCGTCAAGGGATGGCCATGGCCTTGCGACATCTCACTCTCGGCCGCAGCCGAGAAGCTCATGCCCAGATCACAGAAGGTGTTGAGCTGCGCGTCATTCAGCGCGTGACCGTGCACGATATTCACGTGGGGTCCCAGCAAGCCTTCGGCCTGCAGCTTGTCCCAGCCGTCCGGCGTGCGCGCCGGCCCACCCCCCTGGTGCAGCGAAGCGATGACACCCAGGTCGCGAGCCATGCGGAAATCGTGCAGCGCAACATCCAGGGTCGAGTAATGTGGGCCCAGCACGGCCGCGCCAATGCTCAACAGCGATCGACCCTGATGCGCCCGGAGCAAGCGTTCGACTTCCGCACGCGGATGCGGCACCTCCCAGAACGGTGTCTCGCCGGGCTTCGGGTCCGGCTTGGGCGTGCCATGAAAAAACGCCGCTCGAATGCCCGATTGCAGCAAGCCGTCGATGGCGGCATCGTTGTGGGCGGGGGTTCGGTTGTTGTGACACCAGTCCACCAGCGTGGTGGTGCCATGGTTCAGCTGGTTGAGGGCCCCCACCAGGGTGGCAATGTGCAAATCCTCAGGGGCGAAGACCGTCGCCAGGCCGGCATGCATCTTCTGGAAATACTCCAGCAGCGTCCAGTTGGCCGCCACCCCGCGCAAGGCAGTTTGCCAGGTGTGCAGGTGCGCATTGATCAGGCCCGGGATGACGATGCAGCCGGCGGCCGACACCACCTCGGCGTCGTCTGCCTGGATGCGCGGCGCGATCTCCTGGATCACATCGCCTGAGACCAGAATATCGGCCTCGGGCAAGTCACCTTGACGGTCCAGGGTGATGACGGTCGCGCCACGAATGAGGGTGCGCGCAGCCATGTTCAGGACTCCAGGCCGTCGCTGATCTTGACCGCCTCGGGCTTGAGTTCGAGGCCAGCGTCCTTGGCCACCTCGACCAGCAGCACCGAGAAGTCCACATCGTCGTAGCCGCGACCAATCAGGCGCGAGACCGATTCACGGGTGGCTGCTGCAGCGGGCATCGACACCCCTTGTGCCTTGGCCGCCGCCATCCCCAGGTCCAGGTCCTTGAGCAACAGCTTGGGGGTGAAGGTGACCTGCTCGAACGTGAGGTTGGACAACACCGGCGTCTTGTAACGGGTGTACATCGAGCCCAGCACCGAGTCGTTGATGCTCTCGAGAAACACGTGACGAGGAATGCCCGCCTTCTCGGCCAGCACGGTGATTTCGCACAGGTTCTGGATGACCACGCCGAACATGGTGTTGTGTGCAATCTTCCACACGCGCGCCAGTTCGCCCTCGCCCACCCACATGCACTTGCGGGACATGGCACGCAAGTACGGCTCAGCCAGGTCGTACAAATGCTTGGGGCCCGAGGCCACCACCAGCAGCTTGCCGGCCTTGGCCACCTTGGCGTTGCCCGACACCGGCGCACACAGGTAGGCAACGCCCAGGGCCTCGAGACGCTCTCGCACCTCGGTCGACCCCTCTTGTGAAATGGACGAACTGTCGACCACCAGGCGCGGCAGGGTCTTGCCCGTGACCAATCCTCCTGCACCAAACAACACTTCTTTCAAGTCGTCGGTGGTGGACACCATGGTGAACACCGTTTCGCAGGCGGCCAGATCCAGTTTGCTGTCAACCAGCGTGGCGCCATACTCCACCAGCGGCTCAGCCTTGCTGCGCGTGCGGTTCCAGATATCGACGCCATGTCCGGCCTTGGTCAGGCGCTTGACCATGGCCTCGCCCATGCGCCCCAACCCAATCCAGCCTACTTTGTTTGCCATGTGTTTCTCCTCGTGACAATTGATATTCAACACGCATATTCCCTGCCCGCTGCTGACGTCGGGTCATGGGGGCTTGAAATGGAAGCGGTGTTACACGCGCTCAAGAATGACCGCAATGCCCTGGCCCACCCCGATGCACATGGTGCACAGGGCGTAGCGGCCACCGCTGCGGTGCAGCTGGTTGACAGCGGTGGTGGCCAGTCGGGCACCACTGGCGCCCAGCGGGTGGCCCAACGCAATCGCACCCCCGTTGGGGTTGACGCGCGGATCGTCGTCTTGCAGACCCAATTGGCGCAGCACGGCCAGCCCTTGCGCGGCAAAGGCTTCGTTCAATTCGATGACATCGATCTGCGCCAGACTCAAGCCGGTGAGGGCCAGGACCTTCTGCGTGGCCGGTGCCGGGCCAATTCCCATGATGCGCGGCGGCACGCCCGCGGTGGCCATGCCCACGACACGTGCACGCGGCGTCAGGCCGTGCTTGGCCGCTTCGGATTCGCTGGCCAGCAACAAAGCACAGGCACCATCGTTCACGCCACTGGCGTTGCCAGCGGTCACCGTGCCATCGGGGCGCACCACGCCCTTGAGCTTGGCCAAGGTTTCCAGGCTGGTTTCGCGTGGATGCTCGTCCTTGCTCACCACGAGGGCATCGCCTTTTTTCTGGGGGATGGTGACCGGGGTGATTTCGCTGTCAAAGACACCCGCCTTTTGCGCAGCCACGGCCTTCATCTGACTGGCCAGCGCCATGCGGTCCTGGGCTTCGCGCTCGATCTTGAAATCGGTGGCGACGTTCTCGGCCGTTTCGGGCATGGAGTCGACGCCATACTTTTCTTTCATCAACTTGTTGATGAAGCGCCAGCCGATGGTGGTGTCGTACACCGCGTTGCTGCGGCTGAAGGCACTTTCGGCCTTGGGCATCACAAAGGGCGCACGGCTCATACTCTCGACACCGCCGGCAATCATGAGGCCGGCTTCACCGGCCCGAATGGCGCGGGCTGCCGTGCCCAGGGCATCCAGACCTGAGCCGCATAACCGGTTGAGGGTCGCGCCCGGCACCTCGATAGGCAAACCCGCCAGCAGACTCGCCATGTGCGCCACGTTGCGGTTGTCTTCGCCGGCCTGGTTGGCACAGCCAAAAATCACATCGGTCACCGCCTGCCAGTCCACCTTGGCGTTGCGCGCCATCAGGGCCTTGAGCGGGATGGCGCCCAGGTCATCGGTGCGCACACCGCTGAGCGAACCCCCGTAGCGGCCAAAGGGTGTGCGAATGGCGTCACAGATGAAGGCTTGGGTCATGTCGAGTCCTCGTCAAAAATCAATCATTCAAGCGCCGCTCTCAAGCGGCGCAGGCTTGGGCATCAAGCCGCAATGGGCAATCCGATGATACGGCTGAGCTCTTCCAGGCTGAGCCCGGGCACCAGGTCGATGATCTTGAGGCCCTGTGGCGTACACGCCAGCGTGCCCAGGTCGCTGTAGATGCGCTTGACGCAGGCCAGCCCGGTGATGGGATAGGTGCACGCTGACACCACCTTGCTCTGGCCCTGCTTGGTCAGCAAATCCATCATCACCCAGGTCTGCTTGGCCCCGATGGCCAAGTCCATGGCACCGCCGACTGCGGGCACAGCCCCCGGCTCGCCGGTGTGCCAATTGGCCAGGTCACCGGTGGCGCTGACCTGAAAGGCCCCCAGCACGCAAATGTCGAGGTGCCCGCCACGCATCATGGCAAAGCTGTCGGCGTGGTGGAAATAGGCGCCGCCTGCCAGCAAAGTGACGGGTTGCTTGCCGGCATTGATGAGGTCATAGTCCTCCTGGCCAGCCGCTGGCGCCGGGCCCATGCCCAGGATGCCGTTCTCGCTGTGGAGCAGCACTTCGCGCGAGGCGGGAATGTGGTTGCCCACCGTGGTGGGCATGCCAATGCCCAGGTTGACAGTGGCGCCTTCGGGAATGTCCTGGGCCACACGCGCGGCCAGTTGATCTTTGGTACGACGGGTGTAGCTCATGCCTTGATACCTCCGGCCTGGGTGACCACGCG
>JACCDP010711618.1_pt1 | contig 18359 bp, 27 predicted proteins | sample 7445841 | NCBI WGS metagenome assembly JACCDP01 (sample SAMN15323441, study PRJNA562643) | freshwater metagenome | isolation source: river surface water | place: USA:Blue River Watershed | collected 2017-08-17
TCCAGAAAAAAAATTCATCCTTATAAACAAACATCCTGAAGATTATTGGTTATGTATAGAAGCTATGAATACAAATGAATTGTATGAAAGGATAGCTGGTATGAATAATGTGAGTGTATTTTGGGATAACTTAGCTAAATTCAACAATTTCCATTTCCTACCTAAGATGATGATGCATAGTTATCATAATATACATCAGTTCAATGGTTTCTTTTTCTTTAATGGATATGAAATCTTTAAACACCATCCAAGGGAAAAGAGGATTGGAATCCATATAAACAAACATATGATTGATAAGATTAGGTATTATTTATACACTACTTTTAACAACAATACACATAATAAGTTATTCTTTACTAATAGAAAGGAATATAAACATAGTGTATTTGAATTACACTTTATCAATCCTAATAATGCTGGTACTGAAAGAGAATGGTTCAATTTACAATTTTTAGATCAGACATTGAAATCAGATATAGAAGTAGTATACGAAACCTTCTCAATTCAAGCCCGTAGAGATACATCCTTAAAGTGGAATGAAAAGAGTATCAAACATCTTTTCTTAGGTAAACCATTTATACATAGTGACCCAACGGCACATTCTCTATTTAAGATATATGGATTAGAACCGTATAGAAGTTTGTATACGGATGAGTTATGGGAGATATACGATAATTGGGATATGATGGATTTTTTAGTATTGAAAGATGGATGGGATAGTTATCTACCTCTATTACAACGAAATATAGAGTGGTTGTTAGATATGGAAGATAGTGAGTGGAAAGAAAGGTTAGAGCTTGCCAATAGAGTTGCTATTGAGAATAAGAACAAAGTAAACGATTTAGTATATAATCATTCACTATTACCTTATCTAAATAAATTATAATATGAAAACACTTTGGGTATTTGGAGATTCACACACCGCAGGTCACGGCTCTATTCCTGGTTTTGAATACTACGAAAAGTATTATAAAGAGGGAGATAAAATATGGCCCGAACACTTAGCCGAGTATTTAGAACTTACTTTAGTTAATAGAGGTAAGAGTGGAGCAAGTAATGATTTGATATTAGATAAGATTATAGATTCGTTTGATGAGATAAAGGAGGGTGATGTAGTGATAATAGGAAAGACATATTCACATAGGTTTGATATTCCTCAAAAGGGGCAATTGATTCCGGTATTTTGGGATTGGGAAGTATTTGCACCAACTCCTATCATAACTCAATTTACGGAAGAAGAAGTAAAAATAATTATAGATTTTCTCTATCATTTTATGGGCTCACCTCTATTTGATATAAGATGGGATAAAAGATACGAATGGGTTAAAGGGGTATTAGAAAGTAAGGGATGTAAGGTTGTAGTATGGGATGTTAATAAAGAGTTAATTCGTATGGAAACTATTTTTGGAGTAACTAAAGGTAAGGTAGATGATTGGCATATGAGTTTTAGAGGACATAAGGATTTTTCTATTCATATGTGGAATAAGTGGTTTAAAGATAAAACCCTATTGTAATTTTGCCGTTATTTAATTCCACCCCTTTTATTTGTTTATTTCAGTATATTGTTGTATATTAGTAGTATAAACTAAAACTATATGAATATAAAGGATTTCTCTCAGCCAACCATACTAACCGGCAAACAATACGGAACAACCATTACAATCGAATTAGACCATAGTGATACTTCTATTGACGAAGTTATGGATGGTATGTTAACGATTGTAAAAGGTTTAGGGTATTTAGATACTACCGTTAATGAATGGATAAAGGATAAGTGTAAGGATATTTATGATGATGAACACCAAATCGTTAAAGATTCCCTTGCCGATGATTGGTTTGATGAAAAAGAACTACCGACGGAATGTTGGTGTGGTAGTAGAGAAAGATGTGATTGTATATCCGAACCTAATGATAATGATGAGTATACCGATTGGAATGATGAAGATGTAGATTGGGATTGGGATGAAGATAGAATCGATATCATTGGACAGAATGGTAATGAAGGTACTCACTATGGTCTTGCTACCGACGAGGATATTGAGGAGTGTGAATTGAACGATAAACCACACTTTGATTGGAATGATGATGTAGATATCATTTGGTTTGATGAAGATGAATTCGATGATTATGGAATGAGAAAAATACCAAATGATAAACTCAAAGCCGCCGCACAAAGATATAGTGATGAAGTCCGTGCAAAACATAAAACCGTTAAATTAGATAAGAGCAAGGTAGTAAAAGGAAAGATTAAAGATTTGAAAAATGGAAAAACCAAAGATTAAAAAAACTCAACAACAATTATTAAACGAACAATACATAATACCTACTTTATCTAACTATTGGATGAATGGATATGGTTCACTACAATATAGAGATAAAAATGGAAAAGCTCAATATTGTAAAAAGGTAGATGGTAAAAGTGGATTTGTTTGGATATATAAAGATGGTGAAAGAAAAGAATTTAATGTTCATCAATGGGCCATTAAATTAATAGAAGGATTTTCCGAAGTAGCCGTTAAAAGGGATGTAAAGAATATACTTACATCTATTTACGATAATAATGTAGATGGTAGTGATAAGAGAAGAAAAGATGGAGTAGATAAAGGAGTAATGTCATCATTTAAATCACCCGTATTGGAAACAAAACCATTATCCGAATTACTAAATAAGAAAAAAGAAGAAGAAAAAAGATTGGCTGAATTAGAAGCTAAGTTAGTTTTTAAACCTAAAAATAAAAAAATCAAAAAACGACACTAATCCCCCCTAATTCCGCCCCATCCCCCCTTAAATGAAAATTAGTTAATATGCCACACCTACCTATACCACCAACTATTAGTAACCATAACTACATAGATAGAAAACCAATCTTTGTGATGAGGTTTAGAAATTCAATGAGTGATGGTGAGTTTAGATATACACAAGAACAAATACACAAATCGGATATCACTAATGAGTATCATATTATTTGTTTAAGAAATGATAAAGATAAGGATGAGTTTGAAATGTATAATGCAGATAAGGTAGAAAGACAGGATTGGAATAAGTTAGTAAATAAAATAATTAAATAGTTTGAATAAGATATTTGTACAATCATCTGATAATTTAGATTTCACTCTATTAGGTGAATACTTTGATATCATTCCTTGCTACGAATATAGTAACCCATACATACCTTTTATTGAGTTTGGTATAGATAATGGTGATGTTCTATTCCTACACCAAGCTTCCATTGAATCTCTTTATTCTTATATACCCAAAGATAAAAAGATAACGATTTATTGTTTTGAGTTTCATGAGATAATCTATCCACATATTAAAGATAAATTTAAGGAATTGTATTCCGATACTCTAGCTGATTTATTTTTTGTATCTACCGACTTGGAAATGGGTGATTATGATTTAGGGTTCAAATACACAATTCCTGCTTTTAGAAATCTATTCAATGTTAAACCGATTGATAATTCTAAACGAAGTGTTAAGTATACCTTATTTAACCAAAGTGTAAATTTTCGTAGGTTAAAGATATTTGAATTACTTAAAAGGTCTAACTTTGTAAAATCCGTAGATTCCGCAGTTTCTTTTGGTATGGTGTTTATGAGTGTTACATTTGATGGAGTAAAGGGTATTAGAGATTACCTTACCGAAAGAGCTAAACAATTACATTACAAAGATAGAGGAGTTACTATTGATGTAGATTATATAGAATCTTTTTCAAATGAATTTAATTTGTTTGGATTTAATAGAGATACAATAAAGGATGATATACAACATGGTGAACCAATTTACTTACAATTAGATTCAGTAAATAAAATTACAAATGATTCGTATATATCATTTATTATAGAAAGTTGTGATGGTTCGTTTAGAGATACTAGAATTACCGAAAAGACATTACGAGCGATGTATTATAAAAATATTTTTTTAATTTTACAAAATGATGATATACATTACTTACTAAGAGAAATTGGATTTAAAACATTTGAAGATATATTTCTACTTACCAAAAATTGGGATGGGAAAAATGAAAATGATAAATTACAAAAATTTACTAATGCCATACACTACATAAACAAATTACCAATTGAAGAAGTAGAAAAGATATATAGTAGAAATGATGTTCAACAAAGATTACAACACAATTACGATTTATTATGTGAATTATTTAAAACACATAATTTAACAAATAAAATAATATTAATAAATAAAAACAAATAAAATGGCAAACGAGATTAACGAACAAGAAACACAAGTACAGGAACCACAATTAGAATTTACACCAGTTAATTGGTATGAATTTGATTGGGATAACAAAGTAACTACATTAGATGATATTAAGGTTATCTTTAAGAGTTTAAGAATGACAGTAAGTGATAAGGCAGAAGACTTTGAAACACTTAAAAAATACTTAAAAGAGGAAGTAGCTTACCAAACTAATTAATCTTTTTCCATATATTTATTCCTAAACAAAGGAGTAACAATTTATGGCAAAAGCAAAAGGTTCATCTCAGTCGCAAAAAGTTTCATTCGGTAAAAGGAAACAGGGTTCGGCTCAGAAATCGTACAACAAACACACACCTAAGCCAAAAGCTTATCGTGGACAAGGAAGATAATGTTTAGTAGAGAAATTGCAAATGATTACGGCTCTTATTCAAAACAAGGAGAACAAACGGTCTTATTAAAGGGGACGTTTGATTCTAATTTTATTGAATTACCCGTAATCGATCCTACTATTCCATCTTACAAAGTATTTGATTCGGAAACAATTAATTTTGGTGTGGTTATTGCTAATTCTACATATATCCCATCTCATTTGTTTGAAAAACTTAAAACAGCATTCGAAGAAGGTAATCCGTATTTTACTCCAAATGATTTAATTACAGTAGAAATAACATTAGAAAATACTTTTAATTATTTACGAAATAAATATTATACACAAAATATAGTAAATAAAGCAGATTACAAAGGTGTAGGTAGAGTAGAACAACTAACAAATACTAATACTTCAACAGCAACTATTACAACAAAGAGTGGTTCTGTTGATGTAACCCAACCGGCTACTATCACACTTAATACCCCAGGTCAAAGAGAAGTTGTAGATGTTCAAGCAAATTTTACATCCACATATAAAAATAGATTAGAAGTAGCTGGTGTAAATAGTGTTTCATATCAATTCTTTATTGATAATAACGAAGATGTATTAAATGATAATAGTATAATTGAATATATTAGATATATTTTTGAAGAAGAGGGTTCAATAAGACCTATTGGTTCTTTTACAATTCAACAATATGAATTACCTAATGGAGAAGTTATACAGGCAAATTTACCAATTGAAACTAAAATAGTAAATCCGGTTACAAATAGAGTAACTAATATAGATGATTATCTAAGAGATGTAAATAGAGAAGGGATATAATATAATGTTATGGATATTAACAAATTATTAAAACTAACTAATATGTACGCTAAAACAGATTGGAAAAAGTATTTCCACGAGGAATCCTCACCCGCTGTAAAAGAATACTTAGAAACAAATGCAGATAGAATTTACCCATGGATATTGAGTATAATTAAACAAGCGGTTGATGAAAATTTAGATGAAGTTGCTATTATAAAATTTACGGATACTAAAATGTTTGCTACAATACAACGAAATGAATATAGTGAGTTATTAAATAAAATAATGAATCATTTTGTAGAAAGAGAGGAATATGAACAATGTGCAGAAATTAGAGATTTAATTATATTGTTATCAATTCCACAACCGAAACCAAAAAGAAAGTATACCAAAAGAAAAGATAAAAAATTGGATACTAAGTTATAGTGTAATGCATAATATACTAATAAATGTTGCATATGATGATTTGTCTAAACCAAATTTATGGGATTTAGATATCCACCCAACATGGCTTTTGAATTTAAAAGATGATATAAAAAAATATCTGTTTTGGACACAATTTGAAAAATATTGGGGTAATAAACTTCACACATTTGAAACAAATACGGTTGCTAACTTTTATAAAAAAAATATCAAATACATATACCCAATAACACTATATAGTAGTGATTTATTTGAAAAATACGATTCAATAGAGTTAAACCAATATTTGATAGAAGATGTAAAAAATAAAAAAGCAAAGATAGTTTTTTTATATGTAACTGAGGGTGATTGGGGTATTTACAAATTTCATTTTGATTGGATTGACAAGTTGGTTGAAAGATATTCATTTGATAGTGATGATGTTCTTATGGTTACCGCTAATTTAAAAGCAAAAGAAAATTATACTAAAAATAACTTTACAATTATTCCATATAATTTTTTTATAGACAGATTAGATTTTTTAGTATTAGATAAAGTAGATAAATTTAATTTAAATCGATTTGAAAATGGATACATTAAATACATCAATAATAATAAAATAAACAAAAAGAAAAATCATTTTGTTTGCTTTAATGGTATTCCCAAATTACACAGACTACTAATGTTTGGTATGATAAAATCCAATTCAAAATTAAACAATACAACAATTCTATCATTAAGAAATACACAATCAAATGATTCGAATGCGTTTTACGAAGAAGTATCTAAACATTCAGTAAATGAAAATATAATTAATTTTTTTAAAGATTATGATTCAAACAAAAATTATTCATATGATACTGAAGATTGGGATAAATTAGTTGATTGGGGTAATTTTATAAATGACAAAGCACACAATAATACATTTTTAAACATAGTTACCGAAACTATGTGTAATAAAGAAAGCATATTTATTACCGAAAAAACATACAAACCAATGTATATGTGCCAACCATTTATAATATTCGGTAATCCACATTCCCTAAAAAAACTAAAAGAGTATGGGTTTAAAACATTTGATAAATGGTGGGATGAATCTTATGATGAAGAATTAGATTTGAATATTAGATTAGAAAAAATAACAAAAGTATTAGAAGAAATTGCAAGTTGGAGTTTTGATAAATGTTATGAGGTAACTAATGAAATGGAAAGTGTATTAATACACAACTATAAACAAATGATGACAACCGATGAATTATACAAAATATATTCATTATTGCAAACCGATAGTAAACTTACAAAAAAATCTATAATATGATAATATCATTTTCTTTTACTATAAAGCTTATGGATTCATTTGATAAGTTAGATGTTTACCAAAATATGATAACAAAAGCAATTAGTTTAGCAAAAAAACATCATAAAGTAAATTTTTATACGGATGTAGAAACACTATCTCATCTAACTATAATGGATGCAGACATTAAACTAATTGATACAACAGATTTTTATTTTATAGATGATTTTAAAGTTCACTTATTATCTATCATATCCGATGAAGAAGTGTTAGTAGATACCGATTTATTCTTAATTAAAGAATTACAATTAAAAGATGGATACGATATTTATGTAGATTTCAAAGATAATTGTAAACGAAGTTGGTATACTGAATATCTAAATTGGGTGGATAAAAATGGTATAAATGATATAATACCTAATTTTGTAAATTGGAATATAAAGCCACCAAATATTGGAATACTTAAAATTACAAATAAAGAATTAAAAACTGAATATATAGAGTTATATAATTTGATGAGAACGTGGGTATTATCGAAAGATAAAAATATAAATAAAGGAATATCTATAATTTTAGGACAATATCTATTAGGTACTTTGATTCAAAATAAACACAAAATATGTTATTGTTGTGGTAAAAGTGGGTACATACATTTATCTGGTCCAATTAAATTTGATGAAGGTGCTTTAGAAAAATATATACCCAATACTACATTAATTTAATAAAAAAATATTATGATACATTATTCAAAAGAAAAATTAGTAACGGATGACGAATTAAAATTTATTGACAATTTATCACCAATAACAAGACGAATTGTAAAAAACGACAGAGCACACTCAGCACATAGGTTAAATTATACGGAAAAGGAAGTTTTCTTAAAAAAGATATTAATGTGGGTTGAAAACACAATGTCAATAAAATTAAAAAGTTATGATTATAATTTATACGATACCTATTTAATAATTTATAATCAAAACGATTTTTTTTCTAAACATACGGATAATCAATATATGTCAAAAGGAGTAACCCGTAAATTTGTTACTGGATTTCATTTAGAATGTGAATATGAGGGTGGTGAATATTCCATCTTTATTGATGAAAAAGAGATGGATATTGCAAATGAAGTAGGTATTGTTTATTTGTTTGATGGTGAGCTTGAACACGAAGTAAAACCAATTAAAAGTGGTATTAGAAAAAGTATTGTTATTTTTATAGATAATGAAAACATAATGACCGGTAAAACCGAGAAATTAATATAAATCCAAAATTATGGAAAATACTTTAGTATGGGGAATGTATTTGGGTGAAAATAGAATACAGGATATTGAGGGTAAGACTAAATGGTTTTGGACATATATAAATTATCATAGATTATCCATTAAAAAAGCTTTAGATTTAAATTACGAATGTCACATTTATATTAGTGAAAATATAAAACAATATTTCGAAGATTTAAATGTAAGTATTCACATTGTAACAAATTTAAACTCTACTTTTTTTGATTTTATCTCAAATTATATTTTAAAAAGTGAACATAAGAATTGTTACATAATAGATGGGGATTTGATATTAAACAAACGATTACCGGAATTAAATTCGAGTATTATATTTGAGAGATTAGAAACTAATGTTTGGAATGCATTATACGAACCATATGTTAATTCTATAAATAAATTAAACATTAATGAAATTATACCAGAATGGACTGGTAAGAAATATAGAAAATTAATTAATATAGGAATTTTAAAAATTAAAGATAATCAATTTTTAAAAACATATTTAGATAGATGGGATGCATTTAAAACATTTGTTGAAACTAACAAAGCAGAATTATTTTATACAAATGATACAATAAATACAAATGAATATACTATCATTGGTGCACAATACTTACTTACAGAACTTATATATCATTATCAATTAGATTATTTAGAATTAAATAATATTAACTATAATACCAATATACCATATTATATTCATTATATGGGTAAACAAAAATTTACAAATGGATTAGTATCATATGATAATATTTTAAAATTTAAGACCATAAATTTAATATAAATGTATTTCGAAAACCATAATATTATATATTTATAAACAAATACACATTATGAAAGGAACCTTGTTTTCAGCAGATTTTGCACTTAGTAGTGACAATGAATTAAAATTAATTGAAGTAAATACGGATACAGGTATCGCTGCCCACAATTTGGATTTTTTTGATTATAGTGATTTTATATCAGTATTAGAAAGTAATAATATTACAAATGTTACGGTTATACATAAGCCGGTATTACACCAAGCAATAGTAAATCACTTATCACAATCCTTAAATGAAAACGCACCATTTGTAACAAACTTTACTGAAATACAAGAAGGTATAAATTCAATGTATCCAACATCAGTTGATGATTCTGATGGCCTTTTTATTCTTAGAATGGCATATGATGATTCTTCTATTTTTGATAATGAATATGCTAGAGGTTCAATTAATTTATTAAAACTATTCGTAGATTATAATGAGAGTGGTTCTGTTGTTGAGTTTTTTCATTCTTCTTCCGTAAATGGTGAATATAATACATTAAATTTTGATTTTAATCCATCAAATATACCTGATTGTGTAGTTAAACACAATGTAGAAAATAGATTTTCAAAATTTTACAAAATAGGAAGTGAGTCTGAAGCTGATACGAATGAAACTAGATGGAACAATTTTGTAAGCACGGTATCTGATGAAGATTATGTGATTCAAAAGTATCATACAAATTCAGATACAATAGCAGAAAACAGAATGTGTAGTATTAGAGCTTATTCAATTGTATATGGATCAAATTTAGATTTAATTAATTTAGGACAATTTAAACCATTTACTCTTTTCGAATTACCAACTGAAAATATATATGATTCGGCATCATATGTAAATGAAGTTGATATGAAACACTATTACGAATTTGCAACAAATGTAGTAAAAATTGAACCATCATTTGATGGAATATTGAATACTCATTTGGTAATAAAATCAGATGATAGTGAAGTTGAAGTGGGAAGTTTAGTAGTAGGTGATCAACTTAAATCTTATTATATAGATGGAACTAATCAAAACGAAACTGAATTTTCATACTTAGATTGGAATATAGAAGGAAACGAATTACCATCTGGTTCATATATGACAAGTTCGGTAGTAGTTTACAAAAATGTAAAAGACTTAACAAGTAAAACACTATGTAATATTAATGTAAATGAAGATGATGGTGATTCACTTTTTGTTGCATATAATAAATCGTTTTTAGTATACGATAGTTTAGTAAATTCAATTACATGGAAAGGCGCAGCAGGAATTCAACCAAATACAGATTACTTAATAGATTATGATGGTTCAACAGCACAAGTAACTTTTAATAATTTAATCATCATAAACGAAGATAATTTCCAATTAGTTGAAATAGATGTAGAAGATACAGATACCTATATTATTGCAGGAAGTACTCCAGTTAACTCATTTGTAACACACAACGCACCATGTTTTGTAGCTGGTACTAAAATTACAATGGAAGATGGAACGGTTAAAAACATTGAAGATGTTATTGCTGGTGATATTGTATCAACATTTGATTTAAAAGAAAATAAAATAGTTTCTAGTGTTGTAAATAATGTATTCTCTAAAGAAGTAAATACTATTGTAAAATATGTGTTTGAAAATGGAGAATCAGTAAAATGTACAATAGACCACCCATTATTTGTGGTAAACAAAGGATGGTCATCTTTTTCTGAAGAATTATCAAATAAACTTTATAGTTTAGAAGATACGGTTAAGAAAATTGAATTAAACGATATTGTTAAATTATATGACGGGGATACCAAAATAGTTGAAATAGAATTATTGCATGAAGATGTAACGGTTTATAATTTACAAGATATTGAAAACAATCATAATTTCTTTGCAAATAATGTATTGGTACATAATAGATTTTGTTTCGTAGCAGGTACGGAAATTGAAATGATTGATGGTGGAGTTAAAGTAATAGAAGATGTTAAGATAGATGATGTTGTATTATCTTTTAATGAAGAAACAAATACTAAAGAGTATAACAAAGTTATTGATATTAAAAGTCCAATACACAATGATTTGGTAACATATCACTTTAGTAATGAAACATCATTAACTTGTACATATGACCATCCGATTTATGTAAATGGATTAGATATCGCATCATTCAAACCTGAATTAACAAACACTCGTTATCAGTTAGATAAAGAAGTAATTGAAATTAAAGTAGGTGATGTGGTAAATGTAAGTGATGATACCCAAACTACAATTGAAAAAATTGAAGTATTAGAATTGGTTGATACACAAACATACATAATAACCGTAGAAAATAATCATAACTTTTACGCTAATAAAATTTTAGTACACAATAAATAATATTTTTATGATAAAGCCAACAATATATAAATCAGTATCGGTATCTCAAATTAATTCAAGAAGAGTTGATGCAGTTTCTGAAGCTGAAAAAACTAAAGTAGTTTCGATATTACAAAAATTAACCAATTTAATTAAGTTGAAACATACTTAATTAAGTTGTATAAATTGTTATGAGCCCATTTGAATATTTACAAAATCATGTCGTTTCTATAATAAAACCAAGTTCTATTGGTGGTGTAGGACTCTTTGCAGTAAGAGATATTAAAGAAGGAGAATCTTTATTTGAAGTATGGCCACATGAAAGTGGTGTTTACTCAATTACACATGATGAATTGCATAGATTACCTGAAGATTTAAAAACCCATATATACCATACATTTAGTAATGATATGGTGTATCATAACAAAATGGGTGTTAAAACTTATGTAGAAAAAGATTACGATAAGATATTTTTCCCATTAGAATTTGGATATCATTGGATTTATACCTGGCCGAAAACTTGGATGAATAGTGGTTTAAATAAAGCAAATACACATTGTATTAGTAGTAATAATTCAATAGCTAAAGTAGATATTAAAAGAGGACAAGAATTATTAGCTGAATATGGTAAGCAATTTAAAACTATACCAAGAAACTTTATTTAATGACTCCTTACGAATATATTAAAAGTTATGTTAATGTAAAGATATCACCTAGCACCATACATGGTGTAGGTGTTTTTGCTATGAGAGATATAGAAGTGGGGGAAGATATGTTTGTTAATTGGGAAGGAGAATCTGGAATATACTATCTAACAGAATCGGAAGTAAATTCATTCAATGATACAATAAAATTACATCTATACAATATGGGTGAACATACAACATTGGATGGTAAGTCATTATTCAAATTTTATTTAAACCAAAATTGTCATTGGATATTTAAAAGCCCATTACATTGGGTAAATAGTAACTATGAAAATATGTTACCAAACATAGATAAAACAACTCTAAAATGTATAAGAAAAATTAAAGAGGGAGAGGAATTATTATCTAAATATGGTAAGTATCGTAAGTTTGATTCGTATAAAACTATAATATAATTCAAATGTGGGATATCAAAACATTAGATGAACAAGAATTATTAGAAATTAAACAATTAGTAAATTCAGGTCTTACATCGAATAAAGATGAATTGGTTACATCCAGCCATACGCTTGGTTATACGGTTAATTGTATATTACTACCGATTGATAAAAATAAAAAATTAGCATCAATACTTAATTCTAAAACAAACTCTTCAATAAATGATATCATAAGTTTACATTATATCAAATATGTTGAGGGTTCTTGTATGAAAAGACATTTAGATACACATTTGGTAAAGAGTGAATATCCCAAAAACGGATTAACAACTATTTTCCTATTAGAAATGTGTGAAGAAGGTGGTGACTTTTTATTAAATGACATAAACACAAATTTCAAAACACCAGGTACATATATTTCTTTTAATGGAAATACTACACTACATGAAGTTACCGAAATTAAAAAGGGTGTTAGAGAAGTCGTAGTATTATGGTATTATCCATCCAATACTATTAAAAAAACAATAATTTAAAAAAATTATTATGTTAAGTAAAATAAAATTATCCGATAAATATACCATTTATAAGGATACATACAACAACAAATACTCTATTGAAGATTTTTTAAAATTGGTAGAATTTAATCATGAAAATGTAATACAAATGAATGATAATTCGGTTTGGGTTGAAATTGAATCGGATGTTTTTGATTCTATCAAAAATCAAATAAAAAATTCAATTGAAGAAATTAGTGGTAGAAAATTTAAGAATTGGGCACAACATCAATGGGTTTATACACAAAGAAAAGGATTTAATATGGAGTGGATGCATCAGCATTTATATGTGCATCCACCTGGCAGGTCTAAAATAAATACGGATTACACTTTTACATTTTATTTACAAACAACCGATGAAATAGAAGGTGATGAAGGTAAGATTGTATTTCAAACCGAAGATGGGGTTAAACATAAATTTTTACCAAAAGTAGGTGATATATTTATATTCCCAGCTGACATTTTACATACAGCAATTCCAACTCCTAATTCTAACAAAGAAAGAATTGTATATGCCGGTAATTATTGTTTAGATGTATTTAATCAGCCTAATTATAAAAAAAGTATTGTTTAAAAATAGTATAATGAAAATATACAATAATACTGAATTAGAATTTCTAAATACCTTTTGGGAAAACATCGATTATAGAAAATCGGGTGATAGAAGTTATGAGTTTGCAGTATTAATGAATGATACTAATGGTATAATAGAAAAATTATTAAATTGGTTTGAAATAGCAAGTGGAGAAAAATTAAAACATAAAAATTATAATTTAATAATTCACAAATTTAATGTAGGTGATTGGTTTGATAAACACACAGACAATATAGATGATGATTATGAAAATAGAGCATATGTTTTAGGTTTTCATATAAACGAAGATTATGAAGGTGGGGATTATAAATTATATAATCCAGATATCACATTGGATAAAACACCAGGAATTCCGTATTTTTTCAAGTCGAATAGGGTACATGAAATAACTAAAATAACATCCGGTTATAGAAAAAGTGGATTAATATTTATTAGTTATGATGATTTGATAAAAACACATTTAATATGATTGAGAAGGGATATAGTGTTTATTCACAATATGGTGAAGATGGTATAATTCAATATTTAATAGATGTATTGCAATTATCAAACAAACAATGTTGTGAGATAGGAATGTCGGGTATAGTATTTTCAAACACATATAATTTAGTTGAAAATTATAATTGGTATGGTGTATATGTAGAAAAAAATAAAGAAGAATTAGATAAGGTAAAATTGGGTATCCACATAAATTTGGAAGTAGAAAAAACAGGAATAAATTCAATAGATAATATATTAAAAAATACAAAATTAGATAAAAACTTTGATATATTGAGTATTGATATAGATGGTATAGATTATTATATATGGGATGGATTATCTACATATGAACCAAATGTTGTTATAATAGAAATAAATCCATTTTTGGGATATGATGTAGATTATATAAATCGTGGTAGTATATTTAGTAGTAGCTTCAAATCCGTTGTTGAACTTGGAAATAGAAAAGGATATACATTGGTTTGTATGACCGGAAATCTTATATTTGTAAAAACCAACTTACTAACAAATACAGAATTGGAACATTTTATAAAAAATCAACCATATAATCTTTTTCTAAATGATGCAATAATGATTGATAAAAAACAAATATCATTTAGACGATATATAAAAAGAGAAAAATTAATATAATGCAAAAAATTTTATTTACAGAAGCGGAATGTATAAAAATTAAAGAAAGTATAAAAAATAGTCCAGCCGGTACCAACGATAACTTGTGGTATAGAAAGTACGAAGAATTTTTAATATTGGATAGAGAAATTTTAGATTTAGTATTAAGTAAAACTAAAATATTTGGAATAGAAAATATTAGAGAAGGTCGTATACTTAAATATGAAACTGGTTGTTTTTTTAATATTCATACGGATGCATATGATAAACACCCACATAGGTATAAAACATTAATAATTCAACTATCGGATGAAAACGATTATGAGGGTGGTAAAATGGTATTTGGAGATGATGTTTTAAATAAAAAAATAGGAAGTACTGCTTTTTTTGATTCAACTACCCTACATGGCATGGAAATGATAGAAAGTGGAATTAGATATTCTTTTGTGGTATGGTTGGAAAGAATGGATTTAGGAATTAAAAAAAATATATTATAATGAAACCATTAAAATACTGGACACCAGATACATTTGAAATATCATCATATAAATGGCAGTTATCTGAAAAAGTTAATAAAACTTACAAGTATTCAGGATCCGATAATACGGGTAAATGTATCTATACCTACAATGAATTAGGATTTAGGGGAGATTCTATACATAAAGACGGGTTTAAGGTAATGTCTTTAGGTTGTTCACATACCGAAGGAGTTGGGATTAATAATCATGAGACATGGCCAGCACAATTTACCAAATTAATACCAAATGGTGTAAATCATAATTTTGGAATGGGGGGTAGGAGTAACGACTATATTAGTAGATGTTTATTAACATATTATGATATTATTAAACCGGATTTAGTTTTAATAATGTATACTTCACCACAACGAAGAGAAATATATACAAAAGAAAATGAAATAGAACCATTCATGCCGACTCATAGTTGGGGTTACTTATCCGAAACGGAAAATGGTAAAAGAATACAAGAATTAAAAACGGAATTACAAAACGATAATGAAGATTTTATAAATTGGTATAAAAATCACTTATTGATAACATATTTTTTAGAGTCAAAAAAATGTAATTGGAGTTGGAATGGTAGTTTTTTAAAAACCGAATACACAGATAAAAATAGATTTGATGGTAATTATGTTAAATTTATTGATTTTGGTGTTGATGGTGGACACCCTGGTCCAAAACATAATGAAGAATATTCAAAAAAATTATATTCATATTTTATTGATAATCAACAAGTTATGAAAAATACCCTAAAATAGTTGATAAATTAAGAAAAAAGTCGTATCTTTAAGTATAAACATTAAACTCTAAGATATGAAATTTTTACCCTTTTTAGGTATAATCCTATTACTTTCTAGTTGTACAAAAGATGTAAGTATTCCACCTACATTTACTCAACCAACATTTTCATTCTCAATCGATTCGGCATTAGTCGGTAATGGTACGAAAGAATTATCCAAAGATAAAAATGGATACTATCATTTATTAATAGATACTAATTTATTACAAACATTTTCAAGAGTTACAGGTAAAGTTTTAGTAAATGGTAAACCAAATCCATTAGCACCCACTTTAGTTGAAAATGTTAGAGTAGAATGGAAAAGTTCACATTATTGGATATTGAATGTAGGACAACAAACTATAAGTGTATATAAAACATATTTTAACAAATACCAAGCAAAATTACAAACTGTCTTATTGGGTACTATGATTGCTCAAAGAACTGAAATGATTCCGACAGTAAATCCAACATCATATCCATCATCCGAAACCGGTGAAATAAATACAATAATTGCACCAATACCATTAATGAAAGGTGATACACTAACAATTACAGGTAAAGCATTTTTTGTGTATGGTATTCCTAAAGATAAATTATTTAGTACAACAAAAGTGGATTCTATTGAAAAAGATATACAAATTATTTGTGATTAAGAAAAAAAGTTGTATATTTGTGATATGATTACAATGCCACAAACACCTATTACGGATTACTCATTTAAAAAATGGGGAGCTCTAAAAATAGAGGAAACTGATGAGGTTGAACCATATTATTATTGGATTTTACCAATACCAATTGATGAGGATATACCTGATAGACCTACACTTGTATCTACTACAAATGATGAGTGGAAAATAATGGAAATCAATAAAGGTCAATACTTGGTAACACTATTTGATACTTTACCAATGTTAGAAACGGAAGAAGAAGTAGAATTATTATATAAAATCTTAACTAAAGAAAACTTAACAAAATGAAAAAAACAGATGCAGAATTAAAGCAAAACTATGATAAGTTTATTGCTATTATTAACAAATATTTTACAGGTGAACGATTACAAAAATTATTATTTATGTATTCCGAAGATGAATTAGGTGGAAATTTGATGGTATCACCTGCTAGTGGTAATGTTGGTTATCACAATGCATATGAGGGTGGGTATGTAGACCACATTTTTAATGTAACTAAAAATGCATTAAAGATGAAAGATTTATTTGTTGCACAAGGTGGTACACAAGATTTTACTGATGAGGAGTTAATCTTTACGGCATTACATCATGATTTGGGTAAATTAGGAACAAAAGAAGAATTACATTATATTCCAAACGATAGTAAATGGCATATTGAGAATAAGGGTGATGTGTATAAGCGTAATCCTAAAAATCAATATATGACAATTACCGATAGAACATTTTTTACATTACAACAATATGGTATAGTAATTAATGAAAACGAATATTTCGGTATTAAATTGACAGATGGTATGTATGATGAAGATAACCAAAAGTATCTTAAAACTTTTAATAAAGATAATGTACTTAAATCATCAATTGCAAAAATAATGCATTGGGCAGATCATATGAGCACGGTTATTGAACAATCACATAATAAGTCAGAAAAAACTGACAACTTTTCTCTTAAATTAGGAACATTCTAACAAAATGTCAGTTTAACTCTAATGGTATAGGATTTGTACTATATAAAGTATTATTAACCAAAAAAATATACATTATGTACATTATTGATTACGACAAATTATTTGAAAACTTTTTTGAAACACCTACGGCTAGAACTAAAGGTACTTACACTAATTCTAAATTGACTGTTGAAGTTAAAGAGGAATCAGCAGAAGTAGCATTATCCGTATTAGGACATGATAAGGATGATATTGAAATTCATTCTTACGAAGATAGAATTGAAATTAAAGCTAAAAAAGATAAAGAAAATAAATCGGTAGTTGGGCAGTTAATTTCTGATATTAATGAAACAATTAAAGTAGGCCCTGATTTTGATGGAACAAAGGCCGAAGCCATTATTAAAAATGGTATCTTACATATTACTCTCCCTAAAAAGGATGAATCAAAGCCAAAAAAATTACCGATTAAAATTGGATAATTCAGTTATATTCCTTATCTTTGAAGGGTAGTCTAAACAACTACCCTTTTTTTATTATGGCAGATTATTCACAAATATTACCTCTAAGAACCGATATAAA
>JACCDP011557916.1_pt1 | contig 18354 bp, 40 predicted proteins | sample 7445841 | NCBI WGS metagenome assembly JACCDP01 (sample SAMN15323441, study PRJNA562643) | freshwater metagenome | isolation source: river surface water | place: USA:Blue River Watershed | collected 2017-08-17
AATTTTTAAGGTGGCATTGTTTTTCTAAATAAAAAAGTTACACAAGAATTTTTTACAAAATTTTTTTTAAATTAAAAAGTAAAAATTGTAGCCGATACATCTTTGTAGCCCCCACACCTATGGGGGGTCGGGAGGGGGGTGGCTATAGGGGGGTACAGCACCGGGGGGGTATACCCCCCTCAAAGGTAAGTAATAGTTCTGAGACTACCAAATTTATTTTAAAATAACCTTACATAAATATTACATAAAAAAAGGCAACCATTTCTGATTACCTTTCCTGTTTTGCTTTGCTACCAACCTTACTTACACATTGCTTTCAACTCAGCTTTGATTGCTTTGGCTTTTTCACCTTTCCAAGTTGAAGCATTACCTAAAAAGTAAAGCACAATTGTTTTACCGCTATCAAAGTAATAGTCATCGGTAATGTAGGTCAGTTGCGCCATAGCGTCTAAGTAAGGCTTTGCACCGAAATAAACCTTTGCCCAATCTTTGCGAATTTCTTTGGCAATTTCAAACAAGGGGCGAACAGAAGTGTTGTTACTCATAAGTGTTATTGTTTAATTGATTACGAAGTAAAGATAAGTGAAATTTATTTAATATCCAAATTTATTTTAATCAGTTTAATACTCAATTACATATTTCATATGTGTTTCTCTTGATGACTTAAACATAAATTCTATTCCATAAAAGTCAAACATAGAACGGTTTGTTTCCTTTTGCATTGTCAATAGCTGCTCATAAAACCAATCATTCACATAAACCATGTATGACTCATTATTTTGTTTTGCCAAAACTGATATTTTGCTTAATTCATTAACAAACACTTGATAATAATTAAAAGACCTTTCTTTAAAATTAGCAAAAGTAGTTATTTCACATACTTTTTTAAATTCTTTCATAACAGCCTCATGAATAAATTCCTGAGTAAATTCTGTATTATAAATTGCGCCTCCGTTTTTAAATTGAATTTTCATAATCTTGTTGTTGTGTTAGTGTTTCTTTCTGATGACAATACAAAGGTAAGTAAGGCAAACCACATTTCCAAATTTATTTTAAAATAAATTTCATATTTATTTTCACTTTTATTTGCATATGTTAAAGTTATTACTTACCTTTGTATAGCAAATGGAAATCATTTGCGGTGGGGAGCAAACCCAAGGTGTATCGCAGGGAGTTCGCCCATACCTTACTGAAAACCAATAGGGTGTGCTACCTCCGATTAACCTTCCCTTGTATCGGGCTTCTGCCACTATCTTAATGACAATACAAAGGTAAGTCAAATATCTGATATTTCCAAATTTATTTTAAAAAAAAAGGACTGATATAAATCAGCCCTTTAAATTTGGATTTGTCAATTATCCTAATTTTAGGATATTGCTTTTCTTAATGGTAATGCAGTCAGGTCTTTCACCTTCCATTGCTCTTGCCTTATCAGAAGGTGTAAGGTAGGAAAGGAATTTTTCCCTTGTAACTTCGACACTATCCACAAGGTAAGTGGCTTTCAACTTGCAATTTTCGGTAGGATAAAGCCTTACATAGGTTTCTTCCTTATGGGAAATCAGGTAAGGGAATTGCAACCAAGTACCCCAAGGCAAAGGTTGTACTTCGCCCCTTTCGCCATTGGCAATACCTTCCTTTACAGAACCAAGGTTTGCAAAGTTGATACCTGCACGAAAAGTACCTTCGACTATCTTTTCAAGTCTTACACCTTTGAAAGAAGCACTTGGCTTTTTTTCAGACTTAAAGGTTGCTGAAATGAACTGACCTTTTGAACCGAATAGAGAATTTAAATTTACCATAACTTTTCTGTCCGTTTGAACGATGGACTTCGTTTAATTGATAATACAAAGGTATGGTACGGCAATGACATTTCCAAATTTATTTTAACAAAAAACTTACATCAAATCATGTAAGGTTTTTTAAAAAAAAGAGGGCGAACTACCCCCGATTAACCTTCCCTTGTTTCGGGCTTCTGACACCTTGATGATGACAATACAAAGGTAAGTGAAAGATTTGATATTTCCAAATTTATTTTAAAAAAAAATCCTGCCGAATATCAGCAGGACTTTCAGTTGTAAACACTATTGTTATCTTGTAAACCTATTTCTGATTTCTTCCATTTGAGGTAAGCAATCAGCAGCACTTCTACCTTTCAAACCATAGTAGTTTTTGATTTGCTTAAAGGTAATACCTCTGAATTTCATTCCGCTTGCCATAATTTTGAGGTTAAAGTAATGAGTTGCAACCTGATAGGCTACATAGTTTACTTCCTTACCACCAACAGAAACAGAAGGTACTTGCGCTCCGTTTTGAATTTGCTCTAATGCTTTTTCGAATTGTGTCATTTTGTTATTGTTTTAAATTGATAATACAAAGATATGGTACGGCAACCACATTTGCAAATTTATTTTAAAATTTATTTTCACTTTTATTTGCATATATGAAAACTATTACTTACCTTTGTATTGTATTACAGATGATGGTGCAGGTGGGGAGCAAACCCAAGGTGAATCGAAGGTAGTTCGCCCATACTATACTCAGACCCGATTGGACAAGCTACCCCCGATGAACCTTCCCTTGTTTCGGGCTTCTGCCATCTCCCTGATGACAATACAAAGGTAGTAAAATAAATTGAATTTGCAAATTTAATTTAAAAAAAATGGAAGTATTTCTACTTCCATTCAAATTGAGTTTGCTTTGAATTAACCCCTGCAAACAGGCCCTAAACCGATTTCAATGCTTGTGGCATCTGTTAAGGTTCTACCACAACGAAGGCACTTACCAAGGTGTGTAATTTGCACATTGGCATCCACAAGGTCAGATTTGCCTTCTTCTACCTTTGCCAAAATCCAACCAATTGCAACGGCTGAAGGTGTATTAACTACTTCCCTTTTCTTGAATACCTTACCATTGAAGTAAGTACCAAGGTGCTTAAACTGAAGGTACTCAGTTTCCACATAAAGATGAGTGTACCACTTACCCTGAAATTCCTTTCTTGCAATCTGAAAGGTGTAATCAGTACCTGTCTTCAAAGACTTGGCGGTAAACTCAGCACCTTTGTTATTGGCAGTTGCTGAAAGAACAGAAGCGAAGGCGGTGGATTTGATGATATTCATATCTTTAGTGTTTTATTGTGATACAAAGGTAATACGCATAAATGATATTTGCAAATTTATTTTAAAATAATTTCTCTTTTTTTTATTTTTTTTTTAAGGGCAAGCTACCCCCGATGAACCTTCCCTTGTTTCGGGCTTCTGCCATAGTGTTTCAATGACCTTACAAAGGTATGTATTTTATTTTAAACTACCAAATTTATTTTAAAAAAAAAGGTAGCCATTTCTGACTACCTTGCTGATTGCTTTGCTTATCAGATTAAATGAAATCTGATTTGGCTTTGAATTGCTTTAGAGCATAGAGCATTTGCTCATCATCATCATCGGCAACCACAAGACCTGTCAGTTTACCATACACTTCCCAAAGGAATGCGGTAACTGATACCCTATGGAAATCGGTATCACCGAATATTGCGGTGCAGGTGTAAACACCTTCAGAAGTAGGTGCTGAACCAACCCACTTGAACTTATCCCAACCACCTTCAGAACAAGCAAGGTTTTCAAGAGAGCCGTGCAGGTAAACCCAAGGTGTATATTCCAAAGGCTGATTGCCAAAGCCACCACAGATAGGCTGAGAAGTTTCCATTGAAGTCGGTACAAGAGCGAAATTTGACATAGTGTTATTGTTTTTGTTTGATGATACAAATGTAATACGGATTTTTGAGATTTCCAAATTTATTTTAAAATCTTTTTGGGCCACTACACCTTGCTGAATGGGTTTGATTCCAACCACGCTTATGTGGATTCTTTTGAGCATGGTAACCGATTCTATTATCCACCGCACAAGATGCAAGGCAAACAAGGATTAAGAGTGCAATTATGTTTTTCATTTTACTGCAATTAAGATGATTTTACAAATGATTATAAATATTCCGAATGCAATACCCACAAAAGTGAATGCATCGTAAAACATATTCATTCTTCGCTGTTGTTTAAAGAAGTCTTCCATTGTTTTAGTATTTAATTTGATGATACAAAGATATGTGAAAGATTTGATATTTCCAAATTTATTTTACCAAGGTTCTATTTGACCAACATATTCAACAAATTTAATAAACAATTCCAAAGTTGTGTAGCACAACAGACTAACAATTGCAATGGTTGCAAGGGTTTCGATTAGTGTCTTTTTCATTTTCTTAATGTTTTAATCTGATACAAATATAAGTGAAAGATTTGAGACTACCAAATTTATTTTAAAATAAATTTCATATTTATTTTCACATTTATTTGCATATGTCAAAAGTATTGCATACCTTTGTATTGTCTTACAGCGAATGGGGCAGAAGCCGGAGAAAACGGAAGGTTCATCGCCTGTAGTTCGCCCATACTTTTTTTATATATGGGCAAAAAAAATGCCCTTAGAAGGGCAATTCGATTTTTTCATCAATTATCAGAAGACTTGGTTTTTCAATGTCTTCGATTTCCTCTATGGCTTCTTTGATTAGGTTTCTTGCCATTTCCTGAATTTCAAACTCTAATGCGATTTCTTCTACGCTGATTCTGAAGTCTGTCATAATTGTTTTGTTTTTGATTACACTACAAAGGTAGTAAAATTTAATTAAATTCCAAATTTAATTTATATTTTTCCATAATTTCTTTTTTCGTATAAATTTCCCTTTTCAACCTAATCAGGTCGAGGGTAAAGGAAGTGGCAAGACCAAACCCTTCCAAAACATTTGTCAAAGTACCATCTTCCCTCATTTGGGAAGAACCAATCACCTTTCGGGTTTTCGGGTCAATTTCCTTAATAGTAACCGAATAAGGCGCAATAAGACCTAATGCGGTTTCAACTTGCAAATTACGAACCTCATATTCGTTAAGTACATAGCGACCAACTTTGAATTTAGGGGCGGTGATTCTTTTCATATTTTCCCTTAGTGTTTTATTGTGATACAAAGTAAAGCAATTCCAATGACAATTCCAAATTTAATTAAAAAAACTTTGGATAATTAGTGAAGCCACAAAGGTCAGGAACATATTCCGTAAAGCCTTCTTTTGGTCAGATGGCATATTCATTAGGTCTTGAATGTCTTGCATTTTGTTGTTGTTTTAATTTGATGATGTAAAGGTATGGTAAAGATTTGATATTTCCAAATTTAATTAAAAAAAAAGGACTGATATTTATCAGCCCTTTAGATTTGGATTTGTCAGGATTTATGCTAACAAGGTAGCAAGTTCATTTACCATCCTGAAGCCATCATCGGTAATCTTTTGATTTCCTCCCAAGATATTTCCAAAGGCATCTGTTGAAAATTTCTTGTGGGTTGTGAAGTGTGTTATTCCGTTGAATGCTCCAAAGAGGTTCATTCCCAAGTCATTGGTTTCCCTTGTAAAGGATTCCATAAGGTCTGCTTTGCGCCTTCCTGTTGATGATGGTAAGATATTTTCTTTCAATAGCTTTTCATCAATATTGAGAAGTCGATTTGCAAGACCATCCAAAATAGCGTGGTCAATTTTGATTTCAGACAATCTTTTGAGTTGCATTGCTTCCCTTTCCTTTTCTTCCCGAAAACCACTTACAAGGTCAATAAACATTTCAATTCGGTAATCCTGATTCTTTGTATGCCTTACTTTTAGACCTTGCATAACCCTGCCCCAAGCATTGTGGCAACGAAGTAGAATGTTTACAGAACCCACAAAGATAGGTGTTGTACCATTGTGGCTATTACCAAAGACAAGGTAGTTTTCTGATGGCAAACCTAAATGTTTGTGTACCATATCATCGGTTGCTTTCAGATAGGCAAGTACCTTTTCGCCATCCCGAAATTCTGCGAATCCTTCCAAAGCATATCCTGATGCTTCAGACAATTTGTAAGCATAATCTACAAACGCTGAATTCTTTGTTTCTTTGTAGGTCGCATTGGTCAGGTTTAAGGTATAACCATTGTCAGACCTTTTTAGCGCAACATAGTCATCTTCAGGAACATACAGACCTGCTTTATTCATTGTCATTGGTGTATGTCTTTCGACTTCCCAATTTAAAGAATCTTTGAAATCCTTTACTGCATTACTTTTTGATTTTGCCATAATTGTTTTGTTTATTATTTATTGTTTGATGATGCAAATGTAATATGAAGATTTTAGAATTCCAAATTTATTTTAAAATAAACTCAGATTAGTGTGTTGCACTTCTTTATATAAGGAAAGGTGGAATTTACCTATTACTCTTAAATATATGCAACTTTCCGTTTCCTCAACTCTAATGTTTTCACCTTCATTTTTAGGTAAGGAAATGTACCCAATCAAATTTTTTGGATAAGTATAAAGATTTACGAAATTTTCAGTTTCAGTAATTTGATACCTTTCGATTACTTCTTTAGGGATTTGACTTAGGATGTTTTGCATAATTGTTATTGTTTGATTACAGAGGCAAATGTATAACGAATATTTTAATTTTCCAAATTTATTTTAAAATCTTTGCAAAAAAGTTCAAACTCTTTATTTGGGTCAATCTTTTCACCCAATCCAAAATAATGAATCAGATACTTTGCAAAGGCAATCTGAATGTTCCTTACTTCCTGATTAGGATTTACCATTGCATCTGATAGATGCGACTGAATAACCATGCTGACTTGTACTTTCATATTTTCTTGTTGTTTGATTACAGAGGCAAATGTATAACGAATATATTTAATATGCAAATTTATTTTAAAATATTTTTATATATAAAAAAAAAGACAAGTTACCCCCGATTAACCTTCCCTTGTTTCGGGCTTCTACCATAGTGTTTCAATGACAATACAAAGGTAAGTAAAAGAAATGATATTTCCAAATTTAATTTAAAAAAAATCCCTCCGAATTTCAGAGGGAATTTTCAAATGAATCATATGTCCTAAACTTTTACATTTTTAATAGCTTTTGAATTGCTTCTTCAATTTCTTCTTTTGACTGCCAACCAAGTATATCATCGTGTTCTGCCAACCTAATAAAATCGTGATTTCCTTTATCCCAAGCAGCCATTTCAAAGGAATTTTTGCCATCCCCATAAAGACCCTTACCACCTACAATGGAAATCATTATTCCGTTTGGTAGTTCGTGCAATGCTTGTACTGCACCTTCCATTTTGTTTGCGTGAGGTTTGAAAACCAAATCTTGAAATGTCATATGTTTTTGTTTTTTGATTACGATGTAAATTACGGAATAAATATCGAGAATTGCAAATTTATTTTAAAATTTATTCAATGCTTTTTCTTCGTACTTTCCTGCCAATGTTTTAGCAACCAAACCACTAACAGCAAAACCAAGCGGAATCCAAATCATTGTTTTTTCTGTTTTGCCAACATAGTAACCTAATATTGCGCTTGCAAAAGCACCTGCAACAAGACCATCACCAATGCCATTTAAGACCTTTGCTTTGGTAAGGTTTAATTTGATTTCCCTTTGTAGGGAATCCTTTCTTTGCTTACAAGGGTTCATACAAGTGTTGTAATTGGTTTGAGCCATTGCTGAACCCGAAACCATTAGTGCGAATGCTATTAGTGTTTTTTTCATATGACAAATGTATGTAAAATTAAATTAAATTCCAAATTTATTTTAAAAAAAAATGGGAAGATTTCTCTTCCCAAATTTTATTTTGTTTTCTCTGCTAAATTTAACAGAGATAATACTTCTTGAATTTGCATTTGCAAATACTCCTTTGTAATGATGGAGTTTTTAGGAAAGTTTTCCTTTTCAATAAGGTCAATGTAATGACCTAATGCTTGACCAATTACATACTTGTGAAAACCTGTTAATGCGACTTTTTTCATTTTGTTTTGTTTTTTTGATTACGATACAAATATAAGTGAAAGTTTTGACAATTCCAAATTTATTTTAAAAAAAATGGGCTGATTTTTGTCAGCCCAATTTAAGTTATTGATTATGAGTGCATATCAACAAACACAAACCAAATTTTGTCGCCATCGGTTGTTGAATGTGTTAGGTCTGTAAAACCGCATTCATCATATTTGTAAGAAAAGAAACAATCATCTTTCATACAATCAAATGGTCTTTCCCTAAATGGATGTGCTTCTGATAAATGCTCCGCATACTTTGACAATGACCATAGTTCGTGTGAATCCCATTCAGATAAATTAAAGTTGCCTTCTGCAAATTTATCTTCTGCAATTTTGCCATACCAACTTGATTTAATCCATCCATTTACACATTCATTGATTTGCTCAATGGTACTAATATCGGTATCTTTGGGTTGGTATCTTCCATCCCCTGCGTTGTAAACTTCATTATCTTCCGATACTGCTCCACACATTTCTCTCCAATTATTTTCATTACCGAAGTCATATAGGAGTGATTCTACTTCTTTACAAGCCTCTTCTCCCGAATTGGCTTTTACTTTTACTAAATGTAAGTTGTGCATATTGTTTTTGATTACGATGTAAATATAATACGAATTTATTTAATTTCCAAATTTATTTTGATTTCTTTTTTGCTCATTGCGGTCATACTTCTTTTTATCCTTACCTACCTTTGTGGTAAAACGAGAATCCAAACCCGAATCCCTTTTAAGGATTTCCCTCTTAATCTTTCCGTAGTTAATTGTTTGACTTGTCATTTTGCTTTTGTTTTTGATGCTACAAAGGTAAGTAGGATAAATGAGAAAACCAAATTTATTTTAAAATAATTTTAGTCTTCAATCTTCTTTTCAAGTATGTAAAAGAAGTAACAGACAATTCCCATTGGTATTCCCATTACAAACCAAATGATTGCGAACATATCCCAATTAGGTTTTGCACCTGATTCTTCTGCAAACTTTACCATTGTGGGAAGTAAGAGCCACAAAGCCATTATTGTGAATGATAAATAAGTGAACTTTTTCATAATTGTTTTTTGTTTTTTTTGATTACGATACAAATGTAAGTGAAAGTTTTGACATTTCCAAATTTATTTTAATTTATTTTTCTCTTTTATTTCTTCCATTAAAAGAATCAAAAATAAAATAAATGAGAAAGCAAATATAAAACTCATTACAATAATGTTTCCAATATCCTGAAGGCAAAAAAGAAAAAAGGATGAGGAAAGACAAGCCATACCAATAAGAATCAATGCGATGTTTTTCATAATGTTACAAAGGTAATACAAAGATTTTAATTTTCCAAATTTATTTTAAAAAATAAGGCAACCATTTCTGATTGCCTTATTCTCAAAATCTACTTTTTGTTTTAAAGTTTAAAAATTATTTTATTTTAGATTAAAGTTCGTTTGGGGCTGCTTCTTTAACAATCACACGAAGAACCGAAGCATTGAGGCGAGAGCCTTCTCTGTTCACCGCATCAATCACGATTGAGAATGCGATGTTTGAGAACCTTTTCTTTCCCGAAAGGATTGCATTGGCAATAGCACCATTGACCAACTTATCCTTACGAAGCGGAAAATCGGAGTGAGGGAACGAAATTTGCGCTTTGCCATCATTGGCTTGTGCGTAATCAATCGCAGCCTTCATCTTGTCGAACACGGCTTGTACTGCCGGACTTAGGGTTTTTCCACCCCTTGCTGAACGAATGTTTTCATCAAAAGATTGAACTTCGATGTTTGCAACTTGTGCGGTAACCTCTCCCGATTCCTGCACATTAGACTTAGATTTGTTTGACATAATCTTTATTGTTTTTGTTTGATGATGCAAAGGTATGTAATTGAAATGACTTTTGCAAATTTTTTTTCAACTTTTTTTAATTCATGCAAATTTGATTCATTTTGGTTGCCCAAAACTTTGCAATATATTCCCAAACCATATCAGCATAGTAAGGAGTGCCATTGTCGCAAAGAAAATAGTAAATATCATTTTCGGTATATTCATTGAAAGTATCCGTAATGTACTCCCTGATTACTTCCTTTGTTTGCCAATCCTTAAAGGCAATGGATAAAATGTTTTGAGCATTGTCATAATTGACTTCGATGATTCCACCGATTACATACTCTCCAATTCTGAATATCTTTTTCATATTGTTTTGTTTTTGATAATGCAAAGGTATGTAATTGAAATGACTTTTCCAAATTACAATGAAAAATAAATGAAATATTTTTTTTTAAAATAAATTTGGTAGTTTAAAATATTTTACATACTTTTGTAAAGTCATTGATAAATGGCAGAAGCCCGAAGCAAGGGAAGGTTCATCGCCTGTAACTTGCCCTTACTTTTTTTTAGTGCAATGCAAAAAAAATTCCCGACACTTTTTTGTCGGGAATCTTAAATTTTGTCGGGAATGATTTTTAAATCATCCTCAAAAAATCAGATGGATTCCAATGACCATTTTCTTTTTTGAAAGCCTCAATCATCTTCTTGCAGGTTTCGTGGCTATCCTGATTGCGAAGGTCATAACGATAGTCATCAGAACCCACAAACTCAATCCATTTCAAACAGAGTTTTGTAAAGGACTGCTGCAAAGTGCGATGGTCTTTTCCCATTTCGGTAATGAAACCCTGATGGTCAGAGGAAAATGAATTTACGAAGTTTGACATTTCGTTTGCGATGTGTTGTGCTTTATTGTTTTCCATAAGACAAATGTAATAGAAGTTTTTTAATTTTCCAAATTTATTTTAAAAAAAATGGGAGGAACAATGTCCTCCCAAACAATGTTAAGCGGTTTCTAAGATTGTATCAAATTCTTTTGGATTACCTTTGAACAATGTTGTCTTTTTCCAAACATCAATGCAAGACAATTCCAATTCACTTGTTTTACCAAATTCAGGAAATGAATATCTTACTTCATAAATATATTCTTCTCCACAACCAATGGCATCAGGTTTTTCAATATAGATATTACCCACACCATCTTTAAACTCTGCAATGAATTGAGCAGCAAGGCATCCAATACCATTAAACAATCTTTCTTCGCTTGGGCCAAAGCCATTAACCATTTTTCCTGATGAAAGGAAATCTGCCAACTCTTTGCCGTGTCCTGATGGATAACCATCGTATTGGCGATAAACACAGGTGATTGGTTTTTCAGTACCATCAACCACTTCAATGAACCTTGTTAAACTTCTTGTTCCCATAATTGTTTTTTGTTTTTTGATTACGATACAAATGTAAATGAAAGATTTGACTTTTGCAAATTTATTTTAAATAAATAAACTAAGTTCTTGTAACTCACCAACATTACCTTCAATTCTCATACAAGTTTCTGCATGAATCATTGAAGCATCTTTGAATTTGAAAGCTGATTCTGCTAAATCTACTTTAAGGAAATTATCAAAGGTATCATCCCAAGAATTGTATAAAAACAAATCATTGGTGTGTGTGTAAAAACCAATTGCTTTAATTTCTTTTTTCATTTTTATTTTAAATAATCTGCAACACAAGCTAATTCATTGGCGGTAAGTTCATAAGGAGAAAAGATATAGGATTGTTTGAAATGTTCTCCTATTCCATATCCTTTAAGGTCAATGCTTTCTCCTTTTCTGTCAATGGCAACAATGACAAAACTGCAAGATTCATTGTACTTATTACTTAAATCTACTATTGGCATATCCCAAAGTATTTCATCATCTTCAAGATTATCCAATTCTTCTCTTGAAATCAATTCAAGAGTTTCGCCATCATTTACTTTTGAAATGATATACTTTTTCATTTCATCTTCAAGCGCAATAATTTTGTTTGTAAAATTCATAATTGTTTTGATTTTGATTACGATACAAATGTAAGTGAAAGTTTTGAGATTTCCAAATATATTTAAAAAAAAATCCCTCCGAATATCAGAGGGAATTTTCAAATTCATATAATATGTTGATTATCAATTACTATCTTTAATCTCCAAAATAATTTAATTTGTAATGCTTTTCATTTCCAATGGTTTTGGAAACAAAGTTTACAACCTTACCATATTGGTTTTCACCTTTGTACATGATAAGCCAATCAAATTGAAGTTCTTTTATTTCTTCATCAATTAGACTTTTAACATCACTTGCAATTTCAATAGGGAATGCAAGTTCTGTAATTCTTTTTCCTTGCACAAGATTGTTTTTAATTGAATCCATTGCAATTTTAAAATGATGCTGAATCATTAAATCTTCTGCTGATTTGTTAAATTTTAAGTCCATAGTTTTTATTTTTGTTTTAATTCTTTTTCTATCCATTCAATTATGGTAATCATATCATCAAAAGATTCTCTACCTTCTTCTGTTGTACAATCCCAAGTACCATTCAACCCTTCATTGCAACTCATTTTGAGTACGGCAAGTAAGTCAAAAACTTTTTTCATATTATTTTCCATATTTTTTTGTTGTTTGATTATGATGCAAAGGTATGTAAAAGTTTTGAGATTTCCAAATTTATTTTCAAAAAAAATCCCTCTGAATTTCAAAGGGATTTTACCTAAATAATCAATGAAAAAAACAACAATTAAACACTAATCTTCTTCGGGTTCATCAACCATTTTTATACTATATCCGTATTCTTCCATATGGTCTTGCTGAATGTCATTGATTCTTGCTTCAATGAACTGATATGGATTAGAATAATTGAATGGGTAATTGGGATATTTCTCTTTGAGTTTATCCATATCAATTTCGATTTCAACATTGAAATTAAATTTGAGGTTCGGCATAACTTTTTTATTTAAATTTTGCCAATGTTTTCAAGTACATAGTCTTGAACAAAGTCATCAACTTGATTCTTAATGTCATCATCTTCCAATATGGATTCATCACCATTAACAACTTCCCAATTTATTTCGGTAAAACCAAAATTGGGTTCATCAGTATATTTGACATTGAGTTCAACATCATACTCATTACCATCTTTTTCAATGGTTAGGTCAAGTCCAATGGTTACCATTGTGCTAATGACATCTGTGTTTGTTACTTTAATATTCATTTTGTTTTTTGATTATGATACAAAGGTAAAAAGAATTTCTGACATTTGCAAATTTATTTAAAAATAAAATCAGAATCAACTTCTACGGATTCGCTAATAAACTCAAATCCGTTTTTCTCACATTCCTTTTCAAGTGCAGGTAAGCAAGCATGATAGGTTTGTTCATCAGCAAAGATTGCAATCAATTCGCAATAACTTTTTGTTTCAAAATAAACTTTAATCATCTTACTGATATTTCTAACACTTCTTGAAATGATGTTTCACAATCAAAGCAATCAAATTGCCCATACAATTCATTATCGAATTGCCATTCAAATGAAAGGTCTTCTCCTACTGCTAATGGTTGGTAGTCAGTCATCCTGACATTTGTGCTACCACAAGACTTGCAATGAATTTTCTTTTCCATTTTTAATTAAATTTAAGAACCACTACTCATTATAGCTGAATTGATTCTATTTGAATCAGCATTGTTTCTTTTCTTTCTTGCTTCTTCAATATGGTCTTTACAACCACCAATGAAAACTGAATTAATAGCATCAGCAAAAGCAGGAGTATAGACAAAATACTTCTCAATGTCTTCTGACTTGCAGACACAACATTGAACAACATTACCATAATAATTTGTTACTTTCATTTTGTTGTTTGATTACGATGCAAATGTAAAACGAATTTTTGACTTTACCAAATTTATTTTAATAATTCATTTAAAATAATATCTTGAATTTCAAATTCGGTTTCATCATCAGTATCCATACAATCTTTGACATAACCTTCTTGAACTAATTTATCCACAATCCTAATGGCAATATCTCTGCAATCATCAAGATACTTTTCTTTTTCTTCTTTGCTCATAGCATAGAGATTTCTTTCCTCTTGATTATTCAAATCGTAAATCATTTTTATTTTAAATAAGGTGATGAATCTGATGCTACACTTAGTATTTGGTCTACACCTTGCTCTGCAACAAGTTCTTCAAGCATTGGCTTGGTGTATGTTTTGTAAACTAAATCTTCTGCTTCAGAAGGTGAATTAGCTTCAATAAGCACTTCAGCGTGATAAGTTCCGGTTATCCAAACTCTGTATGTTTCCATTGTTTTTTGTTTTTTGATTACGCTTGCAAATGTAAGTGAAAGTTTTGACTTTTCCAAATTTATTTAAAAAAAATGGGGGAACTTAATCCCCCAAATTTAATTTAATTTTCTGATTCTTCTTTCAAAGCCTCTTGATACATTTCTTCGGTTTTGTCATTGTGTTCTATAATAGAAATGATTTCATCTTGAATTTCATCGAAGTATTCTTCAATTTGATTTTCCACATATCCCTTTAAGGAACAAGCATCAACATCATACGAATCAACTTCAATGGTATTTCCATATCGAATTTCAAATTCAAATTCGTTTATATCAAACATATCCGAATCATTGAAATCTACATTGCGAATGGCATCCATAACACCTCTTTTGATTTTTTCCAGCCATTCCTTTGAAGGATAACCTGCTTTGGTTTCTTCCACTTTTGGTTGTTCAACTTTCGGTTCTTCAACCACCATATTAAGGCAGTTGATTACATCATCTTTGGTAAAAAGGCTACCAAGTGAATCTTGAACTTTTTGAATTACTTCTTGTTTTTTCATAATTGTTTTTTGTTTTAATGATTACAGGTGCAAATGTATGTAAAAGTTTTGAATCTACCAAATTTATTTTAAAATATTTTTTTTCAATTTAATTTGGAAATGTCAAATATTATGCTTTCCTTTGCATCATCAAAAACAAAAAAACAAAATGAGCAATTACATAGCGCAATTAGGCAAAATTGAAAATGGTAAAGATAAGGTAGTTGTCTTTGCTACTGAGGAAGGTTTTAAATTAACCTTTACTTCCAATGGTATAAGAAAGGAATGTGATTTATTTGATTCAGACCATGTGGCAAGGGAGTTAGAATATCTTGGTTACTCTGAATCCTATATTGATGTAATCCTATCAATGCTGTAAAAATAAATTTGGGTTAACTATTTATATGAAAATATATAAATGGAAACCCCAAGTTTAAAAGATAAATTATTTGAAGAGATTAAACAGCAAAAAGAAACTAAAATAACTTTTGTTTCACTTGTTTCAAAACTTTTAGATTCACAGCGTCAAGTTCATATTTTTCATTTGCAAACAAAGTCATTTGCTGAACACAAAGCTTTGCAAGATTACTATGATGCTATTGGTGATTTTGTTGATTCAATTGTAGAATCAACCCAAGGGAAATATGGAATACTTACAGGTTGGAAATCTTTCCCAACCCAAGAATATCAGTCATCAGAACAATGTATCTCTTACTTTAAAACATTGTTAGATGATATTAGTTCAGCATACAACATTGTCAAAGATACTTACATTCAAAATCAATTGGATGAAGTTACAGCATTGATTAACTCAACATTGTATAAACTTAGATTTTTAAAATAACATTGTCAATGTGTAGACATTGTTTGGGCCAACATTGTTGGTCCTTTTTTATTTAAAAAACATTGTCTATTTCTAAAACATTGTTTGTTCTAAACATTGTTGTTAAACATTGTTAATGAACATTGTTCTAAACATTGTTATTAAACATTGTTCTAAACATTGTTCTAAACATTGTTATTAAACATTGTTCTAAACATTGTTCTAAACATTGTTCTAAACATTGTTATTAAACATTGTTATTAAACATTGTGCATTATATTGTACCAAACATTGTATAAAACATTGTCTTCAAACATTGTTGTAAAAGAATGTGCATTATATTGCACTAAACATTGTCAATAAACATTGTTGCAAACATTGTCTATCTATAACATTGTCATTATCAGAACATTGTCATTGTATATATAAACAGACAATGTGTAGTGTTAATAAATGTTAAATATTAGAAAAAAATAATGTAAAAAAACAATGTTTTTTAAACAATGTTGAAAAGAATGTACTATATATATGTGTAAGGATTGAAAAAAAATTAGTTTTTCTGTGTTATTTTGGAAAATGTGTGGCCCACAATAATCCCCAAAATTTTCATCATAAAACCCATCATATCAATCACTTACAATAATCTCAATGACATCTTTTATAACTCATTGACAATCAATCTCACCAACTTATTGTAAATAAATCACTTATAATAGAACTATTATATCTATCTAAAACATTGTTTTTTAGATATAAAAGTACCATTATTTACCACTTATCCCCACTATGCACCACAAATAAAAAAAGCCCTATAGTAGGGCTTTAGTGAGGTATTTAATATTTACATATTATTATCTTCAAGTTCTTTAACTATCATTTTAAGAGCATCGACAAGTGTTAGTCTTTCATCATCTCCACGAAAAATTAATTCAACTTCTTCACATTCTTCACCATTGACTTCAATGGCTGCACCTTCATTACTAAAACTCATTCTAACATAACCACCATGACCTGCATCACCACCTTGGTATCCGTTATGTTCTAATGTTACATGTAAGATATTACATAGAGTAAAATCTTGTTCAATTTTTCTAAGCATAATTTTATTATTTATTAATTCAAAATGTTGCCAACCTTCAGTTTCATCATAATCACCATCAAAAATATTATAATGAAGTCTTGCTTCAATATTATATTCTTTACTAATCATTTCTACTAATTTAGAAATGGGTGATGATGAAATACCTTCAATTGCTAAACCATCTTTAAATTTGGGTGGGCCATAGGAATAATCATAATCTTCTATTTGATTATAGTCATAATAGTCATAATCTTCATCTTCATAAATACATACAAAACTTGGAACTTCAGGATGAAACCATTCAGGTGCATCATTTTCAAAATTATAATTTGATTTATCAGATTCAAATAATTTATGATAAGTTTTATAGTCATATTCTAGTTTGTAATATGAGTCATCATATAATAATGTTTTAGGTATTGAATTAAACTTATCCTTAATTTTATTAAGGGTATTCATTTCGCCTACAAATACGGCATAGTTTTTAATTTTCATAATTATTTTTTATTTAATTCTTCTAATAAATTTTCATTGTATTCAAACCAATGGATTATATTTCCATCACAAGTTGGTGCATTAGGGCAAACGATAAATTCTCTTTTATCGTAATAGGGTAGTTTTTCTGATATTTCCACTTTATAATCTGCCACATTAATAACGCTTTTGCAATTAATACAGATTCTTTTTTCATTAAAGTTTGGTTTTTCTGCGGAGGGATAATTATCCATAAAATACTTTTCCCTTTCCTCTTGTTTGATTTCTTTTAGAGTCATAATTTTTATTTTTTGTTTCCACAAATATAAAAACTCTTTTTTTCTTTTCCAAGGGGAAATTTTAAATTGACCACAGATGACTAAAGATGATAAAAGATGATAGAAGAATTTTTTTCCTATGGGTTATATCCCCATTCATGGATTGAACTTCCATCTGTGTATAGAGTAAAAGCAGGAACTGTTTTTGATATTATTTTAAATCCATCCTCTAACCATGACTCCCCATGCCCTTTAGCATAGTTAGGAGTTATTGTAACCCAATCTCCGCTATTAATAGTAGTTATTTCTTTTGGTACTGCTCTATATATTTTAATTAATTTATTTGGATTTTCTCTTGCTGATTGGATTACTGCTATTGCTACTTTATCATATGGATAACCTTCTCCATAATACCTTGCTGCTTTATTTGTATATATTTCTTCTCCAAAACTATCTACTACATTATCCATTGTTGTACCATAGTTTTTATTTGGTGCTTTATGTTGCATTCTATAATCTTCTAATTCTTCTTTTGTTATTTTAACGCAGTTAGGATATCTTTTTCCAAACATGGTTTTCATTCCCTTTTGTGTATATCCTTTCCAACACTTTTCATTTAATAGATTAGGATTATTATCATGTCCACATTCATGACATACATATAAATCTTTTCCACCATCCTTTATATTCCATTCATGACCACAATTATCACATATGATTTTTGTTTTTGTAATCTCTTCCTTAATTAATTTTTTAATTAAATTTATCATTACTATCTTTTAATAGTAAATAGTTCAAGAGTTATTTAATCACTTCAACTCTATTATTAGTTTCAATCCAAACTTTAGCACCACAAGATAAAGGTTTATCTTTTGAATAAACTATTCTACAGACTTCATTATTATCTTTATCATAGATTATTGCTTGATGACCATAAACATTTGACTTATAAGTTTTACAAGTGATAACAGGATTATTTTCGCCATTCTTTGAATTGGCTTTTATCACATGTTGATTGATATGGATTATTGTTTTCATATTATTTCAAGAGTTAATTTTTGCGAAAGGTATTACTTTTCGGTACTTTTTGCAAAAAATCTATTTTTATTTTCTTTTATAATCTCAATTAACTTTTCAAGACAAGCAAGTTCAGCTTCTTCAT
>JACCDP010308256.1_pt1 | contig 18353 bp, 16 predicted proteins | sample 7445841 | NCBI WGS metagenome assembly JACCDP01 (sample SAMN15323441, study PRJNA562643) | freshwater metagenome | isolation source: river surface water | place: USA:Blue River Watershed | collected 2017-08-17
GCTACACGTTGCCACGGGATAATCGCCACAATGGGTGCCACGAGCTCGTCACATGCGGGGATCGGCAATGCCACATCGGCCTGTTGCAACATACCGGTATCGTTGCTGACCACGATGAGTTGGGCATGATGCTGGCGCAAGCGTGCCATGAGTTGTAGCGTATCATCACGCGTAGCACCACTATCGCTACTCACCAATACGGGGAATCCGCGATTGACCACAGTCACTGGACCATGGAGCATGTCCGCCGATGAATAGGCTTCGACGGGCAGCCCACTCAATTCTTTGATTTTGAGTGCTGCCTCGTAGGCGGTCGCATAGTGTAATCCGCGACCAACACTCATTGCTGCTGGCGCTGCACCGAGGGTTGCAGCAGCCTGTTGAATCGGTTGCTCACCCATACCACTCAAACACTGGAGCGCAATGTCTGGGATGTCTGCAATTGCTCGTTGGAGCCCAACATGCCCACTGAGCAGTTGTACCAAGAGCGCAATACTCAGTAGTTGGTTGGTGTAACTTTTGGTGGCTGCCACACTTAACTCTGGGCCAGCACAGATATCGATGTGATGGGCGGCTGCAGTGGCGAGTCGTGAAGTCGGGCTGTTGGTAATCGCCACGGTGAGGGCACCTGTCTGGCGAGCTTTGCTGATGACATCACAGATGTCTGGTGAACGCCCCGACTGTGAAATTCCGATTACCAACGCACCGTTGTAGCTGATATCGGCATGGTAGAGTGTGCCAAGTGCGGGTGTCGCCAATGCCACCGGCCACCCCAGTACGATCCCAAACAAATACTGCGCATAGCGTGCCGCATTATCCGATGTACCACGGGCTGCAATCACCACGTAGTGCGGTCGATAGCGCTGAATCGTGGCAGCGAGCTGGGTCATCTGCGTCGTCTGCGTTGCGACCTGTGCTAACACCTGGGGTTGTGCAAAAATTTCGGTGAGGAGCTGACTTGTGCCCATGTACTACTCCATGGCGCGTGAACGGTAAATTGCCCTATTATACTCTGCTTTTGGGGAAAGAGTGCACTGACGGGTATCTACCGTGCGATTGATTCGTTATCTGTGAAATTTATAACAGAAATCATCAAACATTGAGGATTTATTCACACCGAATTAATCTTATTCTGCCACGATACGCATGGATAAGCATGTGTGTTGGTATGGTCCCGACAATGGCGTTGTATGGACCAACACAAAACACCGCACGAAAGCGTGAACGCCATGTCGCAAACGACACTCGTCTATTGTGATGCACCATCCACCGATTACATCGTGGCAGATCAATCCTTGTTGCCACTCACCACATGCAAAGCTGATTTGCATCTGCATACCACCCATAGCGACGGCTCGTGTACCCCCATAGAGCTCATCGATCATGTAGTAGCTCATACCGATTTACACGTCATCGCAATCACTGATCATGACGAAATTAGTGGAGCTCATATTGCGCGTGATTATGCGCAAGGTCGTGGTGTGGATGTCATCATTGGCGAAGAAATTTCGTCACGCGAGGGCCACATTCTCGCCTATTTTATCCACGAGCGTATTGCACCAGGCATGTCGGCGCGTGACACCATTCGTGCCATCCACGAGCAAGGTGGTTTGGCGGTTGCGGCACATCCTTATGACTGGATGGTGCGTTCACTCGGGCGCTACGGGCTGATGCAACGCGCCGCAGGAATCCAGCCTGAATGGGCATTTGACGCCATTGAAACACTCAATTCTAGTCTCTTCCCACGCTATGCCAATGTGACTGCCCATCAGGTTGCGACGCGGCTCGGCTTGCCGATGATTGGCGGGAGTGACTCGCACCAACTCCGGACGGTGGGCTACGGATATACACTGTATGAGGGCCGGAATGCGAGTGATTTGCGGACTGCACTACGCCACGGTCGCACATCCCCTGCTGGTGCCAACTGGAGCTACACCGATCTCGCAGTCGCAACAGGACGACTTGTGCAGCGTGTCTCGATGGCTGGGGTATCGTTGGCACTTCGTAGTATTGGGCTTGTTTCATGACGTCGCCTGTTCTGTGGTACGCTGTGCACAGGAATTGACTGTACACAACTGGAGAACCACAATGAGCGATGTAGCGCGTGATTTTCTGATGCGTTTGTTGCAGACCACGAGTCCATCGGGTGACGAAATTGCTGCAGCGCGGGTGTGGCGCACCGAAGCAGAACAGTTTGCTGATCGCGTCTATGGTGATGTGCTTGCAAGTTCGTATGCACTCATCAACGGTGGCAACCCACGTGTGCTCTTGGCAGGGCACATCGACGAAATCGGGTTGATGATTTCACACATTGATGACAACGGCTTCTGCTACTTTCGTACGATTGGTGGCTGGGATAGTCAAGTCTTGGTCGGCCAACGCATCCGTATTTTGGGGCGACAAGGCATGGTGCGTGGTGTCATCGGCAAAAAGCCTATCCATTTGATGACACCCGATGACCGTACCAAGGTCTCGAAAATCGACGATTTGTGGATCGATATTGGGGCTACGTCGCTTGAAGATGCCAACACGCTCATTAGCGTGGGTGCCTCTGCAGTCATCGATGCAGACCCGTTGGTGCTCGCCAATGGGCGTATTATTGGCCGTGGGGTAGACAACCGCATTGGTGCCTTTGTGGTGCTCGAGGCATTACGCTTGTTGGCTGCCGAGCGCCCACAGGCGAGTGTGGCAGCAGTGGCAACTGCCCAAGAAGAAATCACCTTTGCGGGAGCACGAACTGCTGCCTTTGCCTATGACCCACACGTGGCGATTGCGGTGGATGTCACATTTGCGACGGATCACCCGCGTGCGTCGCGCGAGTCGCAAGGCAACATTACCATTGGTGGTGGCCCTGTATTGACGCGTGGCTCAGCCAATGCACCGATGGTATTTGAAATGTTGCGTGAGACGGCCGAGCAAGAGAAGATTCCCTATCGCATTCAGGCTAATCCATCATACACGGCTACAGACGCAGATGCGATTCATACCGCCCGGGCAGGGATTGCCACAGCGGTGATTTCGATTCCCAATCGCTACATGCATTCACCTAACGAAATGATTGACATCAACGATGCCTTGAATGCGGCGCGTTTGATGGCTGCATTTGTGCGCCGGCTCACGGCAGATACATCGTTTGTGCCACGCTAAGCATGGGGGTGTGCGCCGCAGTGTCCATCTGGGCACTGCGGTTTTTTTGTGGATACACAGGGGAAAAGTGGTGTGGAACCAGTGGAATAAAATGTGGATAACCTGCGTATAAATGGCGGATAACTCGTGGAAAGTGCCACAATTATTGATTGATATGCGGTAATTTGTGATGTGGATAACTCGTGGAAAACGCGTGTACATGTGGTGGAGCGTTGGCGGATAAACGAGACGGCGGTGTGGATAATCCCACACCGCCGTCCGTGGTCTAGGGGTATCAGCCAGCGATGGCAGCCCATTCGTCATAACGCATCTGGAGCAGTTGCTCGAGCTCGCTGTAGCGAGCCGCAAGTGCTGCAATTTTTTTGGGGTCGGTTTCTTGACCAGACAAACTGGTTGCTACCGTTTGGCGCTCGGCTTCGAGCGTGGCAATCTCTTGTTCGAGTTGTTCGCCACGGCGCTGGCGTTTGCGTGCTTCACGCTCTTGCTCACGCGTGGCTGGTGCGGCTGTTGGTCGACTCGGGTTGCTGGTCGCGACCGCCTTGGGGACATTGGGGGTGGCCAACGCTGTCGCTTTCTTTTCACGCTGTTCGAGCTCTTCGCGGTATTCACTGTAATTGCCATCAAAGACGGTAATCGCACCGTTGTCCACAATCCATAGTGTGTCTGCCACTGCATCGATGAAGTAGCGGTCGTGCGACACAAACAGCAGCGTGCCATCGTATTCGTTGAGCACGTCTTCGAGGGCTTCACGGGCACCGATGTCGAGATGGTTGGTCGGCTCGTCGAGGATAAGCAGATTCCCACCAATCAGGGTGAGCTGTGCAAGCGCCACGCGCCCACGTTCGCCGCCCGACAGGTCACCGACGCGTTTGAACACATCATCACCACTAAACAAGAAGCGCCCGAGAAAGGTGCGGGCTTCGGTTTCTTTGATGGTGGGGCGGATGCGGCGCATCTCGTCGAGAATAGTATTACTCATCACCAAGCCCTCGTGGGACTGGGCGTAGTAGTTGATTTTGACGTTGCTGCCGAGACGCGCATGGCCACGGAGCGGGGGGAGCTCACCGACCATGGTGCGGAGCAGCGTCGTTTTGCCAGCACCGTTGGGCCCCATCAAGGCCACGCGCTGTTGGCGGCGGAGCTGCAGCTCGGGGATCGACAGGAGCGTGGTGTGTTGGTTATTGGGGAGCACGTAGCCGATGCCGAGGCGTTCAAATGCAAAGACGATATCGCCACCCCGTTGATTGGCTTGCATGGCGAGGGTGAGTTTGCGCTGTTGTTCGGGGCGGCTGAGCACCGTTTCGTTGCGCCCACTGCCACCCTCCCAGCCTTCTTTGAGGCGTTGCAGACGGCGTTCTCGGCCACGGGCTTGGGTTGACAAGGTGCTGTTTTTGTAGCGCCGGATAAACGACTCCATGCGGGCGATTTCTTCTTGTTGGGCTTGGTACTGTTTCCACTGCAACTCCATGCGTTCGGCCTTGAGTTGCTGGTATTTCATGTAGCCGCCCGGGTAGTCACCGTCGAGGCGCCCAAAGGCGATTTCGATGGTACGGGTGGTGACACGGTCGAGGAAATAGCGGTCGTGCGAGACGACCATCAAGGTGCCATCCCACTGTTTGATAAAGCGTTCCAGCCATTCGAGGGCCGCTAGGTCGAGGTGATTGGTCGGCTCGTCGAGCAACAAAATGTCGGGACTCGACAGCAAGATGGCTGCTAAGGCGGCGCGAGTTTTCATGCCCCCTGAAAATTGTGCTAGGCGTAGTGGCCCGTGATAAGCGGGATCAAAGCCGAGTCCCTCGAGAACGCGGGCAACGGTGCGTTCGATGTCGTAGCCGCCGGCATGTTCGAAATGGGCCAGGAGCTCGCCGTAGCGCTCCATGCGCTCGGCCCAAGCAGGGTGGTCGGTATCTGCGATGGCGGCTTCGAGCGTGTCGATTTCGTGGCGCATGGCGTGCAAGTTTTGCAACGCTTCGTCACATAACCCACGCAGTGTTTGGTGTTCGTCGAAGCGTGCTTCTTGGGCCAAATACGCCATGCGGATGCCGCGCGCTGGCGAGATGGCGCCACTGCTGGCGGATTCTTCGCCAGCGATGATGCGCAGCAGAGTGCTTTTGCCGGCGCCATTGACGCCCACAATGGCGACGCGCTCGCCACGTGCCACATTAAAACCTACATTCGAAAAGATATGCTCGGCACCGTAATATTTACCCACATTGTGGATTTGCAGAATCGACATGATACCTCGTGTATTAGCGGGAACGCATATTTTGGGCTACATTGGCACCAATTACACCGCCAATTAATGAGAATCCGAGTGAAATCGTGCCAGTGATGACTCCAATGATGGTCATCACAAAGATGAGCATGCCTGTCACTGCCTGCCACATGTCACTATCGACGGCCATGCCAGGCTGCAACCGTTCGGCTTGCTCGAAGGCCTCTTGCAGGAGCGAATCATTGGCGAAATAAGCCACGATGATGCCACAACTGACCCAAAAGAGCAGAGATCCGGCAAGTGCACCACACCCCGAAATCAAGCCTGCGGTGAGTCCTTGGTTGGTCACGTTGTCGCTGTGATCGTGCCAGAGTGTGGCAAAATAACCGGCAGCAAATGCGAGCAACAGGGATGCGATTGGGGTTGCACAACACAAGAGCAACCCGGATGGTCCCTGGTCGGTGATGACCGCAGGGGTGAGTGCCAATATGACTGCCCCAATGGCAACAATGGCCTGTGGTCCGAGAAATATGAGACCTGCTTTGCTTCCGGCACTCATGGCGTAGCTCCTACGTGATGTGCATCCTCTATCCATTATAGCAATCATGGCTGGGTAATTAAAAATAAAGGATAAAAATGATGGTGGTCATTTGTCCACGGGGGTACAGACGAGGCAATAAAACCGGGTATAATACAACGAGCAACGTCGCTCGCCAGCGGCGTCATTTTATTGTTGATACAGAGGAGTACTGCGATCATGCAAATTTACCTCGACACAGCGAATCTACGCGAAATCCGTGAAGCAGCCAGCTGGGGTATTTTGAGCGGAGTCACCACCAACCCGTCGTTGGTTGCCAAAGAGCAGGGCATTGACCACAAAACGTTGATTACCGAAATCACCAAACTGGTGGATGGACCAATCAGCGCCGAAGCGATTTCGTTGGATGCCGAGGGCATGATTCGTGAGGGACGCGAATTTGCCACGTGGCACCCCAATGTGATCGTCAAGGTGCCTATCACCACCGAAGGGCTCAAAGCGGTGCATGTGTTGGCCAAAGACGGGATCCGCACCAATGTGACGTTGTGCTTTAATGCGACCCAAGCACTCTTTGCCGCACGCGCTGGTGCATTCATCATCAGCCCGTTCATCGGGCGCGTGGACGACATGGGTGTAGATGGCATGCAACTCATCCGTGAAATCGCCGGTATCTACAAACAGCATGGCATCACCACCAAAATCCTGGCAGCGTCGATTCGTCACCCCCGTCACATCATCGATTCGGCCTTGTCGGGCGCTGATATTGCTACGTGTCCGTTCAAGGTGCTCGAGCAGAGCATGAAGCACCCCTTGACCGATAGTGGCATCGAGAAGTTTTTGGCTGACTGGAAGAGCCGCCAATAAACGGAAGGACGAGATTGTGACCTATACCGAAGTCGATCAGCGTGCGATAAACACGTTGCGTGCCTTGGCGATGGATGCTACCCAGCAGGCTAATTCTGGCCACCCGGGCTTGCCGATGGGGGCTGCCGCCATGGCGCACGTGCTGTGGACGCGCTTCCTCAAATTCAATCCGCGTGACCCGCACTGGCCAGACCGCGACCGTTTCGTGTTGTCGGCGGGGCATGGCTCGATGTTGCTCTATGGCTTGCTGCATTTGGCAGGCTACGAGGTGAGTCTCGACGACCTCAAGCGCTTCCGTCAGTGGGGCTCGATTACCCCGGGACACCCCGAAGTGGGCGTCACCCCAGGGGTCGAAGTCAGCACCGGCCCGCTGGGGCAGGGTGCCGCCAATGCGGTGGGAATGGCCGTGGCGGAGGCTTTTTTGGCGGCGACCTACAACCGCGATGCCGCTCAGCCGGTCGACCACTGGACGTATGCGCTGGTGAGTGATGGTGACCTAATGGAAGGCATCGCCGCCGAAGCTGCCTCGTTGGCCGGGCATTTGGGCCTGGGTAAGTTGATTTTTCTCTATGACGATAATCTGATTTCGCTCGACGGCCCTACGTCGCTCGCCTTTACCGAAGATGTGCTCAAGCGCTTCGATGCCTATGGTTGGCAGACACTACGGGTCAGCGACGGCAACGACTGCAACGCCATCGAAGCCGCCTTGCACGAGGCACGTGCCGATCTCGACCGCCCCACCTTGATTGCGGTGCGCACGGTGATTGGCTACGGTAGCCCGGCCTATGCCGGGACGAGCCGTGCGCACGGCGAGCCGCTGGGCAAAGACGAAGTGCGTGCCACCAAGACGGCGCTCGGGCTTGACCCCGACCAAGCGTTTGCGGTATCGCAGGCGGTCTATCAGCTGTGGGCGGATGTGGCGCGCCGCAACGCCAAACACTACGAAACCTGGCAAAAGCATGTCACCGTGTATGCGGCGGCACATCCCGAGCTGGCCGCGAATCTGCGCGGCGCCTGGGATGGTACGTTGCCGACGGGCTGGGATGCAGATCTAGTCGCCAAGGTTGCAACCGGCGAAATGGCTAGCCGTGATGCGTCGGGCAAAACGCTCGACCTGTTGCGTAGCCGCATTCCGTGGCTGGTGGGTGGTTCGGCCGATTTGGCGGGCTCCAACAAGACACCCAAAATCGGCGATGGCAGCTTCCAGCGCACCAACCGCACCGGGACGGTGCTGTGGTTTGGGGTGCGTGAACACGCCATGGGCGCCATGCTCAACGGCATGGCCGCGCATGGGGGCGTACGCCCCTATGGTGGGACGTTTTTGACCTTTTCGGATTACATGCGAGGGGCCATCCGGGTAGCGGCGTTGTCGCACCACCCCGTGATTTATGTCTTTACGCACGACAGCATTGGTGTGGGCGAAGATGGTCCGACGCACCAACCGGTCGAGCATGTGGCCGCCTTGCGCGCCATTCCCAATCTGCTGGTGATTCGTCCGGCGGATGCTGCCGAAACAGCGATGGCGTGGCAGATTGCGCTGACACAGACGCATACGCCGACGGCATTGATTCTCAGTCGGCAAAAACTGCCCCTCTACGACCATAGCAAGGCTGCTGCTGAGCTGACTGCCAAGGGTGGCTATGTGCTCCGTGAAGCCAGCACCGGGACGCCGGCAGCGATTGTGATTGCCACCGGCTCTGAAGTGGCGGTGGCGATGGCGGGTGCTGACAAACTCGAGGCACAGGGCGTGCCTACCCGCGTGGTGAGCATGCCGTGTACAGAGCTGTTTGATGCCCAATCTGCCGCATACAAAGCCAGCGTGCTACCCGCACAGGTCACTGTGCGTGTGGCGGTCGAAGCAGGCGTTAGCCTGGGCTGGGAGAAATACGTCGGCATGCAGGGTGGCCTGGTCACCATGAATCGCTTTGGTGCCTCGGCACCAGCTGCTGAGCTGTATGCCCAGTTTGGGATTACGCCCGATGCAGTGGTAGCAGCGGTGCTGGCACAACGCTAATTGATCACGGCTCTGCAGCAAACTCGATCCACCAGTGGACTGCAACGGTCTGCTGGTGGGCTTTTTTTCATGACGCATACACATAGCCCAGTGCCAATTCGTGTATAGACACAAGATTACAAAAAGATGACAGAAGCATAGACGGCGCTGAAAACGGATGCGTATAACGGGGTACAGCGGCGTCATAGTGCGTATGATTCAGGTATACTGCAGTATGTGAAGATTTGCACGAATTTCAATCCAACCGATGTGGTGCTACGTAGTAGGGAATATTAACGAGTTGTGATGAGGAGGTTTGGCCATGACCATGCGCGTTGAGGCAACGATGCCGGTAACGTTGCGCAATGGAATCACGGTAATCGTTCGACCGTTGTCAGAGCGTGATCGAGATGCGTTGATGCGCTTTGGCAAGGGATTGCCCGCAGATGACCTGTTGTATCTCGAGGATGATCTACAGAATCCAGATATCATCAATCGTTTGGTGAATGCAGCCGAAGCCGAAAACTGGCGGCAGGTAGTCGCAATCACTGACGATGGCGAAATCGTGGCATATAGTGCGGTACGGCGTCTGACCGGCTGGTCGTCGCATGTGGGTGACATCCAGTTGATGGTGGGCAAAGGCTATCGGCGCACGGGGCTAGGGACTGAGATGGCCAAGGCCATTTTTGAGGCAGCACGTGGACTCGGAGTGGCCAAAGTCATCGTCGAAATGCTGGGTGTGCAGTCGAGTGGGCGGGCGATTTTCGAGCGTTTGGGCTTTACGCGTGAGGGCATATTTAGTAAGCATGCGCATGATCGGCATGGCAAATATCACGATTTACATGTGATGGCATATCACGTGATGTAACCTCGTATGACGTGACCGGCTGGCAGGAATACTCCTGCCAGCCGGTGTTTTGTTATTTGATGACGGCGAGGCCGCCCATGTAAGGGCGGAGCACATCGGGAACGGTGATTGAGCCGTCTGCGTTCTGGTAGTTTTCCATAATCGCAATCATGGTGCGGGGAATCCCCAGCCCCGAGCCGTTGAGGGTATGCACGAACTCCGTCTTGGCGCCGGCCTCGCTGCGGAAGCGGATATTGGTGGCACGGGCTTGGAAGGTCTCGACGTTGGAGCACGAGCTGACTTCCAGCCATTCGCTTTGACCGGGGGCCCAGACTTCGATGTCGTACGTCTTAGTCGAAGCAAAGCCCATATCGCCGGTGCAGAGCACTTTGGTGCGGTAGGTCAAGCCGAGCAGGCGACAGCTTTCTTCGGCGTCGACACGCAATTTTTCAAGCTCGGCGTAGCTGGTATCGGGATGCACGAATTTGTACATTTCGACTTTGTCGAACTGGTGGCCACGTTTGATGCCACGCACGTCGCGTCCGGCGCTCATTTTTTCACGGCGGAAGCAGGGCGTATAGGCGCAGTAGTGGATGGGGAGCTGACTGGCATCGAGAATTTCGTCGCGGTGCAAGTTGGTCACTGGTACTTCGGCGGTGGGTACCAACCAATAATCCTCCTCGGCATCGTGGTACAGATTATCACGGAACTTGGGAAGTTGGCGTGCACCCCACAAGCTGAGCTCTTTGACGATGAACGGTGTGTATACCTCGGTGTAGCCCTGGTTGCCGTGTAAATCGAGCAGCCACTGGATGAGGGCGCGTTGTAGGCGCGCCCCTTTGCCTTTGAGGATGTAGAAGCGCGAGCCGGTGATTTTGACGCCACGCTCGAAGTCGATGATGTCGAGGCTAGTGCCCAGCTCCCAGTGCGGTTTGACGGCAAAGTCAAAGGTGCGTGGTGTGCCGTAGGTGGCCAACACCACGTTGTGCTCTTCGTCGGGGCCGACGGGCACACTGTCGTGGGGCAGGTTGCGTAACTCGAGGATGGCGGCTTGTTGGGCGGCTTCGACATCGGCGACCTGTTTGTCGAGGGCGCTGATGCGGTCGCCGACGGTACGCATTTCGGCGATTTTGGCGTCGCGGATGGTGGCATCTTTGAGGGTGCTGATTTCTTTGGATGTGCTGTTGCGCAACGCCTTGAGTTGCTCGACTTCTTGGAGCAGGGTGCGGCGCTGCGTGTCGTAGATGAGCACGTTGTCGACGAGTTGTGGCTCGACGCCAGCTTTGGCGAGGGTCGCTTTGACCAGATCGGTTTGTTCGCGGATGAGACGGATATCCAGCATACAGACTCCTTTGTAGCGGCGATTTACCGCGCGATTTTGCTGACACTCCACGACACCATTTTGCCGTGTTTATATGGCGCAACGCCGTGGAAGGTGTAATCATCGGCAAAGACCATGTCGATCCACAGGCGGTCGCTATCCCACAGATTCAGCGCTTGCAGGTCGCTGACGGGCACCCACTCGAGGGTGCCTTCAGGGTTGGATGTGTAGGGCTCACCCTGCCAGCCGTCGATGCGAAAGACGAAGCCCAGCCAGTCTTCTTCGTTTTTGCCGAAGCCGGGCCAATTCAAGGTGCCGCGCATGGTCATGTGGGTGACGGTGATGCCGGCTTCTTCCATCAGTTCGCGGCACATGCTGGTGGCAACGTCTTCGTGCGAGTCGATTTTGCCACCCAGCCCGTTGTACTTGCCGAAGTGGATGTCATCGGGGCGGGCGTTGCGATGCACCATCAGCACCTTGGTGCGATCGGGCGACATAATGTAACCGAGGGTAGCGACAATGGGGGTATACGGCATAGATGCTCCTACCAGGTTGATGCGGCGGGGCGCTGGTCGACGACTTCGTGGATGCGGCGCAGGCAACCAGGCTCGATGCGGTCGTCGAGGCTGGCGAGCTGGGTGACGGGAACAAAGCGCGCCGCGGCGATTTCGATAGAGTACCACTTGGGTTGCGGTGTGCAACGGTAATCGAGGCGTACCGCATAGACGTTGACGGTGCAGGGATGAACAGTGTGCGCACCAGTGAATTCGCCGTGGTGGTGCAGGGTATGCGCAGGCACGCTGATGCCTGCTTCCTCGAAAATCTCGCGACTGGCGGCTTCGGCGCCGTGTTCGGCACCATCGACACCGCCACCCGGGATCACCCAGGCGTCGGGGCCGGCGCGGTGGCGCACCAACAAGACGGCGCCGGTGGCATCGACCACCACGGTGCGCACACCGCGGAGGTGTGGGCGGCGGAGTGCCCATACCACGTCGCGGGCCCAACGGGCCAAGATATAGCTGATCCGCAAAAGAAAATCACGCATGGTCGCGCCTTTTCTACACAAAAAAAGCCCTCATCCTGAGAAGGACGAGAGGCTGAAGCCTTCGTGGTGCCACCTTCGTTCGTTGGCAGAGCCAACCTTGTGGTGCGCGTTTTCGGGCGCTGCCGGCTCGGTCATCCCGAGCTGCTCGAGAGTGGAACCGCCGCCATACTCCTGATGCCTCGCACCACCCGGCATTTCGCTGAAGGAGTATTGACGACGACATGTCTCTGTCATCGCATTGCGCCTATTATACCAAAAAAATGAGTGAATGTGATTATACGGGGCGAAGGTGATTCCGCCCCTACTTAATAATGCGTATTCCAGCCCAGAGTGTGAGTACGGCAATGAGCCACAAGGCGCTGGTATACCCCCAAGCATCGCTGATGAAACCGGCAAGAATGGCTCCACCCGCATAGCCGCTGTCACGCCAAAATCGGTAGATGCTAACCGTCTGGGCGCGTAATTGAGGCACAGCGGAATCACCAACGGCAGCGAGGAGTGTAGGGTAGACCATGGCAGTCCCAGCCCCCATCAGGATGGCTGCTCCATACCACCACATGCTATGTGTGGTGAGTGCAAATACGACAATTCCGATCGCTTGTACAACCATGCCTGCAGCGATGAAAGGGGTGCGTCCGTAGCGATCACTGAGTGGACCAGTGGCGAGTTGGCTTAGTCCCCATACCCCTAGATATGTGGCACCAATACTGGCTGATGTGGCGATTGGAATCTGTTGAGTGATTGCCATCAGCGGTAACATGCCCCAGATAACCACATCATTGAGGTTGTTGATGAGTCCGGCATGGTTGAGGCTCCGCAGGATGCGATGATGCCAACTGGCCTGTATAAACAACTGCCTAAATGATGGCGGATTGACTGGTGTGGTGGGCGCAATTGGCACAAATGCCTGTGTGTCACGTACCCAGATGGTAGACAATATGAGTCCAGCACTCGCCAGACCAATACCCACCAAAAAAGGCACAGGACGCATGCCGTAGTGCACTGCGAGGAAGCCAGCAAGCATACTCGCAAGCGACATCGCCACGTACCCAGCGAATTCGTTGAGCCCCATGGCGAGCCCACGTTGCTGTGCACCCACTAAGTCTATTTTCATGATAACGGCCGTCGACCAGCACAAGCCCTGGTTAATACCGAGAAGTACATTGGCGGCGATTACCCACTCCCAGCTGGGTGCCCAGATAATCAGGATGGGCACGGGGAGCCCGACCAACCACCCAGCCACGAGTATGGCTTTCCGTCCATACCGTGCTACAGCCCAGCCGGTAAAGAGATTAGCCAGTGCTTTGACGACACCAAAGCTGATAATAAAACTCAGTGTGACGCTGGTCGACACCACTGCAAATTCGTGGTTGGCGATGAGTGGCACGATGCTACGTTCGATGCCGAGCATTGCGCCCACAAAGCCGTTTATGATGACAAGTAGGGTGAATTGTTGCCAGTTCGCCCGCAGTCCAGGTGTGGGAATCATGGAACCTCGTTGATACACGCATCGTCAATCTATTGTATATGAGCAAATATTGTGGCGTACTATCTAATTTTTGTGACGATTTTTGTGCAATCGTTGCTTGACCGTAATTTGGAATACGTGCTATAGTCAATGTGTGTTGAGAGCGTGCGCAGTGATTGTATAGAGGAGATTGCGCGATGACGAACCAATTGCGTCTGGTGATTGCAGACGATGAGTCAATAATTCGCATGAATTTGCGTGAAACACTGGTGGGCCTCGGCTATTTGGTGGTGGGGGATGCCGGCGACGGGGTCAGCGCCATTCATTTGGCGCGTGAATTGCGCCCTGATTTGGTCATCATGGACATCAAAATGCCCAAGCTGGACGGCATTCAGGCGGCCAAAGTACTGACCGAAGAAAAAATCGCCCCCGTGCTGTTGTTGACGGCTTATTCTGACCGCGAGTTGGTGGATCGGGCCCGTGATGCAGGGGTGGTCAACTATATCGTCAAGCCTTTCCGCGAGGCGGAACTGTTGCCGGCCATCGAAATTGCACTGGCGCGCTTTGCGGAGTTCAGTGCCATGGACAAAGAGCTCGGCGACCTCAAAGAAACGATGGAGACGCGCAAATTGGTGGAGCGCGCCAAAGGCGTGTTGATGGATACGCAGGGGCTCAAAGAGCAAGACGCCTTCCGCAAAATCCAACAACTATCCATGAATACGCGCAAGTCGATGCGCGAAATCGCCCAAGCGATTTTGTTGACGGCGCAAATCGACAAATAACGTCATGTCGCACCCAGCACCGGGCTCACCACACGGGTGGCAACGTCGCCTTGTCAAAGGTGCGTTGCCACACCTTATTACTGCGCTCATTACCCTCGGCATCGCCTGGCTGGTGGTGCCGCGCGACCGCGTAGTGGTGCTGTCGAGTCCGACGCCCACACGTGCGGCGGCTGTTGCGTCCACGCCGATTGTCGGTGCCACCATGACGTCTGTACCGGCCGTCGTGCGCGATATGTCGCGCCAGGAATTACTGGATGTCAAAGCTGATACGGCCGCCTTGTGGAGTGCGCTGTACTTGTCGCGCGGGTTGGCACACCTGAGCGACGCCGAAGCCTTGCTGCTCAACAACGATATGGCCGGCACCGCACAGACACTCGTGTTGCTCGACGACGCCTTGCAGCGCGCCAGCCTGACGGCGGCGAGCAATGTACGTGACCCCATCGAACAGATCCGCCGCGACGTGGTGGCGGTGCGCCAAGACCTCTACATGCGCCCCAACGGCCTCGACAAACGCTTGCGCCGTGTGCGGCAGGCGCTGTTGACGTTGATTGGCAATCCCAACACTACAACGTCCAATTGATGTCGTGCAGGCGGGCCAGGCGTTCGCCGGCAGCACGCAGCGTGCTTTCCTTTTTGGCGAAGCAGAAGCGGGCCAAGGCGGGTGCGCCCGGTGCCAAATAGAATGCTGGGATGGGGATGGCGGCCACACCGAGCTCGCTGGTCAAGCGCCGGCAAAAGGTATGCACGTCTTTGACGCCGAGGGGTGAGACATCGACGGAGACGAAATACGATCCTTCGGCGTCGATGAGTGGCAGGCCGGTGGCGCGCAAAATGCTGTTGAGCAGGGTGCGGCGCGCGCTGTATTCGGTCACGAGTTGCGTGTAGTAACCGTTGTGCTCGGCATCGCTGAGTGCTACGGCCGAGGCCTGTTGCATGGGGGTCGAGGTGGCAAAGGTCACCCACTGATGCGTGGCGCGGAAGGCTTTGGTGAGGGCTGCAGGCGCAATACACCAGCCGATTTTCCAGCCGGTGACGCTGAACGTTTTGCCGATGCTGTTGACCGTCAAGGTGCGCTCCCACATGCCGGGCAGGCTGCCCAAGTGGATGTGCTGGTGCTGGTCGTAGACCAAGCGATCGTAGACTTCATCGACGACAGCGAGGACGTCGTAGTGTTGACACAGCTCGGCGATGCGTGTTAGCTCGGCACGGCTGAATACTTTGCCTGTCGGGTTGTGGGGTGTGTTGAGCAGAATGAGCTTGGGGCGCTGGGCAAAGGCAGCTGCGAGCACGGCGTCGTCGTAGTGCCAGCCGCTGTGTGTGGCGTCGGGGGGGAGTAGGCGCACGGGGATGGCGCTCCCGCCGGCCATGACCACATCGGGCTGGTAGGCGTCGTAGGCTGGCTCAAACATGACCACCTTGTCGCCGGGATTGACAAAGGCCATGATGATGTCGCATAGTACCTCGGTGGCACCGCTGGCAATGCTGACATCGGTCAGCGGGTCAATCTCGTGACCGGTGCGGTTGCGCCACGTGGCGGCAATGGCCTGGCGTAGGCTGGGCAACCCGGGCATGGGCGCATATTGGTTGAGGTCGGCGGTGATAGCGTTGATGGCAGCCTGTTTGACGAAGTCTGGCCCGGCGAAATCAGGGAAACCCTGGCCGAGGTTGACGGCATTATGTTGCAGTGCGAGGGCACTCATTTCGGTAAAAATCGTGGTGCCAAAGGTGGCGATGCGTGATGCGGCGTGGTTGCTCATAGACGGTGTTCTCGCTGATGGCTGTTGTGTGGTTATTATATCGTATGCGGTTGATGCTGAAACATTGCAGGCAGGCAGTTTTTCACCACGCCACAAAAAATAAACGCATGTGTACCAATTTCATCAGTCAACCATCATGCAGATGGACGGCATGATGCGGGCTTTTTGGGTATGATGAGACAGGATGAAACGGTGTGGCTATCCGTGTGGGCCGACGAAGGTGTCGCCGTGTGTGATATGACCCATGGAATCAAGGGAGTAACGCATGTGCGGGATTGTGGGGTATGTCGGTGCGCGTGAGGCGGCGCCGTTGATTGTGGCGGGGCTAGCACGCCTCGAATATCGTGGCTATGATTCGGCGGGGATTGCTGTGGACAACAACGGCACCCTCGAGATTCGCCGGAGCGTGGGCAAGTTGTCGGGATTGATGAGCGTGCTCGCACACCAGCCGGTGACAGGACATGTGGGTATCGGGCATACGCGCTGGGCGACGCACGGCGATGTGACCGAGCAAAACGCACATCCGCATCGTGATGCCAGTGGGCGCGTGGTGGTCATCCAGAACGGCATCGTGGAAAATTACCTGGAACTCAAACGGACGCTCATCGACGCAGGGCATGTCTTTGTGTCACAAACCGATACTGAAGTCATCGCGCATCTGATGGGCGTGCACTATGCGGCCACGGGATCACTGGTGGAGGCCTTGCGGCAGACTGCTCGTCAACTCAAGGGTGGCAACGCCATTGTGGCTATGACGATTGACCAGCCAGGCACATTGGTGGCGACGCGGATTGGGCATGCTGGCGGCGTGGTAGTTGGGCTGGGCGACGACGAAATGTTTGTGGCGTCGGATGTGCCCGCTATCGTCGACCATACGCGGCGTGTGCTTTTTTTGGAAGATGGCGATATCGCCGAAATCACACAACAGGCGGTGCATCTCACACGCACCGATGGGACCCCCGTGCAACGGCCAGTGACGGCACTCGCATGGGATCCCGTATCCATTGAGCGCGGTCCCTACAAACATTTCATGCTCAAAGAAATCCACGAGCAGCCGCGTGTATTGACCGACGTGCTGCGCGGGCGCGTGGATCTCGAGGCGGGTACGGTACGCCTCGACGACATCACCCTCAGTGATGCGGCCATGCGCGACATGTCGACGCTGGTACTCACGGCGTGTGGCACGGCCTGGCATGCAGCCTTGGTAGGCAAATTCATGATCGAGCAGCTTGCGCGTGTGCCGGTGCAGGTCGATTACGCCTCGGAATTCCGCTACCGCGAACCGGTGCTCGATGCACGCATGGCGCTTGTGGCAATTACGCAGAGCGGTGAGACGGCCGATACGTTGGCAGCCATGGAGTTGGCCCGTGCTGCGGGGGTGCCAACCATGGCAATCGTGAATGCGGTGGGTAGCCAAGCCACACGCGTCGCCACGGCAGGCTCGCTCATGCTCCATGCTGGTCCCGAGATTGGTGTGGCCTCTACCAAAGCCTTTACGGCCATGCTGGTGGGGCTCTACTTGCTGGCGTTGCGCGTGGCGCAGGCGCGCGGTGTGCTGACGCCTGACACGATGCGCCCGCATATCACGGCGCTGATGGCGCTGTCGGGGCAGGTGGGGGCATTGCTTAACGACGGCACCGACTATACGGCGCTGGCGGATTCGTTGCAGCATACCACTAGCGCGCTCTTTTTGGGGCGACAGATGTGCTACCCGATTGCACTGGAGGGGGCGCTCAAGCTCAAAGAAATCAGCTACATCCATGCTGAGGGCTACCCGGCCGGCGAAATGAAGCACGGCCCAATTGCACTCATCGACGACCGCCTGCCCGTGGTGTGTATTGCGCCACAGGATGCCTCGTATGACAAAATGCTCTCAAACGTGTCGCAGGTCAAGGCCCGTGGTGGGCGCGTCATCGCCATCGCCAGCCACGGTGACCGTGAACTAGCCGAAAAGTCTGAAGCGGTGATTTATATTCCGCAGAGCACGGCGCTCCTCACCACGGTGTTGGCGGTTATTCCGTTGCAGCTGCTCGCCTATGCCACGGCGGTGCGGCGCGGGGCGGATGTGGATCAGCCGCGCAATTTGGCCAAGAGTGTGACGGTGGAGTAATCGCTCCTCATTCCGTCTGTGGGGATACATCCCCACGGACGGAGTACAATATGCATATATTCACCGCGACGGGGTCAGCGCCATGCATATTTTGCTTCCCAATTCCATCGAATTAACGCTCCCACACGATGCTATCCATACCTACACCACCTATGACGTGACTGCGCCCTTTACATCTGCGCACGCCAGCGCCGAGGTACTGGTGGCGTGGGGCAACACGCCGGCGAATCTGCGTTCGGCGGTGATGGAGTTGCCCCATCTGCGCC
>JACCDP010191307.1_pt1 | contig 18344 bp, 22 predicted proteins | sample 7445841 | NCBI WGS metagenome assembly JACCDP01 (sample SAMN15323441, study PRJNA562643) | freshwater metagenome | isolation source: river surface water | place: USA:Blue River Watershed | collected 2017-08-17
AGCGATCAAGGTTATTGAAACTCGTGACCTCGAAGCAGCTCTTCAACTAGAAAAAGATGACGATGAGATGGATATTCTTCATCGTCGCCTCTTTGAAATTCTCCTAGATGATTCTTGGAGCTATGGAATCGAAACGGCCATTGATATGACCCTGCTTGGTCGATACTACGAGCGTTGTTCAGACCATGCCGTATCTATTGCTCGTCGCGTTTATTACTTAGTAACCGGAGAATATGCCTCCGAAGTAATTAACTAATTACTTCTTTCCTTGGTTAGCAACTGCTTCAATTGCGGCTGCCGCTGCAGTTGGATCTAAGTATTCTCCGCCACTTTTAATTGGCTTTAGATTTGCATCCAACTTGTAAAGCAATGGAATTCCGGTTGGAATATTTAACTCAGCGATATCAGCCTCTGAAATTCCATCAAGGTGCTTAACCAGGGCGCGCAATGAATTGCCATGTGCAGTTACTAAAACCCGCTTGCCGGCACGTAAGTCAGGCACGATACTCTCGGTCCAGTAGGGCATCATGCGAGTTACTACATCTTTTAAACACTCTGTGGCTGGCATTTCAACGCCTAAATCAGCATACCGAGCATCGCCAGTTTGGCTATAAGGATCATTGGCATCAATCGGTGGAGGTGGAACATCGTATGAACGGCGCCATAATTTAAATTGCTCTTCGCCATATGTTGCGAGAGTTTCTTTCTTATCCTTGCCTTGCAAAGCGCCGTAGTGGCGCTCATTTAGTCGCCATGAGCGCTTGACTGGAATCCAGTGGCGATCACAGGAATCTAAGGCGAGCTGTGAAGTATGAATCGCGCGGCGAAGCAATGAAGTGTGAACCACATCTGGCAAGAGTCCATTTTCAGCAAGTAGCTTTCCGCCTCGAGCAGCTTCGGCTTCGCCTGCTGGTGAAAGGCGGACGTCAACCCAACCAGTAAATAAATTCTTGGCATTCCATTCGCTCTCGCCGTGGCGTAGCAAAATCAATTCAAAGTCGCTCATGGGATTAATCCTAGTTGAAATTAAATTAAATGTGAAAAAGCCTGCAAGTTCGCCAGCGATTCACCGCGGGAAACTCGCCATGCCCATTCGCGGCGAATCGCGGAGGAAAATCCAATCTCAATTAATGGATTAAATGCGGAATCAGCCACTTGTAAAACGCTACCAATCAGGCGATCTATCTCTTGGCTAGTTACCGCAGGCAAAGGTAATCGGCCAACTAAATAAATATCACGCAACTCATTAATCGCGAAGGCAATTCCGTAGAGACTGGCATTCTTCTGCAAGCACCAAGCATGAACTTGATCTTCATTCTCATCGGGCTTACGAATTACAAATGCATTAATACTCAATGAGTGATCACCAATAATTAAGGCACAATGAGTTTGTTGCTTCTTTTCACCCGGCAGAGTTACTAAAAAAGTTTTTGGATTACTTTGTTCAAACGATAGATCATGAGATTCTAAGAAATCGAGAATTACTTGCGTTGGATTAAGCGAGCTCATTTATTAAGCTCCAGCAATATGTTCGCGAGCAATATCACTTAGTACGTTGTCATAGATATCCAAAGTTCCGCGAGCTGTGGCATCCCAACCAAAGTGCGATGCATGCTCGACAGCGCCCATAGATAGCAAAACTCTACGTTGGGGTTCGTGCATTAAACGTGCCAATACCGAAGACCAGGCTCGTGGGTCATGGCCATCAACTAATACGCCAGAGATGCCATCGGCGACAGCGGTGCGAAGACCACCTACTGCGGTAGCAACAACGGGCGTTCCGCATGCTTGTGCTTCAAGAGCTACTAGCCCAAAGGATTCGCTATAGCTCGGTACGCAAACTAAATCCGCACTGCGATACCAATCTGGCAGATCATTACGCGAAACCGGTTCGGCAAATTTCACAACATCTGCAATTCCCAGCCAGCCCACCAATTCCTTTAAGCGCTCAACTTCAGAGGTATTGGCACCCGATGATCCGCCTACGATATTTACAATCAAGCCGCTTCGCAGAGAAGGAGAATGAAGCAGCATCTCGGAAGTCGCTCTAATAAGTAGTTCTGGACCTTTATGTGGCTGAATACGACCGACAAAGGTAATTACATTTGCGGTGCTTGCGACGCCAAGTCGTTCACGAGCAGCTCGTTTGCCGTCAGCAGGGGTGAATTTATAGAGATCTACACCCGGCGAAACTACTTTGACACTATCTGGACATGCGCCATAGAGAGAAACCAGACTTGCCGCTTCGGCATCGGTATTTGCAATTAGCGCACTGGCTGCTTCAACTACTTGCGTTTCACCCTGAACTCGAATCATCGGTTCAGGAATTTCGCCTTCGGCTAGATTTAAATTCTTAACCCGGGCCATTGTGTGCATAGTGTGTACAAATGGAATCTTAAATTCTTTACTTGTAAGCATCGCAACTTTGCCGGAAATCCAATAATGTGAATGAACTACATCGTATTTTGTTTCACCAGTAATTAACTTTCCGAACTCTTTGGCTAAATCTGGGATTAATTTTGGTAGCGCTTCTTTGGTTATACCAGTCAAAGGTCCAACATTTAATTGCCGAACTCGGACTCCTGGTGAAATTTCGACAATGTCAGCAACTTCAGAATTTGTGCGGCGAGTGAAAATATCTACCTGCACGCCCATCGCAGCCATACGTTCGGCACTTTCAACGACATAAATATTCATGCCACCGGCATCGCCAATACCTGGTTGATCCAGGGGCGAGGTATGCACCATCAAGGTAGCAATTCGGGCAGTCATGAGTTAAGGGTAACGCTGATTAAAAAGTAGCGCTAAGTGATCCGACTACGATTCCACCGCCTAGAACTTCAATATTCTCGCCTGCGAGAGTAATTCCGAATTTAGCTAGTGCAGCTTTCATTAATGGGCCATTTGCACGATTGGCACCATCAGAGATCTTCCAAGCAATTGCCCGCCCATCGCTAAGCGATGCCAGCATCACGCTTTCCGCACCACCTTTTACAAGTAATCCTGGAACTTCGCGCATCATCTTTGTATCAAATGCGCCTTCTGCCAAGATCATCTCTGGGTGCTTTAGACATGCTGAGATTACTTCAGCAAATACCGGGTCAGCATCAATGCGCATCTGTCGTGCCGCGACTGCAATAGAGCGAGTGCTCATCGAAAATAGCGGTGCGCCGCAGCCATCAATACTTACTCGATTAATTGGCTGCCCAGTTAATTCAGAAATTTCATTAGCAATTGCCATCTGTAACGGATGGTCGATATCCCGATAGTTCTTGATATCCCAACCATTAGCTATACAGGTAGCCAACATGCCTGCGTGTTTTCCGCTGCAATTTGCAGCTAGTGCAGTGGCTGGTTTATCGCCCCATTCTTTTCTAGCTTTGCGATCTATTGGTCGATCCGGTGTGTTCTGTAAGTCTGATTCGGATAACCCTACGCTCTGCAAAATTTCAAGCGCTACTTCTTGATGGCGAATTGTTCCGCCATGGCTCGCGCAAACTAGCGCCAATTGTTCAGGATTTAGCTGCAGACCATTTCTGACCATAGCTGCTGCCTGCAGAGATTTAATGGCAGATCGTGGATACATCTCAGCATCAACATCGCCCAAAAGTAAAAGATCGGTACCGTCACTATTTAGCAGAATTAAATATCCGCTATGTGTTGATTCGACTAAGCCACTTCGAATTAGCTCCGCTAATACCGCTTGCATAATCAAACGCTTATTCGGCAGATCTTGGACTAGTTGACCAGATATGTGCTTGCAATGGTTGACCCTCGGCAGCCATGTCATACGCGTAGAAAAGTTCGCCTTCAACTAAGCCATATAAACGCACGCCAGCGGTAACCACTTTTGCGGTTGGTGCTGAATAACCTTGATCCATTGCTAGTTGAATCTTTGGACCATCAAAATGTCCTAACCAGCCTTCAGTAATTCCAGTGTTATGTGAAATCACTACTTCCAGCACATTATTAGGCTTAATTCGCCAAAACCCAGCCTCGCTAGCGCCCGGACGGATAATCTCACCATCTTCATCGATGATCCATGAACGAGAGAAATAATTTAAAAATGGGCGACCATCGTGATTAAAAACAGTCTCTGAAATAAATTGAAAAGGTTTAATCGTTGGATATTCGCCATGACCTTTACCGCGCCAAGTGCCGACTAACCAGGCCAGTGGATTTAAATCTGGATGTAATCCTTCAGGAATTGTAAATGCCATTATCGACCTGTCCGCCTTCTACTCTCTCGGTAACGAGCGCTTTCGGGATCTCTGCGAGTAGTAAAAGCAAAGATTAATAATCCAGCGCCGATTGCAATTGAAATCAGGCCAAGGAGAATTGAGGTTAAGAGCTCCATGCTTTGAAGTCTATCGGGAAGTTAAAGCTTTCTTACCGCCCACATGATCGCAAGTCCTGCGATCAAGGTGATTATTAATTGGCCTAGTAGGTTCATTTAATTAAGCCCCTGCAACTATCGCTTCTTGAGCGGCCGGAATCCCGCCCACCGAAAGCGTCGCATCGATTGGGGTATTTCGCTTGACCACAGCGAGGGCAATTGGCCCAAGTTCGTGATGGCGGGCAACGGTTCCGAGGTAACCAACGACAATTCCATCATTCTCGACTGGAGTTCCAACTTTGGGAAAGTTAACTTCGGTGCCATCGAGATGAAGCATTACTAATCGACGTGGCGGATTTCCCAAATTATTAATTTTTGCCACAGTTTCCTGACCACGATAACAACCTTTATTTAAATGAACTGCGCTATTTAAAAGTCCTAATTCATTAGGAATCGATTTATGATCAGTTTCAAAACCAATTCGGGGCAGACCTGCAGCAACGCGCAGTGCATCTAGCGCCCAAGTGCCAGCCTGGGTAGCAACGGAGTTAAAAGTCTCAATCATCAAAGGCAGTTCAACACGGGGCACAAGAGCATATGGACCACCAATTTCATCCATCTTGCCGGGTGCACGCAGAACAGCAAATTCAGCTGTGGCGTCGTGAATTTCCACTTGAGCACGAAATTTCATCTTTTCAAGATGTGAAATTAATTCGCTGCTACGACCTGGGTTTACTACTAGCCAAGTTGTGTCGCCATCATCGACTAAGAAAAATTGATGTTCGATGTGCCCTTTGGGATCGAGAATCAAAGCATGTTGCCATTGTCCGGCTAATAAATTCTCGTGATCTTGAGTCGTTAAGAGATGTAACCAAGTCAAACGTTCTGGGCCAGAAAGGGCCACAACTTCATAGTGAGAAAGATCGGCCCAGGCGGATCCGGCTTCGAGTGCTCGTTGTTCTTTTACTGGATCGCCGAAATGCCAAACCGCACCTTTATCGGGGCCGTCCTCAACGAGTACGGCGCTCATTACTTACTTTCGGCTGCGAAACAAACTGAACAGGTTCCGTAAACTGCAAAGTGTGTTACATCTGTTTTGAATCCATAATCATCTGCTAAAACATTTACAAAATTCGCAGCAACATCAATAGGTGCATCGCCAACAGATCCGCAAGTGCCGCAAACTAAATGCAGGTGCTTAAGCTCTTCAGCAGCATGATAGGTAGCTCCGCCATGACCTAAATGAGTATGTTGAACTAATCCAACATTTTCTAAGGTTTCGAGGTTTCGGTATACCGTTGAAAGATTGATTCCAGGGTGTGTTAGTCGAACCTTTTCGGCGACTTCTTCAGGTGTGGCATGCCCGAGCTCGCGGACTGCAGATAAAACTAGTTCACGTTGCGGCGTTAAGCGCAAACCTTTATCGCGTAATTCGTGTTGTTCGGCCATATGCGAATTCTACTTAAATTTGCACAACTAAATCGACTGGAACGCCCTTAGAGGCAATGACTTTACGCTCTTCGCGCGCTCCAGGTGCCAGAACTATAAGAGTCCAGCTGCCTGGAGCGGCGAAGAAACGAAATTGCCCGTCTACGTTAGTCGGAACTTCCGCGGTGAATTCGCCAGATGAATCCAATAATCGAACATATGCATTAACAACGGGAGCACCATTTGGAACTCCATCGTCTTCCCCGTCCCTGAGAATGACACCTTGAATTACGGTTTGCGTTGTTAAATCAAAGCCAGAAATATCTGGTCCACCTGGTGTTGCACCGCAAGTTCTCATTACGCGCCTATCGCAACCGGAACGCCAACCAATGAACCATATTCAGTCCAAGATCCGTCATAGTTCTTCACATTTGAAACATTTAATAGCTCGTGTAGCACGAACCAAGAGAAGGCTGATCGCTCTCCAATTCGGCAATATGCAATTGTGTTGGTTGCTAGATCAACACCTGCGCCAACATACAGTTCTTTTAGTTCACTATCAGATTTAAAGGTTCCATCTTCATTGGCCGCTTTTGACCATGGGATATTTTTTGCAGTTGGAATGTGACCTTTAATTTGGCCGCCTTCTTGTGGCAGGTGTGCTGGAGCAGCAAGCTCGCCGCTAAATTCAGCTGGAGATCGCACATCAACGATATTTGACTTGCCGATCGCAGATATAACTTCATCACGGAAAGCGCGAATTGAGTTATCGCGCTCTTTGGCTACGTAGCGAGTTGCGATGCGCGTTGGAAGTTCAGTTACAAATGGACGAGCATCTAGCTCCCAGCGCTTGCGTCCGCCATCAAGTAAACGAACATCGGCGTGCCCGTAAATTTTGAAGTACCAGAATGCATACGTTGCAAACCAGTTGTTATTGCCACCGTAGAGAATGACGGTAGTGTCATTTGAGATGCCGTTCTTTGAGAGAAGGGATTCAAATTTCTCTTTTGAAATTAGGTCGCGGATTAGCCCGTCTTGTAGATCATCGCGCCAGTGAAAGGTGATTGCACCCTCGATATGACCTTGTTCATATAGTGAAGTATCTTCATCTACTTCCACCAAGACAACTGCTGGATTATTAAGGTTCTGCGCTACCCATTCTGCGCTTACTAGTGAATTTTCACGTGACATAAAAATGTTTATCCGTTTCTGTAAAGGGGTTAAATGTCTGTTAGAGATTAACTACGGGCACGAAGAAGTAGTAAATAAACTTCGCAGCCAAGGCAGTAATTAAAAGTAGCGTTTAGAAAAGCTGCAGCCAGAGCGAATCCGGTTGCAATTGTGAAGAGAGCTGTTACGCCGGTAAATAATCCAACAAGCGCAACGGCTGCGAAAATCAAACCAACCGCCTGTGCAAATTGCGGTGGACGTACATCTTCAGGTACAAATTCACCTTTCAGGCGAGGCTTAATCCAACTCTTAAAGATATGTGCATATGGAGTGAATTGAGGTCCCTTAGTTGCCCCAATTAGAAATACCGCGAATTGAAGGGCAATTAGGAAAAGCGATTGCGTTACTAGCGCCGCTGACAAAACTACAACTGTGATTGCGGCGGAAAATCTTGGACCTCTTGCATCAATAACAATGTTGGTGCTTTTATTTTCTAAAGTTGTCATTTGCTACCTTTTTTATTAGTTGGATGTGACTAAAACTGGAATTAAAGTTTTAGTTACAACACAACGAGACAGCTAAGCGACCGTAATCAAGTACGCGACGCTTGGTGAAGAAGCTATCTAAAGGTAAGGACATGGCTTAAGGATAAAGAGGTACCTCTAATAAGGCTAGTTGCGAGTAACTTGCAGGTGTTACTTGATCGCGGCTAGTGCAGCCAAGACTTGATCACGCTTAGGCGAACCCACAGCGCGCCCCACTTCAATGCCGGCGTTATTCAGAATAAGCGTTGTGGGGGTAGATCTAATATCTAATTTTCTAACTAACTCAAGGTTTGTTTCGGCATCGATCTCAACATGGCGCACATCAATTAGATCAGCAACTACATTTTCTAGCAAAGTTCGAGTTGCCCGACATGGGGTACAGAAGGCCGAAGAGAATTGCACCAAAGTCGCTCGGGTGCCTAGCTCACCGCCAATCACCGAAGCACTTAAACCATTAACTGATGGGGCTTTTGCCTTGATTTTGCCGCGTGAACGTTGATACCAAAGGCCATAGGCGGTTGTAACGCCTAAAACTATTGCGGTTGGTAGGAAGGTTTTCACGAGAGTAGTCTGTGCTACTTCATACCTAGAACGCAACTGGAAGCGGGTGAACGTAGATGGCAAAAGTGTTGCTACTTACAAACACACATGGCGCCAGCGCAGAAGTTCTTCCTTCTTTAGCGCTTTTGCAACACCAGGTAAAAATCGTTCCCGCAGAAGCAAGTGTTTTAATTGATATTCCCGTCGCTGATATTTTGTTATTAGATGCTCGTCGCGAACTTCCAGCGGCTAAGAATTTAGCGAAATTAATTAACGCAACCGGATCAAGTGCACCAGTATTAGTAATTACAACTGAAGGTGGCTTATCAGCACTCAGCGCCGACTGGGGCATCGATGATGTAATTCTAGATACCGCAGGTCCTGCAGAAGTTGATGCACGTATTCGAATTGCGATTGGTGAATTCGCAGCTAACCTTGCGCAAGGCGATCCTTCAGCTGGTGAGATTAGAACTGGCGAAGTTGTCATTGATGAGAGTAGCTACACCGCACGCATCAAGGGTCGTGCGCTTGATTTAACTTTTAAAGAGTTTGAGTTATTAAAATATTTAGCCCAGCATCCAGGCAGAGTTTTCACTCGTGCTCAATTGCTGCAGGAAATTTGGGGATACGATTATTTCGGTGGAACTCGCACAGTAGATGTTCATATTCGCCGTTTACGTTCAAAGTTGGGTCCTGAACACGAAGCTATTATCGGCACCGTTCGAAATGTGGGATATAGGTTTACGATCTCTAGTGCCATGAAAGATGCTCAAGTTTCCGAACGGATTTAACCTGTGCGTACTATTTTAAAGTTGCATCGCTCTATTAATTCTGAACTTATCGCGCCGGTTACTAAAGTCGAAATTTCTACATTTCAGAGTTCTGATGCGGCTGAGTGGTTGACGCTAAATAACCAGATCTTTATTTCCCACCCAGATCAGGGAGATTGGGTTATGCAGGACTTAACTAACCGCATGGCTGAAAGTTGGTTTGATCCCGAAGGCTTCTTCCTGGCTCGAGATAAGGGTCGAATCATCGGTTTTTGTTGGACCAAAATCCATCATGACCGGGTGAATGAAGGCGCGATCGGTGAAATTTACGTATTGGGTGTTGATCCGGCCGCACATAGTTCTGGGCTCGGCAAAGCGCTGACCTTAACAGGCCTGCACTATTTCAAGGGAAAGCAGATCAAAGAGTCAATGCTCTATGTCGATGCCGATAACCACCCAGCACTAATTCTTTACAAGAAATTAGGCTTCAACTAAATCTTTGCACATTGCGCGAAATGCTGCGGTATGTGCATCAACATCAGCTTGGGTTGTATCTGGGCACATTAACGCCATATTGTGAAATGGAGTTAACAAGAAGCCATCATTTAATAAACGTAAGTGAATGTATTGCTCTAGTTCGAAATCGCCAGCATCTGCTGCTTGTCGACCAGTAACAGGTGCGCTTCCAGCAAATAGATATTCACCGCGAGCACCCAAGCGAGAACAATGCCATGGCAAGTTAAATTCAGATATTACCGAATCAACGCCATCAGACCAGGAAGTTCCAAGTTTGATCATGTGGGAAAAGTTTTCTTCAGTTAGTACTTGAGTCAGAGTTGCTCGCATTGATGCAAGTGATAAGGCATTGCCAGCTAAAGTTCCGCCGATTCCACCAGTATCAATAATTTCTAATTCGACTTTCGCTTTAATGGCGTCGGCAATCTCTTGTGTCATACCAAAAGTACCAGTTGGGATTCCGCCACCAATTGCTTTTCCGATCGTTAGAAAATCAGGTTTCAGATTATGAAACTTAGTCATTCCGCCGGTGCCGACCGAAATGGTATGAGTCTCATCAATAATCAATAAGGTTCCATATTTCTTAGCCAGAGCAGCTACAGCATCAAGGTATCCTTCATTTGGAAGAACGATTCCGACATTGGTCATTGCTGGTTCCATCAAAATTGCTGCTACATCGCCTTTGGCAAGCGCGGCTTCCATGCCTACTAAATCATTGAATTCAACTACTCGGGTAGTTAGCGCTGGATCAACCGGTGCACCGATATTTCCTTCGCGCGCTACGGTATCTCCCGCATCATCTAGAGTTGCAAAAGTTTCATCAACGCTGCCGTGGTAGCAACGATCGATAACTACGATCTTGGAGCGGCCGGTTAGCAAGCGGGAGTAGCGGATTACATGGCGATTGGCATCGGTGGCCGATACCGTGAACTGCCAAAGCGGCAGACCGAACCTGTTGGTTAATTCGCGTGAAACGATTGCAGCATCTGCCGTTGGCAACATAACGGTGATGCCATTGCCAGCTTGTTCGCGAATTGCGGCAACTGTTGCTGCAGGTGAGTGTCCAGTCATCGAACCGGTATCGCCTAAGCAGAAATCGATATATGAATTGCCATCTACATCGGTAAATTTCGCACCATTTGCTGATGCCACATAAACCGGATAAGCACCTGGCCACTTAACCATCCAGGACATCGGAACTCCGCCTGGCATCGACTGGTTCGCCTCTTTAAAAAGTTCGCCGCTCTTTGGGTGTAGCTTAAGGAAGCGAGCTTCTTCGTGCGCTGTTAATTGGGCTAAGTGTTCGCGATTTATCAATTTACTTTCCTTTTCTTATTATTCTTCGGAGAATACAAATAGCGCTTCTATGTAATGTTCACCAGTTATACCTAAATTAGCTGCATCCGGTGGTGCGGTTTGGGGTTCGATGCAAATTCCTTCGGCATCCTCGTTATAAACAACCCACCATGGTGCATCACATTCAATATCAATTCGCGCCACATCTTCCCAGATGATCGCTGGTGTACCGATAATTTCTGTAAAAGCATCATCCCAAGGTTCTGGTGTTGGCTTTATTAATTCGCCAGTCGGAAGTCCATCGGTGCCACGTTGCAACATTTGATTTGCGGAGAATTCAATAACTGCGCTGCCGCCGCGATCTAAGTCACGGGCAAACCAAGGATGTAAACCAAGCCAGGCAGGTAGATCACAATCACCGGGCTCGTATTCAAGTGACCAACGAATTGCATCATCTAGTACTTCAATAGTTTGTTCGAGAGTCGCGCCACCATAAGGAGCTGGCAGATGCAACAGTGATCGCCCGGGACCAATTTCTTGCCAAGATGAAGTAAAGCCATAACCATGTAGCGCATGTGGTGGATCAAAGATTTGCGGAAGTTGGTGGGTGCGGCCATTTTCGCCAGTAATTAAGCCATCTCGGACTCGGCCCGCCCAAGGGCCCATTCCATACCAGCCGTAGTTAACGGGGGTTCCACGAAACGGGAGCGTAAATTGCATATCGCGCCAAATTAGCGAGGCGATGCGAGCACCTTGATCTAAATCAATATTTATTTGGAATTCGGCATCATCGATAAATTGCATATTATTTCCGCTCAAGTGCTTGAGATAGTTCGAAAGCTCTTGGTGGTTGCGCACCAGCTCGAGAACAGGTGATCGCAGCTGCAACTGCAGCGCGATTTAGAACTTCACTTAATTTATTGCCGGTTAAATTCACGATGCCATCTTGTAATACGGCTTCGACAATTACTGCACCAACTGTATCCCCAGCGCCAACTGTATCTATTACTGCAACTTTCCGACCTGAAACTTCAACCACACCCTGTTCGGTAATTCCAACTATTCCATTAGCGCCCTTAGTGATGACAACTAATTGCACGCCTTTTGCCAAACAGATTTTGGCAATTCCGATTGGATCTTCATTCGGATAAAGAGCAGCTATGTCATCTTCGCTAAATTTAACCACGCTACTTATCTTGATCCACTTTTCAACTGCATCACGATATTTGATTAAATCTGGCATAACGCTAGGACGAATATTTGGATCAAAAACTATTGGTGCGAATTCGCCCACTCTTACCGCCCAGTCATAAAGTACTGATGCGCCAGGTTCGATAATTGTTACGAGAGTTCCGATGTGCAGCACAGAAGGTTTATATTTTTCGGGATCAGGTAACCAGCTTTCCGAAAAGGCAAAGGTGGCAGTGTTGTCAATTAAGAATTCATAACTGGCTGATCCATCTGTGCTGAGTGAAATAGTTGCGGTACAAGTTGGTAAATCGCTGGTAAGCGCTAGATCTATACCTACGCCATCATTTAACAATTCAGCTCGGGCTGCTTTTCCAAAACTATCGGTTGAAATGCCATCGATAAATTGAACTTGGTGACCTAAGCGCGAAAGCGCTTTTGCGGTATTTGCAGGTCCACCACCGACAACGGCTATTCGATCAGGGGTTCCTGGAAGCAGGTCAATTAAGACTTCACCACAGACCCAGATACTCAACTTTGTTCACCTTTTCGCGCTAAGAATTCAGCGATCACTTCAACTCCGAGAAGATGGTCTTCTACCTGAGGTAATCCGCTAATTAGTAATACTCCTGCTAAGCCTATTCCATTTACATTTAAAGGCAGCCCACCACCATGAATTGCATGGCTCTCTTCTGCCAAGTTATTTTTTAAATACCAATCAAATGAGTTCTCTTCAGCAAAGACCCGTTCGTGCATAGTTGAATTTCCTGTTGCGTGAACTACGCGTGCTTTACGTGCGATCCAATTATCATTTTCGGGTTTTGTTCCAGGAAGTGCTACATGAAATATCGGCCACTTTCCTAACTGCACTTCGATTGTTATTGCTAAACCTCGATCGCGACCTAATTGATGTGCGATCTCTCCAATTTCAATTGCTTCGCTCTGGGAAAGAGAGGGTAGGACTAGCGTCTGCGCCTCAAATTTAAGACCTTGACTGGTAAAGCCACCTGTTGTTTCAACCATGGCTCAATTATGCGGTCACCGGCCCAATGCTCCAAGCAATCTCTTGATGGCGATCAATCACCCAGGCTGAATATTCGACTAATTCAGGTGCGGTAAACCATATTGCGCCATCTCGTCCACTAACCATTAAGGCAGTTGCTAGCGCATCTGCGATCGCGCCATTAGGACCAATAACAGTTGCCGACTTCGCGCCAATTGCGATTAATCCAGTGTGCGGATCGTAAATATGTGCACCACGCTCATAAGTTCCGCTCGTGGCAATTGCACCATCTTGAATTTCGAATGTTTGTAGAATTTCTAAGCGATTATCGGGATTTACCACACCTATGGACCATGGCAGTTGATCGGTGAAACCTCCTCGAAGAGCTAAATCTCCGGCTGCATTTACTTGAACGTGCTCGGCTCCTGCTGCTTTAAGTATCTCGGCTGAATTATCCGCAGCCCAACCCTTGACCAATCCAGAGGGGTCAAAGCCTCCTGCAACTGTCCATGGATCAAAGGCGCCTTGTGTCAACTCTTTTAGCTCAAGCGATAAATTCCAGACTTCGATTACTTCAGGCGAGCACTGCTCAATTGCGATCTCGCCCCGCCTTAATTGTGAGACTTTTGAGCCTGATTTATAGGTTGAGAAAATTTCATCAACATGATGAACATAGTTTTCTACTTCCGCCAAAGCTGTAGATATATCAACGCTGCTGGTTACATCAAGATATAGAACCGTACCCCAAACTTCTATCTCTCGTTGGGTGCGCTTCATTATTACAAACCAGCTTTAACCATTGCGCCTTGCAGCGAGAGGCGCCAGCCATATGTTGTGTAACTAGCCCCTGATGCGCCTTGAATATCTGTTGATTGTGCTTCCAGTGTCTGCTGCTTTAATACCGGAATTGCAAAGTTACTGTAGCGATCATTCTTCCCGGTCGGGGCTTGCAAAGCTTTGGCATTGGTAATTTTTCCATTGGTGACCGTGATCTCTACCTGAACATTTCCATATCTAGTATTTGCGACCGGCCCCACGAAATTTCCTGAAACAGCTTTTACAGTTGGCGTTGGTGCGGGCGCTGCTTTAGTTGGTGTTGTTGCAGGCGTCGCCGCCTGCGTCTTAGTTACGGTTGGAGTTGCCGATTGTGTTTGATTTGGTATTGATGTTGGTGAACTCGCATCAGCTGTCGGAGTTACGCCACTAACCGGTTTTGAAGTATTTGCTGGAGAAGTTGGTTTGCTAGCAACGCTCGCAGGGCTCTGATTTGCGACTGGTGTTTGTGCAGTTGCATCGGGTGCGGGCAAAGTTGCTAGATCGTTTCCAAGGCTAGAAACGCTATTGCCTAGTTGCGGTGGATTTACAGATAAAACCGCACCCAAACCACCAACAGCACCTGCCGTAATTAGTAGAAAGCGTTTCATATTATTTCTCCTGCACTTTATTCAGAGTGAAAAGCAAATGCTTCATCGTGGAATCGATTCTTCGGTACGCCAACTTCGTATGCTGCATCCCGCACCACATTAACTAGCGGCGCAGGACCACAGATATAGATTTCAGAATCGGCAAATCTTGGAACTAGCGCTGTGATTGATTTTGCATCCATTGGATGAATCTTGCGTGAACCTACTAAGTAGTGAATGCGGATAGAGCCCTCCGACTGGGCGGCAAGATAGTCGAGTTCCTCGCGTAAAATTAGCTCTTCCGGACGGGAAACACGGACTATTACATCTAGCTGAATCCCGTTACGGAACTCTTCGATAATTGCTCGAACCGGCGTGATACCGACGCCACCGCCAATAAGAACTACATGTTTACGCGATGCTCGCCCTGCAGTAAAGGCGCCATATGGACCCTCCATAAATACCCGAGTACCTGGTTTTAAATCAGCGAGTGAACGAGAATGATCACCTAAATCTTTTACGGTGATTCGTAGATAGTGCGCTGTAGGTGCAGCTGACATAGAATAAGGATGCGAAATTAAGGCATGCCCTTTGGCTAAGAATCGCCAACCAAAGAATTGTCCTCCCTGTGCGTTTAATTTTTGTAATTGGTGACCACGCATAATTACCGAAACCATGCCGGGACCTTCGGTAACAACTTTCTCGACGCGGATTCCATGTCGTAAAGAGCGAAAGATAGGAATTACAAATCGCCAGAAAACAATGGCAAAAACCATTGCGCTATATAGAGCGATCCAAAATGCTTTATTTAGCGGATGACCAATAAACATTGGGCCATTTAGAATTTGGTGCATAAAGGAAAGTGCGATGGCGGCGTAGGTGGAGATGTGAATCATCCACCAAGTTTCGTAACTCAACTTTGCTCTAGCTTTTTTATATGAAGTAATGCCCGCGGTGATCATGAAAACAAAACCGGCAAGAGCTGCCCACATCCAATCAAAAGTGGTCAGAATGCTAATTGCTTCACTAAAGATGCTCACCTGAAATTGACCGGCATAGCCCACGGTAATAAGCAGTATGTGAAAAGCAATTAGATAGAGCGACCAAGGACCAAGTTTGCGATGCCAAGTAACTAACCGATCATGACCGACTCCGCGTTCGACCCATGGAATTCTGGCTACTAGCAGGATCCCTAAAAGCGCGAAGTAAGTTCCGACTAGAGCTGCGAATCGAGAAGTCGTCTGAACTGCTGCATAGAAAGAGGAGATATCCGATTTTCTTAAAGTGGTTACTTCAAGCGCCACAGTTAGACCTAGACCCAACCCAGTTAGAAGTGCCGCCCAATCAGTCCCTGCGGCGCTAAATTTCCGGATTGGTAATGACTTCATAGGTGCACTAAACCTGACTTTCTTGAGAACTTTATGAGTAACAAGTGAGATCAACTGCAGGAGTTTTCCCGCTTAAAAGATAGCTATCCACCATGGAATCAACGCATTTTGAGCCTCGGCCATGTCCGGTATGGCCATCACCATCAAAGGTGATCAACTTAGAGTTCTGAAAGATTGCCTTCAGAGAGAGCGCCCATTTATATGGCGTTGCTGGATCTCGGGTCGTGCCGATGATCAAGATTGGATTGCTCTCGATCTTACTTATCTCAGGCTTACTTACCTTCTTCAATTCCGGAAAATAGCGACACGATAAACCGGCATAAGCTAAATATGGTCCGAAGATCGGAGCTTTATTCGCAAATTCGGCGGCGCCAGCTTTAAAGTATGAGAAAGCTTTAACCTCTCCTTGATCCAAACAATCGATGACTTGGATCGCGTCATTCTCATTGCTTGCATATGACCCGTTCTCTTGTCGCCCAGAATATTGATCGGCCAGAGTTAGCAGACTATCGCCACTGCCAAGCGCTGATTCTTTAAATGCATCTCGTAATACCGGCCATCCTGATTCGCTGTCATATAAACCTGACGCCAATCCGATTACCGCTAAACCTTCAGTTACTTCTCGATCAGATTTACTCTTTAATGGATTAACAGATATCGCTCTCAAAAGTTCAGTTACCTGGTTTCGCGCGCTCTCTAAATCGCCAGTCAATGTGCAATCAGTGCGTTTTAAGCAATCAAGTAGAAATGCATCAAGAGCTTGCTCAAAACCTATTGCTTGACCCAAAGCTGCTTCTTTATTGCTGCTATTTGGATCTACTGCACCATCTAATACAAATCGTCCCACCAGGTTTGGAAAAAGATCTGCATATAAAGTTCCAAGATAAGTTCCATATGATTTACCCAAGAAATTTAACTTCTGATCCCCCAGCGCTGATCTCAAAATATCCATATCGCGTGCACTATCAATAGTTCGATAGCTACCCAGGTATTCGGTATTTTCTGCGCATTTCTTAAAATAATCTCGCATATCACTAATTGCCAAGGCTAGTTCCGCAGCATCATCGGGCTTTGGATCGGCTGCATAACTTTGATCGGTTTCAGAATTGCTTAAACATTTAATTGGGGCGCTTTCGCCAACACCTCGCGGGTCAAAACCAACTATGTCGTAGCGTTCAAGGATCCTGGAACTCACGATATATTCAGCGTTATAGGCATAATTAACGCCTGAAGAGCCAGGCCCGCCAGGGTTTACAACTAATGAACCAAGTCGCCGTGATTGGTCTAGCGCTTGATAACGAAGTAGTGATATCTCGAATGAACCGGTCGCTAATTCTTCATAATCAATTGGAACGAGCAATTTGGAACATTGATATTCGCCATAACAACTCTTCCAATTTAAAGTTTGATTCTGATATTTAGTGAGCGAGGTTAAGGCCTCGGGTTTATTTGATGCACAGCCACTTAGTAACAAAAGGGCGGCAAGCCCAAAAGTTAATTTATTTTTTATCATGCTTGCGCTAATTGGCACATTAATGATTCTAGCGTCAGCAATGGAGCTGAGTTATGGCTCAAATTATTTCGCGCCTGCATAATTGCATCAATTTTAGATACTGTTCGAGCAGCTGGAATACGTTCTGCCATCTGCTGAATCTCATTTGCGAATTCCTGATTTATTAAAGAAGTAGCAGATCCCGCTTGAATAAACATTACATCGCGATACAAAGTTGCCATATCAACTAGCGCACCATCAATCGAATCGCGGATCATACGAGTGGTTCGAGATTTCTGTTCTTTCTCTAAATCTTTAATTGCTTTTGCGCCACCGGTTGCCATGCCTCGGCCAGTTGCCCCTTTACCCCACGCTTCAGCTAAGTCAGCGCCCTCTTTCTCATTGCGGGCTGTTGCTGCTATTTCGGCTTCTTCGGTTGCTAAATTCAGTAGAGTTTCGGCAGCTTTAAAAGCAGAGGCCAAATCATTAATCTGCATTGGCAATTTTATAATCGTATTGCGGCGATTGCGAATAGTTTCATCACTGGCAAGATATCTAGCCCGGCCAATGTGACCTTGTGATGCACGAGCCGCAAAATCCGCCATTGCTGGTGAAATGCCGTCGCGGTTTACTAAAACTTCAGCAACATCCGCGGAACTTGGAGTTACCAGTTGTAAATGGCGGCATCTAGATCGAATAGTTGGCAAGACATCATGCAGTGTTGGAGCGCAAAGCAACCAGACCGTGCGATTACCAGGCTCTTCAATCGCTTTTAGTAGAGCATTCGCAGCTGATTCTGTGAGTCGATCAGCATCTTCCATGACTACTACTCGCCAACCACCCATTGCGGGGGCCCAAGCTACGCGGGTTAATAGTTCGCGGATCTCTTCAATCTTTAGTGAAAGGCCTTCAGTGCGAATAATCTCCACATCGGAATGAGTGCCAGCTTTCGCAGCCCGACAATCGGTACACGTCCCGCAGCCATCACTGCTACAAATTAGTGCGCTAGCAAATGCAACAGCCGCAGATGATCTTCCGCTGCCAGGGGGGCCAGTGAATAACCAAGCATGTGTCATCTCTTGAGATTCTTCGCCACTTCGTGCTGCCGCAACTGCGCCTTGAAGCACTCTAACTAAATGGCTTTGACCAACTAATTGATCGTAAACCGACATTTCTACTTCTTCTTTACAGTTTTACGTGCGGTGTTGCGAGCTGTAGTTGCAACACGGCGAATCGGTTTCATGATTCGATTTCCATGCTCGTCACGAA
>JACCDP010829057.1_pt1 | contig 18338 bp, 9 predicted proteins | sample 7445841 | NCBI WGS metagenome assembly JACCDP01 (sample SAMN15323441, study PRJNA562643) | freshwater metagenome | isolation source: river surface water | place: USA:Blue River Watershed | collected 2017-08-17
GGGATGCGCACGTTGGAAAGCCCGGACACCTCCGCGGCCCCCTTGCAGACGGTCACCTCGCGGATGTACCCGCGCGGCGGAGAACTCTTCGTGCAGGGCAAGGTGTTTTCGACCTCGGCGCTGTACGACCTCGGACTGCCCCTCTCCGACGGGTACCTGTTCACCCGGTACTCCATGGGCCAAGGCTCGCTCCCGCTTGGCTTCAACAAGTCCTCGAGTGCCCGGGGCTTGGGTTTCTCCTCTTTGGTGGAGCAGGCGGGTCTGCCGGAAAACCAGGCGCTCGGGATTACGCCCGCGCGGAAGATCCACAATACGATGATGTTCTTCCGGAACGCCCCGGAATGGCCGATGTTCGAGCATGTCGGATCGGTCAAGCTGACGGATGGAATGGACGGGCAACCCAGGTCCGTCACCTACGAATGGATCGAGCTGACCCGTCCCCTGCATGCGTCACCCTTGAGCGCGCAACTCACCGGGTTCCTGCCCGAAGCGAACCTGCACGTGCCGATGAGTCAACTGGTGAGCGGCATGGTGCCTCGGAACGAGCGTCTGTCGCCGACACTCGACCTCAAGGCGCTGTTGCTCGAAGCGATCCCAGGTCGGCACCAGGCACTGATCGATTTTCTGCGGCTGGATCCCGGGTTCGACGAGAATTTCGACGTGTACCTGCGGGGGATTGACCTCGACCGCCAGGTCACGGTGCGCGAGGCGCTGCGGGCGATCTCGCTCAGGCAATTGGAGACACGCCTCGAAGGAGTGGTCGAAGGTTACTTCAACCGGGTGTTCGCGGAGTTGTCGTTGAACAAGTTGGTGCAGGGATCGCTGGCCATCGACGATTTCGGGCAGCGGATGCTCATCCTGCGCAATCGCCTGAAGGATTACTTCGACGCGCTCAGGATGGACGCCTTCGTGGTGGATTACCTGTTCAAGGCGCTGGTCCCGGATCTGCCCTTCGCCGATGACTCGGTCCAACAGTTCATCGATCGATTCAGCCGCAGCGAACTGGGAATCCTGGTCAACGGGTTGGTGCAGTTCATCAACTGGAACCCGGCGACGCTGGTGATCGAGCTCTTCATCGGCTGCGATTTCCCGGACGACCTGCCGGCCTTGGCCCGCTCGCTCATGCGGTCGTGGGGAGACGGCATCCGCATCGAGTGGGACAACCGCATCTATTACGAAGGCCTCAAGGTCGCCGCGCATTACGCCGGCTTCGAGGGGTTCCCCCGCTTCGAGATCGCGGCCCGGGAACGATTCCAGGAGCACCTGCTGGAGGTGCAGGCCGGCGTGTTCGGAGCGATCGACCCGGTGGTCGCCAAGGTGGAGGGCTGGAGCGGTGTGCGGAAATCTTTCGCGATCGGGATCCACAACAAGAAGCTGCTCTCGCTGGTGGCCGACCTGGTGGCCGACGGGGTGGGAGCCGTTCTCCGCGCCCGGACAGGCGACGTCGCCATCCTCGACCGGACCGTGGTCGAGGTGATCGGTCGGTTCGGTCTGCAGGGCGAAGGCGACCGCCTGCGCTTCGACCAGATCCTGAGCGTGACCGATCTGGGATCGTTCCTCACCACGCCGTTGGACACCTTGTTCGAGGGTCTTGAACTCGACCTGGGACGTCTGGGATTCCAGTCGGTGATCGAGGGCGTGGTCATCGATCACTTCCGGAAGACCTTCCCGGAATTCAACCTGAACCTGAGTCTGCATGATCACCTGATGGACTACCTGCTGAGGGCGATGGACTTCTCGCGCATCACACAGGGGCTGGTTCACGAGGTGCTCGGAGAGCACATGGACGAGCGGCTCGGCGGAGGCACCGCCCCCTTCAACCGGCTCCTGACCCAAATCCTGAACGATTTGCTGGGGACGTTTGGCTTCCGACCTGGCGACGATTGCTGGATGAACCTGATCCGGCGGGCCCGGTTCATGAGTATGGTCCTTTCGATCATCCCGGACCCCACGTTCGGCTGCCAAGCCGCCTCCGCCGACTTGGCAGCCATCGAGCAAGCGGCCTACACATCGGTGACCGAGTCGGTGACCTCGGCGATCCAACAGACGGTGGGTCAATATGTCGGATCGGTGGTGACGGAGGCGCTCTCGGGAGCGGGCTCGGTCAACACCAGTTTCTCGGCGGAATCGCGGCGCACCGTGGCCAAAGTCTCTCATCCGCTCGAGGTGGAACTGGCTGCCTTCCGGGGGCGGCCGATCGAGCACCTCGGCAGCCACGGTCAGGGCGACCGGATCGTGAGTCTTCTGCAAGTGCTCGGCGGGGAAACACCGGAGCTCGTGGAGCTTTCGTATGACCGGGTGACGGCCCGGCATACGGTTCGGTCCCTGGGCCCAGTACCGCCGGTGGACCTCCGGCCGATGGCCTCCAACGATGGTCAGAACCCCCGGTTGAGCCAGGGATTCCTCGGTCTGGTTTCTTCCCGAGGTTTCTCAGCATGGCCAAGCGGACTCTTCGTCCTGGATGCGGCCTCCGGGCGGGCCGTCCACTTCCAGAGGGCCGATCCGACCCTCGAGCGATTGCAGGTGTCGACGGACCGAGAACGGGCGGTGCTGTGGAGCCCGCGACGACTGCAGGTCGGGCTGCTGCCGCTGTGGACGGACCTCGACCGGGAGCGCCAAGTCCACGGTCCGGCACCCCAGATCGGGCTGCCTCCCGCCGAGATGTCCTTCGTGCCCGGCGAGCGACTGGACCCGGGCGTCCGGGTCCGCGGCGCGCGGCCCTTGGTCTTCCTGTGGAAGGACGAGGCCGGACGCGTGGCGGCCCAGGGCACCAACGGGTTCGCCGTGACCCCAGGCCCGACCTGGGCCGAGGGACGCTACCGCCTGGTGGTGACCAACGCCCACGGCTCGGCCGAGTCGGCGCCGCTGCGCCTGACCCGACGGGCCCCGGTGCTGGCGGAACTGACCCTGGAGGCGGATGGGTCCAGGATTCGCGGGACGGAAGGCACGACGCTGGAGATCCCGGTCACCGGGCAACTCGACGAGCGGCCGCTGCGGTACTCGTTGCTGCGAAGCTCCAGGACGATCCTCGCGACCACCAACCGGACGCTGCGCCTGGGTCCGCTGGCGCACGGCGACTCCGGCCGGTACTCGGTCCGGGTCGACGGCCCGCAGGGCGGGCGCGTGATCGGAAGCTTTGTTCTCAGCGTGGTCGGCCGGTTCGATCCGCCGGCCAACTTCCGCCCCACCTTCGCCACCACCAACGAGCTGGCCCTATTGTCGCGCCTGTTCGATCGGGTCGAGGCGACGGATTCCCGCACCGGACTCACCCGGACCTACACGATGTCCCGAGAGGACCTGCCGCCCTACAACCGGGCGAATCCATCCCGCTACCGCGGATTCCTGGGTGATCGAGGCTACCCATTCATCGACGAGATCCCGTCCAGAGGGGACCGTCCCCTGTCGGGACGCATGCTCGGAAACCATCTGGTGAAGATGGCCATCCAGGTGGAGGCGACCAATCGCTGGGTGCTCCGCCGTGGGGCGACCCTGGACCAATTGACGCCCGTCAACACAGGACAAGGCTCCCTGGAGCTGATTCTGCCGGCCGACGCCGACCAGGAATTCTACCGGGTTGATCCCCTGCCCTGAGGTGCTGGGGACCCACGGCCGATGCGGGGCGTTTCCCTCGCATCGGCCCGGAGGCCACGCCGACCCTCAGGCCTTGCCCAACCATCGGGCCGCGTTGGCGACGACGCGGAGGGCGTGGGGGTTGAAGAAGACCGGGTAGGTCTCGTGCCCGGGACGGAAATAAAAGATGCGCCCCCGCCCCAGACGCCACACCGAACCGCTGCGGAACCATTCGCCGGCGGCCCAATGCTCCTCGAGAACCACCTCGTCCGGAGCCGGCACGTGGAAGGGTTCGTCATACATCTCGGTCTGCTCGATGGCGAAAGACTCCGGCAATCCTTGAGCGATCGGATGGCGCGGCAAACGGATGCGTACTTCGCTGGGCTTCCCATCGCCCCGGTAGGCCGGGAAGCAGCAATTGGCGCGGAGCAGGCGGACCTCGACGGGTCCCTGTGGCGGGCGACGGTATTGGACTTCCGGCGACAATCGTTCCTTGTAACTCGGAGCCATCCACGGCCTGGGCAACAAGTCGCTTTCGACCACAACCGCACGGACGCGCTCGGCCTCAGGCAGGGCCGCCAACGCCCTATCGCGGGCCACAGCGTTCATGGATTCGACGAAGGGGCGGGACCAGTGTGCCGAATGCAAGGCCAGCAAAGAAAGTTTCCCAGAGCGAATCCGTTCAACGATCCGCGCGGCGGTGGCCGGCTCGATCTCGGCGTGACGCACATGCCCCCACCAAACCAGGACGTCGACTGCATTCAAATCACGGAGACCCTGCTCCGGGTCATCGAGGCATACCGACTCGATGGACAGGCCCGGAACGGTACGTAGGTGGTCGGCGATCTGGTTTCCGAGCCAATTCGGGTAAGCCTTCTTCTGGGCTGGCTGGCGCTCGTCCCAGACACGCACCCGGATCCGGGAGGATTGCGGAGTCTTGCAGCCCGCGGCCGCCACAACTGCAGCACCGCCCACCAGCCATTCGCGTCGGGAGATCATGGGGTGGATCGTCCGGTGAAAGCACGCCTCAGGCAACACCGTCCCACCGAGTTCGACGTGGCCGTGGCAACTCGATGGACACTTTTCCGGAACGTGGTTCGACAGTTTTTCTGATGTACTGACCCCTTTTGTGTAAATATGCGGGACCGACCCCTTTTGGACTACCGGATTGCTTAGAGGGGGCGGATCTCGCCATGCTCATCGTCTTATATGTCGAGGCGGCAATACCCGTTTCATTTGATTGAACCCCGGTGGCAGCGGCACTGGGCGGCAGAACAGACTTTCCGGGCTTGGAACCCGGGAGACCGCATTCCGGAATCCCACCCCTTCGGACTGCGCCATGGGCTGAACGGGCGAGCTGCCTCGGCGTCAGAATTGCCGCCGAAGTTCTACATCCTCGACATGTTCCCCTACCCCTCCGGAGCGGGCCTGCATGTCGGGCATCCCGAGGGGTACACGGCGACGGACATCCTGGCGCGTTATCGCCGGGCCCAGGGCTTCAATGTGTTGCACCCGATGGGATGGGATTCGTTCGGTCTTCCCGCGGAGCAGTACGCCGTGAAGACCGGCCAACACCCGCGCATCACCACCGAGACCAACATCGCCAACTTCACCCGCCAGATCCAATCGCTGGGCTTCAGCTACGACTGGTCCCGCGAGGTGGCCACCACCGACCCGGAATACTTCCGCTGGACGCAGTGGATCTTCCTGAAGATCTACAACTCGTGGTTCAACCCGGCCACGAACAAGGCCGAGCCCATCGACACGCTGACCTACCCGGCCGACTGCCGGACCGAGGGGCAGCGGCGCGCATTCCGCGATTCCAAGCGACTGGCGTATGTCAGCGAGGCACCGGTCAATTGGTGCCCCGAGTTGGGCACCGTGCTGGCCAACGAAGAGGTCATCGACGGCAAGAGCGAGGTGGGCGGCTTCCCGGTGATTCGCAAACCGATGCGCCAGTGGATGCTTCGCATCACGGCCTACGCCGAAAAGCTGCTGGCCGACCTCGACACGATCGAGTGGTCCGACTCGCTCAAAGAAATGCAGCGCAACTGGATCGGTCGCAGCGAGGGCGCCGAGGTCGATTTCCAGATAGAGGGCCAACCCGAGAAGATCCGGGTGTTCACCACGCGGCCCGACACCCTTTTCGGGGCCACTTACATGGTGTTGTCCCCCGAGCATCGCCTCGTGGCGGGAATCACCACGCCGGCACAAGCCGCGGCGGTGAAGCAGTACCAAGAGTTCGCCGCCACCAAGTCCGATTTGGAACGCACCGAGTTGGCCAAAGACAAAACCGGCGTCTGGACCGGCGCCTTTGCCCTCAACCCGGTGACCGGTGGCAAGGTTCCAATCTGGATCGCCGACTACGTCCTCGCGAGCTACGGCACAGGGGCCATCATGGCCGTGCCCGCCCACGACGAACGGGATTTTGAGTTCGCCCAGAAGTTCGGGCTGCCTGTGGTCCAAGTGGTGCAACCGCCCGATGCGAAGACCGACTGGCAGGGCTTCTGCGACGAAGGTACGGCCGTGAATTCGAGCAACGCCGAGCTTGCGCTTGACGGGCTGCCCACCGCGGAGGCCAAGCGGCAAATCACCGTCTGGCTGGAGTCGAAGGGCCTCGGCCAGAAGACGGTGAACTTCAAGCTGCGGGACTGGCTCTTCAGCCGCCAGCGCTATTGGGGGGAGCCATTCCCCATCCTTTGGCGCAAGGACGCCGAGGGAAATCTGTACCACGAGGCATTGCCCAAGACGGCCCTGCCGCTGATGCCGCCAACCCTGGAAGACTACAAACCAACCGCCGACGGACAGCCGCCTCTGGCGCGCGCCCAGGACTGGCTGAACCTGCCGGACGGTGCCATTCGCGAGACCAACACCATGCCTCAGTGGGCGGGTTCGTGCTGGTATTACCTGCGCTACCTCGATGCAAAGAATGCTCAGCAATTCGTGGGCAGCGAGGTTGAGAACTACTGGATGAAATCCGGTGGCAAGACGCCCGGTGTAGACCTCTACGTGGGCGGTACCGAACACGCCGTTCTGCATCTCTTGTACGCCCGTTTCTGGCACAAGGTGCTGTTCGACTTGGGACAGGTTTCGACTGCAGAGCCCTTCTTCAAGCTGGTGAACCAGGGCCTGATCCTTGGAGAAGACGGCCAGAAGATGTCCAAATCCCGCGGCAACGTGGTCAACCCGGATGACGTGCTGGTGGAATACGGCGCCGACGCATTCCGCCTGTATGAGATGTTCATGGGACCGCTGCAGGACACCAAGCCGTGGAACACCCAGGGCGTCGAAGGCGTGTACCGCTTCCTCGGCCGGGTGTGGCGCCTCTTTGTCGACGAGAAGGCCGAGACGGATTACGAGCAAGCCTCGACGGTCGCCAGCGGAACCGATTCCGCCGCCGAATCTGCCCGGCTGCTCGACCTGATCCGCCTGTCGCCGCTCATCCGCGACGACGCACCGACCCCAGCCCAGCTCAAGCTGTTGCACGAGTGCATCCGCAAGGTGACCCACGATCTGGAACACCTTCAGTTCAACACGGCCATCTCGGCCATGATGGTGTTCATCAATGGCGCCATGACCTGGGAGAACCGCCCATCGGCAGTGCTCGGATCCTTCCTGCAATTGTTGGCGCCGTTTTCACCGCACCTGGCCGAAGAACTTTGGCAGCGGCTGCACCAGCACCGGGGCGCCGCGGTGCCATCGCTGACCTACGCAGCCTGGCCTGCGTTCGATCCGGCTCTCCTGGTCGAGACCGACATGGACCTGCCCGTGCAGGTGAACGGCAAGCTGCGCGATGTGATCCGGATGCCGGTGAATGCCACCGCCGCGGAAATCGAAGCCGCCGCGCTGAAGGCCGAAAAGGCGCAACAGTTCATCACCGGCAAGACCGTGAAGAAGGTCATCGTCGTACCACGCAAGATGGTCAACGTGGTGGTGGCCTGATTCGCTGCTCGGTATCCAGAGCATGAAATCGCTGACAAAACACCTCACTGCAGACGAACTCCGGATCGTCTGGATTTTGACGGCGGTGTTGCTCATGGGCATCGGCGGCAAAATCTGGATCTCCAGCCACCGTGGGGCCGATTCCACGAGCACGCCCCACGCCAATTCAGCCTCCGTACCGACCCCCTGAATGGAACTACCCCGCCCCAAAGATCAAATCGCCGATCTGGTGGCCGCTGATGGCCGCTATCACCGCGACGCCTACCTCTTTTTGAGGGACGCCTTGGAATACACGCAGCGCACCTTGAAACGGGAGGTCGGTGGAAAGACCCGTCACATCACCGGCCAGGAATTGCTGGAAGGCATTCGGGAACATGCCCTCAAGGAATATGGCCCGATGGCGCTGACAGTCTTGGCGGAGTGGGGCATTCAGCGTTCCGAGGATTTTGGAGAAATCGTCTTCAACATGGTTGAACACGGTATCCTTTCCAAGACCGAGACAGACACGCGGAAGGATTTCCAAGACGGCTACGATTTCGAAAAGGCCTTCCGCACTCCATTCAAGCCATCCAACCGGGTTGCCTGATCTCCCTGCGGTCACAGATACAAACGGCACGACTCTGGCTTGCATGAGCCGCAGGAGCCGACCTTTGCCGGAGCCAGAACCTGAACCCGCTTGAAACCCACCGACCCGCGCCCCGCCCCTTCTGACATCTTTTTCATGCTCACGGTGGGAGCCATGTGGGGTGTTCATGGTCCTCTGCTCAAGCTCGCCTACCAAGCCGGCCTCAACTTCGCCCTTGTATCGGTCGGCGAATACGCCCTGGCGACCCTGGCCTTCGGATTGGCTTGTCGAATCGTAGGGGTCCAATGGCCCCGCGAAGACAGGGGGTTCTGGCTGCGCATGCTCTTCGGCGGACTGGTGGGCAGTGGTGTGGTGCTCTTTCTGTTCTGGTCCTACCAACTCGGACCGGTTCCCGTGGGGGCTACGCTCTTGTTTCTGTATGTGCCGTTCACCTCGATCCTGGCTGCCTTGGTGCATCGGCGCTGGCCACCCGTCCGGGAAATCGCTTCGGTGTGCCTGGTGACGGCCGGTGCTGTCTTGGCCACCGACTTCATCGGGGCCGCCGGTCCCGACAGCCTCCGCGGTGCTCCTCAAGCCATTCTGGCCGCCTTGTGCTTCGCCGGTTTCTTCATGATTTCAGCCGGTCTGGGGAACCGATCGAGCCCGGTCTTCCGCTCCTTCTTCTTTTCGGCCCTTTCGGGACTCATCCTGCTGGGGGTCACTCTCGCGGCCGGATGGCCTTTGAGCACCTCGGGCGCGGGTCCGTGGAAAACCTTGGGTTGGCTGGCCCTGCTCAGTGCCGTCGGACAGTTCGTCCCGGTTTTCCTCATGATGAAATCAGCCCATCGGCTGGGCGGCGGTTTGGGCAGCATCCTGACCTCGCTGGAGCTGCCTGTGGCGGTCGGACTTTCTGCGCTCGTGCTGGGGGATCCTGTACGCCCCTCCCAATTGGGGGGCATCGGGCTCATCCTCGCCGGAATCGCTCTGCCTCACCTGAAGTCGGGCCCGGTTCCTGCTGCGGATCGGTCAGAATGAGCGAGCTGATCCCGATCATCGATTTTTCTCCCTTCTTCAGCGGACCCGAGGGGCGACAGCAGGTCGGAGCCGCAGTGTTCAACGCCGCCCACAAAACCGGTTTCATGTATCTGAAAGGGCATGGAATCGAAACGGAGCACGTCGCGAAGGCCTTCGGACTGGCCCGGTCCTTTTTCCAACAACCGCACGAGTTCAAGGCAAGATGCCTGCGCACATCGGGCAACTTCGGCTACCAGTCGTTGGCCCAAGAGGCCTTGGACCCCACTCAACCGCCCGACCTGAAGGAGGATTTCACCATGCGCAATGCCCTGGGGATCGAGGCTTCTGATACGCGCTGGCCCTCCGGGGATTTCCGGTTCGGGGCGAACGGCTTCTACGCCGAATGCCGTCGGTTGGCTGAACAGGTGATGCAGGCCTTTGCCCTCGCCTTGCAATTGCCTGAAGGGTTTTTCGACAACAAACACACGGGCAAGACCCAGACCTTGCGATTCCTGCACTACCCTCCGAGCCGCTCGGTTCGGCCAGGCCAATTGGGCGCCGGAGCCCACACCGACTACGGGACACTCACGCTCTTGTTCCAAGACAACGCCGGCGGATTGGAGGTGCAGAACACCGGCGGCCATTGGGTGCCCGCGCCCCCGATCCCAGGAACGGTGGTGGTGAACACAGGAGACCTTCTGGCCCGGTGGAGCAACGACGTGCTGCGTTCGACTCCGCATCGGGTTCAGGTGCGGCCGGAGTCGGCGGCGGCCGGGAGGCTCTCCATCGCCTTCTTCAGCGATCCCGATCCCGAGGTGCTGGTGGAAACCATTCCCTCTTGCATCACCGCCGATCGACCCGCCCGCTTCGCCCCCATCCTCGCGGGCATCCACATCGAGGAGCGCATCCGCATTTCCATGCAACAGGCGGCCCACGCGTCTCAGGCCTGAATGGGTCCCAACCTTCGTTCCCCCAAATCACATGCCAGACTGCTCATCGATGGATTCATTGCCCGATTACTCCAGCCTCGGCCTTCCGACCGAACGCGATGGCCTGGAGCAGTTTGATCACCTCCAAGCCTATCGACGACTGGGCCCCATTTATCAACTGCAGTTCCGAGGCGAGCGTCATGTGGTCATCGCCGGCATGGAGGCCAACGAGGCGGCCTGGCGCAATCCGGATCAATGGTCCTATCAGGAGGCGCTCATTCCTTTCCGCGAGATCATGGGGCCGAGCCACGTGACCCAACTGGACGGCGAACCACACCGGCGCAAGCGGCGCAACTTGCGCAATGGGTTTGCCATGAGCGCCGTCGCGCGCCACCTGCCGGTGATCGACGCAGTCCTTCGGGAGCAATTCTCACGAGCCTGTGGACAGCCGGTCCGCTTGCACGACTTCTTCATGACGGCCCTCACCCAGGCCAACAGCAGGACCGTGCTGCACTGCGAATTGGATGACGAGGCGCTGGCACACTTCATCGCTTTCGAAGAGGAGTTCATCTCGGGCACCATTTTGGGAGAAGCCCGCCATGCCCATTATGCGCGACCGTCGTTCGTGGCCCACCGAGAGTTTGTTTTCGGATTTCTGCGGGAACTGGTCTCCAGGCGGCTGGCCGGTGAAACACAACCCGACAGCTTCCAAGACATGATCACCGATCGGCGTGAACGCGGCGAACCGGTCGAACTCGACGAACTCATTCCAGAAGCCTATTTGCTGCTGATGGCCGGTACGGGCAACACCGCCAAGATGCTCAATTGTGGCCTGCAACACCTGTTGGGCAACCCAGGCTGGCTCGGATTGCTGGAAGAAGAACTGTCCAGCTACCGGGTCGATCAATTCATGGCGGGGATGGGTGCCTTTCCTCGGCTCAAGGCCACGCTCATGGAAATGGAACGCATGTTCCCCGCCGCGCCGGTCCTTTCGCGGGTGGTGGAAATCCCATTCCAGTTCTCCGGATTCGAACTGCCTCGCGGCACCCGGGTTCTGCACCTGCAGACGCTCCCGCATTTCCTCGAGGAGGTGTATGCCGAACCGTATCGATTCGATCCCTCCCGTTGGATCGATCGTGAATACCCCAAGAAGGCCCACGGTACCTTCGGAGGCAGCACCCACATCTGCCTCGGCATGAACCTGGTCCGAATCCACTCTCCGGTGGCCATCGCCAACCTGCTTCGCGATTACCGAGTGAGCCTGGGTGGCGACCCCGATATCGTCGTGAACCTGAATTACGGTGTACCCCAAACTGCCCACCTCACGGCCCATTGGAACCGTCGCATTCTGACCAGCCCCTTGGCCGCTCTTGCACCGGTTGCCCAAACTTAGCCATGGGCCATCCTTCCTACCTTCCGAACTCCATGCGCATTCCTCATTACACCGCCTCCGCCGATCTCACCCGCTTCGTCCGGTCGTTGCCCAAGACCGAGACGCACCTTCATCTCGAAGGTTCCACCCCCATTGAACTGCTTCGGGATCTGGAGCCGGAACGCTACACGAATCCGCCGCCGTTCTGGCAGCCCGATTTCAGATACGAGAGCTTCGATCAGTTCATGGCCTTGTACGACGAGTACTGCATGAACTTCTACCAGTCGGCCCAGCGTTATCATGATGCGGCCAAGATCGTTCTGGCCACGTGTGCCGAACAAGGCACGCGGTACGTCGAAACCAGCATCCACCTGCCAGGCTTGGCCGCGGTGAAAGATTCGGGGCCGGAGGTGCTGGCCGCGATCCGCGAAGCCGCGCCTCCCGGACTGGAGTTGCGGATTTTCGCCGGCATGTGCCACAACGACTACGCTGCCCATGGTTCGCTCATCGAGGCGGCGCTCGGCTGGGACGATCTGGCCGGCATCGATTTGCACGGACCCGAATACTGGCGGATGGAAACCTGGAGCATCGATATTTGGCGGCGCGCTCAAGCGGCCGGCAAGATGACCAAGGCCCACGCCGGCGAGTTCATGCCGGCCCCCTTCGTACGCTGGATCCTCGACAACCTCGGCGTCCGACGCATCGAGCACGGAGTGAGGTCGGTGGAAGATCCGGAGCTGGTCCGTCACCTCGCCCGCGAACGCATCACCTTGGACGTGTGCCCGATCAGCAACGTGAAACTGGCTGTCCAGGGAGTCCCCTCCATGGCCGAGCATCCCATCCGGGCTTTTTTCGATGCGGGAGTACCGGTGACCATCAACTCCGACGACACCTTCTTCTTCGGCAACCGGCTCGAAGAGGAGTATTTCGCGCTGAATCAGGAACTGGGATTCTCCAAGGCCGAGCTGGCCCGCATCGCTCTCAATGGCATCGAGATCGCACTGCTGAGTCCGGAGAAAAAGCAGGCCCTCGTGACCGAATGGCGGAAGTTCGTGGTCTCGGAAAATTTGGATCTCGCCGTGGCTGAAGGATCAAACCGCTTCGTGGGATGATTTTTCCATGAACACCGGCACCGCGAGCATCACGGCCGACATGGATAGGTAACCGATCACCCATTTCCAGCCCGGTTTGAGAACCCCGACGATGTCGGCGGTGATGAAACCGAAGCTGTGAATGAAACCCAAGCCCGCCAAAAACGCCCCAGCCGCGAACCATACGGCTGCCTGACGGAATTTCTGATCGATGATGCACACGGTGGCGGCGGAGAGGATGAGGCAACTGAGGAAATAACCCTGCTCGAGGGCGAACATGCCCTCCGCGTGGAAGCTGCGGGCCTTGAGGATGCCATCAAGCAATTCCTGTCGGAATGGGTTGGCCGGGGTCCCCACACCCACTCCGGACATGACGTTCTTGGCCACCAGCGCGCAGTAACCAGCGATGGCCGGGAACAGTCCGACAATCACCGCGGGAATGTGCCGCCGCGGGATGGCGTCCATGGCCTGGGTGCCCATGGAGATGCCGATCCAAATGAGGATGGCCATGCCGGCTTCCACCGGGATGGACCAGGCCAAGAGGCTCAGCGATCCCGTCAGGCACACGAGGGTCACGAAGATGGCATTGAGGGTCGAATAACCAGCCCGCGAACCAATGGCCTTCCAACCGGGATGGCCGATGTAAAGGGTCGTGGGATACGGTGAACCGAAGACCGCCGAGATCAACGTCCCGATGCCGTTGATCAACAGGGACGGCTTCGTCTCGTAGCAATCACCCGCCGCCTCGGCCGATCCGAGCACTTGCATGGATCCCACCACATTCACCACACCCATGGGCAGGATGATGCTGAAGAAGGGCAACAAGTACGGAAGACAGTCCCGGAGTGCCTGAAAGGCCGGCGTCGGCAAGTGCAACCCCAAGTGACTCAAGTTCAACGGATAAGCCGGCGCCGGTGAGGGCAAACCAGCCCAGTTCAACCCCCAGGCTCCCAGGGTTCCGAGCGCGACGATCACCAGTCCGCCCGGAATACCGCCCTTGAAACGGTATCCCCCATAGTAAACCACCAGAGCGATGGCCAAGGTTCCCATGCCGATGAGCGGATATACCCAGGCACGGAACAGGAAATCCATGGCGATGAAGAACACGCCGATGCCCGCCAGCGCGGCCAACAGGGCCGCCAGAGGCGTGACCCGCCGCAGGTGATGGAGGAAAAACGAACCCGCAAACTCGATCAGTCCGGAGCCCACACACGCTGCGATTCCGGCCAACCAAGCGATCTCATCGGCCTTGGGCTTGGGCAAACCCTGTGCCAGGGCCATTTGCTGCGCGGGGTACATCACCAGCAACGAGTAGATGATCACCGTGACCAGGTTGAACCCATACGGAAGGGCACACACATCGTCTCGCCCCTCACGGGCCGCCAAGCGCAAGGCCTGACGGGCATACATCAAATTGCCAAAGACCAATCCCACTGCCGAAGCCGGCAGGATACGGCCGAAATAAAGCTCCGGCGAAAACCCGAGCAACCCCAGACAGAAACCGGTCATCAGCAACAAGTTCACCAAGCTGTCGAGGCCTAGGGCGAAGAAGCCGTCCAGGTCGCCTTTGACAAAGGGTTTCATCGGGGGTGTTTGGGGATCGGAACCCGGCTCGTCGGCAGGGTCCAAACCGACGCCCATCCCGAGAGCAATTGACATGCCGCTTGCCCGGCCACGCCCGAGCCCGCAGTCATCCCGAATGGATCCAGTCTCTGCACGATCACCGCGCACACTCCTCTCGTCGCAGCCCAACCCGCCAGGCCGCTGGGCGCATGATCCCGGACAGATCGAGCCCGGATGGGACCGACCATCGTGGATATTTTCCGACTCACCCGCCCCGCCCGACGGCGTCTTGTGATGTGAGGAATCGGCGTCTAGCGTTTGCTTCATGCACCTCCGTGGATGGATCGCGGGCCTTGTCGTGGCGTTGTGTTGCCTCTTCCAAGCCTCCGCGCAGGACGCCCGATTCATCCGCCTGCGCAATGCCACGGTCACGACCCCACCGGCACCCGATGTCAAAGCGCGGTCCGCAGCGGTCAGCGCCAACAAACCACCCGTCTCAGGTCTTTTTCTCATCCAACTGGAGGGGCCTCTCTCAGCGGATCAACGCGACACTCTTCAAGCGAAACGACTGGCCCTTCTGAACCCCATTCCGGATCACGCCTATGTCTGCCATCTCGACACTGCATCGGCTGCCGAAATCCGGGCCATCCCCTTCGTACGTTGGCTTGGAGAATACCAGCCTGAGTGGCGCTTGGACCGTCGCCTGACCGCGGCCATGGCCGACCAGCCCAATATGCCCCGGGAAATCCGCCTGATGCTGCGCCCCCAAACACCACCAGGAGTCTTGGTGACAACCCTCCGTCAGTTCAGCGGATCGGTGCACCGGACCGAGACAACCTTCGGCATTTTCATCGGGGGCCAAACCACCCCACGCCGCATCCTCGAATTGGCACGATCGGAGTCCGTGCTGTGGATTGAACCGGCTGGTCGCATGAAACTGGTCGATGAGATCGCCACGGAAATCCTGATGGGCGACGACGGCGCTCCGGGAAAGCCGGCCGAAGTCCAACGTCTCGGTTTCGATGGGCGCGGGGTCACGGTGGCCGTCGCCGATTCCGGCCTCGACACGGGCGAGGCCGAGACGATGCACCGCGACTTGCAAGGCCGGGTGGACGCCTTCTTCGCCTACGGCGGCCTTGAGGATGCTTCTGACGAGCACAGTCACGGCACACACTGCGCGGGCATCGTGGCCGGCAGCGGCGCCATCGGAACCAAGGATGACAACGGTTACCTCTGGGGATTGGGTGTGGCCCCCGGGGCTCATCTGGTGGCCCAGCGTCTTTTCGACGGAGCCGGCGACTACTTTGCTCCACCCAGTTACGAGGCGTTGACACGGGATGCCGTGCGCAGCGGTGCCTACGTCGGCTCCAACTCCTGGGGTGACGATACCCAAGGACGCTACGACCTGAGCGCCGCGGAATTCGACGCCCTGGTTCGGGACGCCGATGCCCGGACCCCGGGAGAACAGCCTTACATCCTCGAATTCAGTGCCGGCAATTCGGGTCCGGGCGAGCAAACCATCGGTTCCCCGGCCGTCGCCAAAAACGTCATCGCAACGGCGGCCTGCCAAAACGACCGGTTCGACCTGGCCCTCTACGCTGAAGGAGCCGAGACCATGGCGGATTTCTCCAGCCGCGGCCCCGCGGAGGACGGCCGCATCAAACCCGACATCACCGCGCCCGGCACCTGGATCGCCTCGCTGAAAAGTCAGATGGCCAGCGATGCCAACGCCTGGCTGGGCATCGACGAGAACTACCTGTTCCAGGGCGGCACTTCGCAGGCCGGACCGCACGTGAGCGGTGCCTGCGCCGTGTTCGTGCAATGGTACCGGGAGACTCAGGGCGGACTGACTCCATCGCCCGCCTTGGTGAAAGCCGCGCTCATCAATTCGGCCGTGGACATGACTTCCGCCGAAGTGCCCGTGGACACCGATGACGAGGAAGCCGGAACCATGCTGGTGGTGGGCGGCACGCCTCCGGTTCCCAATGGCGACGAAGGCTGGGGCCGTTGCGATCTGGCCGCGCTTGTGGCGGGAGAACGCCGCTTCAATTTCACCGATCAAGGCATCGGCCTGAAAACCGGGGCCCTCTCGGAAAAGAGGATCGTCGTGGGAGGCGATGACGCACTCAAAGTGACCCTGGCGTACACCGATGTCCCCGGACTGCCCGCGGCCATCCCCGCCTTGGTCAACGACCTCGACCTGGAGGTGATTTCTCCCGAGGGGCGGATCTTCCGTGGCAACGCCTTCCTCGACGGTGAATCCGTGGCCGACACCGCCGACGGCGATCGCATCAACAATGTCGAGGGGGTGTTGATCAGCAACCCCGCTGCGGGCGAATGGGTGCTCCGCATCCGGGCACAACGAGTGGTCCAAGATGTCCACGGGCGGACCAACACCGCTCCCGAACAAGACTTCGCCCTCGTGGTTTCAGGTCAAATCCCGTTTCCCGGCGAAGGCGTGGTTTCTTGGGACAAGGAAACCTATCCGGCCCCATCCATGGCCCAGCTTCGATTGGTGGACACCGATTTGCGCAATCAGGCGAGTGCCTCGGTCACCGTGACCTCCGATTCACAACCGGCCCCGATGACCCTCACCCTCCTGCGCAGCGGAACGGGGGGAACCTTCACGGGAGCCGTGTCACTGGTCACCTCGCCCAAGGCCGGCAGCCTGATGGTGGCCAACGGCGACACATTGTCCCTCTCCTACTCGGATGCCTCGCCAGCAGGCCTCCGGACCCGGACCGCGACCATCGACTTGGATCCACCGGTCATTGATTCGGTGCGGGCCGTCCAGCGCTTCGGCCGGACAAGCCTGCGTTTCAACGCCAGCGAACCCGTGCGATCAGTGGCCGTGGTCAACCCGGTCAACGGCCCGGCCTTCGCCGTGACCAACGCCTCGCTGCGAACCGCGCCCGAGCTTTTCCTTCCCGAATTGGTGCCCGACCAAGTTTACCGCTACTTCATCGTGGCGACCGATGGCGCGGGCAATGTGCGCACCAATGACAACACCGGCCGCTACTACTTCTTCACTGCAACCCGACCGGCCAAAGCGCTCCTGTTGTACTCCCCGGAAACCACCTTTGAGCAACTGAACCTCACCTTCCCCGGGATCGAGCATTGGACCCAACCCCTCGACACGCTCGGCATCGATTACGAAGTCTGGAACTTCGCCGAAACCAACACAGTCCCCTCCGCGGCCTTGCTTTCCGGATACCGTGTCGTGATCTGGAGGCCCGAGGATCTGGCGACGTTGCCGGCGGGTTTGGCTGGTGGGCTCTCGTCTTATGTGGCCGGCGGTGGAGCGCTCTTCGCGGCCTCTTCCGAGGTCTTGAGTCGCCTGTCGCCCGCGGAGCAATCCTTCCGCACCAATGTCCTGCACGTGGCCGACTTCACCGAGGATGTCGGCGCCACGATCGTCAGCGGCCTCCATGGCGATCCCATCAGCAATGGCCTGGCCATCGGCCTCGATTACCAGGAGTTCCCGGATCTGGGATCGTTGCTCGATTTCTCCACCTTTCCGGATGCCCTGCGTCCCACTGCGGATGCGGCGACCATCCTGACCCAGGATGAAGGCCGGATCATCGGCCTGCGCTACCCGCGCACCGGCAACGACAGCCAAGGTCGCGTGGTCTTCTTGTCCATCCCCTGGGAGTCCATCCCGACGGACGCGGAGGCTCCGGACAACAAGGTCACCCTTCTTGGCCGAGCCTTGGATTTCCTGGTGCCCGGATTGCGAGGAGGTTCGAGTGTGACCTTCCACCAACCGGCCTACACGCTGCCTGCCGCAGCCATGATCGAGGTGAACGACGCGGCCCATTCCGGCCAGAAACGAGTCACCTTGCAAATCACCAGCTCCACCGATCCGAAGGGTTTTGAACTGCCATTGGTGGAAACCCCATTGAAGGGCGTTTTTCGAGGACGGGTCACGCTCGGCAGCGCCGCGACCGACACCAACTCCGCACGCCTCCGTTGCGCCCAGGGTGATGTGCTCACGGCGTCCTATAACAACGCCTCGGGCATCGCTTTGTCCGCCGAGGTGGTCATCGACACAGTTCCACCGGTGATCAGCGGGGTGGCGACCGATCCTGCCTATAATGAAGCGGTGATCACCTGGACCACCGACAAACCGACCGACACGCTGGTGCGATTCGGCGAGAGCGGCGGCGACGACACGCTGCTCACCCGGACGGCCTATTCGGCAGACCTGACCACCGAACACGAAATCCAGATCTCGGGCCTGCAACCCGACCGGGACTACTACTTCCTGCCGGTCAGTCAGGATGAGGCAGGCA
>JACCDP011031404.1_pt1 | contig 18338 bp, 14 predicted proteins | sample 7445841 | NCBI WGS metagenome assembly JACCDP01 (sample SAMN15323441, study PRJNA562643) | freshwater metagenome | isolation source: river surface water | place: USA:Blue River Watershed | collected 2017-08-17
AAATAACACACCGACGGGATTGACGCAATGTGACATGAAACGCAGGTGTATATCCGGAATGCCACGCGCCCGAAACATGTATATAAAAATGTCGGGGTGCCATGAAATGACACCCCGACGGGATTGAAGCAACCATTGATTCATTGCAGGATGTATAAGAAATCAATATTGACAGAATGATCAATGCTCTTTTATAATCGTGAGATCTCGATACGTAATGCGTTATCAAATAAGGAGTGTAAAATGTCATCACCCGTGCTCAAACCAGAATCTCCATGTTTAACGATAAGTCAGTTCTTCCAAAACTCATATGTAGTACCTCAATTTCAACGTGGATATGCTTGGAAAGATGCGCAAGTAAAAGAGTTTTTAGATGACATTTATGAATTTTTAGAGGAACAGAGCCCAAACCCTGTGTATCTTCTTGGTCAAGTCATTGTGACATATTCACGCGGCCCTGAAGAATTTGAGCTTATCGATGGCCAACAAAGAACAACAACTCTACTTTTATTATTGATTGCTTTGAATAAACGATTTTCACAGATACAAAACTGGCATACCGATAAAACTCTTCGACATCACTATCAAAATTTGGAGGGGTTAATTCTATTCACAAATCAAACAACTGCTAGTATGAGTGATCTTCGGCCACGAGTATCGGTAGCAGGTGATGGTGCTGAATTAATTAATTCAATTATTAATGGTACTGAATACCCTCCAATTGTTGGTTGGACGCGGGAAAATTTAAAGAATGCATATGATAGAATCTGTGAGTTTTTAGATTCGAATTGGCAAGATGTCAATTCGATACCTGATCTATACTATCGCATTGTGAATCGCATCTATCTGGTGCGATTAGAATTGCCATCATCCGAATTAGCAGTACATGTTTTTGAGAGAATTAATAATCGTGGTTTGTCCTTAAGTAGTGCTGATTTGGTGAAAAACCTCATTTTTGCACGTGTATATAATCAAGATGACTTTGATGATATATCTGATTACTGGAATGATGCCAGCAAGATATTGTATACATGTTCCACCGGACGGCTACGTTCAATGGAATATTTGCTCCGTTCGATGATAATTATTAAGTCTGGTGAAATGGTCTCAAATACGAAAATGCGCACGGAATGGCGTGATTTTTTACATAACGATGTGGAAGCCAAGCGTTTTGCACAATCACTCCCTGCAACAGCACAAATCCTTCAGAATTTGGATAAAGGATTATTGCCAAATGGGACACAAACGATTGTGTCACAAGGTAGTAAATTCTTTGGTATTGTGCAGCATTTTCCGATTCTGCTATCGGGGTCACATCTCTCACCTGAAAGTTATGAGTATCTGGCTAGAATTGTAGAAGACCGTGTAATCATTTCACTTTTAGCGAAGGAACGCCCACAAGATTTTGAACGACTAGTACCCGGTTGGTGTAAGCGTGTGAGTGAATTACCTCATCGGCCTACTAAAGAACAAGTAGTAGAGGCTTCAGCCGCTGCCTTTACTGATCGTGAGCGGTTGTTACGGATTGTGCGGGAAAATATTCACTCTCTGCGGTACAAACGAAATTCTGATCGTAGTCGGGTTCGCTATATTTTGGCGCGAATTAGCCGCAAAGTGATGATTGATGCACATCAAAATGGTGCAATTCCAGATTTGAACACATTGTTAGTGGCTAGCCGTACCACACGCGGTAAACAGATGTTGGGATATGACATAGAACACGTTCGTCCTTCAAGTTTGTATGGTGCTGTGGCGTTGACTGACAGTATTGGTAATCTGGTATTGGCTCATCCTAATGACCAGCGAGGAGCTGGTGATAATGAGCCGCATGATGAACGTAAACGAGCTGTGTATCGGTCTTCAAATATGATTTTGACGAAGTCTTTGTGTGATTTTGCAGAAATTGCGCCGTCATTAAGTGTAGGTGAGCGTCAAGTTGTTCATCAGATTCATGAGGTGTCTCCTCCATATCTCCACAACTGGGATGACGAAGCGATTTTGCGTCGAACTGAGTTGTACTTACATCACTTTTTGAGTGATCTTGCAATTCGTTGATACCCAAATATACATGGACGGAAGCGATGTGTGACATCGAACGGGGCACACGGTGCCGCGGCGGATAGCGTAGGGGCGTCATTCCATGGCGCCCCGATACATGCATGCATTCGATGTCCGACATCGAGCACGGCACACGGTGCCGTGCCGGGTAAATGTGTGTGAGAAAGCCGAAAATGTTGGGGTTCCATACAGTGACACCCCGACGGGATTGCAGCTAGCCCTGGATGGGACCGCTGGGTGCACCCCCTAAATATCTCGCCCGGCATAATCCTGGGCGCGGAAGAAGTGCCCAGTGGTGCCGTCGCAGAGCAAGGCTGGCACCAATGCACCGGGGAGCACCGATTCGACGGCACCTGGTGCATTAGGACCGCCCAAATCGGTGCGCAACCAGCCTGGATCGAGCAAGTTGATTAGCACCCCCGCTGGCGCGAGTTTGCCGGCGGTGTCAGTGACGAATTTGTCGACAGCGGCTTTGGAAATCGAATAGGCAATCAGCTCTGGCTGATCTTTGATGCCAGACGTCAAATTGATGATGCGGCCCCAGCCACGCGCCACCATGCCCGGGATGAGGCCATGACAGATGTGGATGAGGGCGATGACGTTGACAGCGAAGCTGCGCTCAAAGTCCTCGACTGGGATGTGTTGCCAATCACTGCGGTACGGTGTCATGATGGCCGCATTGTTGTAGACGATGTCGATGCCAGGCGTGTGACCCAGCACCTGCGCCAACATGGCGTCGACTTGCGCAATATCACTCAACTCGGCGGCGACTTGGATGACCTGTACGCCGGTGGCACGCAGGTCGGCCGCCAGGCTGTCGGTGCCTCGCGTGTCACGACTGTGTAACACCACGTTGCAGCCGTAGCTGGCTAATCCCATGCTGACTTGGCGACCTACACCGCGACTCGCACCGGTAATCAGTGCCCACTTCCCACGAATATCGGCTTTTTGCATGATGCTGACTTTCTAAAATGTCGGGGTGCCGTGAAATGACACCCCGACGGGATCAATGTAATGTGACATAAAGCATCGGATTGATATCCGGCATACGGTCGGCACCACACCCTACAAATCCGCTGTGCCCCCGGCCGCAATCTTCACAATCCCTGTCGGCAGCACAATCTCGCCGCTGACGCCAGCAGGCAGTTGCACGCGGCCACGGATCACGCCGTGGTCGCGCCAAAAGGTGCTGTGGATGGCGCCGGCGGGGTGAGGGGTGACGGCGCTGACGCGCTGCAGTGGCCCGAGTTGTGGGGTCACACGTACGCTGGCAAACGCTGGTGCACTCGGGCGTACGCCCACCAACGTGGCGTGGTAGTGGAAGTAGGGGTGTGATCCCCAAGCGTGACAATCCGACCGCGACGGCTCGGGCATCTCCATCGTGGTTTTGAAGCCCAGCTCGTGCAGTGTGAACCATAATTTCAGCCGCTCAAAGAGCAAATCGATGGCGCCTACTACGCGGTATGCTTCGAACAAGTAGTGACTAAAGTAGATGGTTGTCTGTGCCAAGTTGGCATGCGTGCGCAGGCTGTGTGCCAACGTGGTGATGCGGGTGTCATCGAGTACGCCGCTCAATATGGCCAAGCACTGCGCATGCTCGGTGACTAATGTCGCTGGTGCCAGCAATTCACGGTAGACGCCCGCCTGCGCATCCCAGAAGTGTGCCTCAATGGCTGTCCGAATGTGTGTCGCTTGTTGGCGCCAACGGGTGGCCAGTATCGCATCGCCGGCGTATTCCTCGAGTTCGGCGGCCCGATGCAACGTGTAGACCAGTTGCCAGTTGATGGTGGCACAGGGGTCAGCGTGTGCGGTCGGGGGGAGACCACCCTGCCAGCCTGGCACCCAGTCCACAAAGTTCCAACCGGGTGGCGGATTAATCAGCCCGTCAGGGCGTTGCCCCGCCAAAAACGCATCCAAAATATTGCGCACTGCGGGCAACATGTCACGCACTAGTGCCAACTGTGGTCGCCAGTAGGCAGTGTCGTGCAGCATGGCAATCCACCACAACGAAAAGGTGGGGATAATCTGCTGCACCCGACTGGGGTAACGCGACTGGGTCAGATTGGTGGGCAGTCGCGACGCATGAAAGAGGCGAATCGCCTTGGCTGGCAGGCGATCGTCGCTGGTGAGTACGTGCGTCACCAACGCTTCGAGGCGGGTATCGCCGATGTACATCAGCTGCTCGTAGTACGGGCAGTCCATGTATGTCTCGTGGGCACACATCTGCAACACACGTTGCATCATGGGGGTGATTTGCGTCAGGCGTTGGTCGTCGCAGTCAAAGGTGCCACTGAATTGGAATGGATAGCCGGTCTCGTGCACACGCAACTGCTCAATCGTCAGCGCATTCGCACCCGTCTGTACACAAATCTCGAGGTAGCGGCCAGCTTGCCACCACAGGGTGGTGTGAGGGACATGGGCCGCGCCATTGGCAATAAACAAGTCACCGACGCCGCGATAAAACTTGCCTTCGATGTCGTTGCGGTTGCCCTTTTGACGGAACCACTCTTTGGCGTCGGGTGTGGTGGTCAATGCCTCGTCCCAGTGCACCCGCACCTGGGCTCCGTTGCCCCCACTCAGCACCAGATGCGGGTAGGCACAGACGTATTCGTCGATATCCACAATCACGCGCACCTGTTGGTGTGGGGCGATGATCAGCGGTGTATCATGGTCGAGCAACGCCTGCCAGCCTGCCACTTGTACCACTTGGTGATTGGTCGCACTGACACGCACATCCTCGCTCTCTGCCATGCTGACGCCGTCGATATGGCGCACGATGCCCAGCCGGCGCGCATCGTGGCGCATGGCGGGGAGTGGGGCCGGCTTGAGATGTTTGCCACTGCCCAGCTCGTAATCGACCAGTGAATCTTCGCCGTGGTAGACGCGCACACACGGCTGCCATGCCACATTTTGGCCCAGTTGCCAGCCCCACGGGTGGCGATTCGCATCAAAGATGATGTTGCTCCCTGTGCCCCAGGCCTGTTTGGGCGAGACAAAGGTGTAGCTGTCAATCACCGCACTCTGCCACGCCGCATGCCCGGTGTCGATGCGCTCAGCCCAGCTGCCGTCGGCAGCCACAATCAGGCCATGTGCTTTGCCCATTTGCGCAAAAGCCGCATCGTCGCCGAGGCTCCATACCAATGCGGCCAAGTGGTGACTCCCTGCTGGGAGATCGAGATTGACGGTGTGGTAATGCCACATGCTACCGTCGCCCCGGTCGGGGCCACGCACCACACAGGTGCCATTGACATAAAATTCAAAACGCTCATCACCACTCACCTTGAGCGGAATCTGTGCTGGTGCATCGAGGGTGAGGGTTAGGTGAAAGAGGGTCACAACCGGTGGATATTTGACGCTACCGCGAATCCAATGGGCATGCCAACGCCCTTGGGGCTGCCATAATTCTGCAGTCATGCGTGTGTCCTTTGTATCGAGGCGACTCTAGCGCTATTGTACACAAAGTACGCTACCCCCACAGTGCTGCAGGGGTGGCGCAGCGGGACGCGTCGGTCATGCTTGGATTTTGTGGTGCCACGCCACTAGCGCAGCAATCACTTTAGTCAAGTGCTCACGGGCATTATGATCGACCAATTCGCCATCTTTAAAGGTATCGCCGAAACGAATCGCCATTTCGGGGCGTGCCATCACCATCATGCCGCATCCAGTCAGCGTCTGGCGCAAATGCACTTGAGCGCGGATACCACCCGAGCCACCACCCCCACCGATCACCGCAACGGCTTTGCCTTGCAGGGCCGATTTGCCATAGGGGCGTGAGGCCCAGTCCAGCGCGTTTTTGAGGACACCGGGGAAGCTGTGATTGTATTCGGGTGTGGCAATCAGTAGTGAATCTGTACTGCGAATCTGCTGGCGCAAGCGGTTGACTGCTGGGTGGACATCTGCTTCGTTGGCAGAATCGTGATCATCGTTGAAATGTGGGATATCATCGATTTGCGCGATGGTGATGCTGACATCCGCAGGGGCGAGGTGCTGGGCTGCCACCAGCAAGGCTCGGTTGAGCGATTTGGCGCGGATGCTGCCGGCAATGGCTAGAATTTGATGCATGGATGCTTTCTCGTTGTATGACTCTTTATCATGGTACCCGAAGCAGGTATCGTGTGTGTTAGTTTTTTGCTAAAAAATGTGCGTATCTGGTATGCAATGCCTGACCGTGCTGAGCATCTACATTTTGTATAGCTAATGTGTATCTGTTGTGCAGAAACGTGTATCGCGATATCTGCTTTGCAAAAACGTGACGTGATATAATCGCACCAGAACGTGAATACCGCATTCCAATCACGAATTTGATGCAATCTTTTGTCTATAGTTTGCAACGCATATGCACATGCAAGGGGGCAAAGATGCGGCGTATCGTAGTAATAACTGTGTTGTGTGTCTTGGGGATGGTCGCGGCCTGGCATTATGCGCTGACGTTGGAGATGCTCATTACCCAGCGATTCTGGCTGATGGCTGGCCTGGTGGTAGTGGGATGTGCCATTACAAGTATGTGGATGTGCCCTCGCACCACCACCACTACCGACATGCGCTGGTATCTCGCATTATTTCCTGGTATGGGCATGTTTGGCTCTGGAATGGGCTATACATGTGACGAAGACCATGAATCTACGGGTGGTCAGCTATGACAACCGCACTCCCATTTGCGGGCATGGTTGGTGTTGATGCGGCGCTAGACGCACTGCGGCTCCTCGCTGTGGATGCGCGCCTCGGTGGCGTGGTAATTGGTGCGCCGGTCGGTTCTGGCAAAAGCACACTGGCCCGTGCCAGCACCGTCCTCTTTGGTGGGGAAACGCCTTTTGTCGAACTGCCGCTCGGGAGCGATGAAGACGCCTTGTTGGGTGGTATCGACATCGAAGCTACCCTGCGCACTGGGCGACGCGTGCTCCGCCCGGGGTTGTTACGCCGGGCGCACCACGGCATTTTGTATGCGGATGCCCTCAATTTGCTCCCCGATGCGGTGGTCAACGTCCTGTTGGGCGTCCTTGACACGCGTACGGTGCGACTCGAACGAGAAGGAATCAGCCGACAGTTGCCTTGCGATTTACGTGTGATTGGTACCTATGACCCGGCCGAAGGGTTGCCACGGCGGCATTTGCTTGATCGCATCGGTTTAATGGTGCTGTTGCCCCGTGAATCCGTTGCAGCCGAACGCTACCAGGTGTTGATGCGGCACCATGGTGCAGATATGACACAGTGGCATGAAATGAGTATGCTCGAAGCAGGACTCATTGCGGAAGCGCGTGCGTTGTTGCCCCATGTCGGTATCAGTGAGACGCAGCACGCGCAGTTGGTCGATCTAGCGCTTCGTGCAGGTGTTGAAGGCCAACGTGTGGATTTGTTTGCGGTGGCAGCCGCCTGTGCATCCGCTGCCATGAATTTGCGTACCAGCGTGAGCCACGACGATCTCGACCTGGCGGCGCGCGTGGTGATTTTGCCACGTGCCACCCGTGCCATCGCCGATGATGGGTCAATCCCCCCCGAACAGACGCCAACGCCGCCACCACAACCGAGTGACAACAGTGATGCGGGTGACGGGGCTACAGAGACTCCGCCGCCGAGTAGTGTACACACCGATAGTGGTGAGGCAGGTACACCACATCCCGACGAGCTGGCCATACCCGACGAAGAAGTGTTGAGTGCACTGACCACCGAGTTACCGCTGAACTTGGCCGATCTCCCCTTTCGTACCATACGCCGTGGGCGGAGTGGGTCGCGTGGGGCGGTGGCTGGCACCCGTGGACGCCATATCCGCAGTACACCAGGTGATGCGCGCCGTGCACGTATCGATGTGTCCGCTACATTGCGGGCAGCAGCGCCGTGGCAACCGTTGCGGGCACCAGTAGCACGAGGACGAGTGGTGGTCCTGCGCAGTGACGATGTGCGAGTCAAGCGCTACCGGAGCAAGGCGGGGGTGTTGTTTTGTTTTGTGGTGGATGCCAGTGGCAGTATGGCACTGAACCGCATGCGTCAAGCCAAAGGTGCGGTGCAGCATTTGTTGCAACAGGCATATGTGCACCGTGACCGTGTCGCACTGCTGTCGTTCCGAGGTACGAGCTGTGAAGTACTTTTGCCCCCATCACAGAGCGTCGAGCTGGCGCGCCGTTCGCTTGATTTGTTGCCAACGGGTGGCACCACGCCACTGGCGGCGGCTTTGTTGGGGTGCATCGAAGTCGCCAAACAAGCGCGTGCACGTGGCATTATGCAGTGTGTTGCTATCTTTCTCACTGATGGACGTGGAAATGTGGCCGTGCAAAGTGGAGTGGATGTGGCGAGCGAAATTACCACATTGGCACGTGCAGTGGCACATGAGGGGGTAAAATCAGTTGTCGTTGACACGCAACGGAGCTATTTGAGCCGTGGTGAGGGGCGTACTTTGGCGAATATTCTTGCGGGTGAGTACATTTATTTGCCACATGCAAGTGGTGGGGATATTGCTGAGGCAGCGGTGGCGTTGGCACAACACTAAACCGGCACCCCGTCATCGACGAGGTGCCGGCAGTCGTGGGGGGTTAGTGTTTGTTGGGAGTGGAATTAATCCAAGTCATCAACACGGCCCATGCCAATGGCAAAAAGAATGCCAGCGTGACACCGAGCAGGAGAATTGTACGTGCCATGGAGAACCTCCTTTACAATATGCCTGTACTCAGTACAACGCACCGTACGCAGGGTTGGATGTATGAACGATGATGGCTGGTTGCACTGTGATGAAATAGAGGAACAACAATGCCTACACTGACGATGATCAACGGGATGGAGCGCTTCAATGCCCACGTATGGCGTGATGTGTCAGCTATCTTGCAACGTGACGGTGTGTCAGTGCGCATTCAGCGCTTTCATGATGGCCACGTGCACCAACGTGACGAGACCTTGGCACGGGCCGTGACTGATGCTGATGTGGTGTTTATCTCGCTCATCAATGACCGTGAGGATGCTGATTGGCTCCGTGAACTCCTCAAGCGATCACGCGCCAAAGCGGTGTTTGCATATGAAAGCATGCCTGAAGTGATGTCGTTGACGAAAATCGGCGATTATCGTATTGATGCCAGCAAAGAAAGCAGTATGCCCAAGCCGATGCAGGCGATTTTGCGCCTCATTACGCGCGGGCGTGACGAAGATACACTCTATGCGTATACCAAACTGACCAAAGCAGCAGTCAAACTGTTGCCGTTGATGCCTGCCAAATTGAAAGATTTCCGCACATGGTTGAGTGTCAACATCTACTGGAATCAGCCAGATGCACCCAATTTGGCGAATATGGTCAAATTGATCCTCAAAGATTGCCTTGGTGTGAATGTGGCGGTGGGAGCAGTGCGCATGATTCCGCAGATGGGGTGTTTTCACCCAGAAAGCGGTGAACTCTTTGCTGATCATCACGACTATTTGCGCTGGGCGATGAAGACCAAGCGCTACCGGCGTGGTCAGCCGCTGGTGGCGTTGCTGGTGTTTCGCAAACACCTGCTCCAGCAACAAGCCTATCCCAACGATTTGATTGTGGCCCTCGAAGCCAAAGGATTGGCGGTGTTGCCTATTTTTGTGAGTGGCATCGAGGCACACGTCATTCTGCGTGAGTGGATTGCCAAAGAAAAGGTTGACTTCATTGTGAGCACTATGGGCTTTTCGGTGGTGGGTGGTCCTGCTGGCTCGACCCGCCCTGGTGCCCACCGCGATGTAGCTGCCGAGATTATGAGCGCCATCGATGTGCCGTACATGGTGGCACAACCGTTGATGATGCAATCAGTTGAGGATTGGCAGCAGCACGGTATTGCACCGATGCAATCGGTCATCATGTATGATTTGCCTGAAATGGATGGTAGTATTTCGCCGGTGATTATTGGTGCACTTGCCGACCAAGAGATTGTGACGATCCCCGAACGCATCGAGCGTGTGGCTACGATTGCGGAGCGCTGGGTGCGGCTGCGCCGCAAGCCAGCATCTGAGCGACGGGTGGCCATGGTGCTCTACAACTATCCACCGGGACTCGGGCGCCTAGGGACAGCAGCATTGCTCAATGTGCCAGCCACGTTGCATGCGTTGTTGGCGCGGATGCAGCACGATGGATATCGGGTTGGCAAGGTTCCCGAGACGGTTGCGGATTTGGCGAAACGCCTTGCTGCCATGGAAGGGTCGCAAGGGGAGCATGTGGTGTTGCCTGTGGCCCAGCTGCGTGAAGTGGTCGCGGATGCCACGCTGCGGCGTGTCGATGCCAAGTGGGGGGCAGCCCCCGGGCAAATCGCCCCGCACGGCAACGATGCCATGCGTTTGGATGGGTTCGAGCTCGGCAACGTATTTGTGGGGGTGCAGCCGCCACTCGGCGTGCCTGGTGACCCGATGCGTATGTTGTTTGACCGTGAATACGCACCCCATCATCAATACCTGGCGTTTTATCGCTATCTGATTGATGTTTGGCAGGCTGATGCCATCGTGCATGTCGGCATGCACGGCACTGCAGAGTGGTTGCCGGGGATGCAGCTCGGTTTGACGTCAACTTGCTGGCCCGATATCGTGATGGGCGATATCCCGCAACTCTATCTCTACCCACTCAATAATCCGGCTGAAGCCAACATTGCCAAGCGCCGCGGTGGTGCAACCATCATTAGCCACCTGATTCCACCATATGCACGAGCAGGGCTCTACAAGCAGCTCGCCCAGCTCCGCCAAGAGGTGACCAATCAGACGCCGGCAGCCACGCTGGTGGCAAGTCTGCCTGAACTTCCACTCAATGCCAATGAAAGTGATAGCGCGTACCATGTGCGTGTCACACGCTATCTCGATGAACTCGAGCACCGTTTGATTCTCGATGGACTGCATGTGCTCGGTGGCCGAGTATCACGCGAACGTGCACAAGCACTGCTAGAAGCCGCCCTCGATGTCCCACGGATGGGGCAGCCTGGTCTGCTCCAACTGATCCTTGCAGCTGGTATTGATACGGCATCGGCACCAGCAGCCCGCACTGCTTTCGTCGAGAAAGTGGTACTTGGTCGTGATGCGAGTGATGGGTTTTGGCAGAATTACTTTGGCAAATCAGCACCGAGTGCATTGCAGCAGATTGTGGCACATGGCCGTGAAATGCTGGTGCGCCTCGAGGAGAGTGGCGACGAGATCGATGTGGTGATGCACGCACTCGCAGGTGGCTATGTGCTGCCCGGGCATGGTGCTGATCCGATTCGGGCAGGGGCAGGTGGCTTGCCAAGTGGGCGCAATATTCATGGTATTGACCCGTGGCGACTCCCGAGTGATGCAGCGTTGGTGCGTGGCAAACAGATGGCCGAGCAACTCATTAGTACACACAAAGCCGAACACGGCACTATGCCAAAGACGGTAGCTTTGACGTTGTGGGCACTTGATACCATCAAGTCTGAAGGTGAAAGCATTGGTGTCTTTTTGGGGTTGATTGGTGCAGAACCTGCCCGTGATGGTCAGGGCAAAATCTACCGCTATGAGCTTATTCCACTCAACAAACTGGGGCGTGCACGGGTGGACGTGGTACTCGATATTAGTAGTATTTTCCGCGATAACTTCCAGATGCAACTCGATTTAATGGACGATGTCATTGTGCGGGCTGCTAAAAGTGGTGAATCAGCAGAATTGAATCCAATTGTGGCTCACGTTGCCGAGTTGCAAAAGGCGGGGCAGAGCTTTGAAATGGCGACGGCACGCCTGTTTACTCAGCCACCAGGTGAATATGGCACGGGTGTGGATATGCTTGTTGATGAAAGTCAATGGGACCAACGCTCTGATTTGGCCTCGGTGTATGTGCAGCGCAGTGGGTATGCGTATGGCGGCAGCCGACAAGGAGTGGCTGCCCAGGTTGCTTACCGCAAAATGCTCGGTACCGTGGATCACGTCTTTCAGGCTATTGATAGTGTGGAATTCGGTTTGACCGATATGCAGCACTACTACGGGCATAGCGGGGCGGTGCAGCTCGCAGCCAGCTACGAAAGTGGCAAGCAGGTCTCCCTCAGCTATGCGGAAAGTTACACGGGCCGTACGACAATTACCAATGCCAAACAGATGATAAGTATGGAAGTGCGCACCAAAATTCTCAATCCGCGCTGGTTTGAGCCACTCTTGGCGCAGGGGTATGCTGGTGCCACCGAAGTTGCCAACCGCTTTACCAACATCTTTGGCTGGGGGGCAGTTGGAGACACTGTCGAAGGGTGGGTCTATGATGGCATGGCGCAGACATTTGTCCTCGACGAAGACGTACGTCGCCGCTTTGCCAACGCAAATCCGCAGGCTGCCAAGGCCGCAGTACAACGCTTGCTCGAAGCCCATGGGCGTGGGATGTGGCAGGCCGATGACGATGTGATTGCCCGGTTACAACAGATTTATGCCGACCTCGAAGATCGCTTAGAGGGTGTGGGTGCATAGGATACACGCCCGCCACGTCCATGCGCAGAGTCGGGCGTGGCGTTACATGGCACTGAAATCAGTGCTGTTGTCGTTGATCATGTCGTTGAGTTCAGCCTGGGTAATCGGCATACCCCGTTGTTGGCGCCAATAGCGAAACCAACGAAGGTTGTTGCGAAAGGCGGTTTCGACTTCAAGTGGGCTGAGTTCGGGGACTTTTTGGCGGAGCATGGCTGCCACGCTTTGGCGATCTTCGGTGCTCAACGATGGTACTCCTGCGATGATGCGCGCAGCCCGCAAAAAGAATATTTCACGTTCGAGCGCGGGGAACTCTTCGTTGATTTGGCGGATATTGCCGAGATAGCAAATGGTGCGTTGGCGTGGTTGACCGCTGTCGTCACGGAAGCTTTCGACGAGATACGCATCAAAAAACGATACATTGGCCGTATCAGCGTTTTTGTGATGGCGCACTATCCAGCGGATGTACATACTGCGGTCCTCTCTGTTAGCGGTGCCGTGTGATACCGCGACGGGCACAGACGTCGCTGATTGGGCACTGCGTGCAGCGTGGTGAAGTGGGGGTGCAGATCTGTTGCCCGAGTGTGACCAAAAGTTCGTTGATGTGTATCCAGTATGCCACAGGTACCAGTGCTGTCAATTCGGCTTCGGTGGCTTCTGGTGTGGCAGTGTCCAGATACCCCCAGCGATTGCAGATGCGATGGACATGCACATCCACACATATTGCAGGAATGCCATGTCCGATAGCCAACACCAAGTTGGCGGTTTTGAGCCCTACACCTGGCAACGCGCGTAGTTCGGCTTGAGTGCGTGGTACCTCACCCGCATATTGCTCACATAATATCGTGCAGATACGCAGGATATCGCGCGCCTTGTTGCGATAAAATCCGACGGGATAGATGAGTTGTGCAAGCTCCGATTCGGGTAATTCGCGCATTGCAGCCGGCGTACTTGCCCGCGCAAAGAGGCGCGGGGTCACTTGTGCGGTCGTCTCGTCACGCGTGCGCAAACTGAGCAACGTGGCGATGAGTACCTTGAACGCACCCGCCTGCTGCATTTGATCGATGAGTGGTTGCGGCATGCCGACGAGCGCCGCACGCAGGCGCGTCAATACATCGACTATCGGAAACTCACTCATCTGCCAAAAGCTCACTCAACTCAAAATTATCGAAGTCGACACGCACATCCGTATCACCACAGACCACAATCATGCCCACACTCCCCGAGGTTGGCACATCGAGCTGGAGCATGCCCAGATCTGTGCCGTTGATGGCCACACTCAACTCGTTGTTGATGAGTGTCAGCTCGAGACCTGTCGTCTGGTTGAGTCCGGGTGCAACAGTATCAATGAGGATGGGGTCGATAAATTGGCGTGATGATCCATCACTACCGTTGTGTACCACGGAAAGGATGCCGCTCCCACTAATCATCACCATCGTGTAGCCGAAATCGCCGTTATCGCCAAAAATCAGCCCATAGGCGATTTGATCGGGATCACCATTGACGATGGTGCTGTCGACGCGTAAGCGGAAGTTTTGTACGGAGGTGGCACTGCGTGGCAGTGGATTCTGCCAGACGGTGACACGTGGTGACGAAATGATGTGGTAGCGCCCATCACTGGTGTATGAGCCACCCAAACTAAATGTTGATGATGTGGCATCAGTGAAATCGTCGCGGAATGTGACACCGCCACTCTCGCCAGTGATGTTGTCATATTTGACATTGACATAATCACCAGTGGTGGTAAATGTTGACAAGGTGAGTTGCCCCCGTACTGGTGATAAATCGTCGACCTCATTCACGTGTACGCCGTTGATAAATACGTGCACCAATGTATTGTCTGCATGCACCAATAGCTGATTGGTGATGTTGAGACCCGGGCGCAGATGACGGGTAAATGTCCACGGGACGATGTCACTTATTTCGCCGAACGTGCTGCGATAGATGCGGTAGTAGCCACGTGCGTTCACCGCCACCATCATATAGGAGTCGGTGGTATTCTGGCGGAAACGGATGCCGTAGTAGGCGTCATCATTGCCAGCAGTTTGGGTTATTTCAGCACTGAGCACGAAATCTTGCACCCGACTATCGAATGTGTCATTGTCGGGAATCCCCTTCCAGAGGGTGTAGACTTCTGCATTATTCATAAAGAGTTCTGTGATCAGGGCGCCATTCTGGACGCTCACCGCAGATTGATCCCAGCGTGGGCTGGGGACATCAAATGTATCGGTAATCGAGAGTGGGCGGGCATTATTCAGTGTCGTCGCAGATTGTTGGACTGGGGGAGCTGCGGCACGTGGGATTGCACTGATGCGTTGGATGCGCTCGGCAAGGTCGGGCACCGCAAACGCTGTACCAAGCACCACACCTAGTTCAATAATAATCGTGACCACCAGCACAACGATGCCGATAGTGAGAATCCGGCGACTCGAAATCCGCATGTGTAGAACCTTTTAGTCGATACGCTGTTCGTACCACAACAAACCGACAATCAACAATTCAGCAATTTTATCGATGTAGGCGATTGGGGTGCGTTCACCTACAAACACCCAAAACACGACAGTGATGATGGTATAGACCTGCAATGCGACGACCACTCGCTCGCGTGGTAGCGGTATGCCGATGTTGGCATATGCAGCTCCAAGCACCAAGAATCCGATGGCATTGGCATAAAACATTGGGAGTGTTGCAGTGATTGCCAGGTAGAGGTGAATACCGGCTGTCAGCATGATGCAGAATAACACCCCGAATCTGATGAGTTGTTTCATACCGTTGCTCCTGCAGGTGCGAGATAACTCTCGCACCTGTGTCAACCACAAATTACTCAGCTATGGCAAAACCAATGACACGTGCACAGGCGCGCATATCGGCTTGGGCGGCCACCACGGAATGGGTGCCATGGTGTGCCAAAATGGCGTCAATCATGATTTTGAGCTGTTGAATGGCCACATGCATCTGTAAATCATCGTCGAGGGCGGCAAAAAATGCGGCGCGCTCAGCAGCCAACGACAATGTCGGACCACCGTTGGTGGAACGGGCCTCGAGTGCCGCTTTGAGCCGAGCGATGTCGTTCTCGGCAGCGGCTGCATCAGCACGAATGTAGTTGAAGTCTTCGCGGTACGGGAATGATGCCAAGTACCAGCGGATGGAGTCGGGGCTTTGTTGGCGCACGGCATCACGTACAAAGACGAGATTACCTAGCGATTTACTCATCTTGTTGCCGTCGAGCCAGGTCAACCCGCCATGCACCCAAAACGTGGCAAAGGGGCGTTTGTTGGTGTAGCCCTCGGTTTGCACGATTTCAGAAGGATGATGCGGGAATACCAGGTCGCGCCCGCCACCATGGACGTCGATTTGGTCGCCGAGGTAGCGCGTGGACATGGTGGTGCACTCAATGTGCCAACCGGGACGCCCAGGACCCCACGGGCTCGGCCAGGTTGGCTCGCCGGGGCGTGATACCTGCCACAACACAAAATCGAGTGGGTCACGTTTATTGGGGTCGTTAGGATTGTTGCCACGTTCATTGGCGGTATTCAGCAGTTGTTCGTAGCCGCCGAGACGTGCCATTTCGCCGTAACTTGGCTCACTGCTCACATCAAAAAAGACGTTGCCGTTGCTGACATACGCTTTGCCATTTTTGAGTAATCCCTCAATGATGGGAATCATGCCGGCGATTTCTTCGGAGACTTTGGGGAAGAAATCCGGCGCAATGAAATTCATGGCACGGCAGTCTTTGATGAACTGGTCAACTTCGCGCTTGGCGAGTGCATCCCAGGCAATGTTGTCGCGATTGGCGCGCTCAAAGAGCGGGTCATCGACATCGGTGACGTTTTGACAGTAGAGCACCGAGCCACCTTGGGAGCGCACATAGCGGATAAATACGTCAAAAATCAGAAATGTATGGGCGTGACCGATGTGCGTCGTGTCGTATGGTGTCACACCACACACATACAGCGTGAGCGGACGATCCTTGGGGATCTCGAGCGGGGCTTTGTGCCCGCGCAACGTGTCAAAAAGTTGCATAGTCTGGGAATCCTTGTGACGCAAAGTGTTGCTACATGCTTATTATACATGACTCGCTCGTGCAGAGGTAGCTTTGTGATACGATACAGGCAATTATCAGCGGGTGAGGCGAATTGTGAAGATTGCAATAGACATTAGTCGCTTGGCGACCACGCAACGTACGGGAACAGAGCGCTATACATGGGAGGTATTAGCAGGGATTGCAGCCAATCCTGGCGATCACGAATACATCCTCTACAGCGCACAGCAGCCTACTGAATTACCCGAGTTACCATCGTGTATGCGTGTGTGTGTTATGCCGTTTCCACGATTATGGACGCATCTGCGACTCGCGTGGCAATTGTGGCGTGATTGTCCCGATGTGCTGTTTGTGCCGTCACACGTGTTGCCCTGGAATGTGCGACTCGTACCTGGCATGCGTGTGGTTACTACGGTGCATGATCTCGGTTTTCTGCACTTTCCTGAGGCTCATACGCGATTTCAAAACGGCTATCTACGGCTTTCGACATGGTGGGCTGCAATGGCTGCTGATGCGGTGATTGCGATTTCGGCGGCCACAGCCCACGATCTCCGGCAATTTACAGGGATTGTGCCACAGCGGGTGCATATCATTGCACATGGAGTTTCACCGCGGTTTGTGCCATCAGCGGCGCACGCACAACCATGGTCACGCTACCTGCTCTATGTGGGGACGCTCCAACCACGCAAAAACCTGATTCGTCTGATTGAAGCCTTTGCACAGGCAGTGCGACACCCGGATACGCAGTTGGTGATTGCAGGGCGTGCGGGGTGGCTCAGCGAGCCACTCATGGCAACGGCACACCGGTGCGGTGTCGCAGACCGCGTCCACCTCATCGGCTTTGTCCCCGATGCCGACTTGCCGGCGTTGTTGGCAACTGCACGCGCCTTTGTCTTTCCTTCGTTGTATGAAGGATTCGGCATGCCGGTACTCGAAGCCATGGCAAGTGGTGTGCCGGTTATTACTTCGAACACGTCAGCATTGCCCGAAGTAGCAGGTGATGCGGCGCTCTTGGTTGATCCCACGGATGTGGCCGCCATTGCGGCGGCTATTACGCGCCTTGACGGTGATGATGGGCTCCATGCAGCGTTCGTGGCTCGCGGGCTGGCGCATGCAGCACGCTTTACGTGGCAACGCTGTGCACAAGCAACCTATGCCATTCTGACGAACAGCGCATCATGAAGCAACCACGTTACTACGGCTGGTCAATAGTAACAGTGTTAGCCATCACTGAAACACTCTCGTATGGCATGCTCATCTATGCGTTCAGTGTCTTTGTGGTGCCGCTCGAAAGCCATTTCGGCTGGTCACGAGCCACGATTAGTGCAGGTGTGACCGCCGCACAACTGGTGGCAGGGGCGTTGGCATGGCCGGTCGGTGTCTGGCTCGACCGGCATGGGGCGCGCTGGTTGATGACTGGGGCGGCCGTGTGGGCTGCCTGCTGGTTAGTACTGTGGAGTATGGTTAGTGCGCCCTGGCAGCATGTGGTGGTCTGGGTCATGTTGGGGATTGCCATGGCAGGGCTCTTGTATGAGCCCGCATTCGTGGTGGTAGCCAACTGGTTTGTACGCCGGCGTAGTACCGCACTGACGGCCCTCACCTTTGTGGCCGGCTTTGCCATCATCATTGCGACACCAGCCACTGAGTGGTTGATTCGTCATTTTGATTGGCAGGTGACTGCGCAGGTGTTTGCTGTGATCATGCTTGTTGTGGTCGCACCACTCCATGCCATCTGGTTGCGGCGTGTACCGAGTGATGTCGGCCAGTATGTAGATGGTGGCACCCACCCACCGCAGCCGTCAGCACAGGTGATTGCGGTCGCTGATGTGTGGGCAGTGGTACGTGATGGCGCATT
>JACCDP010883783.1_pt1 | contig 18327 bp, 18 predicted proteins | sample 7445841 | NCBI WGS metagenome assembly JACCDP01 (sample SAMN15323441, study PRJNA562643) | freshwater metagenome | isolation source: river surface water | place: USA:Blue River Watershed | collected 2017-08-17
GAGCAGTTCGTGCTGGTCGTCGCGGAAGACGGGGACTTCGCCGGAGTAGATCATCGCATCGCTGTAAAGGGGCGTCCAGTTGTCCCGATGATAGGCGTACATCGGCGAGTCTTTGATCGTCACGAAGAGCGCGCTGGAGCGACAGAGGTATTCCTCCTGGGCACGTGCTCCGCTCAGGAAGCCGCCCCCGGGATGGGTCGCCGAGGCGAAATTCAAGGAGACGACGTTGTATCCCTTGGCGAGGTGCCGTTGGTGGGCCGAGAGGGTGGTCTCGTTCGTGACCTCAATCCGGGTCGAGTGCGTCCCTTGGGTGGCCGGCGCGTGTGCGTGGTCGGGGCCATAGAAGGTCGTCTTCTTCAGCGAACTCAAGACCTGGGCCGAGATGTCTACTCGGCCGGCGGGTCCGACGTATCGGCCGACTTTGGAGATGATGACGGCTTCTTCGCCGAGGCGTACGGCGAGGTCGCGGGGAATGCGGGGGTCGAATTCACTCATGGGGCATTTGTGCCTTTTAGTAGAACTACCGATACCCTGACAGTAACTGTTAGCATTGCAAGAGGATTGGTTGAGGTTTAGTCCTTTGAGAAAATCTCCGATCCTGACCCCCCTAACCATGTCCCTCGATCGCTTCCTCCAAGCTCAGGGAAACACTTATGCAGGGGCGCTGGCTGAGTTGAGGGCGGGCAAGAAGACCGGCCACTGGATCTGGTGGATCTTCCCGCAGGATAAAATGCCCAATCTTTCCCCGACATCAGTCCGTTATGCGCTGGCTGACGAAGCGGAGGCATCCGCATACCTCCAGCATCCGGTCCTGGGCGGCCGCTATCGCGAGTGCGTCGCAGCCGTTCATACCCATCTGTGTGGCCGTAAGGTGGATCCCGAAGCGCTCATGGGGAGTGATACCGACGTCAAGAAACTGCGAAGCTCCCTGAACTACTTTCTCAAGGTCGCTCGTGAAGACGATGCCGTGCTACGTGGACAGGCTCAGGATATCCTGAAGTTGTTAGGGTAGGGGCGTGCGGCCCGCGCGCCCGAGGATGACCGGGCCGGTCATCCCTACCAACCGCGCCTATGCCGCGAGCGGTTGGCGGTAAGCGGTTGGCGGTTGGGAACACAGAGAGGCAGCTATGTCGTGACGCGGTCCCGACCCTACCTGTGGCGAGGAGAGGGGGATTAGCGTTCATCCTGGGTAAGCCGTCGTCCGATTAGCCGATTTAATGTCCGTGCGTGGATCTAAATCCCGTTCGAAATGATGTGACCGATGCGTAAGTCTGAAGGCATGCGTAAATCCTACGTTATGCCTCTCTCCGTGGTCGTCATCGGACTGGCGACCATCCTTTGGGCTGCATGGTCCGAGGGTATGTTCACTCGCCCTGAGAAGCCGCCTATTCTCACTAGTACTGATATATATGCCTCTATCGTCGAAGACTTGCGAGCTAAACGAGAGATTCCCATCCTGAAGGGGTATCTTTACTCCGAGGAAGTGAGCTGGGCGGGGCATGGTAATTTAACCGACGGTCGCAGGCCGGTGCTCATGTTCGGTGAAGTGAAATGGGAAGAGGTCGATGAATGGGAGAAAGGCCGGAAGTTGTTTCTTTGCTATGATGAGGCCAGGGGCGCCACGCTTTTGGATAAGCTTAGCGGGAAATGGTTACCGGTCCGGTTGGTTTACGACAAGGACATGAAGCTGTCTCATCCGATCGATTCTTATCTCTCGTCGGTCTATTCATTGGCGAGCATGCACGTCAAGGCCGTCGCCGTCGAAGGCATGCGCCTTTTCAGGCTGGAGATCGATCGTTGTGACCGGGAGATAAACGCGCTAAAGCACCTGCCTGAGAGCCAACGCAAAGCCTTAGCCAGGATCGCCGTTCTCCGCAAGGAGTACATCGACCAGTGTGCCAGCTTTGGGGCTGATGCTTATTATAATACCTACAATGGCACGCTGACCGCCGAACTTACTCTTCAACATGAAGTCGACCTCTGCCGGAACGCGTTGTTCGACCTGGCCAAGCTCTCCGAATACTATGCGACCTACAATGAGGAGACCCCCGAATGGAGAAGATGAATGCCATGTCCCTCGATAGGTTCGTTGGCGATTGATAGCCTCTTGGGTGCAAGCGCAATCAAGCCTTCGCGGTGCTGCCCTGACTCGAGGTAGCTCGGTTACCGGCGCGTCACTGCCTGTAAGTAGTTAAGACCGGCAACTTGCTTGTCACCTTTTTCGAGGGGCCGGCTCCAGGTACCCTGAATGTTCATCGCCGCGGTCATCGCTTTTCAGGCGCGCGTAGATGCATCCATTCTGGTCAAAGCCTACCGTCAAGGTGTGCTTCGAGCCAGGACGGGCGCGGGTCGGTGCCAGGGTCAGGACGTTCGTGACGAAGTCGACATCGGTCATGGGGATAGGCGATTCGGTGACGACGATCTTTGGGGTTAGGCCTGAGTCATTTGCCGTCAAAGGAATGCTCCGCGAGGTCGGGATCGGTTCGCCTTTCGGGATAAGGACGCGGTTTTGGAGTTTCCATGCTTCTTGGTCGAATTCATGGATGCCAAGGAAGCTAGGCGCGATCAGTTGGACGTTCGTCGAAGCAATCGCCCCCTGCTGCACGCAGGTGAGTTTCTCTTTTTCGGCCTTGGCCGCGGAATAAAGCGCCGCTCCCAGCGCGGCAGCCGCTTCCGGACAATCAGAGGGGCTCTTCCTCGTGATTTTTATCATCTGCTCTGTCAGAAGGTGCACCGACAGAGCGGAGGCTGAGAGGAAGGTTCCGTCGAGATGCTGAGCCGACAACTTTGCTAGGTCGATGGCGGAATCGATCATCAACTCTACCTGCAGGACGATGGGTTTTAAGATATCTGCTAACTCTTGACGGGTTAATTCAAGGCTAAGCATGCCGGGCTCCGAATTAACACTGATGCGCACTTTTTCCCTAATAGCCAACGACTCCATCGCCTGTTCCAAACTCCAATGGGTCAACATGCGACTCGTGTGCAAATCAGTACGAGAGGTCCGTTTACCGGTTGATTGAAGGTACTTATGACAGATGAGTTCCTCGAACTTGGCCATGATGTCGATCTGGCCGAGGCGTTGCGCCCCGGACGACGACCGGATTCTGAGGTCATGCCCGCTGACCTCGAAGACCGTAGCATCCGAAGATCCGGAGCCGAATTTCACCGTCAGGTATCTTCCGTCCTTAAGCCCATATCTTTGGCGGAGGTAAATCGCCTCGGCGATGTTGTCGTCAATGACTCGAAAGTTGCCGATCATCGCCAGGGTGGCCGCCCTAGTGATGTTGCTGCGGGCTGCATCCGAGAGGGAGGGGGATACGGTGAGCGTGAGATCGGAAGTCTCGCCGGAGGTCTGCCTGATGTTGCTCATGACGTCCCTGAGCAGGAGGCCGCAGAGGTCAGAAGGCGTGAAGCTGCCGCAGGGCGTTTCATGGACGACGTAGTTGTCCATGTCGCGGAGGAATTCTACGAAGACATCAGCTGCAACCCCTTGCATGCACTTGGCTGTCTTGCCGGTGGTGACCTTACCCGGTCCTTCGAGCCATACGGCCATCGGGGTCGCTGTTTCGCCTTCGGCATTGCGCATCGCTACCGGCTCCCCGGACTGAGTCAGGTATCCGACATGGACGTCACTTGCGCCTAGGCTGATTCCGATGAATGTGGGCATCGCGAGGAAGCCATTCCTACCCGAAGGCATGGCTTTTGCCAAGCGCGGGAGGATGGTCGCCGATTTTATAAGATTGGCAGAGCTAAGCATCAGGGGGAGCATGCTCGTGGCTATGTCAGGCCCTGATCTCATTTTTTACGGCGCCATTGCCGTCGCGATCATCGGCCTCTTCGCCTTTCCTTTCCTCCACCAAAGGAAGAAGCGCGTCGAGCCTCCGCCTGTCCCGGTCCAACCGAAGGTCAGGCAGCAGGTGCCGCCACCGCCTGCTCCCAAGCCGACCCCGCAGAAGAGCGCGGAGCAGATTTTCCGGGAGGCCTTTCCCGATATGCAGGTCAAGCCGGTGTTCGATCACCCGTTCGGCGTGCGGGCCGAGGCGTGCATGCTCCGGGATAAGACCACCCGGGAAGAACAGCCCGGCTTCCGGATCGACGTCCGGGGCGACGTCGAACTCGGTCAGGAGACCATCGTGGACCTCGTCATCACGCTGGAGGATCTTTCGGATGGATCATCGCAACCGGTCTACGCGACGCAGGAACGCTATCAGGATGTGCAGACGGGTCAGTTCGTCCTCCGTTCGACGATCGGCAAGGTGACGCCTCCGGGGCGCCCCGATGCGGGCTGGACGTCCGTCGGAGTCGTGCCGTTCTCCAATATCCGAGCGCCTAAGTCAGGCGCGCGGATATTGAGGCTGAGCTGCGTGGCGGTTCCGACGGCCTTGTCGGGTTTCACGGTGATCGATTCGCGGATTCGCGCCGGCATGCTGGCGGCGGCGGCGGTCAATTTCGAGGTCAGCCTCGTCCGCAAGGGGTACGTCGAGCAACGCTTCGCGCGGCAGAACGCCGCCGGCTTGGTCGTATGTCTGGCTTTCGCCTTCGCCAGGCATGCATTGGGGGAGGCGGGCAGGGCGGAAACCTTGGCCAAGGCCTGGAGGGACCGATACCTCGCCCGGATGAAGGGCGAGGATGACATCCTGGTCGCGCAGACCCGTACTTCGGTCGACGCGGCCTTCGTCATCGCACGAGAGAACAAGTCAGACCTAAAGGTCGACTGCCGAGAGTTGCTGGCCTATGAGGTCGATGGCATGGCCCAGCAGGGGCTTGGATTGTGCGTGGAGATCGGACGTCGCGACGGAGTCCTTTCCGCCGAGGTCATGGTCGATCTGAAGGCGCTCTGTCGGGAGCTTGGCCTGGGCCTGGAGGAACTGCATCGGTTTGCTTCTTCGGCGGGCGAGACCTCCGGAGCGGATGATGATCAAGAGTGCGCCAAGCTCATCGGGCTCGATCTTAATTGGGATTCCCGTCGGCTCCGGAGGCACCTGCTTGATCAGTTCATGAAGTGGAACGCACGTCACCCGCGGGATGCGGCGGAGCGGGAAGCGATCAACCGGAGGCTCGAGGCCATCGCCCGTATCCGTCAGCGTTATCTCTGACCACGGACTGGTTCGGTCTGGCCGGCCTTGTCGCCGGCCAAGGCCGAACTTACGAGGGGGTGTCTGTCGTCGAAAAGGGACATCGCCCGAGCCTGCGGGGAGGGGGAGTGTAGCAAGCCTTGGTCCGCGTCCTAGATGAGGGTGACGGAGTCCGGCGTCCTCATCCAATCGGCTTGTCAGGAGCGACGCAGATGGCCTATTGAAAGATTACATGAGATATCTCGCTCTCCTCCTGGCCACTGCTTCGCTCTTCCTCGCCGGCTGCCTGACCTTGCCGGTCACCGGCGCCACCGAGGACGGAACCGAACGTTTCTACGGTTCCGCCACCGGCTACATGGACGGCAGCGGTACGATCACCCTGGAATCCTCCAAGGGCACCAAGGTCCAGGGCAACTTCGTCTACATCAACCGCCGCCAGGGCGAAGGCATCTTCCGCTGCGACGACGGCCGCACGGGGCCTTTCACCTTCGTCTCCACCGGCAACCGCGGCACCGGTACGGGTCGTCTCGGTAACCAGTACTTCACCTTCACCTTCGGCGACTGATGCGCGCCCTCCTGGTTGCCTGCCTCGGATGTTGTCTCGTCGGCTGCAGCCTGCCCGACGAGCCGGTCCGCCTGTCGGACATCTATGAGGTCTGCGCCATGGAGGCCGTCAAATTGCGGGAGGTCAGGGCCGGCATGACCGAAGCCGAGGTCGAACGGCTCATGGGGCCGCCCCATCTGCGGATCTTCAACGGAGAGCGGTATGAGCACGAATCCCGGCCGCATCATCGCGAGACCCGTCGTCTGTCCAACGGATGGGAAGTGGTCATTCTTTATTACCGTGCCCGCGTCGTCCATCACGACAGCGTCTGCTCCTTGGATGAGACGGATGCGGTGATTCTCATCAACGGCAAGGTCGACGCCGTGCGACCCGGCGACGCGGTGGCGAGTTTCCTCTCCAAGTACTGATGAGCGCGTCTTCTCCCGCCGGCAAATGGATCGCCATCTCGCTGGTGGCCGTGGGCTTGCTGACCGGGGTGCTTGGCCTGGCTTTGGGCGCGCTGCTTTTCCCTCGGACAGAAGTCGTCGAGAAGCCCGTCGAGGTCGTCGTCGAGAAACGCGTCGAGGTCCCCGTCGAGAAGCAGGTGGTGGTCGAACGTAAGGTCGAGCTCCCGCCGCCGCCGTTTCGTTATGCGCCGGCGGAGGGCGGGGAGCGCGTCGTCACCAGCGATGAGATCAAGGTGGCCCTGCTGATGCGCGACGACATCCGCAAGAGCGACGCCGCGGAGAAGATCGCCTATGAGGCCGGTGCGATCTTCAACCCTGGAAAAAAGCTCAAGGTGCTGGTCAACCTCAACCCGGTCGCCACCTCCCGACTTTCGGGTGTGGCCATCAAGAAGACCATGGTCGACGCGCTGGAGCGCCAAGGCTTCGGCGTGCTTGAGGACGACGCCAAGACTGACGACTGGAACACATTGGTCCACCTTGAGGTCGACCTGGTAGGCAATGGCTCGGCCGGGCGGGTATCGGTGGTCATCCGGCAAGGCATGATCAGTTTCAGCAACCGCACCTGGCGGAAGGTCAGCACCGGCGTCGCCCATTATGGTTGGACGGGAACGCTGGATGGTTCGGTCCAGGCCGAGCTGGACCGGGTCTTGGCCGGATTGACGGCCGAGGTCGCGGGCGACCTCGCCAAGGCCAGATAAAGCATCATTGGCTTGAACGACGTTGGACGCCCAGATAAGGGTGCATCCATGAGCGAAATGTACGAAAAATCCGACTCTAAATCCGGCGCCCCCGCCTGGCTGCTTTGGCTGCTGCTGGCTGGCATGGTCCTCATGGGGCTCGCCGGTCTCGCGCTCGGCTCCTTGGCCTTCCCTCAGGTCCGCATCGTGGAGAAGCCCGTCGAAGTCATCGTCGAGAAGGTCGTCGAGAAGCCGGTGGACCGGATGGTCGAGAAGGTCGTCGAGAAGCCGGTCGAGCGTATCGTGGAGAAGGTCGTCGAGCGTAAGGTCGAAGTCCCCGCCAAGCTCACGGAACGTCAGGTCAACGCAATCTCGTTCGCCGAGCGTGCCTGGGAGCCGAAGCCCGAGTTTACGCGTCCCTCCGGCCTGCAGAAACTTTCCGACCGCGTCGTCGTCCTCAACAACATCTCCGGCGAAGGCTCGCGTCATGTATCGCCCGGACTGGTGCAGGCACGCGTGGAGCGCATGTTCCGAACCGCCGGCTTCAAGGTGATCGACAGCAATTCGACGGAATATCCCTACTCGGTGGTGTCGATCGGCGGCGTTTTCCTGGAATCGCGCAGCTATAACTCGCAGGACGTGATCTCGGTCTCGGGCTCTTACACGATCAAGATCCTGCAGCCCGTCGTGTATTTCTCCAGCTGGGACAAGACCCCGGTCGCGCAGTTCAAGTTCATGCGCGACGTGATGCCGCTCTATGAGCGCGGCGGATCCTTGGATTACGGACGCGATAACTTCTACAAGGTCGCCGACGTCTACGGTGCGTTGGCCGAAGAGGCGGCGTCAGCCCTCCGCAAGGCGCAAGACAACTAAGCCATGGACCTGCGTCGTCTGCCGGCCATCGTCTGGGTGTCCTTCCTGGCTTTGGTCATCGTGGCCGGGGTCGTGGGCCTTGCCATTGGTGGTCTCCTTTTCGCCCACGAGGTGAGGGTGGAGGTGCCCGTCGAGGTGGTCAGGACCGTCGATCGGGTCGTCGAGAAGCCCGCCCCGCTCGACCCTGAGCAAGAATATTGGATGAAGATGATGAAGCCCGCCCGCGAGGCTTTCACCTCTCCGAGCGTCGGCTACCTCGAGACGGCCGTGATGCCTTTCCGCAACAAGGTTAAGGTCTCCGTGCTCATGTCCGACGAGATCAACGCCTACGTACCCAGGTCCGCCGTCCAGTCGCGCGTGGAGCAGTCGCTGCGGGAGGCGGGCCTGGAGATCGTCCCGCTGGACTCGAAAGACGTCGAGTTCTGCACGACCGCCTTCGTCGTCTTCGACCTCATGTTCCGGGAGAACCGTAGCGGCCTCGTCGGAGAGGTTCGCCTGAACATCAACCAGACCTTACTCTGCTCTTCCGATGACGTGTGGCGGAAGTGCAACGTCACCACCTGCTCCACGGGCACGACGATCGATTACGGCGCGGATAACTTCGCGAAGCTCGTCGACGTGGCCGCGGCCCTCGCGCCTGAGGCGGGTAAGGTGCTGCGTAAGGCCGATGAGATCGGCCAGGCGCGAAAGGCGCGCTGATCAGCGGGCGTTCTCGGGCCCGTTGAGCTCGTACACCAGCTCGTCGAAGTTCGCCGGGTAGGTGAACTTCTGGCTGTTGCCGATGAAGCCCGGGAAGTCCCGCATCAAGGTGTCGATCAGGATCGGCGTGATCTTGCCGGTGTTCAGGCTCGTGCCCTCGCTGAAGACCTCGCCCTGATAGATGAGCGGGTTTTTGCCTTCGGCCTTCAGCTTCTGGTCGAAGATGGCGATGCTCAGGTAGCGGCGGAACTGCTGCGTGGAGAGCGGCGCGAGGCCGTAGTCGAGGAAGATGACGAGGTCAGGGTTCTCGCCCGGCTTGATCATGCGGTACCCGAGGTCCTTGAAGTAAATCGAGGTCCGGGCGGCGTGGTGGGTGAACTCGAGGTTCTCGCGCTTGGCGGCGTCACCGGGCAGGACCGCGAAGCTGCGGTCGGTGCTCTTGCCGGTCATCACGTGGAAGACCTTTCGTTCTGTCTGTACCCAGCCGGCGCAACCGGAGAGGAAGGCCGAGAAGAGGCAGAAGGTGAGGGTGAGTAGGCGGAGGTGGTGCATGGAAATCAGGGATGAACGACGACCTTCACCGCGAAGGCTTTCACGTGCTCGACGGGGTCGGTGGGGGCAGGGTAGGTCGGGACGGCCACGGAGTTGGCCTTAAGGAACTCCTGGATGGGGTCCGACTTGATGGCGAAGTTGATGTTCTGGGCCATGATGTCGCTCTGCTTGAGCAGGGCGCTGCCGTTGATCGTCGAGACGATGAGGCCGACCACCTCTCCTTTGTGGTTGGCGAGGGGGCCGCCGCTGTTGCCGGGTTGGATCGGCACCGAAATCTGCATCAGGTGGACGTCATCCTTCATGCCGGAGAGCGCGCTGATGGTGCCTTCGTTGTACTTGGCTTCGCTGCTGAGCAGCCCGGCCAGAGGGTGGCCGATGGTGAAGACCTTCTCGCCCGACCGGCTTTTGGCGGAGCTGATCAGCGGGGGCGGCGTCCTGAACTCCTTGCTCGTGAAGCGCGTCCGGAGACGTAGCACGGCGACGTCGAGGTCGGCGTCCTGGGCGACGAGGGTGGCCGGGATCTCCTGCCCGTCGGACGTGATCACGGTGTAGGAGCTGCCGGCCGAGGTGACGTGATGGTTGGTCAGGACGAGGCCGTCGCTCGTGAAGATGATGCCGCTGCCGGAGCCGCCTTTGCCGCCGGAGGCCGTCTCTTCCTTGGAGCTCTCGGTGTTCTTGCGGCTGAGCCAGGTGCGGCACTGTCCTTGGACCTTGGTCAGCTCGACCGCGTTGAGCTGCAAGGCGAGTCGGTCGCGGAACTTCGCGTAATCTTCGTCATCCGTGTTCAGGCTGGCCGCGAGGTTAGCCCAGAAGTAGGCTTGGCCTGCGTCCTGAGGCACGCCCATGCCCTTTTCGTAGAGATGGGCCATGAGGTATTGGGCGCCGTAGACGTTGCCGATCGCGGCGGACTTCAGGAACTTCACGGCTTGGGGGACGTCCTTGGCCACTTCCTTGCCGTAGAGCAGCAGTTCGCCCGCCAGATACTTGCCGAAGGGATTGCCCGCCTCGGCGGCGACGAGGTAGTGAGGCAGCGCTTTCGCCTGATCCACGGTCTCGCCGAGAGTGCCGAAGCCGTAGGCCATGCCGAGGAGCAGGCGGCAGTCGATGTCGCCGGCCTGGGCTCCGTCCTGCAAAGCCTTGAGCGCGGCAGGGTTATCGCCGCTCTCGCGGAAAGCCTCGTGGAGTTTGCGGTAGGCGTCGACAGCCCCGGCCTTGGTGGCTCGCTGCAAATGATAGATGGCTTCGGCAAGGCTGCGCTGCTGTCCGGCATTGCCCTTGAGGAAGATGTTGCCCAGCCACTCGAGGCATTCCGGATCTTCGTAGGTCGCGCCACGACGAAGCGCGTCGACCGCCTTGTGTTCGTCCTTGGCCGTGCCCATGCCGAACATGTAGCAGCGGGCGACTAGGCCGAACGCCTTGGGATGGTGGTTTTCCTGGGCCTTGCGGACGAGCTCGAAGGCTTTCTGTTCGTTCTTCTTGGCGTACCGTCCGAGCATGAGGGGCCAGAAGAGTTCGCAGGCAGCGTCATGATTGCCCGCTTCGGCGGCTTGCGTGAGCAGTTCTATGCCTTTGTTGGGCTTTGGGGGCATGCCGATGCCGTTGAGCATGCGGTAACCGAGGGCGGCCATCCCTTCGGGGTGACGGGCGGCGGCGGCGTTTTCCAGAAGTTCGCGGACGCGACCGTTCTCTTTGCCCGCGTTGGGGCCGGAGCTCAGTTGCTTCGCAAGCATCACGGCGCAGTCTTGGGATCCGAGCTGGAGTCCTTTTTCGAGGAGCGCGGTCCGAAGTTCGGCGTTCTTCTCGAGGCCGGGCGCCCGGGAAAGTTCGATACAGGTCGTCAGGTCCAGGTCGCCCAGCGGCAGACGCAGCTCGGCAACGGCCTGAGCAAGGTCCACACGGGTACCTAGGCCGCGCAGGTGGCAGACCGGCAGGAATTGCTGGGCAGGGAGGTGGCCCGCCTTGGCTGCTTTCTGCAACCAGTAGAATCCTTTCTCCGCATCGACGGTCCTCGCCTTGGTCGCCACCAGCTTCTTGCCGAGATGGAACTGGGCGGCGACGTTGCCTTTGGCGGCGGAAAGCAGAAGCAGTCGGGAAGCCTCCGCCGGATCGGTGTTCTCGACCCGGAGAGCCAGCTCATACTGAGCCTTGGGATCCCCGGCGACGGCGGCGCGTTTGACCGAATCAGCCGGGCAGCCCAGCATGGCAAGGGCAAGGAGGAGGAGCACGACTTGACGGAGACCGACCATGCCTGACTTTTTTAGGGTAATCGGAGGCTTTGTCCAATTGTAACTTATTGTAGACAAATAGCCTCGGCAGGTGTCGTCCATAGGCCGTCGGCGGGCGAAGGCCCGGGCTCCCTTGCCGCCGATCCCGACGCCCGTGGTTTTCAGCGCGTGTAGGGGATCGGCTGGACGTCTACCTCGCGGGCTTCCCCGGCCGAAGGGCGACGAGGTCGTGCCGAGGGCATGACAATAAGTCAGCGTTCTGGGCGTTGGGCGAGGAGCTGCGCGGCGAGCCGTCGGGCGGCCGCCGTATCTCCCTCGTCCAGGCGGAGTTTGCCGAGTTCCTCCGCGGACCGCGAGGAGAGCCCTGCCGGCGAGGGGCGGCCATGCAAGGCGATGGTGAAATAAGCGGCCGCCCTGATCGGATCGGTGGGTATGGCCGGGTACTCGATCTCTTGGCGCTTTGGCTCGAAACTGCTCAGCGCACCCTTGGCGGATAAGACTCCCAGGTAAAAGGCGGCGCCGTCATCGTGATCATGATCGAAGGCAGCTCGCAAATAGCCGGCGGCTTTGGCTCGGTTTCGGCGGACGACAAAGGGGTCAGGTTTCAGGCGGCGCTGGATGACGACGGCTTGGGTGTCATCCCGGATGACCTTGCGAAGCCAGCCTCGGTCCAGACCTTGGTAGGGAGTGAAAAGCTCGTCGGTCGGTTCCGTCTGGTCGTAGTGTCCGCGGAAAAGTATTTCCGCGAAGGCTAGGACCGCTTCGGGCACGCCGGCATTCGCCGAAGCCTCCAGCAGGGCAAACGATTCCGCCGTGAGCTCAGTGTCCCGCGGCGTTCGATAGCCTCCTTCGGCCGGCCAAGGGTCTTGTTGGGATTGAAGATGCCGGGACAGATGGAACCAGGCGTATGGATTGCCTAACCGAGCATGCCGCCGAAGCAGGGATTCGTCGTCGGTATGGCCAGAGGCGGTGAGGCTCTGGCGGAAAGCCAGCTCGCTGGCTTCCCGGTAGATGTCCGCCTCGCTGAGCTCCGGCACGAGCTGCGAAGAGAACGCCTTCGGGTAATGTCCCGATCTCAGTCCCAGCGAAAGCAATGCGCAGGCCGTGGGCTCTCCGGCATCGGCGAAATTCCTCAGGTCGATCACATTTGCCGGAATTTCTTCCTTGCGACGGAAGAGCTCGATCCCGCGTGGCGAAGCCGCGTCCACGGTCATGCGGTGGGTTACCCGGGCCTTGATCAGCTCGCGCTTAAGGTGGACGTAGTCCGCGTCGAAGTGTTTTTCCGCAGCATAAAGGTCGTGGGCCGCGGCTAGTGCGTCGAGCCGCTCCTGCGGACGTCGTGATCTCGCCATCGCTTCGGCCCGGCTCCTCCAGATCTGGCGGAGCTGCCGCGACTCGGTCGCCAGGAAGACTTTCGCCAGGGCGAGGCATTGGCGGAAGTCGCGATCAGAAGGTTCGGCGAGGCCTCGGTCGGCGAATGCGTTCGAGCGGCCGAGGAGCTGGCCGATGAGGTAAGGGTGTTCGCCTCCGAACTTGCTCGTCAGGATCTCGGCTTGCCGGTCCCAGAGCCTCATGACTTCGGCGGGCTTGGCCGACCAGGCGACTTTCTGCAATTCGAGCCGGACCAGTTCCGTGAAGTATTCGGGCAGGACGACATCGGCGGGCAGGGGTTCGAACTCGCGCATGGCTCTGACGCCGGCGGCAAGCGCCGCATCATGCTGCGAGCAGGCTGCGCCCCAATGCTTGGAGGTCGCGGCAAGGTCCGCCATGGCGAGGCGGGTCCCGGCGGCATGCCAGCCTGAGCGCAGCGGGCCTGCTTCCTGCGCGGCCAGATTTTCGCGGCAGAGCTTTTCCGCTTCGGCGACCAATCCGTGTCGGCAGGAGTTCCAGGCGACCTGTAGCTTGGCGCGCCATTCCTGCCTCGCCAATTCGGCTGCCGGAGAGGTCGTGACCGCCTTCACGTGCCCGAGGAGGGCGGCCTGCGCATGACGGGAGCTGCCCGCCTGTTCGTCGGCCGGCAGGCCGAGCCCGAGGAGATGACAGGATCCGATGAAATAACATGCGGACGGGTCACCCTCGTCCGCCGCCTGGTTGAGCCAGCCGATTCCAGCCGTCTCGTCCTTGGGGGTTCCGATGCCCCATAGCTGCCTCAGCCCCAGGCTGAGTCTGGCCCGCGTGTCTCCGCCGCGCGCCGCCTCGGAGAGCTTGCCGATGTCCGTCGGGTCGCGGAGCGTGGACAGGGTCGTCCGTGCTGCTTGCTCCAATGTCATCGCCGCGGTCGGGTCGGCGGCGGCTTTGAGCAGGCCTGATGTCGCGAGGATCAACAGGCCGGCTCGGGTGAACCGCTGAAGCATCGGCAGGAAGGGCTTCATGGCGATGACCTGCGGCGCGGGCTAACTCCTTGGCCGTCGCGGGGCGGGTGGCTTGTTTCCTGAAGACTCACTTCGCAAGCGAGGCGAACAAGGCGCGCAGCTGTTCGTAAGAATCTTCCGCGGGCGGGGCGCCGACGTAGTCCTGTTCGATGATCTGACCGCTCGCGGCATAGGTCCGGTCGCCGTCCTGAGCCGTGAACTTCCAGACGCCGCCTCCCACCTGGTGGAGCGAGCCGTCACGGAGTCCGCGGCGGAAGATGGCTTCGAGTCCGTTCCAGAAGGCCTTCGCCGCCGTCGGTGAGATCGGGTTCGTCCCGTCGGGGGCGCGTCGGTAGCCGCCTTCCTGCCGGCGATCGAGGGTGAGCCCGGCCAGGTCGGCCGTCAGCGTGACGGTGGAATCGTCGGAGCCATGGACGATCAGGACGGCGGTCCGGGGCGCGGGGGAGGGCATGCTGGTTCTTAAACTTTAATACAACGCATCGGCAAACGCTTTCGCACCCTCAGGGCTTTACTTGGACGGAGGGTGGCGTAACTTCGGCCGATCCCCATGGAGCGAACCTCGCGCCAGCAGCGTAATCATGATTACTGGGAGCAGGCGCAGAACCTGACCCCGATGGACATCGCCGCGCGCGCGGAGATGCTCGCCGCGCAGGACAAGTCCCGGGAGGCCTATGCCGAATTCGAGCGAAGCCTGACCGAGGTGGCGGCCCGTTACGGCAACCCCAGCCCGCAGCTGGAGCTGACCCGTCGTCGTTTCATCGCCTTCTGCTGGACGCAGAAGGACTACGAACGCATCCATGCCTTGGCGCTGGCCAACCTGCGCTGCAAGGAAGCCCGGGGTGCTCAGCTCGACCCTTCGGTCCAGCCGCGCCTGGGCGACCTGGCCGGAGCCTGCTATTTCCTCGGCCGTCATCATGAAGCCGAAAATTACGCCCGGCAGATGCTCGCCATCGCGCTGATGCAGCCGAATCCATGGAAGCATTACGGCGACCACGCCCTCAACTATGTCGCCACGTTTGCGGCGGCGCGGGGCGATCATCGGCAGGCCATCGACTACCTTAAGCAGGCCTTGGCCTGGGCGGCTAAGGATCCTTTCTCCGGCCTGACCGACATCGAGCGTTATGCGGACAAGCTCGCCTCATCTTACGAGGCCACCGGGCGTCATAAGGACGCCAGCGACGTGCTGACCAAATATCAGCCCCGCAAGGAGACCTTCCCCCAGCGCAACCTGGTGACGGTCTTCCGCTTCTTCTGGCGGCTGTTCAACCTCGGGTTCAAGTTCCGGAAACCCGAGGATCAGGTCATGGATGCGAACATCGCCTACATGGCCCAGGCGCTCCCCAAGGTCGGACTGCGCGGTGACAACCGGGAGATCTACTTCCTGCATGAGATGATGAAGGCAAGGCTCCTCAAGTTCCGCGGGAAGAAGGACGAAGCCAAGGAAGCCTACGCGAAGATCTACGACGTCTTCCTCAACCAATATCCAGTTCCGGACGGCATGCTGAGCTGGACCCTGTCCGACCTGGCCGAACTCTGGAAGACCACCGAGCGTTGCATCGAGGAGGAGCGCTTCCTGCGCCTGGCCATCGGCTGTCTCGATGAGGCGGGCCTCACCACGGGGCCGGACTACGCGCTCCTGCTGCAAAGGCTGGGGCAGTGGCAGGCCGCGATGCGCATGTACCAGGAGGCCATCGACACTTACCGGCGGGCCCTGGCGGCGCTGGACCAAGCCACCGAACTCCGCCTGCAGGCCCGCTTGCATTTTGACATCGGCGTCTGCGAGGCGGCCATCATCAGGTTCGCCCGTCTCGAAGAGCTCCAGAAGCTCTGGAGGGCCACCCCGGCGGGCCGGACGCCCAGCCGAGAAGTCGAGCCATTCCTCCGGATGCAGGCGTTGTTCCAGGACATCTACCGCCGCTATGTGCACGCCTTCGGACCCCGGCACGCCTCTACCTTGCAAGTGAAGGAGTTCATCGACAAATCCCTTTCCTGAAACTCATGGCAACGTCCATCGAAGAAATCGTCTCATTCCTCAACGAGGAGGGCCTGCGCTTCTCCCACGCCGAGGGCAATCACTACCTGCGCACCGGTTTCACGACGAAGAAATACGTCGACGCCGACGGCGCCAAGCTCGTCCACCTGGTGATCGCCGTGGAAGAGCAGGGCAGCTTCATCAAGATCGCGGCGCCCGCCGCCTACCGCTTCCACCACGACGGCACGTCCTTCCACAAGCTGGCGCTCTTCCAGACCCTGCTGCAGATCTGCCACATGACTAAGATGGTGCAGTTCGAATACGATCCGGACGACGGCGAGATCCAGGCGATCGTGGAATTCGCCCTGGAGGACGCCGATCTTTCGCGTAAGCAGCTCATGCGTTCCATCTATGCGCTCACGGACGCGCTGGATGAATATCACACCGCCATCCATGATGCCATCACCGGCGGCATCCCGTTGGAGAAGCCCAGCGAACTCCGCCAGAACTACGAACGTTTCCTGAAGGAACGCCGCGCCGAACGGCTCCGCCAGCTGAACCCCGAATCGTCGCCCGAGGACGGCGAGGCCAACCCGCCGCTCTGACCTGCCCTGCCATGGCCACCACCCTGACCAAGATCACCGAATTCCTCGACCACGAGGGGCTTGATTACCTGCACAAGGAGGGGAAGCAGCACGTGCGGCTTCGCCTGCCCACCCGCAAGTACGCCCAGCCCGGCGGGAAGGCCCATCAGCTCGAACTCGTCATCGCGCTGGAGGAAGAAGGCTGCTACGTGAAGGTCATCGCGCCGCAGGTCTATCATTTCCCGGCGAGCGCGGGCTCTTTCCAGAAGCTGGCGCTGATGCAATCGCTCCTCCAGATCAGCCTGATGTCCAAGATGGTCCAGTTCGAGTACGACGCGGACGACGGAGAAGTCCGCGCGATCGTCGAATTCCCCCTGGAGGACGCCCAGCTCACGTCCCGCCAGCTCATGCGCTGCGTCCATGGCCTGGTGAAGGTCATGGATCGTCACCACGCGACCATCCAGGACGCCATCAAGCACGGACTGGTCCCCGAAAGCCCGGCGGCTTTGCAGAAGGCTTACGAGAAGTACCTCGAAGAACGTCGGGCGAAGCGGAAGCGCGACCTCTGGGGCGACGGCAGCGAAGGGGCTTGACCCGAATCGTCGGGCGGAGGCTTGCGGGATCGTATAAATCTTATAGACCGACGGCATGCTGTACAAACTGTCGCGTCAGGAGCTGGTCAGGCTGGCCTGGGGGCATCGCGGCGACCCCGCGGGCTTCGATCCAAAGCCGCTTTACGCCGAGATCAGGGCCTGCGCAGGGGCCGAGGGCCGTCATCTGTCGAGGGCTCTGCCTAAGCTGTGGCAGAACCTGGACCGTCCGGGCTTCGACGGAATGCAGTTCGCCACGGCGACGCGGCTGACTTCGGAGGCCTTCGAGGCGCTCATGGGGGTCCTTTCCAAGGGGCGCGCAAGATCCCTTTTGGACTACCGTTTTCCAGCCAGCCCGGCCGCAATGCTGTTGATCGCGTTAGCCGTGGGCCGATTCTCCCTGAAGTATCATGGCGGCAGCCTGGCCGCGAAGCCCGAGGGGTTCTGGTATCCGCCGCACATCAGCCTCGCCTTCGCCAGGGTCTGGCCGAACCACCTCGGCCTGGAACTCTATGAAGGGCTGGTGGACTCCCTCATGAATGTCCCCTCGCGCGGCATCCTCGATCTCACCAGCCTGACGGTCGGGAGGGTCGAGCCTTTTGCCTTCACGATCGATGATGAGCCTCAGGCCGCGTACGGACACGAAGGTGAAAGGCCCCCGCGTCCGAGGCTCGATGGAGCCGAAGATTGGTTGCGTGAAGTCCGCGCGTCGCTTCATGGCGCGGGGCAGGTCGCCGTACCGCCGGTTTGCGGTGATCCTTCCGATGAAGAATTGCTTGCCGCGAGCACCGTGCTCGGCGAGGTGACCGGCTGGGACGGCTCCGCGGATTCCCGTCCGCATCAGCGGCAAGCCGCCTTGCTGCCGGCGAAGGATTTCCTCCGGGCAGCCGGAGCCGCCATGATCGTGGCGGCTTACCTGCGTGCGGAGCGGAGTCCCATCCCCAATCATAATTGGAGCCGCGCCAAGCTGGTCATGGCCATCGCCTCGGTCTGGCCGGAGTCGCTCGATATCGGCGCTTTCGATCGTTTCTTGGAGATCGTCTACGGGTCGACCGACCATATGGAGCAGAACATCGTCGGCCTGATCGGCTGAGTCGCCATGGACGAAGTCATCCAGCCCATGCGAATCAATGGCATCAACCCGATCGGAAAGCCCTGCCCGATGGGAGAACTTGCCCAGCTTTTCCTCTATCGCGGCAAGGATGGAAAGGCTGCTTGTGCGAAGTGTGACAAGCCGGTCCATAATCTCCATGGCAAGACCGCCGATGAGGTGGCGGAATTCGTCAGGACTCATCCGGGTGCCTGCGTCCAACTGACCAAGCCAGGCAGACTCAAGCCCCCGAGGACTTAGAAATCTTCCTCGTCGATCTTGGTGGTGCTGCCGCTGTAGCCGCCGCGGGTCACCCGCGTGAAAAACGTGACGCTCAGCCTCTGGTTCGCGCCGATGTAGACGGCTTCCTTGTCCGCATGGAAAGTCGAGCTCGATCCGAAGTAGTGGGTCGTGCCTCTCCATTCGGATCCCGGGCCGGTGACATACTTGATCAGGTAGCTGTCCGGGTGCACGCCGAGCTCGTAGCTTTCGCCGGCCCGGAGGTAGATGGTCGCCCTGAGGTTGCGGTTCGAGTCGTAGACTTTGACGTAAGCCGGCTTGCTCATGTTGTTGGTCATTTTCAGCGCCGCGCTGGCCCCGACGA